>Ga0190303_1000864_pt1 | contig 12565 bp, 22 predicted proteins | sample 48700701_MG_FD_161672 | JGI IMG/M metagenome (GOLD analysis project Ga0190303, IMG submission 161672) | Hydrothermal vent sediment bacterial communities from Southern Trench, Guaymas Basin, Mexico - 4870-07-0-1_MG | ecosystem: Environmental > Aquatic > Marine > Hydrothermal vents > Sediment ...
CTGAAAATTATTACAAAGCTCAAACGGCTTACTATCAGGCTCAAGCTCAAGCTAATTCCGCATACATTGCTGCTGTGAACAATAGGCAGCCATTGGCGGAGATGACCGCACCGGATGGCACTAAGTTTGTTGTAAATCAGACACAAATGATCCCAATACCGAGTATCCAGACTACTAAAAATCCAATTGTGGAAGGACTTAAAACAGTTGTCAATTCTACTCCGCTTGGGATATTCGTTGGAGGCTGGAGTGCTAAACAGATTATAAAAGCCAGTTCTGGTGATATCAACAATGGAGCTGGGACTGTTACGAGCACATCAAATAGTAATAATCAAACGGAACTTAATAATGCCAATGAGGGGATCACAAGGGATGAATCGGTTACAGATGATAATTCGGTGATTGATAGCCATGATGCTGTGTCTGAGCCGACTGTGATAACTCAACCCGAGCCTGTTATTATTACTCAGCCTGAGCCGATAATTGTTAAAACTGGAGATTAAAATGATGAACCTTGATGCCTATTTATTTGATTTCATCTCTCAAAATTGGTTTACTGTTTCTCTTATTCTAGGAGTATTAAAAATTTTAGCTCAAGAAACAGAATGGACAGCAGATGATAAAATTATTTCTATGTTGATTTCTATGGTGGGAAAAAAGAGATGAGCTGTATTATAGATGTCTGTTTTTTTCTTGACATGGATTTTTATCTATGTAATTTTGATTTTAGCAAGCCACTTTAATCAGACCAGTTCATTTTTTTTGGGCCTGCTCGGAATTGATCAGCCGGGCAGTATGGAATTGAAACATATTTGCTTTTTGGCTTGCTGAAAAAGGAGAGCTTTCACCGGCTCTCCTTTTTTTGTTTTTGTGTGATCTAAAAATGGGGCTGATTTTGGGGCTGGGAAAAAATAAAAAGATAGCTTTTAAAGAAATATAGTGTGAGATGATATTTTAAAATACCTTATTCTAAAGGGTTTCATTCTTTATTAAAGCAAAGCTAAAAAAGTATTAACTCGCCTGCTAAGCGAGTATGGGGGTAAAACTCCATCGAGAGTTCGAATCTCTCTTTCTCCGCCAGTATCAAGGTTTTTAAGGGGTTAACGTTTTCACGTTAACCCCTTTTTCTTTTTGAATGGGGCTGATTTTGGGGCTGATTAATTCTTTTGGAAACATTTTTAGTTATTTCTGATTGATTGTTTTTTGAAAGGGAATAATATTTTCCGGCCTGCTCCTCTTGCATAGATCATCAAGGACATGAACACCTTTTGTTTCAATCTTGACCAGTGATCTCAAATAAATATCTGTGGTGGTTGCCCTTTTATGCCTGAGTGCCTTTTGAACTTCTAATAAAGAAAGTCGTGTTGCCAGTAGTGTTGCCACATGATGCCGGATGGAATGGAAGGTAAAGGGTTTGATTCCTGCTTTTTTACATAATTTAGGGAGCACCTTGTCAAGAGAGTTTTTTGAAAGTTGCTTTTCGTTTCTTTCAAAAATATAGTTAACAGCATTAACAGCATATCTTGACAAGACACTTTTTAATGTTTTATTCATTTCAATCTGATCTGGTTCAAGAGACCCGCCTTTTCTTTTTCTTGTCCAGAGAGTCAACATGTCATTTTCAAAATCACAATCATCAGGTTTTATGCTTCTGATCTCCCCTGCCCTGGCAAGAGCATGGTATGCAACAAGGATAATATCTTTCTCAAATTGAGTTGCTATTTCTAAAATTGTTTGAATATCTTCTGCAGGGGGAACATATTTTATGAAAGGATCTTCATGATATTTTTCGACAGATTGACAAGGGTTGGAGGAAAGATAGTCCCTTTGAATTACCCAGTTAAAAAAAGTTCCCAGTTCTCTTAAATCTCTGTTCGCTTTTTTCCCACCTTTTACTTCATACATGTCATCAAGATAATTTTCGACATGAGATAATGAGATGGTCTCAATGCTTATATCTTTTTGCAGGGATAATAAGAAAGATTTTAGAATGAATGTTTTTTGGCGGTAAGTGTTGAGTTTAAATCTTTTTTGACAATATTTAAGATATTTCAAAGAAATTTGCGAAGTCAGAAACACAATTTGTGGATGCAGGATTGATTCTAATATGTTTTGTTCCCATTTTTTTGCTGCCGTTTTTGTCTTGAATCCTCTTTTCTTTTTTTGTGGAAATCCTTTTCTTTGGATTCTTCCTGTCCAGAGTTTTGTTTTTTTGTTCAGGTACGGCATTATTGTAATCCCTGCTTTTTAAATACTTAACAACATCATTAACATCAAACCGCACGCCCCTGGCAGTATCCCCCAGGCCAATAAAAAAATGGGGGTACGTCCGCCAGGTTTTTTGAAGCATACTCTCTGAACAAAGTAATACCTTGGATAATCCGGTCATGTCAACGATGTTGTTCAATTATTTATCCTCTGTCTCTTTCTTTACAATCTCATAGTCATGATCATCCAGATATTTATGAAATCTGTAAGCACTACACGAAATCACACACAAAGACTTGGCACCTGCCATTAAATCCTCATAAGCCGGGCAGTTAATACTTTTGCAGTATTCACCTTTTTTGTATTGTTTTTTTTCTACATTTTCCAGGGCTGCCTTTGCTCCAGCAAGATACCCTTGTCGGATATCAGCCTGTTTTTCAAGCATTTGATTCAAGAGGTCACACTTTTTTGCATATTCAATAGCTTTTTGTTCGATTGTTTTCATATTTTATTCTCCTTAACTATTTTCTGCCACTTCTCAGCAGCCAATTGCCCTGCCCAATCAATGCTTTTGCAGTATTCTCCTTTTTGATATTGACGCTGTTTATTGGCAATCCATTTATCTTCTACGATGGCTATAGCGTCCGCCATTTCTTCCCATTGATCTTCGGTAGTATTTTTAGATTGAAATAGTCTGAGAATTTTCTTTTTGTATTCTGATTTTGTTATGCTATTCTCTTTATTTTTCTGCCATTTTTCAGCCGCAAATGTCCTTTCAACCTGTTTAGTCATAGATTTTAGATGTTTAATGAAATCAGTTAAAACGTTCCTGAGAATTTCAACTTTGTCAATAAAATCTTGTTCTGAATCTTCATATGTTCTATGAAGCCTAATTCCTTGTTGACAATCTTTTACTTCAACAAATGAATCACGGATTTCATTCATATCATCTTTGTATTTATATGGACCATCAAAGACTACTACAGAACCAGTTGATGCTGATTCTGGGCGATTTAACCAAACTTTCTTTACGTATTTTTTCATAAATTTGCGGCAAGGGAACCCCTATCCCTTTAGGGTAGGGGAGGAATTGCCGCCTCCTTTTGATAGTTATAATTATTAATTTTAGTGATTAATTTAGAATAGTGTAAATCCAAAATTGTGAAAGCCCATTTTTTTGAATTTTCATTTCAATATTGATTATTTTTTCTTCATCTTTAACAAAATCACTGATTGTTTCGTTCAAAATTTGAGATATATTTTCAAAATTATCGGTTAACCAAGTTTCACTTCTAATAATATTTATTTTTTTATTCATTTTAATTTTTTCTCCTTAATTATTTTCTGTCATTTTATGTAATTTTGGAATAACCGGACTCAAAAGCTTCTGCAGGCGACCAGGATTTATATCCATCCTTGTAAATGACATAGTAACCGCCAGACCGAGGATTATGTTTTTGGACATATTCATGGGAAACTCTAATTTGAGCATATCTATCATTTTCAAAAGTAAGAATTGCACTCCCATCTGTTTCTCTGCCTTCTTTTGCGGCTATATCACTATCTTTTTTTACGTCAGCAATTTTCAATCCCCATACTTCTTTGTGACTTCTATATTTTGGCATTTCAATCTGAGTATCTTCCATGATATCTTCCTTTTTATTATTGGGTAAAATTATTTCATGTTGCCTTCACAATTCTCTGCCACTTCTCAGCAGCAAGTTGTCCAGCCCAATAGCAGGCTGGTGCCGGCCTTTCTGTTTTAACCGGGTGATCTTCAAAAAAAAGAATCAATTCTGTTAAAGCGTCTAAAATACCAGGTGGGTATTCAAACTTAGAATCTTCCAGGATCGTCTGTCCGAACAGAATTAAAGTCGCGATATCTTTCTGTTTTTTTGTCCAGCCTGACTGTTCGCCGAATTCTTCTATTGCCTTTTGAACAATTTTGATATCCTCATTTGTTGCGTATCTTTCTGTTTTGTAATATTTATCAACGTTTCTGGCAATCCTGTTCATCTGGCTTTTAACTTTGCCCTGGATTTTGCCGGTTACCATGAGTGGTAATGATCTGATCAATGATAATTCTGCTAATCTTGTTTGATAGTCGTTCATTTATTGACCCTTTCTAAAAGTAATGTCCCAATCTCATTAAAAGCATCGGAGTAAGGCCATGGATCATCTCCGTCGTCGTCTGTATAATTTTCTTTTCTATCGACAATTTTAAACTTTGTAAAATGTGTAATTTTGGCAACCCCTGCCATGCCCGCTATAATCTCTTCAGAGTATCCTTCCGACCCGTCAATGTCGAAAATCCACTGTTTGGCCTCTTTTTCTGTTTTGAAAAGTTCAAATTCATGATCTGTTAAATCGAACGCTATGTATTTATGGTTTTTCATTTCCTCTTCCTCCGTTTAAACTTCTATACCCTCAATTTTTAGCAATAATTAGCCCGCGTCTCCTGGAATGAATCTTTAGAACCAGCGTAATCCATAATATCCAATTCCTGTGGCTGATATCTTTTACATCCTTCGCAAGAAGCATTGGTTTTAGATAACAGATATCCTCTAAAATCCAAACATTCTGAATAGTATTTACAGTCAGGTTTTCGTTCTGCAGCAACAGGGGTAAAAATTTCTGCTAAGACTTCATCCTTTCTGTATTTTTCCATGTTTGCCCGATTTTGTTCTTTTTTACAAGCAGGACAAAGAGTTGAGACACTACCTCTGCTTTTTGTTTGGATTGTTTCTACCCCGCATATTTTGCACCAGCCCTGGCGTTTTACGAGATATGCGTCCGGGTGCTTTATACAATAAATTCTATTATATTTATTTCTTGCAACTTTTGATTGTGGCATGTTGCAGCCGCAACTAAAGTGATATATTATTTCTTTCATTTTATCTCCTGGTTAATCCCGCTGCCAGCCCTTACCGATTATTTGAGTATGAAAAAACCCGTTCTTTTAGGTCGTTTTTCGAGGGCCGGCGTTAACCTGGGCGGGGCCAGGGAAAGGAGGGAACGGGTGAACTATATTTTATCGACAAAACCCTTATTTCTTTGGGGTTATTGACGTTCTTCGCACCTGTCTGATTTAAACCTGGCAATTCTAATCCGAAGCCATTTACTGTAATCAGCCATTCCCTCAAGCTGACGAAGCATTATGCCCCATTTCTTTTCTGATAATACCATGGAATTATCGGAATAAAGGAATTGCGTGAGCTTTACTATTTTTTCGTTAAGCTCTGTTTCTTCTATTAATACTTGCTTTTGATAATTTTCCATTTTTTATTCTCCCTTATATTTTGATTTCGCCTGAATGGATTTTGCGATGGCATTCAGAACATACTATTAAAATGTTTTCTGGTTCGTCTCCGCCTCCGGCACCTCTTGTTTTTATGTGATGCGGGGCAAGGCAAGTCTCTTCTGGGTAAAAAACTTTTCCGCATTGCTGGCATGTGTAACCGCAAGCCTTCATTAATTTTTGTGTCTGCTTAATCCATTTTGTCTTTGTTAGAATTAAGCGTTTGTTTTTTGGTTGTGGGTTCATATTACCTCTGCTTTTCTTATTTCAAAACCGTTTTCAATCAGCCAAAAATGGAACTCTCTGGCAGTTTTGCTGCAAATAATTGGAAGTCTGTATTTGTGATTACATTCACAGTTATGAAAGTTTTTGCATTTCACGGCTTTACAAAATTCATAGTTTTTATATGTTCTCATTTACTTCTCCTTTGCACAAAATCCGCGTTTTCGGTATGGGCGTCTTACTGATACTGGTGAATCGCCTTTAGTCCATTTTAGATAATTATCAACTAATCCGTAAACGCTTACATGTCCTTTTGCCCTGCCACCTTGTTCTATTACTTTTATGAAGCCTTTATGTAGCAATTCATCAATTCCTCTTGTGACAACTGCATTTGCCATTGACCATGGTTTTTTTGCTAAAACAGCATAAAGAATTTGAATTTCATTCTTATTTATACATGCAAATTTAGGCTTTCTCTTTGTTCCAATATTTTTAATAGTTAACTGGATTCTCACATATGCCAGTATTCTATGCCCTGGAGCGTTGAGAGCTTGAAACGCTTGTGAGTTTATTAATTTTGCTGGATACTGTGCAAACTTGTTATCAGCAGGGTTTTTATGCTTCAAACCATGGCACTCTTTACACAAAGTGATAAGCTGTGACTCATCATATTCCCATGGGTCGAGGTCATCCTCATAGTGTAAATGATGAACTTGAAGCTGATCTTCTTTGTTACCACATTCTTGACACGTCCAATCATCCCTATCTAAGATTTCAAGGCGTTTCTTTTGCCAACGTGGATCGTCCAGCTTTTTTGAATACTCTGTCTTTTTTTTTGATACCGTCATCAATCATTCTCCTTATGATTGCACTAATGCTTTCATCATCAGCATTGGCAATCTCTCTGAGTACCGTTAATTGTTTTTTTGCTACCCTTATTGTCAGTGTTTGTTTCATATTTACCTTTATAGCATGGTTGTATTCGGTTTGCAAGCTATTTTTTAAATAAATAATGTACCTACCTTGCACCTTGCAGACTACCCAACCGATTTTGGTTTTTTGTTTAGCTTCTCAAAGAAATAGTCTTCTGTCCTTTGTTTGAATGTGTCGCTCTCTTTCCACTGATAATTACAATCCAGACAGATACAAAACGTAAAATCCCTGATATGTTCATTTGTAACTTTGTTGCTTCCGCATTTCGGGCAGTTCATGGTGTCTCCTTTTCATAGTAAAAATAGTTTGGTTCATTTGGCTCCGGTATATAAAGCTGCAATTCCATAGACGCAAGCCGTCTGATCTTTTCAGCGTACTCTTCAAACTCTTTTGTTGTTAATTTTGTTGTTGATCTTACAAATTGCCGTCCATTTTTCTCATAACTTATAAACTTTTCAGTAAATATCTGGTGACATTCTTCAGCTGTGTAACCCGTATGATCTGACACCAGCTTGTAAATGCACCCCCAGAGATAGCGATTCTGCGGGTTAGATCGCTGTTTGCGCTTTTTCTTAACACTGACAAATACTTTCCCTTTAAGCGTCTGTATCCACCTCTTAAAGGCTTTTATATCTGTCAGCGTTAATTTGCCGTCTTTTATATTTCCTGAAAATTCTGGGGTCATTTTAATTTTTCAGCTTCGTTTATAATCCATTCTTGCAACTGATACAGCTTTTCCAGTGCTTGATCTGTAAGCTTCTTTCCTGCTTTTGTTTTGCAAAAAAGTGGTATTTCGTCAAGCTGAGCCACAAACCTCATCATGCTAAAAACATCTTCTTTTAAATTTTTTTCATGTTGTTCCTGAATTTTAGCAGCCAGTTCAATCCCATAATCAACAATTAAATTAAACTCATGAGCTTCATCCCAGGCATCGGCATAAAGACGCATATCAATATCCTTTGCTCTTGCCTGTCCAGCGTTAAGCTGATCATTAAACGCATGCGCGTCAACTAAATCTGCTATATATCTATTCCTTTCAGCTATCTCTTCAACTTCAACCAACCGACGTCTTTCAATTTCAGCCTTCTCTTTTTCCAACTTAGCTTTTTCTTCTGCAAATGTTTTTTGTTCTGCTTCAAACTTTTCTTTCTGATCCTGCAATTCTTTTGCAGCTTTTTCTCGAATTTTTTGCTCTTCGTCTGCTTGCTTTGCCCTGGCTGCTTTCTGTTTCCGATCTTCTTCAGCTATTCTTTTTCTTTCTTTTTCAAGCTTTCTTTGATCTACTTCAAACAACAATCTCGCATCAAGTGCTTTCTGGGTATTTTCAATGCCTTCTTGCTGTATCTTTTCAGCGGTTTCAAGAAATTCTTGAAACTCTACTTCTTCCAGTTCATCTTCTTTTAAGAGTTTTAAATACATTTCAATCGTGAGACTACTCAGTCCGTATTCAGTGCCAGCTTTGGCCATGCTTGAAACAGTATCAAGCGAAAGATTGATAAATTTAAGCCGTTCCTGCTCAATCTTTAGTTTTTCTGCTTTCTTTTCAGTTTTTTCTTTTTCAACAACTTTTATCTTTTCATCCAGGTTCTCATAGACAGGATTTAATCTGGACTGTATTTCACCTGCAACTTTATTATTGTTGGCTTTAAAGTCTCTATTATTTGCAAGCCGTTTCTTTTCGACTTTTACCTGTAAGGCCTTAGTGTTTTGCCGGCATTTACGAACATCTTTTTCTGACTTAGCATCTGTTATGACCAATTCTTTGTACTTTTCAATTTCTGACAAAGCACGTTCTGTCACGTTGAAAAGTGCTATTGCTGTTGTTTTCATATCCCCTCCCGCTTAAAGTTTAAGTTAATTTTTTTACCAACAATTTTAGATCAGCACAAAATTTATCAATTTCTTCTTGTAAAATTTTGATTAGCTTCTCGTCTCTTTGTACCTCCAAAATAAAAGGTTTCAGTCCTGGAAAATATGACATGAAAAACCAGCTTTCATATCCTGTGCACATCAGACTGCCCTGAACTTGGCAGACATAAGTTGTTGGCATTTTGCCCTTTGCCAGATATCCCACATGAGTACCCAATTTTGGACATTTGATTTCCAGCCCTTTTTTTTGCCCTTTGATCAGCCCATCAGGAGAAACATGAAAAAGCCGGAGTTCGTTTTGATAACATAACCCAACCTCTTTCACTTCAACGCCCTTAATCATTTCAAACAAATTACGTGCGTCCGGTTCAAGATCAATCCCTCTTTGCATATCAGCATTAGAGAATGACTCCTCTTTCGCTCCAAGTAGGATCTCCCCTGCCATGGTGTTTAAAAAAGCTCCCCTGGTAGACGAAATTTTGCCTGTACTGGTTACAATTTTGCTGAAATTACTGGCTCCGGGATTCCCACATCTCAAATTTGTCCAATGCTCTCCGCCCTGAATGCAATTATCGATAATCATAGTTAATACCTATCCCTAAAATTACAATCTATTTTTTTTATAGTTCTATTTTTACCTGTACACCAAGCAAAAATAGTTGTAGGGTGAACATTAAAATATTTTCCAGCATCAGAAGCTGAATAAAATATTTTCCCTTTTATGTCCCATATTTTAGAATTGCTTTTATTTTGTAAATTTGTTTTTCTATCTACCCATCTACAATTTTGAGCGCTATATCCACTATTATTATCTCTTCTATCTATTTCGTGTTTTTTAGTCGGAGCTTTTCCCATGTCTTTATAAAAAGTTTCAAATGATTTTTTCCATTCTTTTGAAACTGTAATCCCTTTTCCTCCATATCCTGGATAATTCTTCCCTTTTTTATTTAAACATCTATCTTTTAACCCCTGCCAAGTCCTATATTCTTTTGTGCCTTTCATTCCATGGCTTAAATTGGGTTTAGGCTTATAACATCCGCAAGATACTCTACCAAAATCTAAACTATTTTTTCCGACAAAACATATCTTTCCACAATCACATAAGCATTCCCATAGCCATCGTTTTTCTTTATTTTGGTATCCTCTTTTAACGACAACCAACATATTAAATCGCTTTCCTACCATTTCTGAATCAATAATCATTTAGCACCTGCCTTAACCGTCTCAAGATCTTTTATAACTCGGTTAAATTGGGTAACCGGTATTTTTTCGACAGACTCAACTTTCAGATATTTCAAAAAATGTTGACTATCAACCTTTGCGGCCGTCATTAATTCAATTACTTTAGCAATTTGTTCAGTATTCAAATAAACCAAGGCTGTCGCTCTGCCGTCATCATCCTGATCATGCGTTGCGAGTCCGGTTAAAGATAAAAGTGTATATCTGGATAAATACGAAACTGTTGATCCAATAGATTGAATATTATTTTTAGCACCTGAATTATCAGGTAATGCAGTAAGAGACGTACTCTCGCTGTACCCCTGCTTATGCGTAATCTTGCAAGTAACAGTTATTCCAGATTGATCTTGTTTTGTTCCCCAAGATGCAGATAGGCCATGTTCTGATAAACCAGCATTAATTTTTTCAGTTACGTTTCCCAGGCTTGCATGACTATATTTAGTAGCTTTAAAAGCAACAGTCTTATCTTTATTAATTTTAGGCGGGGAAGCTTTAAAATTAGCCATTGCCAGATGATATGCTTTCTTAGCTTCGTTTGCATCCCACCTCTCCTGCAATTCAAGCATTTTTTCAAGCTGCCCGATGTCAGCCCCACCCTTCAATGCTATTTGCATCATAGCCATGGGGGATTCTGTTTTTACTATTTCAGTTGTCATATTTTCCCCCTCATATATGGTGTATTTTCTCTCTCAGCTTTTCTGATAACAAATAAACACATTTGTTCAAAGGTGACATCTTCTTTTATCTTCCATTCAAGATCGTCTATGGCTTTTTTTGTATCAAAACCGATGTACTCGACTTCTTCTGGACATCCAGGATCAGACTGACAAATTGGTTCACCTGGTGAATAATTAAAATACACTGTTACCGGTATTTCAATGAACATTGTTGTTTCGCCTCTCATACAACCCTCCTATATAAATGCTGCACTTAAAATTATGATTATCCAAAACATCAGCACCAAGCTGATTGCTTTGAAAACAGCAGAGATAAAACCGTCTTCCTCTGTTTCTTCTTCATCAAAATCCCACTGTTCCATCACGCCAAGTACCAACCCTCCTTAGCCGTTACGGAAATAATTTTCCCGTTCGGCAATTCTTTTTTTTCTCGCTGATCATTACAAAAGATCAACAATTCCGTAATTCTGGACACTCCACCCGTAGCGTCTGGGGAATTGTTCAGTGTTTCATCTTGAGATAAGGTTTTAACCAAATACGGAATAGGGGAGACCATGACCACCCTACCTGTCAAAGCTGCCCGGATTTCATCCATCTGTAACTTATCCCATCCGGTAGCCGGTACGGGTAAAATCTCATAATCTGGATACAAATTCAGCAGTTCTTTTTGTGTTGGCAGCAAACTATGCTGCTCGTTTATAATTATAGTCGTTTTCATATTGTTCTCCTTTTTGTGGCGACCGCCCAGACAACCCAGGCGGTCTAAAAATTGGCATAACGGTTTAAACAAATTTTAGATAAGTAGACCTCCTTTGTATTAAGGTTTTTGTTTATACTCTTCACTCCGCTTCTGCCCTTGTTGCCATTTTGCACCCGATACCGTGATATGGGTGTTTTGTTGTCTTGGGTCAGCGTAGAATGTAGATACAGAATATAACTGTTTGTTTAACATGTCAAGCTTTATTTTTGGAAATAATTAATTTCTTCCATCAACTCAACCACTTTACCTAAATTCCATTTGTAATTATAACCAGATTTGCCAGCAGAACTCCAAAGATGGCGGCTACATATTTGTGCCCCTTTATCCGTAGGCATCCATTTTTTACCTTTCTTAACCTGTAAATCTAATTCTTCAAGCTTTTTATTCATGTTGGTTGCGGAAAGTTTAAATTCTCTACCCAGTTCTGTAGGCTCAAGCATAACGCTCTCATCAGATATGTTTTGTGAAACAGAAAGCTGCCCTGGGATATGCCGCAAATCCGGTCCACCTATTAGATGAACATGTTTTGTCATTTCGACAGGGATTAAATGTGTTGGGGCTTTCATCTCAATCAAGAACCTTTTGACAGCATTCCCCTCTATTTCCCAGTTTGGCATCTGTACGAATGGAACTGCTTGTGCTATTTCTTTCAATTTCTTTTCACACTCAATAAAATACTTTCTGGCTTTTTTACCCTGTTTGGTTTTAGAAATCATGCTTATTTCTTTTGCCATATCCATGGAAATTATATAAGTTTCCATCTTTCTGCCATTTTGAGAAGTATACTTTGAGGTGTAAAAGTCTGTATTTATTGCAAAATCATACTCTTCAATTTTTGGTTCAATCCATTCTTTAAACTGTTTTTTAATTTCCAAAAATTTATGCAATTCCCGAGCATCAACAGCATTTACTTCATTTTCGCCAATAGTTCTCTTTTTAACTTTAATCAATTCCATTTTGATCTCCTAAAAATAAAAAAAGGCTTTATTGATGATAGTTCGCACGAGGTGCAATATAAAAACCTCCTATCATCAATAAAACCTTTTTAAAATATTGCTTTGATGGGTGCGAATCCATTAAGAATTATTATACCAACCTTGAAAAATAAGTCAAGCTTTTTGTTAAACATTTTTAGGTTGACATATTAAACGGCATGTTATATTATACTGATAAATTATAAAAAAAAGGGAAAAGATGACATTAACAGAATTAGCAAAGCGAATGGATGTAACGCTGGTATATATCAGCATGCTAAAAAATGGCAGGCGGAACCCGGGCAGGGAGTTTGCGATCAAGCTGGAGGAGGTTACAGGCATTTCCAGGACGAAATGGATATTTCCTGAAAAATACGGAAGCCCT
>Ga0190303_1000865_pt1 | contig 12563 bp, 13 predicted proteins | sample 48700701_MG_FD_161672 | JGI IMG/M metagenome (GOLD analysis project Ga0190303, IMG submission 161672) | Hydrothermal vent sediment bacterial communities from Southern Trench, Guaymas Basin, Mexico - 4870-07-0-1_MG | ecosystem: Environmental > Aquatic > Marine > Hydrothermal vents > Sediment ...
GACCCTTATTACATATTTGTGATTTGCCATGATTTATTTTAAGTTTTATCTATTTAAATATCTTTGGTTAGACTCTGTGCAACTTAGGATCTGCATCGTGCTTATAAAAAGCCCCATCCACGCCACCCTCGGAATAAATTCCGAGGCATCCCTCTGTCCCATTGCATCTCTCTGTCATTCCAAGGCTTATGATGAATGGTTTTAAAGTCTAATCGGTTAAACCGTAATAATCCCACTTCTTTTTCTTTATCAACTCATCATTAACCTCCAATTCCTTTCTTGCATTCCCAAAACTTCTTCTATTGGTTCAGCAGAGGGTTCTTCACCATGTGCAAGAACGTGATGTATAAAAAACCCTTGTTCAAGCCTAACAGATGCAAGAGGGGCTTCTGCTCTAGGATCTCCAAAATAAGGGCGCTCTTTTCCACAAATAGGGCATTTTAGGACTACACATTTTACCATGCTTCCTCACTACATTTACAAAGTCCTTCCATTTTGTGACTATTTCACAAGTTTTTCTCGCTGGTGAGGCTGTCCCGCAATTCATTCTTAATTAAAGATACTTAGAGTTAATTAAGCATGCACGAAAACCAAAAATCCAGAGTTCAGATGCTGAATTGGCAATTAAATCCCCAATCTTATTCAGGGCAGCCACTTTTCCTGTCATCTTAGCCTACATTACCACGCTCGATCAGATTTCGTCAATATGGTGGAACAGGGAAAGAAGATGAAGAAATCAGGAGTAAGTATGGGCTTGCTGCTTCGTCAGGCAAGGTTCGCCCAGTCTCGCTTACGCAGGGGGACATCGCAGCAAAGCTCTTGAATTGCGGTGTCAGAACGGTAAGGCGAGACATTAAGGCACTTGCAAAGCGCGGCATGATCGTTACAACACGAGGGCAGCAAAAAGACATCGGTCCAGGCGTATCACACAAGGTAGAAGCTGTCAGGCTTTTCATGGAGCGAAGAACCTACACAATGGAAGAGTTAAGGTTAATAAATAAAAACCTTTCGGAAATTTTTTCGATATTTATTATCCCTCTCCCTAATCTCTTTAAATAAACGGTCTCTCGCTTTCCTAATATCATACGCAAGAGCATTAACATGAATTATAAGTCGCCCACTACCATCATTTGCTTCCAGGATGCCGGGGATATCTTCAGGAAGAACTCGAGAGGTCGGTTTTGTAGGTTCATTCAAAACGATCAATCCTCCAAAGACAAATGTATGGACGAGATTACACCGGTAAAGTTGGTAGAGCCCCTTCCTATCTCTCTCACGAGAGAGCTTGTAGTTGAGAGTTTTATACTGCTTGGGAACCCAAGGCAACCTCAAAAAAGCCTCAAAGCGATCTTTTTCCTTTCCTTTTTCCATAAGAGTCCCATTCGCAATTCCTCCTAAGACTTCCATAAATATACTTAAAAGGGTTGCGCAAGAAACGTTACACTTTCCGGAAATCATAGCTTTAATATCGTTGTCCATCCAGTCCTCAATCATCTCGAGGATCTCTTCTTCTTTTTCATTTAATCTTTCCGTGTCTCCCATTTTTTGCACTCTTTTTACCTCCTTCTTCTTAGTACTAAATAAGCCACTGCTAATAAGCCACCAATTGCAAAGATTGCTTCAAAGCCTAGAGTTTTAACATCTTCTTTTGTTTTCTTAAGAGTTATGTTCCTTTGGTGGCTTGCGAGGAGTTGTCCATCTTTCGAATATAATTCGGTATGCATCACATATTTTCCACTTTCCAAATATGCCAACCAAATTGTTTCATTTATAGTTAGCTCATCTCCAGGCATGACACTTTCAGAGAGTAAAAAATCATCCTCTTTATTACCAGCTCTTCCTCTTCCTTTATAGATAATTGCAGGTAGATCGCCATTATTCCTAACCTTCATTGATATTTTATTTAAAGCACAAGTTCCGTCAGAATATTTTTTGTACCACCCTCTTATTTCTTCGATGCTTAATTTTGCCCCAGTAAACGTTAGGTAGTCGTTATAAATCTCTTTGCCACTTGAAGTTTTGGCTACAAGATAATATGTCCCAGGTTTTGGTTGACCACAATAACCCTGAGCCATATCTAAATAAATCGTCTCTTTACCATCCACAAAGTCATCTGAAGATATATAGCCAGTATCCACTGTATTTCCTTCAGGATCACTTAATATGAATTTCAAACTCCTGGGAAATAACATGCTTTCAATTGAAGCACACTTCACGGTCAATTTAAGTTTTGATGACTTGTCCTCTGTTACAACTTTGCATTCCTCCAAACTATACGACCAAGTCAGTGTATTATCACTAGCGCAGTACGATACTGGTAGTGAGACCATTACGAAAATCGAAACTATGACTATTGCTGCTACTACAATGCTTAGTTTAAGTTTCTTCTTCACTTTTACCTCCTTATGATCCTTGACACCCAAGGCAAGAAAACGTTTATTTCCGCTTTTTCTTCCTCAATACAGCCTGCAAACATCGCTACTGATACAATTGCTGCTATGGCTATTAATCCTCTATAGTTTTTCTTTTCATTTATCTCTTTATCCTTTTAAGTCACTATACCCCGTACTTAAGTACGGAGCCTGTAATTAAAAGCCCGCACTTACGCACGGGGATTCGTGACTTACCTTTTATACATTGACCATATGGAATAAAAAAGTTTTTCGGTTTTTTATCTTTTATGCATCATTTTTGAGGAGACATAAAAAGCTTGAACCTGCTCAATAAAAGGTGGAATCCTGATAATTTCCCCGGCGCTTCCGCAACTTCACCCTCCAATACCTTCCTGCGATATTTCGGGAAAAGACTATCTATGTGATCGGTCAGCAAAGACACCGTATGCCGGACCACGCCTTGTTACCCTTCCCCCCATCGCTTCGCTTCCACTTCGCCTATTTTTTATTGACCCCATAATCCTCAACCCCTCCTTAAATCCTTCATCCTCTCTACGCTCCGCGCTATGTAATGCGGTGCTCCTATATCCCAGCGGTTCCACAGGGCTCCATCTATATGCCTGATACCATCGAGCGAAATCGCCCTCGCATCCTCTATGCTCGCGCCGATGCCAACCGTGCATACGGTTCTTGAACCGAGTGCATAGGTATTGCCATCTGCTCTCAACTCCATAGAGCCCGGATATACTCGCAAGTCATCGCCGTATTTCTCTTTCAAACGATATACGCCACTCAAATCAACCTTCCTGTCTCCGCTATAGCTCTCACGGTAACCGCCGTAGTCCATAGGCACCGCATACGTCACGACAGTCGCCTTCGCATCACATTCCAGCTTCGATGGTGATAGATTACCCTCTATCATGCTAAAACAGAGTTCCACAGGGTCGCTTTTCAGGACAGGCAATACATTCTGAATCTCCGGATCGCCTGGACGACTGTTTATCTCCAGTATCTTCGCTCCTTCTCGCGTATGCATGAATGCGACATAGAAAGGCATTCCCCTCAACCCATCATTACTACCATCACCATCACCTCTGAGTGCATTGAATATCTTCTCTACTATTCGCTCCTCATCCTCTCTATCATGCCTATCCATAAACGGCAGCCAATCCTTAGTATCTTTGTAAGAGCCCATACCTCCTGTATTCTGACCCATATCGTAATCAAAAGCGCGTTTGTAATCTCTCGTATCCGGTACCGGCACGAGATTCCTGCCATCACAGAACGCCTGGAAGCTTGACTCTTCGCCTTCCATTTTCTCCTCAATTATCACATCGCTCCCACTCTCAAAAATAGACTTAAAATGCTCGAATAGCTGCTCTCTATTGGTAAAGTGGTCTCCCCATACGCCCACTCCTTTCCCAGCGGTGGGTTTATCGGGTTTCACTGCCACTTCCGAGCCCATTTCGTCGAGGAATTTCCAAATTGCATCTTTTAATTCCGCTTCGCTCCTGTATCCATAATCATCGCGATGAAAGACTTTAAACCTGGGATTAGCCTCAGGGCAACATTCAGCGAGCAGAAGCCGTTGTGAAGCTTTGCTGGCTTCTATTGCGTATCTCTTCGTCGGGCATATCATCGCCACACCCGTATCTCGCTCTACCACGTCCCTAACACCCGCGATTATAGGTCCCTCAGGGCAGCATATCCCGAAATCTATCCTGTCCTTGTTCGCATCTACAAAATCTCGTATCTTAGCTACATCCAGATCCGGGATCACCACATGCTCTTCTGCATATCTCAAATTAAACGGGTTGTGCTGCCTATCGGCGACATAGAAATGAGTATCGTAATTATCGCTCCTGCTCAGCGCATCTATCACCGCAGAGGCGCGTGAGCCATAAGCGACCACCAGTATTCCTACTCGCTCTACCATTCTACCATTCTACTATGACCATGTCTGTATTTATATTAATAAAACAAAAGTAATAAGAGTAAGAGTGATGATAAGATGAGTGGAAGTGGAGAAATACCCCCGATAGTGCAGAACCAGCTTGCGCAGTTGCAGCAGTTGAAACTTCAGTTAGAAGCAGTGAGCAGGCAGAAGATGCAGGTAGAGGCTTTGCTTCGGGATGCAGAGGCTGCATTAAACGAGCTGGAGAAGCTCGATGAGAATTCTATTATATATCGAACCGTGGGCGAACTGATGATAAAAGTGGGTAAGACGGAAGTGAAAGAGGCTCTATCCGAGAAGAAAGAGACCTATGACCTGCGGTTGAAGACTCTGGAGCGGCAGGAGGAACGCGTACAGAAGAAATATCAGCAGTTGCAGCAGCAGTTGCAGCAAATATTAGGCGCTGCCGGTACTGGTACTGATACTGCATCAGCACCGACGACGATGGGTGCTTGATGGGCTTGATGGCGCTGTTTGCTGCTTTTTGGCTATTCAATTCAATATTAAATTTATAGAATTACTTTAGTTTACTTATACTATAACATACATCAACATCAAATTGCTATTTGCTAATAGTGGGGCATGGCATGATATGATGTGATGTGAGGTGTTTTGAAGAATGGAGATTCCACTGAAGAAGATAAGGGATGATGTATGGGAAGTACCCTCGTCGTATAAGGATTACATGAGAGTACCAGCGCGGATATATGCGTCAGAAGAGCTGTTAGAGAAGATGAAGAGTGACCTTACGCTGCAACAGACGATCAATGTCGCTTCGCTCCCTGGCATTGTGAGATACTCAATGGTCATGCCTGATGGGCATCAGGGCTACGGCTTCCCAATTGGCGGTGTTGCAGCCACGGACTTTGAGACGGGTGTTATATCTCCTGGCGGGGTTGGTTATGATATAAACTGTGGAGTGAGGCTCATTCGGACGAATCTAAAGGAGGAAGAGGTCAGACCGCACCTGGGTGAGATACTGGATGGCTTATTTGAGTATATACCCGCAGGACTTGGGCTATCAGGAAAAGTGACGTTGACGGAGAGCCAGCTGGATGATGTGCTTCTGGGCGGTTCGGAATGGTGCATAGAGAACGGCTATGGCTGGGATGATGACCTTGAGCGTACAGAGGAGGGAGGGAGATTGAAAGCAGCGAATCCAGCGAAGATAGACGAGAAATCCAGGAAGCGAGGTGCACCGCAGCTTGGCACACTTGGTTCAGGCAACCACTTCTTAGAGGTGGGGGTGGTGGATGAGATATTTAACGAAGAACTTGCGAAGGCGTTCGGGCTCGAAGAGCCCGGGCAGGTGACTGTTTTGATACATACCGGTGGTAGAGGTTTCTCGCATGGCGTCTGCACTTACTATCTCCGCACTTTCGAGCGTGAGATGAAAAAAGATGCCACACTGGCGAAGATACTGAAACTGGAGCGGGAACTGGCTTGCGCTTACCTCAGCAGTGACACAGGTATGGATTACTTCCAGGCTATGTGCTCCTGTGCAAATTACGCATTCGCGAACCGGCAACTTGCCACTCACTGGGTAAGGAAAGTCTTTGAAGACGTGCTGAAGCGGAAAGCGGAGGAGATGGAGATACACGTGGTATATGATATCGCACATAACATAGCGAAGGAGGAGGAGCATTTTGTGGACGGTAAGAGGCAGAAGTTGTGTGTACATCGAAAGGGTGCGACACGGGCGTTCCCGGCAGGCGATGAGCGACTCCCTCGTGTTTATCGTACTGTGGGTCAGCCGGTCCTGATCCCGGGCTCAATGGGCACTCGCAGTTTCCTCGCTGTTGGAACAGAACTGGCGATGCAGGAGACCTTTGGCAGTTGCGCTCATGGTTCAGGTCGCGAGCTGAGCAGGACGGCAGCGATGCGGAAATACCGAGGTAGTGAGGTGAAGGAAGAGCTGACCAGGCGCGGTATAATGGTGAAAGCGCGCGAGCGTAGTAAAAGGGATGTGAGAAGGAAGCGAGGCATACCATTTGACCGGTATGGCGAACTTGCGGAAGAGGTCTCAGCAGCATATAAAGACCCCGAAGTCGTAGTACGGAGCTGTGAAGTCTCGGGTATAGCCACCAAAGTTGTGGCGTTCAGACCGATAGGTGTAATAAAAGGTTAGTTGTTAGTTTGGTTCTCAACCCATCATGCGAATAACAATAAGCGGGCTCCCCGGTAGTGGTACGACAGTGGTAGCGAAGTTATTATCGGAGGAATTATCAATGGAAGTGGTTTCTGCTGGTGAGATGTTCAGACGATTGGCAGCAGATAAGAGCCTGCATCTGGAGCAGTTCAGCAGATTGGCGGAGGCTAAAGCTGATTTTGACCGGTGGATAGATGCCAAGCAGGAAGAGGAGGCGATGAAGCGAGAGAATGTGATTGTGGAAGGCAGACTATCGGGTTTCATCATTCGAGATGCGGATCTGAAGATATGGTTGAAGGCGCCAGAGGAGATAAGGGCACGAAGAATCGCTGCACGTGAACACATAACCTACGAAGCTGCTCTATCGGGCATGAGAGTGCGTGAACGCTCCGAACATACACGATACATGAGGTATTACGGGATAGACCTGAATGACCTCTCGACTTATGACCTGATAATAGACTCTTCAAGGTGGAGTGAACGCGACATAGTAGCGATGATAGCAATGGCGAAGGAGCGTGTGAGAGAGAGGTGACAGGGGAGATAAAATATCTGGGCGAGTGGGCTAAACAGACATTTAATTATGCAATCATAGGTATCTTAGTCGGTATCGCTATTGTCTGCTTCTTTTTGGGCTTAGACTTGCTATCATCTCTATTTCTACACTTCCTCGGGGGTTATAGTCCTCCATCACCAGTGAATGAACCACACTTCTTCAGCTTCAGACCGCTATTCGGGAATGCATTCTCCGACCGCTGGTGGTTACTGGTCTTATTGGCTCTAATTCCAGCGTTTGGTGGCTTGATCACGGGCTTGATAAAGTATAAACTCCTGAGGGTGGAGAAGCCGGAACTTCACGAGACTGATGTGTTCATAGACGCTTTCCATAACGAGAGGGGGCTGATAAAATGGAGAGATGGGCTGGTCAGGGGTGTATGTTCGGCATTGACAATAGGCTCAGGAGGTAGTGCGGGTCGTGAGGGACCGAGTGCAATGATAGGTGCTACGGTAGGTTCGTTATTGGGTCGCTTTTTGAAATTCGAGGATCGGGAGAGGCGAAGGATAGTAGCTGCTGCTGCGGGTGCCGGTATTGCTGCCATATTCAAATCGCCACTTGGCGGTGCTTTCTTCGGGATTGAAACGCTATACAGGCGTGATATGGAGGTAGATGCGCTGGTTCCAGCAATAATATGCTCCATCACCTCTTATATCGTCTCATGTTCGTTCTTCGGACCCGGACATCTATACGGGATAGGGGGATACGACATCACGGCACTCTTAAAGCCTTTCTCGTTACTGCTCTTCCTCGCACTTGGATTAGCCTGTATTCCGTTCGTTTATACATTCATCAAACTGCTGGAAGTTTCACGCTCCGTATTCTTCACCAGGCTCAGTATTCCTGATTTCCTCAAGCCCGCACTTGGCGGACTCCTGCTTGGATTCCTTTTCCTCATCGGGTATCTCGTTATGAATCCCCACCATGATTTAGAGCGTGGTATAGGAATAGTAAGTGGGATATTTGGTGGTGGCTATGGATTTATACAACTGGCGTTTTATGGCAGGCTCACATTTGATGTTCTTGCATTCATTGCGGTTGCGAAGATCATTGCCACTGCCATTACACTGGGTTCCGGAGGCAGTGGGGGTTCTTTCATACCATCCCTGACGATGGGTGCCGCATTGGGGGGCGCAATAGGAGAGATACTCAGCTATTTCTTTCCTGAGACGGTGGAGAACCCGTGGGTATTTGCACTCATTGGCGCTGCTGCTTTCTTCGGTGCCGCTGCTAATGCACCACTCACTGCGCTCTTCATCGTTTGCGAAATCTCTGGCTCTTATACCTTATTTGTGCCTGCATTGCTCGCTATCATACCCGCATATTCACTCGTTGGACGAAGGACGATTTATCCGGGGCAATACGAATCAAGGAAGGAATCGCCAGCGCACAAACGAGAACTTATGATTGACCTGCTTGAGGGTATAAGGGTGAAGGATGCATATACGAAGGATGTGCTCACGATTCCGGCTGATATGACGGTGAAAGAGGCACTTTATTTCGCGGAGAAGACGGGGCACATAACTTATCCCGTTGTGGATAGGGATGGTAAACTGATAGGAATAACGACGATAATGGAGCTGGAAGAGGAGAGGGAGAGTGGTGCCGTGTATAAGAGGGTGAGCCAGATGTGTACAAAGGACGTGATAGTGGCGTATCCGCAGGAATATCTGGAAGATGTGCTTTATAAGATGGATAAATATAATATTGGGCGACTGCCGGTGGTGATGCCTGGAAATGGAGATAGAGACGGAGGTGGGAGGGGCAAGAAGTTGATAGGAATAATAAGCAGGTCAGATATAGTGAGGGAGCACTGCCGCAGAAGGTCGCTATTCAAGGGTATGCAGGAATGAAATGATGAATAGAACCTCAAGGAGGAAGATAGAGCAACTGCGTATATGCATGGAGCAGGATGTAGAAGTGGGTGCAAATGGCTTTGCTGACGTCAAGCTCGTTCATGTCGCATTGCCGGAGATAGCGAAAGATGAGATAGAACTGAAGACCAATTTCCTTGGGTTCTCTTTTAATTTACCCATAATGATTGCCTCAATGACCGGCGGGCATCCAGAGACGAAGCGAATAAACGAAGTGCTTGCAGAAGCTGCTGAGCAGCTCGGTATAGGTATGGGTGTTGGTTCACAGCGAGCGGCACTGGAGGGTATTGAGCATGAGGATTCCTTCCGCGTGGTTCGCGATGTTGCACCCGATTCTTTCATCTATGCGAATCTGGGCGCCCCGCAGTTGCTGGAATACGGCGTTGAGGGCGTTAAGAGGGTAATAGAGATGATAGATGCCAATGCCGTGGCGATACACCTGAACTTCTTGCAGGAGGCAATCCAGCCTGAGGGTAATGTAGATGCGAGAGGCTGTCTGGATGCGATAAAGGAGGTATGTGGCGAGATAAAGAAGCCAGTGATAGTGAAGGAGACGGGTGCGGGAATAAGCTACCGTGTAGCACGTAAGTTAGTGGATGCGGGCGTTGCTGCGATAGATGTTGGTGGCTTTGGCGGCACCAGCCTGGCTGCTGCTGAGATATACAGGGCGAAAGCAGAGGGAGACGAGCTCTCGGAGCATCTGGGGCAGCTCTTTGGCTACGATTGGGGTATCACAACGGTCGAGAGTATCGTGGAGTGCAGTAGTTTTGGGATACCGGTGATTGCTACTGGCGGTATCAGGAATGGTTTAGACATTGCAAAGAGCATAGCTCTCGGTGCTGATATGTGCAGTGCAGCACTACCGTTTCTGAAGATAGCGATGCATAATTTAAACGCGGATAGAGTAATAGCGAAGATAGAGGAGATGGGCGAGGAGTTGAAGGCTGCTATGTTTTTAACCGGGTGTAAGACCGTGAAGGAGTTGAAGACTGCCGAAGTGGTTGTAACAGGAGCAACGAGGGAGATAATGGACCAGAGGGGGTTCTTTGATAGGATAAGGCTGAAGATGCAGGATTGCAGGATAGATAAATGAAAAAAGATAAAAGATAAAGCCAAAGATAGAGATAGAGCTATGAGAGCTTTTATTGCTGTTGACCTCTCAGAGGATATAAGAGCGAAAGTGGAAGAGATAGAGCGGCGATTTGGTGACCTGAGTGGCATAAAGCTAAAGTTTGTTAATCCGAAACAGGCGCATCAGACGCTGAAATTCCTCGGTAATGTATCAGAAGAGCGTGTTGAGCCTATAAAGCACGAATTGGAGAGCATAAACATAGAGCCATTTGATATTGTGTTGCGTGGTGCCGGCTTCTTCCCCGCTTCACGTAGGAAGATACGCGTTCTCTGGATAGGAATAAGCGAAGGCATAGAGGGGCTGAAGGCATTACAGGAGCAGGTGGAGACGAGAATGGTCACCCTGGGCTTCCCTGCTGAGAAACAGCCATTCAGTCCACATATCACAATCTGCCGTGTGAAGCGTATTGAATCAGACGCAGGACTAAACCAGCTAATGGGGAAGATAGCAGAGCTGAGCGATGTGGAGGTGGGAGAGATGCAGGTGAACGCGGTGAAATTGAAGAAGAGCACTCTCACGCCCCGGGGTCCTATTTATGAGGATGTATATGTGAAGCAACTGTTCTAAACCTAAACTCACCGCTTTAGCTTCTCAAATGCTATTTCTCCCGCCTTCTTACCCGATAGCAGCATGGCACCGAAGGTAGGACCCATTCGCGGAAGCCCGAATGCAGTTGATACTGCCATGCCTGTGACTATCAATCCGGGATAGAATTCAGAAGTATGCTCCACCACGAGATTCTCCGATGTATCAACCCACATTGCACCCTCTCCTTTGGTCTTGAGCAGCTTTCGCACTTCCAATCTCTTCACCACCGCCGCATCATGACCTGTGGCATCAATCACCAATTGCGATTCCAGTGAGACAGGGTCAACACAGGCTATTGGACCAGGAAGTGTCGTTACCGCTGTCCAGTTCACCACGACACCGCATACAAGCTCATCATGAAGCACAACATCTTCCAGCGTTACCATATTCAATATCTTAGCACCAGAATCGCAGGTTGCTGCAATCAACTTCGAGCATGCGTGTGTGGCATCAGAGACAAATAGACCTTCACTTTCGCTTTCCTCATAGGGCACGCCCAGCTCATCGAGGATCTCTTCCGCTGGCGACCTCACGGTGATCTTGTTCATCAAGAACCCACCAACCCAGAAACCACCACCAAGATAGTTGTTCCTCTCTATCAGCAGCACTTTGACATCCCTGGATGCCAACTCTCTCGCAGCCATCAAGCCTGAAGGTCCACCACCAACAATGATAACTTCACTCTCCACATATCGTTCAAACTCTTTTGCAAATCCAGCCACTATCGCTCTCGTTATAAGACTCTCAGATGCTGGAGCGAAAGATGTGCTCTTCTTCATGTGTTATGTTATCCTTGACATTCATTACATATATAAACATAAATAAACATAAAAACCGGTCTGCCGAGGGATCTATGATCTATATATGCCTATGCCCGAACTGATTTTCCTTCAATCGCGCCGGCGTTCATGATAATAATTATAATAATCCATACTCATGGCATTTAGCCTCAAAGATTTCAAGTCCCTTCCTCTCCCGCTCGCCCAGCCGATATGTGAGTGTATTGAGATACCTCTCAAGGAGCTCATCGGGCATACTGAATCGCATCTTCGCTTCTCTCAATACCTCTTCCATATTCTTTTCGCCCCATTCAAGAGACCTCATAACCGCACTGTTTGCTTCGCTCATATCCATACCATTTGATGATACAGAGCTACCAAATACCATAGGATAACCTGTTAACTCATACCACTCCTCTCCAAGGTCCATAACAACTTTGTATCTCGCCCTCGCTCTCAATGCTTCGTCACCAATCACGAGTGCATAAGTGCCATGTTTAAGTAGCTCACCTGTCTCAATCTCATTCAGTTGATAAATCTTGTTTCTCAGTCCCTTCTCATTTAGAATCACCTTCAGCAGGTTTAATGATGTCACAGTCTGATTAGTAGCTGCTATACACCCCTCTTCGCCCTGTATACCCCTTTCTGAGACGAGAAGCACACTCAAAACACTACCATTGGAGGCGACACAGAACTCATAACTCCGTAGTTGCGTTTTGTTCTTTATATAATAGAATGAAGGTAGAGGTGCGAAATCTATCTCACCACGCTCGAACATAGCAATAAGCTCTCTTGGCGAGCCCTCATATATCTCTATGCCTGTACCGCCATTCTGCTCCAGCAGGAAATACGGCAGGAAGTTATTAAGGAACCCGAATTTACCGATTCTCACTTTCTCTTTTATTTTATTTTAACCCCCTCCAAAATGTCACCATTCAGCAAGCCTTTGTAGGCTTCCTTTATCCCTGAAACCCAATGAAATGGCAATGCCAATCAAAACGACACCAAGAGAAGCGATCTTTGTCACAGAAGACAGAGTAAATCTATGTATTTTATCTAAGGAAAACGCACCTTTTATTACTTTAAAAACATCCTCTATTAAAGACCTTTTCGGCTTAAACAGCTTCCAATTAAGGAT
>Ga0190303_1000867_pt1 | contig 12542 bp, 9 predicted proteins | sample 48700701_MG_FD_161672 | JGI IMG/M metagenome (GOLD analysis project Ga0190303, IMG submission 161672) | Hydrothermal vent sediment bacterial communities from Southern Trench, Guaymas Basin, Mexico - 4870-07-0-1_MG | ecosystem: Environmental > Aquatic > Marine > Hydrothermal vents > Sediment ...
AATATTAAGCCTACCTGGGTGCAGGCCCGAAGGGCCGAAGCCAGGTAGGGAGTCCCCCCGACGGGGGGATTGAGGGGGGTACATTTTATGACTAACAGGGGGATACCTAAGAACCTGACAAGTGAGTTAAATGTACTCTAATTTTAAACACAGGGTGTCTCATTTTCATTGACAAGTTCCGATAGCTGAGGGCGAGGGCTTGCTCTTGTCTCTTTCTCAGCAGTTGACCGTACTGAAAGTCACGCTGGCCTTGGTTGCAAACCGCTCTTGGGTCAACTGAGCTGATGCTGATGGAAAATCGCTTTTTGCGATTTGGACTGAAACGGCACTCCCAGACACCACACACTAATTTCTGTAGCACTATTGGAAGCCGCAGGTCAAGAGGTTTTTTCAATGAGTCGTGAAAAGAGGGAGAATAAAATGTTTCGGCCCCTGGAGGAGTTAATTCACGCATATTTTGCGCGCACATGGCCAATAGCTGCCTGTGAAAATCAGCCGGACGTAATTATGGAGGGTTGATCCGATTCTTCGTATGGGGGGGGGCAGCCTTCATCAAATTCTTCATACCTGTCTGCCGACAGGCAGGGACTATCGGCCCATGATCCTGTTTTGGCTTTTTGCATCGAGACCCCGTATCCTACCTCCAAAGCCCAAAGTACTTGAGTATCTGATCATGAAAGTTTAGTCAAATAGATCCGAATGACTCCCCGTTCGGATAAGGCAAAGCTCAGCCCCCTCTATCCGATAGATAAGTAACCAGTCAGGTTCGATGTGGCATTCCCGGCAATCCTTCAATGTCCCTTTGAGTTGATGATCCTTGTTTCTGGGCGGTAATCTTTTTGCGTCAACCAACCGCTGGATGATATCCTTTAACTTGTCCATATCCTTCCCGCGCTTGATTAGGCGCTTTGTATCTCTCTTAAATTGGGTATCTCGTCTGATGGATCTCATTCGTTAAATCCCAAGGTCGTCAAAAAGCTCTTGGGAAGTCGAAAATTTTTTACCCTTTCCTTTCCTTGAATTCTGGATAGCCCTCATCGTTTTTTCGTTAGGAATACTCAGATCAAAAGGTAAGCCACGATGGGCTATGACCTGTCTGTAGAATAGCTCGAATGAGTTTGACACCGACAGCCCCAATTTTTTTAGTATAGCTTCTGCCTGCTTCTTGATTTCAGGATCTATCAAAGCTCTTGCAGTTGCGGTCTTATTCGTACCCATTTTTTATCCTCCGAATTGCGATATGGCATATTTTATGCCATACGAAGCAAATAGTCAAGCCGTAATCGTTCAGTTCTTGCTGCTGGGCAGTGAGGCCTTTTCAAGCCGGACCCGTCTGCCCAAAAAACATTGGACCACCTCCTGAGTCGTTGGAGTGAGGTCAGAGACAAAAAAACGATCTTCCCGGCCATGTGATTCCTCAGAAAGTTGATCTTTGGCCTCAAGGTATGAATAAACCGCACGCGCTATTTCTGCTGAAGGGTCTACTATTTTCACCTTCTTTCCCATTTTTTCCCGGATTATCCGCTTGAGAAGCGGATAATGGGTGCATCCGAGGATCAAGGTATCTATCTGCCGGTTTTTTAAGGGCCTGAGATACTTCTTGACTATCATGCGGGTCTCCCTGGCCTTGAGCCATCCCTCCTCCACCAGGGGCACCAGAAGAGGACATGCCTGGCTGTATACCTTTGTATCGGGCAGACGTGCATAGATCGCTTTTTCGTATACGCCGCTTGTCACTGTGGCCCTTGTACCGATTAAGCCGATGATTTTTCGTCTGGTAAGGGCCAATGCCTGTTCTATGGAGGGGGTTACAACTTCAAATATTGGTTCAGAAAATTCCTGCCTCAATGCAGAGGTGGCGGTACTGGCTGCGCTGTGGCAAGCGATCACTAATATGCCGGCCCCGTGCTCCAGCAGGAATCTGGTATCTTCCCTGGCATATTGAATAATTGTTTCCGGGCTCTTGGTTCCATAGGGGGTCCGTGCAGTGTCTCCAAAATAGATAAGGGGCTGGGCCGGCAATAATTGTTTGATCTCGCGGACCACTGTGAGCCCACCAATACCTGAGTCGAAAACACCTATAGTTACGCTCATTTTGAAAGAAGTTTCCTCTAAATACGGTTATTTTGCAGGCCGGATCATACAGCAGACCCTTTACATTTCATGGCACTTCCCATCTTTCCGCTTGACAATATGTGGAGCATTAATTTTCATAATTGCATGATTCGTAAGCGGCATTGACGGCCAAGAAGGATATATGGTGCCGGGCAGCCTGCCCAAAAGCGATTATTTACCATTATAAATACCATACGACATGCCGATAAAGAGATCAATGGCATTTGAAGTGCCGGGCCGAATGAGGCAGTCTTTGTCATGGTTTTGATTACAAAAAATCAAACCGAAAGGTAAATATTCGGTGAACCCGTGGTCCACTGTGGAGGTTGCCATCCGCGCCCTGCCGCAGAAGCGGTTTGCCTTTTGCAGGGTTTTGGGCAGCGGGCCGGGTTGCACTGCCTCTTTCGGTCTGCAATGGGTGAGCTTTGAAACCCGGAAAAAGGTAACCGCTTCAAGGCGGGATATAACGGGTTCACCGGATATTTACACCGAAAGGAGAAGTGCCATGAATGCAGAAATCAGCGTAACGGAAGTAGTAGAGATCTTCGCGGGAGACTATTTGAGGAGATATGACCTATAAATTATAAGAAAGGTAGCTTGATATGAGAAGCAGTAAACAGATCGAGAGTTCGATCACGGGCCTTGGCCCGGCCAAGATCCCTTCTCCTCTTCGGACTCGAGCAAAGGGTTCCGGAACGGGGTGCTTTGTGTCTGGAAAAGACCGGGTCCTGATGGACATTTTTGCGGATAATCTCAAAAAGACCCTGGAGCGTGGTGAAGAACCTCTATCCTTTGAACTGGCAGGTCCTCGAAGCAAGATCTTTTTTGATCCAGCGAAACTGCGGTGTGCAATTGTAAGTTGCGGCGGGCTCTGCCCGGGCGTAAATGATGTGATTCGTGCAATCGTGCTGTCGCTCTATTTTAACTATGGTCTCCGCAATATTTACGGCATCCGATACGGATTTCAGGGTTTTATTTCCACTTACGGTCACGACATAATGGAGCTTACACCCGAATCTGTGGCCCACATCCACGAGAGGGGAGGAACGATCCTTGGCTCTTCGAGGGGACCTCAGGATATTGTTAGCATCGTAGATGCACTGGAGAGGATGAATGTCGGGCTCCTGTTTACCATTGGCGGAGATGGCACCATGGCTGCCTCTGCAAAGATTACAGACGAAATCAACAAGAGGCGCTTAAAAATTGGTGTTATAGGTATACCAAAAACCATCGACAATGACATCTATCTGATCGATCGTTCGTTCGGCTTTGAGACGGCCGTGAGTATAGCGGTTGATGTCATAGGCGGTGCCCATAATGAGGCTACCAGTGCTCCGAACGGAGTGGGGCTGGTGAAAGTCATGGGCCGTCATTCAGGGTTTATCGCAGCCGCAGCCACCCTGGCGATGCCGGATGTAAACTTTGTCCTTATCCCGGAATCAGATTTTGAATTAGAAGGGCCAAAAGGCCTGCTGGAAGCCCTGAAAGAACGCTTAATCCTCAGGAGGCACGCCGTAATTGTAGTGGCGGAAGGGGCAGGTCAAAAGTTTTTTGGCGACACAGAGCAGCAGCAGCAACTCGATGCCTCCGGAAACATCCGGCTTCATGACATTGGCATCTTCCTGAAAGAGTCCATTGCCGCTTATTTTGAAAAACAAGGGATGGAAATTAACCTCAAATATATTGACCCCAGTTACACGATCCGGAGTGCTTGTGCCAATGCCGGAGATCATCTCTTGTGCGGCTTTCTGGCCCGCAGCGCGGTTCATGCCGGCATGGCCGGCAAGACCAAAATGCTGGTGGGCCTGTGCAACAATCGGATTGTCCACATCCCCATGGAGGCGACGGCAGGAAAGCGAAAGCAGGTGGACACCTCCGGAGATATGTGGATGAGTGTACTGGAAACAACAGGCCAGCCATCCATGAATAATTGAAATGCCTGGAGGTTGCCATAGTGATCGACTACCGCTGTTTTACTCGAAGCGACCTCGAAATATGGGCAAGGGATCTGGGCCTGCCGGCCTTCAGGGGCCGGCAGCTCTTTAGCTGGCTTTGGAGACCCGGATTCCGGGACTTCTCCCAAATGACCGACTTCCCCAAGGCCCTGAGGGAAAAGGTTGCCCAAAAGGGCCTGCTTACCAAACCGGAGCTTGAGGCAGAGCAACGCTCTGTCGACGGCACAAGCAAATTTGCCTGGAGACTGCCGGATGACTCGGTAGTGGAAAGCGTCTTGATACCTGAACAGGGCCGCAAGACGCTTTGCATATCCAGTCAGGTCGGGTGCGCCATGGGATGCAGGTTCTGTCATACTGCCAGGATGGGTTTTCGTCGTCAGCTTATCCCCTCGGAAATCGCAGGGCAGGCGCTTGCCGTACTGGAACGCACCGGAGAAAGGGAACGGCTCAGAAATCTCGTATTCATGGGTATGGGAGAGCCGCTTGCAAACTACGGGAATGTCTTGAAGTCCATTCACATACTCACTGATGACCTTGGACTGAATTTCTCATTGCGCAGGATAACCGTATCCACCTGTGGTCTGATTCCTGAGATATTACGTCTTGGCCGGGATACGGACGTGGGTCTTGCTGTTTCCCTGAACGCCCCTGACGATAAGACACGGGATCAGATAATGCCGGTCAACAGTCGCTATCCCCTTCCGCAGCTCATTGAGGCCTGTCGAAATTATCGGCTTTCCCGCAGGAGGCGTATTACTTTTGAATATATCCTCCTTGCCGGTGTAAATGACAGCATTGAACAGGCAGTGTCACTCGCAAGGCTCCTTAAGGGAATCCCTTTAAAAATCAACTTGATACCTTTTAATGAAAGCCATGATATTCCCTTTAGACGCCCGGTCAATGAACGGGTTCTTGCATTTCAGCAGGTGCTTAAAGAGACCGGCTACACTACCATCATAAGAAAAAGCAAGGGGCAAGACATATCCGCTGCCTGCGGTCAGCTCTATGCAGAACTGAAGCGGCCTAAAAAATCATTGGTAAAATCCTGGCCGAAGTTCCGGATAAACGATATCCACGGAACATCTTCAATTCCCAAATTATACGGAACAAATTGACAGCCTCCTGATGCCTGATTAGTCTCATGACCATGAATTCCATGATCCTCGAACTGCCGTGGGACTTTGCCTCCATAAATATGTCGGCGGTTGAGGAACTTGCCGGTAAGTCAGGGATTCCGGGCATTATTGCCAAATTTCTGTATCAACGCGGGATAAATACGCCGGAGGCCGTTGCGCAACACCTCAGCCCTTCGCTGAAATCCCTCAGCGATCCCTGGAAGATGATGGACATGGACAGGGCTGTTGACCGGCTGGTCAGGGCAGTAGCCCAAAAAGAACAGGTGGCCGTATTCGGTGATTACGATGTCGATGGTGTCACCTCCGCAGCCCTGGTCTCCGGATTTCTTGAGGGACTTGGACTAAAGGTAACAGTCTATATCCCCCACCGGGAGAACGAGGGCTACGGACTTAATGCAGAAGCATTAAGGAATCTCGCATCCAGAGGCTGCAGGCTTCTGATTACAGTTGATTGCGGCATATCGGATAGTGAAGCAGTCGCCCTGGCAGGGGAGCTTGGGATGGATGTCATTGTCACCGACCACCACGAACCCCCTGATACCCTTCCCGAGGCCCTGGCAGTGCTTAATCCCAAGCGTCCTGATTGCCCCTTTCCCTTCAAAGAACTTGCCGGTGTAGGTGTGGCCTTCAATCTTGTCAGGGCATTGAGGCATCGCCTTTATGGGCTTGGGCATTGGAAAGCCGGTCAGGTGCCCAATCTCAAGGAATATCTGGATCTTGCGGCCCTGGGGACCGTGGCGGATTTAGTTCCGCTCTTGGGGGACAATCGCATACTTGTCCGGGCGGGGCTTGAAGTGCTTGATGGATGCAACAGGCCGGGAATCAAGGCATTGAAGGCGTTATGTTCCCTTGATTCCGGAATCACCTCCACGGACATTGCCTTCAGGGTCGCTCCGCGAATAAATGCCGCCGGGCGGATGGCTCACGCTGACAAAGCTTACAGGTTACTTGCCACGGATGACGATGCGGAAGCAAATCGGCTTGCCAATGAATTACACCTGCTGAATCAGGAACGACAGGCAGAAGAAAAAAATATATTGAATGAGGCGTTAGATAAGATACGATGCCTTGAAAAGAGGTCTGCCTATGTCTTGTCGAGCCCTGAATGGAAAAGGGGCGTTATAGGTATAGTTGCATCCAGACTGGTGGAGCAATTCCACAGGCCCGTGATCCTCTTTGCCCTGGACGGAGATGAGGCACATGGTTCCGGCCGCAGTCCTGAAGGACTGAATCTCTACGAGTCTCTTTGCGCCTGTTCCGGCCACCTTAGCTCCTTTGGCGGCCACAGGGCTGCTGCCGGAATGCATCTGCCCTCCGATTCTGTAGAAGGATTTTCTGAAGCGTTTCAAAAGGTCGTGGCCTCGGTCCTGGAACATAACGACATCAATCCCAGGCTTATGGTTGATTGCACAGCCTGTATCGAGGAACTCATTGATCCGGGTTTTTCCCGGTTCTATGAGCATCTGGAGCCCTTTGGCGCAGGTTACCCATCCCCCTTGTTTGCAGTCCGGGATTTTTCGGTCCGCAGGTCGACAGTTGTTGGAAATGGCCACTTAAAGCTTACTCTTACCCCCAGGACCGGTCTGCAAAATGGGTATATGAAAAGGGGAATGGATCTGGTAGGATGGGGACACGGAGACAAAGCCGGGCTTCCCTGGGAGGAGCTTGAGCTTGCCTGCATGCCTTGTCTTAATGTATGGCAAGGGCAAAAGCGCATTGAGCTGAGACTGAAAGACATCCGGTACAGATAGCTCATGTCTGAAACAGGTTATGCGACTTAATTCCCTGATACTCTTCGGCTTCAAATCCTTTCCTGCGCGCACAAAACTTACATTTAACCAGGGTGTTATTGCCATAGTAGGCCCTAATGGGTGCGGCAAGTCCAACATTGTTGACGCCATCAGGTGGGTACTGGGGGAGCAAAGTCCCAGCATGCTCAGGGCCAAGAAAATGGACGATATTCTTTACAATGGGAATAATGACGGGCAAACAGGCCTGGCCGAGGTCCGTTTGGTCGTGGAAAACGAAGGTCCTTTTTCACCACCGGGGTATGAAAATACCCCTGAGATTGAAATAATGCGTCGTATCCACAAGTCAGGGGATACTGAATACCGTATTAACGGCAAGACTTGCAGGCTGAAGGACATCCACTACCTCTTTATGGATACGGGGGTTGGCAGCAGGGCTTATTCCATTTTGGATCAGGGTCAGATTAGCGCATTTATTGACATGGTGCCACAAGATCGCCGTCTCCTGATCGAGGAGGTGGCAGGTATTTCCAGGTTCAGGGCCAGGCGCAGCGAGGCCGAGCGCTGCGTGGCCCGGACAAAACAAAACCTCGAGAGGCTGGAAGACCTCCTGGTCGAGGTAGGTCGTCAACGCAGATTTCTCTCCAGACAGGCAAAGAGGACAGATCGCTATCTGAAGTTGCGGAAGGAGCAGGACCAACTGGATCAGGCGCTCCTTGCCCATGCATGGCTTCTTGAATTGAAGCGAAGGATGGATCTGGAAAGAGAGAGAGATTCTCTCTCTGCCGACCTGTCCGGTGTACAGGCGGAACTTTCTAAAAATGTCTCCGATCGGAAAAGGCTCGAACTGGAGGTCCTCGAGACGGAGGAGGCCTTAGCTGCAATTCGCAAGGGCCTGACCGATGCGGAAGACGGCCTTCAGAAGCTGAGGGAGGAGGCCTCGCAGCATGACAGGCTCTTGATTAAGGAAGAAAACAGGCTGCAGGCCGCCGAGAAGACATTGATGGAGCTTGATGAAAAGGGGACGTTGACAGAACGCGGCCGTGAAGGGCTTCAGAAAGACATAAAGGCCCTCAAGGCAGAGGAGTCATCGTACCTGTTTGAGATAACCGACCGGGAAAATGAGATAGAGGAATCAAAAGCAATTAGGGACCAGGTGAGGGAATCTCTTGAGGCAGTGAAGGTAGAACTCGTTGATGCGGCAGCCAGGCACGCAAGGCTGGACAGCGAGCGCAACGGCTTGAGAGACAGGAAGGACAGACTCAGGCGCCGTCTGGACCAGAAACGGAACGAGCTGCAGGGTATATCAGAACATGTAAAGGGCCTGGAAGGTGATTTGAAGGGACAACAAGAGAAGATAGAGAAAGCCATGGCTGAACTGGATTCCCTGGCTCATGACGGAAAAAGACTTGAATGTACTGTTTCTGCTCTGAAAAGCCGCCTTTCAGACATTGTTAAAAAAAGGCATGAAGCAGACTCGGAACTGGCATCGTGCAGGGCCAGGCTTAATGCACTGAGGACCATTGATGCCTCTGGTGAGGGCTTCAGCATGGCCACCAACAGGTTGCTCGGCTCTTCCGATGTTCCCACATTGGGGGTACTTGCTGATTTCCTAAAAGTAGAGCCGGGCTGGGAACATTTGGTAGAGATCGCCCTTGGACACGGAATTCAGGCCTTGATAGTCCCTGACATGGAGGCATGTGATAAGGCCATTTCCTTTCTTAAAAACCAGCCGTCGGGACGGGCCAGCCTGATCATCCCGGGCATAGAGTCCGGTAATGCGGAAGGGGCACGGGATAATACACTTCTTGAATTCGTCAGGGCCGGACATCCTGTTGACAGGGTCGTAGCTGATATCCTTGTCCATTGGAAAGTCGTGCCGGATTTGAAAGCTGCTTTTAATGTCTGCAATACTGACAATAAGCCCCTTTTTTACATCACCAGGGACGGCGAGATTCTCACTCCATGGGGTGAGCTGGTCTTTGGGGACAAAGACAAGGCATCCTCGGGAATACTTGCAAGAAAGGCCGAGATTTCCGGATTGACTGCACGTGAAAATGAACTCCGTGAATCTTCAATGCAGATACGTATAGAGGAGGATGAGATAAGCAAGGGGCTCTTAAAGGCCGAGGCCGGGCTCAGGGAAGTCAATGAAAAAAAGGGAAGTATTTCTGAAGACCTGACTGGCCATAAAAAGGAAAGGGACAGCCTGCTCAGGGAAATTGAGGCCGAAAAAGAGAGGTCTCAACGCATAGATCTGGAGATCGAAGAGGCTGAAAAGGAGATACTTGATATAGATATATCCCTTGAAGAGCTGGAAGAGACTATTGAAGCTGCCGTTTCAGCCAGGATTGAAGCCGAGGGGCAGATAAAAGGCCGCGAGGATGCCTTGAGACAACAGGAACAGGTGCTTTCCCGCAGGAGAAAGGTCATTGAGGAATATAGAATAAAAATGGCCCGCGTTCAGACCCAGCTTCAAGAGAGGGAGCAGGAGCTCGGAAGGCTTGCCGGCCTGAAGAAGCAGATAGCCAGTGACCGGGAAACAATGCTGGCGGAAAAGCGGAGTCTGGCAGCGCGGCTTGAGGACAGGGCCAGGTCACTGAAAGATGTGCGGCTGAAAGTTAAGTCAGAGGAGAGCAGGATTCTGATTCAAAAAAGGCATCTGAAAGAAGTCGAAACGGAGTACGATCACACCCGGCAGGCTTTTGCGGGATTGCAGGGCAAGGTGAATGATTTGCAGACCCGGTTCAGGGCTGCTGAAGAGCGGATCCATCGAAATGAGCTTGTCCTTGCCGAAGTGGAGCAGGGCCTTGCATATCTGAAAAAAACGGCCATGGATCGCCACCGGGCTGACATAGAAGAATCCTGTGATAAATGGCGCCTTTTTCCATTTTCTCCTGATGAGGCAGAGAAGCGGATCAGCGAGATAACCAGCAAGATAGATCGCCTTGGGCCTGTAAACCTTGCCGCTGTTGAAGAATACAGGGAGCTTGAGGATCGATGGAGCTACCTCAATTCACAGAAAGACGACCTTATCAGCTCAATCGAAGACCTGGAACAGGCCATAGGCAGGATCAATCGTACCTGCAGGACCCGGTTCAAGGAGGCCCTTGACTCGGTAAACGAGAGCCTTTGCAGGGTCTTTCCCTTGCTTTTTAAAGAAGGGAGTGCCAAGCTGAATTTGACCTCGTCCGGCGATATACTGGATTCAGGTATAGATTATTTGATACAGCTTCCCGGAAAAAGAATCCAGTACCTTAATCTCCTTTCAGGAGGGGAAAAGGTGTTGGCTGCAATGGCCCTGATTTTTGCCATCTACTTCATAAAACCCTGCCCTTTCTGCCTGCTGGATGAAGTGGATGCAGCTCTTGATGAAGCCAATATCTTACGATTTAACCGGTTCATAAAAAAGATATCAGAGCAGTCCCAGGTAGTGCTTGTTACTCATAACCAGAAGGTGATGGAGATCGCTGATGTCCTTTACGGAGTCACTATGGAGGATAAAGGGATATCAAGGCTGGTTTCGGTAGACCTGGTGGAGAGTCCGGGATCTTGAGTATCCTTGAACAATATCGGCTCCTCGAATCCGATCTGCAGAAACTGCCTGAGAGAATGGCTCAGAGTTCCGGCCCGGAGGAAAAAGAAATGTTATTCAAAAAAACTCTGCATTATTTTCTTGAATTCTTCTCCACGCCGGACAGCAGATGGTCTTGTCGAACCTGATACAAGGACGTCCTTTCTTAAAAAAGATAAAAAATCAGAAACTCCCGGGATTATCACCCTTACCACAGGGAAATCTAAAACCGGATGAGTGTAGTTTAATAATATATAGTCGGTATTGAATACCTTGCATATCTTTTTGATTTCCTCGATCTCGCTGAGGACATCTTTGATCTTGATATTCTTGTAAGTCCTTGTCTCCCCTTGATCGAGGAAAGAGATATCTTTCGGGGAAATACCGCATTTCATTAACATATAATAGTCATTAACCTTGGATCTGTGGACAAGCGGCCTGTCCAGTTCGGGACGTGGAGCCAACAGGGTCTCTCTGCCCTGCATGCCTTCCGTAAAGCATCTTGCCAGAGCCTCCTCAAGATTGAATGATGCGCCGGGTATCAGAATCCTGTGCTCCAGGCGATCAGTGCGCAGGTTTTTGTTGATGAACAGGACGCCTATACAGGGTATCAGGCCGTCAAAGGAAAGATCCTTGATCATTACATCTACATTATTTCCTGAATAGAATTTAATCATGTCCCTTATGTTTTGATTTTCTATGGAGTCCGAATCAATTGAGGGCACGATCTGTTCAGACTTAATTGACCGTATCTGGGAATGACGTTCAAATATTTCGCATGTGGCCTGGATCATCGCCTCTTCAATCGTATTCCCTGCCGCCATGCCGTTAGATCCGTGAATATATGCAACAAAATTGACAGGGACCTTTACTGTTTCCTCGCGGATTATTGAAAAACCGTCAACCCAGTGCCTGGCCATCCTGCTGTTTTTTATATCTTCAATATCATTATCCGTCAGATGATTTTCGTTTGCCAGCAGATCTTCTATCCTGAGAGGATTTTCCAGATCATCCTGGTGGGAATAAATGTATCCCTCCATCCATTCGTAATTCAGAAACCTGTTGGTCTCCTCATCATAAAGGCCGGGAACATTAAACCTCACCTGCTCTTCAAAGACCGGATAAAACAACCCGGCGCTCAGACGTTCAGCCAATTCTGCGTATGCGCTGGCCTCGGCAAGCTCTGGTGTCAGGCCTTTCCCGTTGCAGACTATCCTTATTGAATCAATCCATACCCGTCCCCAATAGATGTTGTCCGATACTCGAAAGGGGTAATATTCAGATTCAAGGTCCAGTTTTTGTAGCCCGTTTTTTATTCTCTTGATCGTATTGGACGGGATATCACATTTGTTATACTCATTTCTGATACAATTCTGAAATTCCATTTGCCTGTTCTTCAGAGGAGAAAATTATAGTGGCTATTTTTCAAGGCAAGACATGACAACAATCTGCTTGCATGTCAAGCATTAAGTGAAACAGATTATCCCGGATAATACAGGATTGATACTCTGAAAAAAATACCATATCATAAATCGCAACCGGTCACACAGGGGAGCTCCTTCTTCCAACATGCTCCCGCCCCTTGTTTTCTTAAGGCCTTCGCAGCACGGGAGACCCTCCCCCGTTCTCCTCCGCTGCGCTCCGGAGCCGGGGGTTTCCCATGCTGCGAAGGCCAAGAAAACTACAGGGCTGACGCAAATCGTTTCCAGAAGGAGCTCCCCTGTGTGACCGGTTGCCGCAGAAGCGGTTTGCCTTTTTACGGGGTTTTGGGTAGCGGGCCGGATTGCACTGCCTCTTTCGGTCTGCAATGGGTGAGCTTTGAAACCCGGAAAAAGGTAACCGCTTCAAGGCAGGATATAATGTGGCCGGTTATGTCCATTGTGCCTTGCCGCAGAAGCGGTTTGCCTTTTGCAGGGTTTCGATCGCGGGCCGGATTGCACTGCCTCTTTCGGTCTGCAATGGGTGAGCTTTGAAACCCGGAAAAAGGTAACCGCTTCAAGGCAGGATATAACGG
>Ga0190303_1000869_pt1 | contig 12535 bp, 10 predicted proteins | sample 48700701_MG_FD_161672 | JGI IMG/M metagenome (GOLD analysis project Ga0190303, IMG submission 161672) | Hydrothermal vent sediment bacterial communities from Southern Trench, Guaymas Basin, Mexico - 4870-07-0-1_MG | ecosystem: Environmental > Aquatic > Marine > Hydrothermal vents > Sediment ...
AAGATGAGCAACACTATTGGCATCCACACTGTCTGTACTGCCGGTAAACAGGGTGATTTCAGGTTCTGAGTTACTTACCGTCAGGTTCGTCGTAGCGGTTTTAACCCCGTCTGCGTTGCTGGCAATCAATGTGTATGTGGTTGAGAATTGAGGTGAGACACTCATCTCGCCCGATGTTGCGGCCACTGTGCCAATTCCCGGATAAATGGTAACACCCGTTGCGTTGGAGACATCCCAGCTCAGAGTCGCACTTTGACCGTTAGTAATGGTGGCCGGCTGAGCACTGAATGCGTTAATCGTCGGCACCACGGGTGCGACAGTTGTTTCGCCCACAGAGACACTCCCTGAGGTAACACCAAAGATACCCATCGCCACCAAGGTGAAATCCTGGGGGAAATCCACATTGGAAATCGTGTAGGTGCCGTAGGGATAATATCCCACAGGAGACAGATGAATGTCGCCCGGGTTAAGAATCAGTTCGTTTACATCACCGGTGACATACCATGTCAGAGCCACGCTCTGGCCATCTACTCCCTCCGATTTGTCCGCGAAGAAGGATCCAATTGCGGGTGCGAGCGGGCCTACATCGTCCCCGTAGTTGGCAATGGTCACTTCAATAGAGCCCACTGCATTCACAAACTGGCCGGACCCATTCTTACCGCTCAAGGTAATTTTGGCTGTCATCTCATAAGGTGAAAGTGTGCCCGCAAGAACGCCACTGATTTTTTCATCCAGCCGGACCACCATTACATTGAATGTGGCTGTGCTATTGACAGTAACCGTCTGCGAAAGGCCGCCGTCAAAATTTGTAAAGACAGTACCACCATCACTTCTGGAAAATTCCACTTTATAGCTGCTGATGGTCACGTCGTTGAAATGCGACGGCGTCGCATTCGGATTCTTCAGAAAATTGCTGACCGTAACGGTCACATAATCAGCTGAAATACCGTCGTCGGCATTGACCATGTCTGACTCAACATTGTTCTGGCCATTCTCACTGACGATGGAGTCCACTTTAAAAACAGAAGGCACCTGGGCATCCCCGGCCGCACCGCTACTGCAACCCAATGTAAAGACCATCCCCAAGGCCAAAAGAAACGAGAAAATTTTGATTTTCATACTCTTCTCCCTCATTTATTTTTAATATTCGACAATTTTAGGTGTAACAAAAATCAACAACTCGTTGTTTGTTGTAGAACTCAAATCATGTTTGAACAGCCATCCCAGAAGGGGAATCTTGGACAATCCCGGTACACGGCCATGGTCATACTGGTCATTGACCTGGAAAATACCACCGATTACCGTTGTTCCCCCATTCCGCACCAGAACCTGTGTAGACGCGTTCCGGGTCACAATGGTCGGGTTTCCCTGGATTACATGGGTCCAGTCCGGCTCTTCCTTTTTTACATGAACATCCATGATAATAGTTCCTTCAGCTGTAATCTGCGGGGTTACCTCCAGCTTCAAGGACGCATTAATGTACTGTACCGTAACCGTGTTGTTCTGAACTGTCTGAATCGGGATGCGGGCACCGCTCTCAATCTCGGCTGTCTTGTTGTTCTGGGTAACCACCTTCGGCCTGGAGAGAATTCGCCCGAGGCCATCATCTTCCATCGCTGACAGAACCATATCCAATGAGAAAGACCCCAGGACATTCCCCATATGCAGGCCAAAAGCGCTGGTCGCGCCGGTGGCCGGCAAGTTCACCGCATATCCGCCAATTGATCCGATGTCACCGGAAGTGGGGTCAAGGACGCCGCCGAATTGCATATTGTTGGGGAAATTCATCCCTGTCTGGGTACCAAGGGAAGAATCATATATGCCTGTAAATCCCCACTGAATGCCCAGTTCCCGTTTGAATGTTTTTGCAACTTCTACAATCCTTGCTTCAATCAGCACCTGAGTCGTCGCCTTATCCAGGGTATTGATCAGTTCCACAATCCCAGGAATCTTATCCGGAATATCAGACACAATGATAATATTAGTTCGTTCGTCAATCATCAATTTTCCCCGCTTGGAGAGATTGGCCTTGATGATTTTTTCAATATTCTTAACCTTTGCGTAAGACAAAGGCCTTGTTATGGTCTGGACCGGGACACTTAAATCCTGTTCTTCTTTGAGTTTCCGCCTTTCCTGCTCTTCCTGGCGAAATTTCTCAGTCGTTGCAACCCGCAAAACGCCATTCTGCAGTTCACTGCCCAGGCCCTTATCCTTCAGAATGATTTCCAATGCCTGATCCCATGGAATGTCCTTGAACCGGTAGGTGGCTGTTCCGGTGACAGACTGGTCTACGATCAGGTTCAATCCCGCAAATTCCGAGATATAGCGGAGAAGGTCTTTAATATCAATGTCCTTAATGTCAATTAAGCCTATTTTCTCGCCCACAAATTTCTTCCCGCCGCCTGCGATGGTACGGGTGACAAAGGCATATTTCTGCTCCTTATTCCCCGATGTTCCCGCATCAGGAGGAGTGGCTGTATCCTGGGCCGGTGTCAACGCCTCTCCGATATAGAAGGCCAGGCCGTCCGGATTCTCCCGAACCTTGGCCATCACTTTCGGGAAGTCCGCATCTACAGAAATCCTCACATTGTCTCCCGCCTGCTGTACATTCAAATTCTTGAAATGTTTGAAAGCGGAAGGAATATCTTTCTTATCCGTCCTTGAAAGCAGGGCATTCCGAATCAGCAGTTCTGCATGATTTCCATCACTGGATGCCGTATAGTATGCTTTACCCGAAGCGGAAAATTTCACGGCAAGCAGGTTGTCGTCCAGAGCCGTAACTTCCTTGAATGCCATCATGGTTTTTGCCGAGCCTGTAAAAAGAAAAGACAAATGTTGGCCTGTATTGTCCACAGACACATGTATCCCTGGTTTTTTCAGAAAAGTCAACCTATACTGGCCCTTCCCGAGTTTCTCCACATTAAATGCCTGGATTTCCCGTGTCGAAAGTTTGGGAATTTTTGCATCCACTTTGTCCACACCATTGATTTCCACCACGTACAGATGGCCTGAATCACTGACCACGGTGAACTGGAGGGGCTGGTGCTGGTCGTGGAAAACCGTAACCTTCGTGCCAAATTGGTTGTCCACATAGTTCAGCCCCTTGATGGAATAGGCAAACAGACTGGTTCCCACCAAAGTGGACAAGAGCACAATAAAAATTCTTGCCTTGATGTTCATCAACTCCCCTCCTATTTATTTAAATACTTCGTAATATCACGGTAAGGCAGCAGCTGGGAAGGATCATCGATATCCTGTCTGAATACCACTTTCTCCACCTGCTTTCCGGTTTTCTTATCCACAGAAACCCCAATAGACAGCACCCGCCCGTCAAAAAGCTCGTCTCCTGGCTTAATCCAGTAGATCTTATTGTCACTTCCGAGGACAAGGGCTTCGTACCCTCTCTTCTTGGATTTGATCAGGCCCTGTAGAACAATCTCATTGATCGCCATTCCCTGAACACCAGGACGGCGATTCTTCTTTCCTTTCAAGCGTTCCAGGTCAAAAGGGGATACAAAAGGGTCTCTGTCAGATTTCGGACTGTACCTGTACTCCCCTTCGATAGACAGTTCGTCCACTTTTGATTTTTCGGCATTTTTCTGCTGCTGCGCCAGGCCCAATGTGCACATAAGCAGCAGAAGAACTGCCAGAGATACTGTCTTTTTCACTTTGCACCTCCCGCCTCTTCAGGGGTATCTGTCTTATCATTGTAGATGAAAGTGGAAACCTGACAATTAACGGATAGTGAATACTTTGAATTTTCTGCCTTCAATTTCTTCATTTCAAGATTCTTTACGTTAAGAATCTTTGGGAAATTCGCGAGATTGGCAAAAAAATGGCCCACGTCATTGAAACGCGCCCGCAACTTCATACCGTATGGAAGTTCCGTATACACATCAGTTGACGTTTTCTTCCCCGCCTTTATGCTGACGATGTAAACCTGGTTATCATTCGCCATTCGGTTGAGGTTTCCGTACAATTTCCCAGCCTCCATTGTGCTTGGCATAATTTCCTTCAGCTTGGCCAACTTCTCTTTCAAATCATTGATCTGCCGGTTAAATTCATTGATTTTCGCCTGCAATGCCCGACCCTTCTGGATATCGGCTTCGACTTTTGAAATCTGCGCCCGGGTGGCATCTATCTGGCGATACCAGTCTTTAAACAACATAAAATAGCCAATGGCAGCAATCACAATCAATAACACGATCAATACTCCTGCCTGGGCCTTAGGGGATAGATTCTCCATCATCTACTCCTTTATGCTCCCATCCCCGGCTTGGAGGATTGGTTAGTTGATTGATTAATAGACAAGACCATTTCAAAATAGACAACATTTGGAATTCTGTATTTCTCATCCTTCTGCAACAAGGGATATTCAACCCCCCGGATGAGGGGAGATTGAGACAACTCCTGGTAAAACTGGTTCGCCGCCTCAGTATTCTTGGCCCGGCCTTTGATCGTAACGCTCATTCCTTTCTGAACAATACTTTCAAACCAGACCGTATCCGGGCACCGATTATAAATTTCCTCAAGGAGTTTCATCGGCTTTGATTGACGATCCTTTAATTGAACAATGGTCTGCTCCTTGCGCTCCAGCATTTCTTTACGGGCCCGGAAGCGTTTTTCCTGCTCAATTAGTCCCTGATACGTCCTCAGCTCCTGTTTCTTTCTGCTGAGATCCCGGGATAGGGCCTCTTTTCGGCTATGCAGCATATAGCCCCAGATACCAACCCCCACCAGGCCCACGATGAACACAATCGCCGCCACAATCATAATCGCATTGGATTCACCTTCGATTGCCGAAAAAGAAGTCACAGCGGTGGACTCTCTCGGAACCTTCTTGGGAGACCCCTCTCTGCCAGAAAGAAGATTAATCTGAATCATTTACATCTCCTTTCTCATCGCCAATCCGACTGCAGTGGCAGCCATAGACGAAATTTCATTGACAAACTGGGCTTCAAACATATTTTCGTTCACCTCAATTGATTTGAAGGCATTGAAAATCTCCACTTTAAAACCCACCTTGTCTGTAATTACCTGTTCAAGGCCATACACCAGTGCCGACCCCCCCGAAACGAGAATCCGGTCAATATTCGTGTATTGCGAAGTGGCCTTGAAAAACTCAAATGTCTTCAAAAATTCACCCACCATATCTTCAGAAACAGAGTTCAGGATGGGAATAACACTCTCAAATGAAACCCCTTCAACCGTACCGCCCCGTTTCAAAAGTTCCGCGTCTTCAAATGAGAGGTTCAATTCCTTCTGAATTGCATTGGTGTAATAATTCCCGCCAATGGAAAGATCACGCCAGAAAAGTGAACGGTTTCCACTCATTATATTAATGTTGGTCGTTGCCGCCCCGATATTGATAAGAGCGGTTGTCACCTCATCCGCAACACTGTAATTCAGTTCCGTCGCGTTCTGCAAGGCAAATGCCGCCACATCTACGACTCCCGGCTCTTTACCGGCCTGAACCACAACCCCTGTATATTCGCTGATAACGTCTTTCTTTGCTGCAGCCAGGATGACCTCCATCTGCCCATCCTGGCGGTCTTCCCCGGATACAATCTCATAGTCCAGGTTAACCTCGTCGATTTCGAAGGGGATATACTGTTCCGCTTCCCACCTGATAGATTCGTTCAACTCTTCCATAGACATTTGCGGAAGCAACATTTTCTTGATAATAACACCATTCCCGGATACTGCGACAGCAGCTTTTGCAGCCTTGACTCCTGTTTTTTCAAACAGCTTCTGGACTGCATCCGCAACCGCAAAAGAATCCATGATGGCACCATCCACAATACTCTCCGGAGGTACCGGTTCCACACCGACATTTACCAGGCGATATCGCATCCCCTCCTTGTCAAGCTGCTTCAATTCCACTAGCTTGACAGCTGTGGAGCCAATATCCAGACCTACCAACTGTTTCTTTTTTCCAAATATCACATTCCACCTTCCCAATTTTATTTATATAAACTTGTTAAAAAACACAATAGCTCACAAACCCCCACTTGTCAACATATAAATGACCGCTCATGGCTCCTCCCGGACCACAACCACGGTAATGTTGTCATCTCCCCCACGTTCGTTTGCTTCATGAATAAGCCTGTCAATCAATTCTTCCGGGTTCTGATGATATTCGGTGAAAATTTCTCCCAACACATCCCCTGGTACCATTGAATTCAAACCGTCACTGCAGAGCAACAGAAGGTCACCCGGCTCCAACGGCAATTCATCTATTTCAACGGAGAGGCGATCGGCACCGCCCAATGCTTGCGTAACAACATTTTTCATCGGGTGAACCCTGGCCTGTTCTTCCGTAATCAAACCCCGTCGAACCTGCTCGGAAACCCAGGAATGGTCATTGGTTAAAAGTGACAATCTGTTCTTTCGGTACAAATAGGCCCGGCTATCCCCTACATGGGCGATTGTTGAACTGCCTTCTTCAAAAAGAGCTGCCACAATTGTCGTCCCCATACCATTCAAATGCGGATCACCGGCAACTTTTGACAGGATCGCATCATTTGCCAATTTGATTCCAACCATCAATTTGTTTGCATTGAGGGAAAAGGCAATATCATATTTATAAGGCCAGGTAATGTCTTCAGTGCCATTAACCTGCCTCAGAAAAGATGAGATTCTCTCCACAGCAAGCTCAGAAGCCACTTCACCGGCAGCATGGCCGCCCATACCGTCTGCCACCACTGCAAAACTCAACTCCGGATCTATAAGAAATGCATCCTCGTTATGATTTCGCTTCATTCCCACATCTGTTTTACCAAAAAAAGTACAAGTCATAATCTACTTCCTGCTGAATAACTTTGAGAAAAAACCTTTCCGGCCTTCATCATTTGATACCACTATTCCCAAACTGGCCAATCCGTCTATTGCCTCCTGGCATGTATCGTCCAGCTTCAACGCTTTTTGAAAATATTTAACCGCTCTTGTCTTCATACCGCCATTCAGGTAAATCGTGCCGATTCGAGCACGATATTCAGCCGAAAACGGGTCAAGGGTAATTGCTTTTTCAAGATGTTCCACAGCTTTACGTCGCTTTCGGGGATCGGATCCCATAACCGTTGCAAGGTAAAATAGATATTTTGCGTTATCCTTATCCAGATATACTGCTTTCTTGAAAAACTCCTCTGCTACCTTTGCGTTAGAGAGGTTATTCAATTGATGAAGCCCATTTTTAAAAAATTGGTTAGCCTGCTCTTTCGTATCTGTCTGCTTCACATTCTCGTTGTCAGAGGCAAGTCCACGATCGTAAATAGTTCGTTTTTCAGGGTCTTTCAACACATTGAACGCAGCCGTAATTTTCTGGAATAACTTTTCGGCTTCTGCTTTTTCCTCAGGGTCAGAGTATCTATCCGGGTGATGCTGTTTAATCAGCTTTCGAAAAGCACTCGCGATTTCGTCCTGAGATGCATTCTTGTTGACTTGCAATAACTCATAATAATTCACTCATCACCTCATTTAACTAATTACATTATAGGAAATTACAGCTTGATGTAAATAGTTTTATCAATATTTTTTCCGCCCCCTCAATATTCTCTGCGCTGCTCGCCGGACAAATTCCGACAGGGAACGGTCTCGATTGATCAATTGCAGATCCCGATCTGTCAAGCGATGAAGCAATCCCAGGGTAATGTCCTGAGGAACTTTTGGGTTCTTTACAAGGCTCAACACAATCTTGTATTTTTTCAGGTACGTCCTGTTGGTTGCGACCTTTCTCAACACATCCCGATGTACATTTCTCAAGGAAGCGATGGTCTCTGCCTCACTCTCTGTCAATTTGGGGCTCTGCATGACTGCCAGTGCTACGATACGGTTTGAATCACGAATCAGAATAGCCCTTTCTTCCTTGTTTCCCTTTAATGCCCTTTGTATTTTCTCAGAAACATTCATCTTCAACAATTTCTGATAAGTATTGAGATCCATATCGTCTTCGATTTCGATTTCGGATGGGGCACTCAAAATATCCGGGCTTTCCTCAGAAACCAGTTCAGAATAGGCGGCAAGAACATCATCTGAAGTTTCCTCTGTGGCACTTTCATCTAAAACAGATTCGTCTCCGGGTTCTCCCCGAAACTGTTCATCCGCTGTTCGGTCTGGCTTTTCATCCAACAAGCCATATTTCAGGTATTCCTGTAATCGCCGCGACTGAGCCTGAGACAATGCCTCATTTCCCTTCAGAGTTTCAAAAACATTTGGATAAGATTGAAGAATTGCATGGTTATTCAACAGATAGTCCACAACCAGATTTGATGAGAGTTTTGCCATCTTCTCCAGGATTTCGCCAGTGCAGGCAGGATTTCGAAGAATATCAAGATAATATTTCTCCGTATTTTCCTGCCCTCCTTTGCGAAGAACATCCAAATAAAAAGATAGCGAATCGATGTCGTTTGTATGGATCAGAAAATCACTGACAGTGTCCTGGGAAATTTCAAAGAAAGAACGAAAAACCGCCTCCTGAATCCCCGGATCTCCTTTCAAATACACAACAGGAAACAGGGCAAGGACCTGGTCCGGAGGCAATGGAAACGTAAGCGTCGCAATGGCAGACAACACATCCGCCGGTACGCTGCCATCCAGTATTTTCTTCTTCAGGTCCAACATAGGCACTCAGTCACGGTTCTCCCCGCTTCCCTTTAAAACAAAGTCCTTCACAACTCGCTGGCCTGCAGGGAATATCACCTTTTCGTTGTTCACAAATACACGAACATGTTCTGCGTTTCCCAGGCTTATCAATGCGGGAGCTGAACAATTTATCGAATAGAGCTCCCCCTTCATCAGGATAAAATCCATCTCTTTCTCAGGACATCTTAAATGAATCCAGCACTTTTCATCTGTCTCGAAACGTACCGGAAATTCCTGCCCCCTTTTTCCCATGTCAGATACAGAATCCAGCCCCTTTCCTGTGTTCAGCCCGGGAACAGCAACCTCCCCCGAAAGCTGCCGGGCAGAAGATACATTCCCGGCCGGTAATTCAGAGGGTGCCAAAGGCATTTTCTTTTCCGCTACCTTAGAATCCGCCACCTGAGTATTCAGCTTGCTCCGGGAAGTCGTCGGCTTTTCATGACTCGCCAGATCTGCTGCTTCTTTTGATGGAGAAGGCAGAACCGTTTTCACAGACTTCGGATTCGGTTCTCCGGCAGATGACAGACGGCTCCATACCCCTTGCCTGAAACTCCAGAAACCACCGGCCAAAAGTAAAATTACTATGATAATCCCAATCATCCCGCGGTGAGATTCTTTTTCAGGAAATTTTTCTGATTCCACAGGATTCGGTTCCACTCCAAATATCTTTTCCAGAATCGGTTCCGACGGCACGTCAATGGCTTTACAATACTGGCGAATGAAATTTCTGGCAAACACGCCGGAAGGAAGTTCTCCAAAATCTCCCGCTTCAATGTTTTTTAACAATCTGATACTGATTTTGGTGGATTTTTCAATATCCCCCAATGCCAACCCTTTTTCTTCACGTTTTTTCTTTAACCGCAAACCGATCTCTCGCATATCACCCGTCTTTTGTCAGATTTTCAAGCTCAGGATAAACGATTGTTTTTAACTGTTCAAGTAGAAAATATCTCTAGGCTGTTGAAATAAAAAAGCGCGGGCTAAGCCCGCGCCTCATTTTCAGCTCAATTGCTGTTATTAATAGGAAAATGAAAGTTTCCAGTTGTCCAGAGTACCGACATCAGCACCGGCATTGTCTGTCACTTTCAGCTTCCAGTTTCCGTGGATTGCAAGGCCACCACTGGCCGTTATCGTCCACGTCTTATTGATATTATTGGCAGAACCACCTTCCCGGTTGGAGAGCACTGCGCTGGAGCCATTTGGGGCGTAAAGTGTCACAATCAGGTCCCCAATATAGGTATGGGTAATATTCACCGTCACATCAAAGCTGGTGACCGTGGCACTGGCACTGACGTTGAGGGTACTGGTTATACCGGTTGAATTGTTGTCGGGAATAGACATCGGGGTGTCTGTACTTGAAAAATCATGTGTAGCACTGGAATACGTAGCCTTCACTGTCAAGGACCAGCTGTCAATGGTTCCGGTATCATATCGGGCCAAATCCTTCACTTTCAATGTCCAGGTTCCAACCGCGTCCTGGCCATTAAAGTTGCTCAGCGAATAGGTCTTATTGATGTTATTTGCTGATCCGCCTTCCCGGTTGGATAGAGTTACTTCTGTTCCGGATGGTGATATCAGGGACACCACAAGGTCTCCGATGTAAGTATGCGTGATATTCACCGTTACCTGAAGATCCTGAATACTGTGACCGTCATTCAGTACCAGTGTGGATGTAACCCCTGTGGAGTTGTTGTCAGGAATAGATTTTGGTACATCACCGGAACTGAAGGTGCGTGTATCCACGGTACCGGAAGCAGGATTTACCGTTACCGTTACATCCTGGCTAACAGTCCCGCCATCGCCTGTTGCCGTCAGCGTGTAAGTTGTGGTGCTGGTCGGGCTCACGCTCATGGACCCGTCTACTGCGACGGAAGAACCGTCGATGGTGCAGCTGGTGGCATTGGTGGTGTTCCAGCTCAGAGTCGCACTATTCCCCTCGTCAATGGTTGTCGGGCTTGCACTGAAGCTGTCAATGGTGGGTGCGGGGGTCACGGCATTCACGGTTACCGTAACATCCTGGCTGACACTGCCGCCGTCTCCGGTAGCTGTCAAAGTGTAGGTCGTAGTGGCTGTCGGGCTCACCGTCATGGAGCCGTCCACCGCAACAGATGAACCGTTAATGGTGCAGCTGGTGGCATTGGTGGTATTCCAGCTCAGGGTTGAACTGCCGCCGGCATCAATGGTAGTCGGATTGGCGCTGAAACTGTCAATTACCGGTGCTGCCGCGTTCACGGTTACCGTAACGTCCTGGCTGACACTGCCACCGGAGCCGGTTGCAGTCAACGTATAGGTCGTGGTGGTCGTCGGGCTCACCGTCATGGAACCATCCACCGCAACGGAAGACCCGTTGATGGTGCAGCTCGTGGCATTGGTGGTATTCCAGCTCAGGGTTGAACTACCGCCGGAAGTAATTGTGGTCGGGCTTGCGCTGTAGCTGTCAATAGTTGGCGCCGGTGTACTGCCGGAGGCGGTAATCGCAACGTCATCCACATACCAGCCAGTCTTGTTCACCGAACTGTCGCAAGCCATACGGAAACGGACAATCACCTTATTGCCGGTAAAAGAACCAAGGTCCACGCTGACTTGAGTCATGGTTCCGAGGGAACCACCTGTCCAGGCACTTCGTCCGCCGATTGGCGATTGGTAACTGGTGGAAATTGTACCGGTATATCCACCACTCGTGATATGGCTGCCGAGATCTGTAAAGGTATTGCCGCCATCGGTGGAGATTTCAATAACGGCACCATCGTAGGTGTTTTCAAGATAGTAGGTATGCCAGAATGTCAATGTAGCGGCGGAAGCGGACCGAAGGTCAACTTCCTGGGTCATGAGCATATCGTCTTTAACCTGGGGTTCATCGGCACTGAACCAGGAGTGGCTGCCGGAATGGACGTAGGAAGAAGAGGTGATTGCCCAGGGAGTAGACCCCTGCGCAGCCCTTGTCCATTTGGAGCTTCCGCTTTCCATATCATCGTTAAAAGAAGTGGGCGTTACCGGTTCAGCTGTGGTAGCAAAAGTAAATGTACTGCTTACCGATTCATTTCCGGAGCTGTCTTTGGAACGAACCCGGTAGTAATATGTCGTCTCCGCAGTTAAGCCGCTGAGTCCGACAGAATGACTGGTTGTGTACCCGGTCGGTGCCGCCGTCTGACCGAAAGAAGAGCTTGTTCCATACTCTACCGTAGAAGTTGCGGCTTCATCGGTGGTCCAGCTGATTATCGCACTGTCATAAGACGGGTTCGCTGACACAGCCGAGATCACCGGGGGGGTCGTATCGGGAGCGGCCGTACCGAAACCGGCGTGGCCAACCAGTGCAAAGGGCTGAGGGCCCTGGGGTACGTTGTACCCTTTCACCACAATCGTATATGTTCCGGTTAGCGGAGACGCGATATCCACTGTTTCCACGTTGTTTGTATGGTCAGCTCCGCCGAGATGGTTCGGATAATAGCTTGTGCCGGTGGGAGACTGAACCGTCAGATCCAGATCGTTCACCAACTGCTTGCTGGATGATGTCGTTGCCGGATAGTCCGTCCATGCCAATGTCACATGCATGGGGACGGAACCATCGGAAACGTCCCATGAATATGTCTTTGTGCCATTGGTATTCAACCCGGTTCCCTCATCCGCGTACTTCATCTGTACCGGTGCGGAGGGCAGATACGTGTTTCCAAGGTCCACCCTCCCCCATCCTTCAACGCTGTTGGGCCGAGTACTGGGTTGTTCTTTAGTAGAACCCGTTCCATATTGTCCGGGATACATATCGTAAGCGCCATTCATCATTGACGCTTTTACCAGTGCGGAACTGGGGGTAATGCCTTCATGCTGTATAAAAAACTCCCGCACAATGGTTGCCGCGCCTGCTGTAAGCGGGTTCGACATGGAGGTTCCACCTTCG
>Ga0190303_1000872_pt1 | contig 12513 bp, 27 predicted proteins | sample 48700701_MG_FD_161672 | JGI IMG/M metagenome (GOLD analysis project Ga0190303, IMG submission 161672) | Hydrothermal vent sediment bacterial communities from Southern Trench, Guaymas Basin, Mexico - 4870-07-0-1_MG | ecosystem: Environmental > Aquatic > Marine > Hydrothermal vents > Sediment ...
AATAATTTTCACATTGTTTGTTTAAAGAAATTTAAACATTCTGAGATATATAAAATATTAATTAATACTCGTTGCGATTCTAATTATACTTCCATGCCTTTGAGAAACCCCTTTCGTTCTTATGTTATTAGATTAAGTGATAAAAAAGGTTCTAAAAATCCAACTTTTGTAAAGATGATTGGTGAAAAGCAAAACCTAAATTTTGAAATATCTAAAGCACACTTATTACTGATTAAATTAATATATAAAAAAATAAAACACCCAATTTATAAAAATAAAGATAAGGGAAGAAAAGTATTTTTAGATAAATACGAAACATCAAGATGAGTAGTCATGATCCTTCAAAACCATCTTATAAAGAAAGTACATCTGATGAATATAAAGCACTTTTTAGAAGAATTGAACTAGCATTTGACCCAGAAGAAATGACTAAAGATAGATTAATTGAATGGTTGAATAATGAAACACTTGCTGATATGTTTGCAATAACAGAAGAAATATATCAAAATATTGAAGAAGCTAAAACAATTGAAGAATTGAAAGAGTTGAAAATTGAAGTTAGATTATCTAAAACACATCAAACTGAATTATTAGATAAAATTGAAGAAAAAATTGAAGAATTAAAAATTGAAGAAAAAGAAGAAATTATAGCTGTTGGAATAACAAATGTTGAAGAATTTGCAGAATCAAGAAAGATTAAACTAACTGAAACAATAATTGGAAGAATTGAATTATGGAAAGACGGAAAAGAAAGATTTGTTATAAGAGAACAAGGGAGGTTAAAAGCATGGAAGATAATTTAATGCCTTACTGGGCTTATTACGAAGCAACAGAAATCTTAGGTTATACAAGAGAAGAATTACAGAAAAAATTTAATATTTCAAAAAATATTTAAAATTAATTTAATTATATATTATATGAAACCCCCATTAATCTACTTCTCCTGCATAATCCTTTTTATTTTTTTAGCTTGGTTGGTTGAGAAATAATTAAAAACCTAAAGGGGTGCAGAAAAGAATCACTCATAAGAATAATTAACCTCTTCTACTCCCCCTTTAGGATATAAAAGAGGTGATGGTATTATTAACGATAGATATTATTTAAATGTTTGTTTTTTTATAAACTGTAAAATTTCCATCAAAACTTATTAAAATGTCTTCATGTGTTTGCAAATATTTTTTTATTGGTTTTATTTTTTTAGAATCTAAGATGTGTTGTTCTTCTCCATTTGATTTTGTTTCAAAAAAAGGCATTCTTTTTATTCTTGTGATTATTAAATTATATTTTGCTACTTTCTCTCTTTTATTCATTCCAGGAAATTCTTTTTTTGCCCAATTCCAAATAGAAAAATCTTTTCCTTTTTTTAATTTATAAAATTTTCTCAAAATTAAAATGTCTAAATGGTCTAAAATCATGCTTCTGATAACACCTTTGCATTTTTTTCATTTACTCCTAGAATAGATAAATATCTTAAATACAATTGGTTATGAATATCTGCGAATTTTTCTAATTCTTTTATTTTGTCTTGGTCTTTGTTTATACGATTCATTACTTCTTCAACACCGATTGCTTCTCTTAATGTATGTTTTAGCTGACACCAGGATTGATTTTTTAAATCAACTCCAAATAAATCTACAATTAATTTCATTAATTCACTTCTAAGTTCACGAGATTCAATCCATTTGTTTAACTCTTCTTTTTTCTTGGTCATATTATAATTCCATTTACAATGCGATTCTTCTCCGACAGCATGAATTAGCATCTCAAATCCGTCTTCGGCTAAGCCAACATCTTTCTCATTTATTTTTTCTCTTCTTAATTTCATCTTCTTCCTACACTACAACAAGCAACAGCAACTTTTTTTAAAAAACTATCACTACTTACACTCTTTTTCTTTTTACAAAGTTTTGCAACTACTAAAACTACTAAAACTAAAATAATTAATATAATCCATATCATTTTTATTATTTTTTCTCACAGTTAAACTGCATTTTCTTTGACATTGTGTCAAATAAACCTTCTTGTAAATCCATGTCTCCCTCAAAACTATCAACTGAAGGTCTACATTGAGAATCAACTGCCATACTCATTCTTGCAGTTCTATTTCCAGTTTTATCTTCTCTTATTCTTTCACATTGAAGTTTTCCATCAACAGTTTTACATTTAATATCGTCTTTTTTCATTTTTATCCTCCTTTTTAATTTAAAAAATCATCTCCTACTAATTTTTTTAATCTGTGCCTCATAAACTTTTCTTCTTCTGCACCAATAATTAAAGCACCATCAATATAAGTAAGGGGATACCTATCAAAATCTTCATCTTTAAGTTTATCTTGTATTAAATCACTTTTTATTCCATGTATTTCAAAACTTGTATTGTCAATTATTCTTATTCTTTTATCTATTGGTAAATTTGCGTTTATGTCTGGGATAATTCTTTTTAAAATTAAACAAGCTGGACAACCTTCTTCTACTATTGTAAATCTACTGTTCATACTTCACCTGCCCAGGTTCTACCTTACTATAAACTGCTAATGTTGGATTAACCTTAGTCAGATCATAAATTGGAATATTATAAGCCTTATTTAGTATATAAACTTCTTCTTCTGAATATTGATAAGTTTTTTTGTCTGAATTTCCAAAACGATTAATAAAATGTCTTTCTATTATTTTATTTTCATCCCAAAGCACACCATTTTCTAAAGCAACATCTGTAAACTTGATTAAAATAAAATGTGGAGGATAAGTTGAAATTTTTTCTTTTTTAAAAAAATTAATCACTTGATTCAATATCTCCAACATCGTCTCCCTCCTCTACATATTCTGATTCTTCTTCTGGTTCTTCTGTTTCTTCTTTTTTATTGTCTTTTTCTTTGGCTTTTTTGTCTACTTCTTCCATCATTTTTTTACCTACAATATTTGTTTTCATTGAAGTTAAATTTTTATTTATTTCTTGTATCCCTTTTAAATTTGATGCTAAAAAAGAACTTGCTAAAATATTTGCATTACTGGATAAACAGTGGCATAAAACTTTTTTTGGAGCATATCTTTTTTGAGAAAATGTACTAACAACTGATTGAATAATTAATGTGTCAAAAATATTTATTATTTCTTGAAATTGTTGTAAATAATATTCTAAATTATTTTCTATTTTAGTAGATTGTGTGTTTAATCCCCTTAAAACTATTCCTAAATTTTTTTCAAAAACTGAATTAAAATATTTTTCTGTTTCTGATACTTCTTCAACAGCCCCAATATAATTAAGTAGGTGATTTAGACTATCTTGTATAATTAATTTTGATTTATAAAGTAAAATTTTCATATTATCCAAAGCAAAATAATTTATTGTTACTAGATTATCAAAGTCTAAAGATTTTCTTGCTACTTCTTTTAAAAATATCCTATCTTCATCTTCAAAAACAAGTTCTCTTAAATTAAAACTCACAATTCATAACCTCTACTTTTTAATTTTAATTTTAATTGATTTAATTTTACTTCATTTAATTTATAATGTATTGTTCTTTTTTGTATTGTTTTTATTTTTTTAAGATAACCCATATCACTAAGTAATCTTAATGCTTGGTTAGAATCATCCCTTTTTAAAGCAAGACTTATTTCTTTATTGGTGTATTCTCTTTCAATATCATTATTCATATACATAAAATAAGCTACATCTAAATAAACTGCTTTTCCTTTTATATATTGATGGCAGTATGGACAAATTTCATGTTTCATTTATCAGCTCCTTTTGGAATATCTGTTTCTAAGGTTTCTTTAATTTGTTTCATATCTTTTAATTTACTAACTAAATCTGTTTGAGATTCTTCTCTTTCTGCAGAAGATAATAATTTCTTATTTGCTTTTGTTAACATACCTATTTTATCCTCTTTAATTGTTGAACTATTTTGAGAATTTGCTAAATCTTTTGAAAGATTATTCATGGCTTTTCTGATATTAGACATTTCATTTATATCTTGTGTTCTATCATTTCTTTTAGATTCTATTTCTTCTGTTTGCACTCTTAAAGCTAAAGATAATTCTTCATTCTTTTTTCTTAGTTCAACATTTAATAATTCTGCTACTTCTAATTCTTTGGATACCCTAGCATAATTTTCATCCTTTTCTGCCAATATTTTATACAATTTTATTTCACTAGTTCTTAATTTTTTAATAGTAGTTCCTTCAAATTCTACTGGTCTTATAAGTCTAGTTGTCAGTTTATCAACATAAGTATAATTTTTATCTAATAAAACTGGTATTCTTTTTGCAGAAATATCATTGCTTAAACCATCAACACTTTCAAAAATTTCCCTAGGGTCAAACCCAGAAGTTATTGGATTCATATCTTGGTCATATAGAACAAGTCCTTGTTTTTCACTTAAACCAATATCTCCAAAAGTTCCTAAAACTGCATCTCTTTCAGCAGTTAAAATTTTTATTTGTTTTGCTAGTTTTGGATTTTTGATTATTGCAGTGAAAAACTTTTTTAATGAAAGAACATTAGCAATTCTTTTTTTCTTGATTTCTTCAAATTGAGCATTTAAATCTTCTTTAACTAATTTTTCCTCTTTTATTTTATTGTCAGAATCTTCATATTGTCTTAGTTTTGTTTGTTGTTTTTGGATAGCAGAGTCTTTTTCAACATTTGAATATCTTAAACTTTTAGTTTGTTTTTCTAATTGTTCAATCCTTTTTATTAAAACTTCTTCTTTATTTACATCTAAACCTTCAACAAAAATAGATTTCTTTTTTCTTTTAAACAAATCAAAAAAACCCATTTTAATCTTGACCCACCATCATTGGTATTTTAGTTTCTTCTTTTTTATTTTTAGATAATAAAACAATAACTAATATTAAAATTATAATCCCTCCAATTAAATAATAAATCCAATTATCTAATTTCTTTTTATGTAAAGTTATTCTTTCAGAATCATAACCACTTATTTCTGGAATTTCTAATTTAACTTCTTTTTCAAAAATAAAATCTTCTGACACACCATCAATAAAACTTATTTGTTTATCATCAATTGTGGCATCAAAAGTTAAAGGTAGAATCTTATTCTCATTATCCATTATTTTAAAAGTAATAACCTCATCTTTCTTAAATTCACTAACTTCTTTTCCATTAACAAATTTAACAACAACATAAGAATCACTCTTAATAGTATAATTAATTAATTCTGAACTAGTATATCCTGGTTTTCCTGCTTGTAATTTAAATTCTCCTAATTCATCTGCATCATAATTAAATTTTCCATTTGTATCTGTTGTAAATTCTTGGCTAATACCAGAAGGGCTAGTGATTTTAACACTAGCACCCTCAATAGATTCATTTAATTTATTTGAGACTATTCCTTTGATTAATCTTGAAGTTGAATCTTCAAAAATTATTTGTAATGTGTTTTTATTTTCTTCATCTTCTTTTAATTCTAAATAATCATTATAACTTCTATCAAAAAATAAAACATTTGTATATGGTTCACATCCTTCTTTTTCTAATTGAACAATTAAATCTTCTTTATATTCTTCTGCTAATCTTTGTCCAAAATATCCAACATTTGAAGAAAAACCATTTAAAGGTTCTATTTCTCCTGCTTGATCTAATACTCTAACAATAACTGAATCTTCATATTTTCCACTCTCTGAATTAATTGTTTTTATTGCAAAAATATTTCCTCTTTTTATTGTTACTCCTAAAGTATCCAATCCCAAAATACATTCATTTGATTCTTCTTCTGTTTCACTTTGAATAATATTAAATCCAGATTCAGAACTTAACACCCTAATTTTAGCAAAACTAAATGGAGAAGTAAAAGCACTTTCTAATTGAAATTTAATTGTATCCCCATCACATAAAACTTCAATATCTTGTCCGATTGTTAAAAAATCATCTTTATTATTATTACATCCACTTAAAAGAAATCTTATTTTGTCATCATCTGTTGTTTGAACTTTAAAATCAATCAAACCACCAACTTCTATTTCTTCCCCTTCAGAAACAGTTAATAAACCTAAATCCCAATAATCTTCTGTTATGTTTAAAGTAATATTATATTTTACACTATTAACAGTAAAATCAAAAAAGGATTGTCCTTGATAACAAATATAATTTGGTTTTGGAAATAAACTTATTTGTAAAAAATTGGGAGAAGTTTTTGTTAAAGCTAGTTGATAATTAACTAATGAGTCACTTGAACCCATTGTATAGTTAACTGTTGAATTAAAATTAAAAGTTTCTGAATAACTTTCACCACATTTTAAATTGATTTGTGTTGGAATATTTTCAAAACTTTCCTCAGCACTTACTAATCCAAACATAAAAATTCCTAAGATTAAAATTGATAATATTTTTTTTAACATTTTTCTTTATATCCACATAATTTACATTTCCTATAAGTTATTGCTTTTGATTTTTTTCCGTGAGGAAAATTTTTTTTGTATATTGTCATCGTCTTTTTTTTACATTTAGGACAAATTGGTAAATCTACTTTTTTAATCTTAATTTTTATTATTGCTTTTATCACTTTCTTTCATACAACTTACCCTTAACTTCTTTTAATTTTCTTACAGCTTCTTGTTTGTTTGTAGCTTTAACACATGAATTAATTTTTCCACTTTCAATTTTACAATATTCTTTTATTTTCATAATAATTCCTCCATTTTTTTCTTAAATTCAACTTGATCAATTTTTTTCATAATTAATTTTCCATTATCTGTTACAACCAATAAAGTATCTCCATTTTTTAAACCTAATGATTCTGATGACTTAGAAATAGACACTCTTCCATTAACATATTCTGCTTGATAAACATCTGTCATAGATTATTTAAAACATCTGTCTTTTTAAATGTATCGGCAGACAGACAGAAGTTATATTCTCAAAGACAGACAAGAGATATTAATAAAAAGACAAACAGTTAATAAATATCACAAGACAGACAATTTGAAACACAATATATATGAATTTAAATAAATTGATTAAAAAAGATAATTTTTTAATTAAAAAATGAATAATCTATAAATAAATACTTGTTAATATTGTTAATATTGTTAATATTGTTAAGATTGTTAAGATTGTTAATTATTAACAATCTTAACAACAATATAACCATTCTTTAGTTACATGTAAGGTTTGAAATAGGGTTAATTCCCTCTATAAATAGTCAATATTGTATACCTATCTTAACAATCTTAACAATCTTAACACTGTTTTATTATGTTAAATTCTTAATTTTTGTATTTTATTCTTGTTTTTCTTTGTTTTTTAGAATTTTGTAACTAGGAAGCATATAATAAGAAGCAGATAAAACTTCAATTGCTCTTTCAATATCTTTTTCTTCAATTTTTTCAGATAATCTTAATTTTGCAGAAGAAATAGCTAATCTTATTAAAGATTCTTGAAGTCTTGCATTAATATATCTGTCATTATCTTTAAATTTCCGAGCAGAAACAAAAACATTTATTAATTTTTTTTGAATTTCTCCTGTAATCTTTGGTTCTTCAAAATTTCTAACATAAAAGAAAAACTTTTTTAAAAATTCATCATTATATGTTTGATTCAAAATATTTCTATGTCTTTCAATCATAGCTTTACTTATTGCTTTATCTTTTTCTGTATTTACAACATCTTTTATAACAAAAACTAAATCATATCTATTTAAAATAGCAGATTGAATATTAAATTGTTTTGTTAAAGGAATATTTTTTTTAAAAATTCCTTCTTTTGGATTAGCACAAGCCAAAAATCCCCCTGTTACTGGGAGTTTTGCTTGAATACTAGCTTTTGCAATATTTATTTCTTGTTCACTCATGGCTTCTTGTAATTTTGGTTTTTCTTCTTCTCCTAAATTATTTAATTCATCAATAAATAAAAATTCTTTTGCTAAAACACAAGCACCTGGTTGCACACCCCACCCTCCAGTAAAATCATCTTTAATAACCGAAGCAGTCAAACCAACAGCAGAAGCACTTCCCCCAGTTTGTTTTCTTGATCCAGGAGTTAATTGAACAGCACGATTACATAAAACTGTTTTACCAGTTCCAGGGTCTCCAACAAAACAAATATTACTTTTATTTCTTGTTTTATTATTTTTCTTTTCATTTTTTTTATTTGCCAAAAAAAGTATAATTGCATTTTTTTCTTGTTCAAGTCCAGAAATATCTGGAGCAAAAGATTCTCTTAATTCTTTTAATCCATTAATATCTATTTTTGAAGCAAGTTCTTTTATTTGAATTATTTCCTCTTCAGAAAAATTATTCAAATTTATTTCATCTTCACTAGGTTCTAAATTATTAATTTCAATAATTTTTTCAAATATTGTAGAAATACCACCTTTATTTAATTCAACTGGGATTTCTTTAATTGTTCCATAAATTTTTATTTCATTTCCTGGAAAAACTTTTTTAATATTTTTTTCATTAACTAAATCTTCTTTAATAAAACAATTAATTCTCTTTGAAAGAGGACTATCAGATTTTTCATATAAATCTTCCAAAATAATTCTAGCCATATTTATCATTTCTTTATTAATCAATTTGAATCCACTTCTTCTTCCACATGAACACCTTTTTGGTTCTTTGAATTTTTTCTCTGTTTGCGATACTGAAATTATTGTTCCACAACTAGGGCATTCAAATTTTGCATTAACGCATTGTGATTTAACATCACTCAATTGCATAACTCTTCCAACAACACTTCTAAATTTATTAATATCATTAGACCTAAGATTTTCAATTTTTCTTTCATAAATTTTTGAAAGATTTTCAATTTTTATTTTGATATTTGTTGCTAAACCCATTTCTTCAATAGAATATTCAAAAAGTTCTAAAGTTTCTTTTGGATTTTCAATTAATTCTTCAGAAATTGAAGGGGAATCTTCTGTTAATTTTTCAAAATCTAAATAAAGAATTTTATTTTTTTGGCATATTTTTAATTCTTTTTTATTAGTTTCAAAAAAAGATTTCATTTCTTTTAATAATTCTTCTTTTTTGTTAGAACATACTTCCAAAATTTTATTTTGTTCTTTCTGAAATTCAATTTCTTTATTTTTATTTTTTATTTTTATTTCTAGTTGCTCTTTATATGTTGGAGATAAATCATAAAATGTTTTAGTTCCTTCTTTTCTAGAAATAATTAAATCTTCTTTATGTCTAGTTCTTAAAACATAGAATGAATTTGGATTTTCTATTTTTGCAATTTTACACAATTTTTCTGCTGTTTGTTCCCCATTATCATATAAATAAAAAAATATTTTTTCTTTTTGGCTTTCTGGGTTATTTAATAAGTCAGTTTTATTTTTTTCTTCAATTTCTTCTGATATTGTTTTTGTAAAATCTATTTCTTTATTCATTTTTTACCTCCTGCACAGAAATGATATTATTTTTATTATAAGTTAATATTTCATCAAATTTATCTTTAAATGTAACAAAAGAATTTTCTTCAAAACTATCTTCAATAACTTCGCAAGTAAAAGTAATTATTTTTCCACCAATATCAAAACAAATTTTATATCTGTGATATTTTAAAAACTTCACTTCTTTTCTCTCCTTTTATTTCTTTTCGTTTCATTTTATTTAAATTAGTTAAAACTATTTAAATCTTTGTTTAACTTTGTTCTAATTTTAAATTTTTTATTAAAGCATTAAACTTTGAATTTTCTTTTTTGTATTGTTGAACAAATTTTAATAATTCTCCTTCAATCAAAGCATTTTTTTTCCTTTTTTCTAATGAACAAATAATATCAATAGCATAAATAATATTTTCTCCAATTGTTGTATTTATTGGAATTTTTTTTATCTTCATAATTTTAATATTCATAATAACTATTTAAATGTTTTTATTTTATTTAAATCATAAAAACAAGAAAACATATATTTATAAATATTAAAAAATTAAATATGGTATGGTCAAAAAAATAATCAAAGAAAAAAATAAAGAAAAAATAATTCCAGATTATGATAATTGTCCTAATTGTGAAAATAAATTAATTATAAGAAAGAATGGAAATAAATTTTGTCTTAAATGTGGGACGGAGATTGAAAAAAAACAATGAGTAAAACAAAATTATACCTTAAAACCAAAGACGAATTAATTGAAACAATTTTACAAATTAATTATGAAAATAAAATATTAAGAAAAAAACTAAAAAGTATTAAAGAAATTTCTATAATTTCTAAATATTCTTTAAAAATTTAAAATGTTAAATAAAGATTTACAACACATAATTAAATTATATAAAGAAGGTAGGTATAAAATAAATTCAGAAAATAATATGGATGTAGATGGGTGTAATGTTCAAAGACAAACAAAACAAGGAAGAACTTTACTAATTTGTGATTGTAAAAATGATACAAAATTCTGTAATGAAAGTCCAATATGCAGACACAAGAAATTCTTTCTAAACTTCCCTTTCTTAGAATTAATTTCAGAAAAAGCAAGAGAAAAATTAAACTTTTACAAGGTAGCAAAATCACAACCAATTGATATAGAAATTATATTCAGTAAAATAATAGACGACTTAAATAACTTCAAGGAGTTGGATTTCAGATGAAAAAAAAAATAAATCACCTACTTATACTTGCTTTGATTGTAACAATTAGTTTATTTATTATAATGAACAGTAACACAAATTGTAATAATACAGAATTTAAAATAACTAAAGAAGAATGTTTGAATGAAACTTTTGAATTGGAATTATCAAAAGTAATTAATGGAGAAAGAACAATTACAGTATATGATATTGGTAAAACAAAATTAATAAATCTTGCAGTTGAAATAAATTTAGGAGAACAATGTTTTAATGAATCTGCAAAAAAATGTAAAGGTTATTATGAAGTTTGCGAAGATGTTGAAGTTGAAGAAATGAAAGAAATATATCTTCAGTGTTATGCTGTTGGTAATTGGGGAAATAAAAATGTCATCTCTGCAGAATATGTTCAATGTGGTTTAGATAATATCTTCAAACAAGAACTATCAACTGAATGGTTAGATGAAAATTGTTTATGTGAAAAAGAAGTTGGAATTTATGTAGATGAAGAATGTTACAAAAATCAATGTCTTTGTTTAGAATATAAATGTGGCTCATACACAATAGAGGTATTAAATTGAAATACTTAAAACACTTCACAGCAATATTAATACTTTTAGTTTTAGCTTTTACAATTAAATCAATTATAGAAATACAAATTTTGGGATGGTAAAAAATGCAAAATACAAATTTTATTCACGGAAAAGCAAAAGAAAAATTTATGTTTCAAAAATATTGTGATGATTGTGGAGAACTTTTTAGACCAACAGGCAGAAGTTCAAAACTATGTGATAATTGCAGAGAAAAAAGAATAAAAGAAAGAGATAAAAAAATGAGGGAAAAAAGAAAAAATGAAAATTAACTTCTCGGAACAATTTAAAATAAGGTGTAAAGAATCATCATTAAGCCAAGCAAAACACTTAGTAGTAAAAAGTTTAATAGTTCTAATGTTAAAAGATAAATACAAAAATAAAGTAATTGTGGAAACAGAAAGAGCAATAGGAAAAGGAATAATTTGTGATGTTTATCAAGAATTACCAAATGAAAAAAATAAAATTTGTTATGAAATTCAGAAAGTAGACTCTAAACAATGGTATGAAGAGACAAACAAAAAATATGATCGGTTTTCAAATGTAGATTTGATTATTATTCCTCTTAAAGATTTACCCGATAATTTAAATGAATTAATTGAAAAATTAAAAGATTTTGTAATTTAACTTTTTCTATTTGAGTCAAGAATTCTCCTTCCTTCAGGTGGGAGAGGACGTCACAAAAGATAAATAAAATATTATCTAAAAATACAAAACATTTATATACTACCCTACCCTCCTATTTACATGAAAAATAAAGAACAAATAGAAAAGATGAATAGGGAAACTTGTTTTATTGAATTAAAAGAAGCTTCAAAATTAAATGGAAATGAAACAATGTATCAATTAGATAATATTTTAGAAAAATGTCAATGTATTCAAGCATCAATTTTATTAAATGGATTTGTTGAAAAATGAAACTCCTAAAAGCTAAATGTAAATATTGTGGAAAAGAAATAACTTCTCTTTATCAAAAACAATTAGATTATAATTTGAAAGCACATGAAATTTCTTGTGAAAAGAAACAGGAGAAAAATAAAAAATGAATGAAAAATATAAATGTAAATACTGCAATTTTACTTATGATTATAAAGATATGTGTAGTGATGATTGTTGTTCTGAATGTTGGGATTTTGATAAAGATCAACCAAAAAAATTAAAGACACAATCTAATCCTTTTACGAACGGAGAAAAAAAATGACAAAATTAAAAATAGAAGCAGTAGCAGTATTAAATGAAGAGAAACAAGAGTTTTTTACAGAACTAATGAAAAAAGGAGTAGATGCAATTAAACCAGAAATGGATAAACAATTAAAGAATACTAAAGAGGTCAAAAAAAATGAGTGAGATAATAGTAAGTAGAATTGTAAAAGGGAAGGTAGACATATATTTTAAAGT
>Ga0190303_1000873_pt1 | contig 12512 bp, 15 predicted proteins | sample 48700701_MG_FD_161672 | JGI IMG/M metagenome (GOLD analysis project Ga0190303, IMG submission 161672) | Hydrothermal vent sediment bacterial communities from Southern Trench, Guaymas Basin, Mexico - 4870-07-0-1_MG | ecosystem: Environmental > Aquatic > Marine > Hydrothermal vents > Sediment ...
AACCTTAACACCAGATTTTTTTGCATTATCCTCATCAATTTCTCCCCTTAGATAAACAACAGCTGGTGTCTTTTTCTCAGCCTCCGAGATTATTCTGGCTATCTCTTCATATTCCATACATCCTCCATGGAGTAAAGTCCACTACCCTTTCCCTGTATCCACTTTGCCGCCTCAATTGCACCCCTTGCAAATATCCTCCTGCTCCTTGCCCTGTGGGTTATCTCAAGTGTCTCCCCTTCTCCAATAAGATAGATTGTGTGGATGCCAGGTTCATCACCACCCCTTATGGAGAACACATCATCTATATTCATTATCCCTGCAAGCCTCTTTGCTGTTCCACTTGGTTTGTCCTTTTTTGCCGAGTGGTGTATTTCAAGGAGTGCTGGATGGAAGAGGCCTCTCATTCCCTCCGGTATATTCTTCAGGAGAAAGAATAAAAGATTCACACCCGGAGAAAAATTTGGAGCATATAGGATGGGGATTTTTTCTGATGGACCCTTAAACATCTCATCAGGGGCAAATCCCGTTGTTCCTGAAACAAGGGGAACGGCCTTCTCAACACAGAAATCCACAGCCTCCCTTGTTCCCTGTGGGGATGAAAAATCAACCACACAATCCACTGTTTGAGCAACCTGGTTGATACTTTTAATCTCGCCTTCAGGGTCAACCACCACTGTCTCCATTCCCTCTTCCTCTGCCATCTCCACCACCACCTTCCCCATCCTTCCCTTCCCTCCTGTCACTATCAATCTCATCTATCCTCCTTTTTAATTCATCTGCTATTTCTGTTATCCTGTTGCTCATATCATGTAACCTCCACTCAATTGTGGAGAGTATCCAGAACTGGAAATGGGTGACCTTGGCCTCATTGGCAAGGGAGTAAAGAATCTTCAAGGAGATCAGGAGAACACCAAACTCAATAGAGAGAAGCCTCATTGTCTGGCCATGAAAAATGAGGGGAATTATAAAAGAGATGACAAGGAGAACAAAAAAGGTGGCATTTATTATTCTCTCATATCTGGTTGGTTTCCCCCCAATCCTCCCAACAATCCGTTTGATCTTTTCCCTTTCTTCAAGAAAGTGCTTTATTGCCTCAATATCTTCATTTTCGGGATTTATCTCTGTCATATCACACCATATTTCTTCAGTATGCCTTTGAGTTTCTCCCTCTTCTCCTCTCCAAGCCTGATAAGGGGAAGTCTCGGCTCTCCCATATCAAATCCCATGAGATTCAGGGCCTCCTTCACTGGAATAGGGTTGGTATCAATAAACATGGCCATTGAGAGTTCATAGATTTCGTAGTTCATCTTCCGGGCTTCTGTGAACTTACCTTCAAGGCATAACCGTGTGAATATGTGAACCCTCTCAGGAACAATATTTGCTGTAACACTTATCACACCCTTCCCCCCTATTGACATGATAGGGAGTGTAAGAAAATCATCACCTGAAAGAAGGACAAAATCGTCAGGGGTGAACTGGATAATCTCTGTCATATTCTTCAGGTTACCGCTTGCCTCCTTTATCCCCACTATGTTTTTTATCTCTGCAAGTTTTGCAACGGTCTCAGGAAGGATTGATATACCGGTTCTTGATGGAACATTGTATATAATAATCTTTATGTCCACTGCCTCTGCAACCCTCCTGAAATGCTGATACAATCCTTCCTGATTGGGTTTGTTGTAATATGGGGTGATAACAAGTGCATACTCTGCACCGAGTTCCCGGGCATTCTTTGTCATTTTAATCGTCTTTTCTGTGGAATTTGTTCCCGTTCCTACAATTACAGGGGACTTTGATAATGACAGTGCAGTGGTAATTATCTCCTCCCTCTCCTTATCACTTATCGTGGGTGACTCACCTGTTGTTCCAAGAACAAGTATTCCATCTGTGTAGTTTTTGTTGTGAAACTCAATCAATTTTTTCAATGTATCAATGTTCACCCCATCATCCTTGAACGGGGTTGACAGGGCAACAATAGAACCTTTAAGCATTTATTTTCCTCCTTATGTTTGCAGGGGGAATCCCCATTTCTCCTCTATACTTTGCAACGGTTCTCCTGCCAACACTTATGCCTTCCCTCTTTAGAATTTCAGCGATTTCACCATCACTCAGAGGTCTTTCCTTCCTCTCGTTCTCAATAATCAGCCTTATTCTCTCCTTTATCACATCCCTTGATAGTTCATTCTCGCCAACACCTTTACTTAAAAGGTCTTTTAACCTGAAAACCCCCCTGGGGGTCTGGATGTAAACACCCTGTATCTTCCTTGAGACGGTTGATTCATGAACACCCACTGCCTTGGCAATCTCCCTCATCCTTAAAGGTTGCTTGTACATTATACCCTTCCTGAGAAACTCCTTCTGCCTATCTACGATGTATTCAACAATCCTCCTGAAGGTCTCCCTTGAAAGTTCTAGACCCCTGAGAAAGAGGATTGCCTTGCGCATCTTCTCCCTTACAAATTCCAATGTCTTTTCATCATAGTTCTCAGGATTTCTGAGCATTTCAAGGTAAACTGGGCTGATCCTGATAAAAGGAAGGTCATACTCATTAAGGATAACCCTGTAATCATCACCATCCTCCTCAACAATTACATGTGGAACCACATAACTCACCTCACCCCATCTACCCTTTGCAGGCACAGGATTTATACTTTTTATGAATTCCACTGCATCACGTATCTCCGCTATATCCACACGCAATTTTTTTGCTATTCCCTGGAGGTCCATCTTCTTAAATTTATCGTATGCCTCCTCAAGTATCCTCAAAATCAGGCCATCCATACCCATCCTTTTAACCTGTATAATCAACGCCTCCCTCACATCCCTTGCCGCAATACCAGGTGGGTCAAAGGACTGGATTGTCTTCAGAACCTTCTCCACCTTTTCAGGGCTTGCACCTGTTGCCTTTGCAATATCCTGGATTGATGCCTTGAAAAAGCCATGTTCATCAATGTATTCAATAATGTACTCACCAATCTCTATCTCATCGGGCTCTGTAACATGCAGCCTTAATTCTCCGTCAAGGTGCTCCTTTAATGTGGGTTGATGAACAAATTGTTCCCTTAATTCTTCCTCTTCCCTTGTTGGTTCAAAATAATATGGGAGTTCCTCCTGAACAAATCTTGCGATATCCTTTTCACCTACAATCTCCTCAATATCAATCTCTTCCTCTTCATCAATATCCTGATGTATCTCATCAAAGTCAGAAAGTTCCAGGCATGGATTCTCCTGAAGTTCCTGGTATATCATGGAAATCTGCTCATACCTGGGTGTCTGTATTATTTTAAGCAGGTGGACAACTTCAGGGCTAAGCTTCTGGGCTACACCCAGGATGTGCTCATGTGAAAAATCCCTAGTGAAATCACGCTGTACACTCATATGCTGAACCTCTCTCCAAGGTATATCTTTCTTGCTGTCTCATTCTCAATCAGGCTCTTTGTATCTCCTGAAATCAGTATCTTTCCTTCATACATAATATATGCTCTGTCAGTAATTTCAAGCGTCTCCCTCACATTGTGGTCTGTTATCAGGATACCAATTCCCTTCTCTTTCAGTTTTAAAACAAGGTTCTGTATATCTTCCCTGACAATCGGGTCAATCCCTGTGAATGGCTCATCAAGCAGTAGAAAGTGTGGTGTTGTTATAAGGGCCCTTGCAATCTCCACCCTCCTTCTCTCTCCCCCTGAGAGTAAACCACCCTTTGTTTTTCTTATACCCTCTATCCCGAACTCCTTGAGGAGATCCTCCACAACTTTAACCCTTCTCTGCCTGTCCTTTATCAAAACCTCTGCAACAGCCATAAGATTATCCTCAACACTCAAACCCCTGAAAACCGATGGTTCCTGTGGAAGATACGCTATTCCCTTCCTTGCCCTTATGTGCATGGGCAGGTCAGTTATCTCCTCGTCACCGAGAAAAACCTTTCCAGCCTCAGGCCTTATGAATCCCATAATCATGTAGAATGTGGTTGTTTTACCCGCACCATTGGGTCCAAGAAGGCCAACCACCTCTCCAACCTTGAGATTCAAATCAACACCATCAACAACTGCTCTGCCCCTATAAACCTTCTTAAGGCCCTTCGCTTTCAGTTCCATTTGTAAGATAATCTCCTTCTGGATTGCCCTCAATAACAACAGAATCTATCCTGCCCTCTGTGTAGTAGAAATGAATTCTATCTCCTTTCACATGGTTGACCCCGTCCTCCAGTCTGGACACAATATCTCCATCAAATACAACTGCCCTGTTTTCATCAAAGTAAATATAACCAGAATCTCCTGAAACGGTATCCCTCTCGGTAAAGAAAACAGGTGCGTTATAGGCCTTTCCCATAGAACCTTTCATCAAATACACCAGCCTATCACACCTTCCCTTCACACCACCTGAAAGGACCTCAACATCACCATTGAATATGCCTGTTGAATCAGAATAGATGTAAGTCAATCTGTCTGATAGAATCCTCGTAGAATCTATCATTGTGATGGGTCTTTCTTTAACCACGAGAGAATCAGCAGTGAAAAATCCCTTTTTACCATTCACAACAAGGCTATCAGACCCAAAGAAGAAATGACCCTTGATCCAGCCAGTGTCTCCTTCTGGGTAATATACAATTGTATCACCTGAAAACATAAGATTACCCTTTGTAAGGGTAATATTCCCTATTCCAAGAACCCTGCCAGAATCCCTGTAATAGTAACCCCTGTCAGATAGAAAGGATGTGTTTTTATTCCTCACAAACACACCACCACCGACCTCTATCTGGTTCCTTGTTTCAATCCCAAAGAGGGACCTCAGAAAAAAATCTCCTGACCTGACCACAACCGTGTCAAGGAAGATTCTCTTCTCCATGTTCACAATTTCCATCCTGCCAGCTGATATGGTGTAATTCACAGATAGAAGCAGGATTATCATTCCTCTATACTCCCCTTACCCTCAACCCTCTTCTTAATCACAATGTGCTTCAGGTCAGGGTCGCTCTCAAGTCCCTCACCCTCAAACTCCTCGTCCTTACCAGTGTAATGAAATACACCCTGCACAAGAATCTTCTCATTCCCGTTGTCCCAGAAGAGTGAATTTGTGAAGAGTTTTACTGAATCTTTTGTCAAAACTTCCACATTTCCGTATGCAATAAGGTCGCCTGTTTTCTCAATAACAAACCCGCTATCCGATGTAAGTACTGAATGGACGTCTTCCCTGTCAAGGAATTTCAGGTGCACCCCATATATCCTTATCCTATCCTTCTCGGTTATTGCACTATCTGCTTTAAGGAACCACTTTCTATCACCTGAAATGGATTCATATACAGTGAATCCCTTCGTGAATTCACTTCCTCTTGGTATATTTATCTTCTTCTCCTCCTCCTGTTTGCATCCAATAATCAGGAGGAACAAAAGCAGGAACCTTTTCATACTTCCATTATACAGAATCTGAATCCTATGGCAAGGATATTAATTTCAATCCAGGAAGTCATAGATTTTCCATTTTTTATTAATTATAATTTAAAGGGTTAATTCTGGAGAAATAAGACTGTCAAATTTTCAACCTAACGCCCCCATGAAAAAAGGGCGGGGCATGCCCGCCCTTAAACTTCAGAATCCAGAAACAAATATCTTTTTACTTCTTTATTTTGCTCATCAGTATTTCCCACTCCCTATCCACATTCTCCTGAATCATCTTCACATCTTCCTCGGTCAGGTGTCTGAATCTTCCCTGGAGTTTGAGATATTCAAGCACAGGCACAGGCTTCTTCACATCCATGGAGAGTTTCCACTCAAGACCATTGTATATCTCAAGGAGCGGAAATATCCTTGTCTGGACTGCAAGCCTTGCAAGTTTTATTGTGTCCTCTGGCCGTGTTTTCCATCCAGGTGGACACGGGGAGATTACAAGGATGAACCTTGTTCCTTTTATCTCCTTTGCCTTCTTGAACTTCCTCACCATGTCCTCTGGATATGCAATACTTACAGTTGCTATATAGGGAATCCTGTGGGCTGCCATTATGTCAACAAGCCTTTTCTTTGGCCTATCTTCAGGGTGCTTAACAGGTGTTGTTGTTGTCCATGCCTTAAGGGGTGTTGCACCACTCCTCTGTATACCTGTGTTCATGTATGCCTCATTATCATAGCACACATATATAATGTCGTCATTCCTCTCCGCTGCACCCGAGAGTGCCTGAATACCAATGTCATATGTTCCCCCATCACCAGCCCAGGCAACAACATTCACATCAGTCTTTCCCAGCATGTCATAACCCGCTTTTACACCTGCTGCTGTTGAGGCCGCTGTTTCAAAGGCCGTATGAAAGAGTGGAACCTTGAGTGATGAATGTGGGAACGGTCCATCAATCACAGACCAGCAGCATGCAGGAAAATCCATTGATGTGTTTGGTCCAAGCCCCTTGAGTGCAAACCTCATGGAAAGGGCAGCACCACAACCCTGGCATGCAAGGTGGCCAGGGCCCATGTATTCCTCAATTGGTATCGTTGTTTTCAGTTCTTTCATACCCTCACCCCCTTCCATATTATATCCGATTCGGGTCTTTCCCTCTTCAGAACATCCTCTGACATCTCCACAATATCCTCAACCCTCACATCCCTTCCACCAAGCCCCGTAATTATTCCAAAAACAGGGGGTTTATGCTCTTCGTTGTAAAGGGCAGCCTTAACCTCCTGATAGAATACTCCACTTGCACCAAAGGATATATTCCTGTCAATCACTACAGCCTTTTTAACACCCTTCACCACATCCCTGACCTCCTCAGAGGGGAAAGGTCTGAACACCCTGATCCTCAAAAGCCCTGCTTTTATACCCTTATCCCTCAAAACATCCACTGCAACCCTTGCAGTTGATGCAATGGTAGCACTTGAGATTATGAGGAGGTCTGCATCATCAGCCCTGTATGTTTCAACAAGCCCATACTCCCTTCCAAAGAGTTCTCCGAACTCCTTACCTGTCTCCTTCCACACCTTCTTTGCCTCTTCCATTCCCTCCTGTATCATATATCTCAACTCAAAGTAACCATCCGGGCCTGTTAGACCACCAAAGGCATGGGGTTCAGCGGGGTCAAGTTTGTAAGGAGGGTCATAGGGAGGAAGATACTCATCCACCTTCTCCTGTGCAGGTATCTCAACCACCTCCATTGTGTGGGAGAGAACAAATGCATCAAGCACAATCATCGTGGGAAGAAGCACCTTCCGATTTTCAGAAACCTTGTAAGCCTGGATAACAGAATCAAGAACCTCCTGGTTATTCTGGCAATAGACCTGCATCCAACCAGTATCCCTCTGGGAGAGTGAGTCATTCTGTTCAGTCCATATGGTCCACGGTGGTGCCATTGCCCTGTTTATGTTCCCCATCACAACAGGTAGTCTTCCTCCAACAGCCCAATGGAGCATCTCATGCATCAGTGCAAGCCCCTGGGCAGATGTTGCAGTAAATGCCCTTGCACCTGTTGCGGATGCACCAATACATGCAGCCATTGCAGAATGCTCTGATTCAACCTTTATGAATTTTGCATCAAGGGTTCCATCTGCACATATCTCTGAAAGCAATTCCACAACCTGTGTCTGGGGTGTTATTGGATAAGCAGCAATCACCTGAACCCGTGAAAGGGTGGCACCCCATGAAAGTGCATGGTTTCCCATTAGTACCTTTCTCATTTCTCCTCCTCGACTGTCTCTATGGCATTTGCCGGGCATTCAGTCCAGCATATTCCACAACCCTTGCAGTAGTCATAATCTATTACTGGCTTGGGCTTCACCTTTCCATCTATCTCAACAGGTTCAAGGGATATTGCAGGCTCTGGACAGAACTTCCAGCATATCTGGCAGTAAACGCACTTTTCATAGTTTATTAGAGGTCTCAAATTTCTCCAGGTACCTGTCTTGTTGTATCTCATGCTCCAGAGAGAAACTGCCATGGGTGGCATCTCTTTAACAGATGAGAAAACTACCTTTTTATCTGGCTCTTTCTGGCTCATTGGTCGCCTCCTTTTACTCTCTCGTATGCCTCCTTTGCAGCCTGTGCATTCTCCTCCGGCTTAACAGGTGCTTCTTCTTTTATGCCTTCTATCAACGATTCAAGTGAGCATGGATTCAGCACTCTTATTACAGCCCCAAGGATAGCAGTGTTCACAATTGGAGAGGTTTTTGAACCAAGTCTATACTTTATGGCAATACTGGTGGCATCAATTGTGGCAACTTTGAAGTCCTTTCCAAAGTCAAACCTATCCGGGTCCTTCTCTGAATTAACAATAATCCATGCACCTGGCTTCAGACCCTCTGTTACATCAACAGCACCTATCAGTGTTGGGTCAAGGATGACAATGTGGTCTGGCTGGTATATCTTTGATTTGATGTAAATTGGGCCATCGTCAATGCGAATAAATGCCACCACGGGCGCACCTCTCCTCTCCACACCAAACTCGGGAAATGCCTGAACATACTTCCCTTCCTTTGCAACCCCAACTGCCAGCATCTTTGAAGCAACCACTGCTCCCTGTCCACCCCTTCCATGAAACCTTATCTCAAGCATATCTCCTCCTTTTTTACCATCTCAATACAGCAGAGGCCCATGTGAATCCACCACCAAAGGCATCAAACAGCACTATATCACCCTTCTTTACCCTTCCTGCCCTTACTGCTTCATCAAGTGATATGGGAATGGTTGCACCAGATATATTTGCAATGTGGTCAATTGTAACAATAGTCTTCTCCTTCGGTATACCTACCCTTTCCCTTGTTGCATCTATTATTCTAAGGTTTGCCTGGTGGGGGATAAACACATCCACATCCTTTCCCTCAATCCCTGCCAATTCAAGTGCCTTTATTGCAGCCATCTGCATTGACCTTACAGCATGCTTGAACACCTCATTACCCTGCATAGAGACCGTGTGAAGTTTCTCTCTCACAGTGTTTTCACTCGCGGGCATCCTTGAACCGCCAGCGGGTTGAACGAGAAGTTCACCAAGATTTCCATCTGCACCAAGGTATATGGAAAGGAAACCTGAGTCGTCATCAGAGGGTTCAAGCACTGCACAACCAGCACCATCACCGAAAAGAACACAAGTGGATCTATCCTCCCAGTTCAGTGCCCTTGACATGGTCTCGCCACCACAAACAAGGATCTTCTTCCCCAGCCCCGTCTCAATCAAACCCCTCCCCACAGCAACCCCATAGATCCATCCACTACAGGCAGCCTCAATGTCAAATGCAGGCTGGCCCCTTATACCAAGGTGTTTCTGAACCCAGCATGCGGTTGATGGATAGGCATTGTCAGGCGTGACTGTTGCCACAATGATGGCGTCAAGGTCCTCAGGTTTCAGTTTTGCCATCTCAAGTGCCTTTACAGCGGCCTTTGCAACCATGTCACTGGTTGCCTCATCATCTGCTGCAATATGCCTCTCAACAATCCCGGTTCTCGTCCTTATCCACTCATCCGAGGTGTCAACCATCTTTTCAAGGTCAAAGTTCGTTAAAACCTTTTCAGGAAGATAGGAACCTGTTCCAGTAATTTTAACCTTCATTCTTCCCCCGCCATAAGTGCCGCAAGGGCAATTGAATAAAACTTGGAATCTTCGCTATCCGCACGGGAGGTGAGGATACATGGTGCAGTTGCACCTGTAACCATTGCAGCAAGCCTTCCATTAGCGAACTTGGTAATGGACTTAAAGAAAACATTCCCGGTTTCTATGTTGGGGAATATCAGGATATCTGCATCACCACCAACTGGACTTTTTAGTCCCTTTATTTCGCATGCCTCCTTTGAAACTGCAACATCAAGGGCAAGAGGACCATCCACAATTGCACCCTTTATCTGTTTTCTCTCCGCCATCTTTGATATAACTGCTGCGTCAATGGTAGCCTCCATCTTGTCACTCACCTTTTCTGTTGCAGCAAGGATTGCGACCTTTGGATTCTCAATCCCGAACTTATGTGCAACCTCAATGGCATAGTTTGTAATGGCAATCTTCTGCTTAAGGTCGGGTTTTGGAATCACCGCAACATCCGAAACAAAGAGAAGTTTGGGATATGCAGGTGTCTCCATCACGGCAATATGGGAGAGTATTCTTCCCTTTGGAAGAAGCCCTTTCTCCTTATCAAGTATCAACCTCATATATACATCCGTTGAAATCAAGCCTTTCATAAGTACCTGTGCCTCACCCTCCCTGACAAGGTCCCTGGCTATCCTTCCAGCCTCATTGGGTTCCTTCACATCAATTATCTCAAAAACAGATGCATCCACTCCCTTTTCACGGGAAAGTTCCTCAATCCTCTCCCTATCACCAACCATCTTCGCCTTAACAAGCCCCTCTTTTACCCCCCTATAGACCGCCTCAATGGTGTGAGGGTCCTGGGCATTGGCAACAGCAAGGGTCATGGTCTTCCTTCCCTTCACCAGTTCAACAAGACCGTCAAGCGTCCTTATAGGTTCCATGTCTCCTCCTTTTATTACTAATAGTTCTTTGCCTCTTCTTCACCCATTAGCACCCTTAATGCGCCAAGTGCAAGGGCCTCCATCTCATCCTCACCCGGCAGGACAATCACCTTCCCGAGGTGTTCTATTCTCTCCTTCACCCTGTCAATGAAATAATCAAAGTAGGCAAGTCCTCCAGTGAGGATAATGGCATCAACTTTACCCTTCAAAACCGTAGAAAGTGCTCCAATCTCCTTTGCAACCTGATACGCCATACCGTCCACTATGAACCTTGCCTCATTATCACCATTTTCTATTCTTTGTCCGACCTCACGCATATCATTCGTTCCCAGATAGGCAACAACACCACCCTTTCCTGCAAGTTTCTTTTTGAGTTCGCTCTCTGTGTATTTCCCTGAAAGGGCAAGTTTCATTGAATCCCACACGGGAAGGCTTCCCGCCCTCTCCGGTGCAAATGGCCCATCACCATTCAGGGCATTGTTCACATCAACAACCTTCCCCTTTCTGTGCGCACCAACAGAGATACCACCACCAAGATGGGCGATGATGAAATTCATGTCCTCGTAGTTTTTACCAAAGTATTCCCTTGCAACCTTCCTTCCCACTGCCTTGTGGTTCAGGGCGTGGAATATACTCCTTCTCTGGATTTCTGGGATTCCAGAGAGTTTTGCAATGGGCTCCATTTCATCAACCACAACAGGGTCAACAATGAATGCTGGAATACCAAGGGGATGGGCTATTTCAAAAGCAATAATGCCCCCAAGATTGGAGGCGTGTTCACCCTGCAGACCCTTTGTAAGGTCGTTAAGCATCAACTCATTCACCTTGTATGTTCCACTCTCTATGGGCCTTAAAAGCCCTCCCCTCCCAACTGTTGCAGAAAGTTTTTTCACATCAAACCCTTTGTCTTTCAGAAAGTTAAGTATAACTTCCTTCCTGAAGTCCTTCTGGTCCACTATCCTGTGAAACTTCTGAATCTCCTCAACGGGGTGAGAGATAGATTCAACGCATACCTTCTCTCCATCCCTGAACCAGCCAATCTTGGTTGAGGTGGAACCAGGGTTTATCACAAGTATTTCAAACATAAATTCCTCCTTTTGATGGCACAGGAATATAATAAGGGAACTTATCCCATTGTCAACATTATGAGAAAAATTTCTCATAAATACTGCAAAAGTGAAATCCCATTTACAGGCATAATTTTAATTCCCCTTGAAATCTTTTCAGAATGCTTTAGAATGAATATATGAAGAGGATAATCCTGATACTGCTCATCCTTTCCATACCCCTTTTACACTCCTGCAAGAGGGAGAAGGAGGAACTCACGACAACAGCAGTGAAGGTGTTAAAGTCTCCTGAAAGGGTTAAGGTCATCAACGACCTTCATCTGCTCAGGACAGCAATCCAGACCTACAGGATTGAGCACAATGGTGAAAACCCTCCCTCACTTAAGAGTTTAAATGTAAAACTCTACTACCCAGATGAGTATATTTATGACAGGGAAACTGGAAAGGTGAGAAGCAAAAAATATCCAGAACTATAACAGTATTTAGCCCCTGTCTCCCAAACCTTAAACCAAGGCAGAATGGGACGGAGTATGGGTAATACAGAATGGTAATGAAAAGGCTTAAGGAAGTGCTCAAAAGATACAAAGACAAAATCGTTGCGAATCAATTGAAAGAGTTGGGAACCAACGATTTCCAGTCTACTTCTCAATGTTCCTGTGTAATATCTTCAAAAATAGAGAGTTTCTTTTAAGGAGTTAAACAATGATAAGGGATGACTATATAATGCGGTTGATTGAAATGTTTTCTGAGAGCATGAGGAAAATTCTAAGGATGGAGAGGGAAGGAAAGGTTGAAGAGGCTCTGGAAACCATTGGTGAAACTTATCGTAACTTACTTGGTTTAAACCCGGAAATTGTTCATATCATGGAAGTTGAAGATATAAAGAAGTTGATAGAATACACAGGGATTATGGATGAGCACAAGATTCAGATTTTAGCAAAACTTCTTATAAAAGAGGGAGATTTATTGCTTCAGGCTAAAGATAAAAAGATTGCGAAACAAAGATATCTCAAA
>Ga0190303_1000874_pt1 | contig 12509 bp, 8 predicted proteins | sample 48700701_MG_FD_161672 | JGI IMG/M metagenome (GOLD analysis project Ga0190303, IMG submission 161672) | Hydrothermal vent sediment bacterial communities from Southern Trench, Guaymas Basin, Mexico - 4870-07-0-1_MG | ecosystem: Environmental > Aquatic > Marine > Hydrothermal vents > Sediment ...
TTCAGCATTGCAACCTTCAATACGAATTCCATAAGGTCACGTCTTCACATAGTGATTCCCTGGCTTGAAAAAAATCCGGTTGATGTGCTTTGCATGCAGGAAACAAAGGTCAGGGATGAAGATTTCCCAAAAGAAGCATTTGATAAAATAGGCTATAATGTGATCTGCAGGGGCCAGAAGTCTTACAATGGCGTTGCGATCGCCAGCAGACACAAGATAAAAGATATGGCTGTCGGTTTCGATGACCATGAAAACAGCCCGGAGGATGAAACCAGGCTTATCCGTTGTATCGTAAAGGATATTCCTGTTGTAAATGCGTATGTTCCCCAAGGCAGGGCCTTGGACCACGTGTATTTTCAGATAAAGCTCAGGTGGTTTGAAAGATTAAGGGAGCTCTTTGAAAGAAATTATTCCCCTGACGAACCATTGCTCTGGTGCGGAGATTTCAATGTTGCCCCTGAACCGGCAGACGTTTATGCCCCGGATCGCCTGGCCGATCATGTCTGCTTCCACGAAGATGTCCGCAAGGCCTTGGAGAAAGTCAAGGCATGGGGATTCATAGACGTATTCCGGAAGCTTAATCCGGGTCCGGACCAGTATACTTTTTACGACTACAGGATACCCAATGCGGTCAAGAGGCGCTTGGGCTGGCGCATAGATCATATACTTGCCACGGCTGCGCTGGCTGAACATGCTGAAAAGGCATATATAGATATTGGTCCGAGACTTTCTCAAAAACCCTCGGATCATACTTTCCTGGTGGCGGAGTTCGGAAAGACCGCGGCGACCTGAGATTAAAAACCCTGAACCTGTAACTATGAACCCCGAACCTTTTCTGATTAATCAAGGTCCATCTCAAAGCTGTAGATATCATTATTCAGCCTGCTTCTTACCCGCAAGCCGCTATTATTGAAAATCGCCAGCATTCTTTTGTTGCTTCGAAGGACTTCGGCAGTGAAGCCGGTGATGCCATGCTGTTTGGCTATGGTGGTAAGGTATTTGAACATAAACTTGCCTATGCCGCGACCTTGCCAGTCATCGCGGACCACAAATGCGACTTCTGCACGGTTGGTCCGAGGATCCAGGTAATACCGGCCTACCGCAATTATATCTTCCCCATGGACCTCAGGCAGGACGCCTACGATGGCCACTTCTTTTCGATGATCTATGTACACGAAATCCTTGATCTGTTTATGAGGGAAGCGCTGGATATGTGTCATGAAACGAGAGTACACGGCATCCTGGGAGAGGGTGTAGAGCAGGTCCTTTATCTTCGGCTCATCAGTGGGGTGTATCGGTCTGAAGTTGATTTTTGTTCCGTCGTCCAAAAGCAACGACGTTCTTGCTCCATGTGGAGCGACTATGAAGCTCTTTCCCGCATCCGCGAGCTCTTTCCTGAGGTATTTTGCCTCAATGGCCTCCTTGAGGAGCATTTCAAGAAAACGCGGGTGTGCAATGCTGATTAGCGCCAGGGCCCGTTCACGAACGCTTTTGCCGTGGAGGTAGGCCACGCCGTATTCGGTTACTACGTAATGTACGTCTCCACGGGTGGTCACTACACCGGCACCCGGACTCAACTTCGCAACGATCCGTGAAGTGGTTCCATCTGCTGTGGTGGATGGCAGGGCTATAATCGCCTTGCCCCCATAAGATCTGGCTGCACCACTGTTAAAGTCTACCTGGCCGCCGATACCTGAATAGAATTTGGTACCAATGGAATCCGCACAGACCTGGCCTGTAAGGTCTATCTCTAATGCCGTGTTGATAGCCACCATCTTGTGCTGTTTGGCAATAATAGAGGGGTTGTTGACATACTCGGTCGGGCGAAAAGAGAAAAGGGGATTGTTGTTGATATAGTCATAGAGCCTGCGGGTTCCAAAACAGAAACTGGCAACAATTCTGCCCCTGTCGAGGGTCTTTTTTGCACCGGTTACAGCTCCGGATTCCACCAGATCTATGATGTTGTCTGTAAACATCTCCGTGTGTATACCGAGATTTTGCTTTTCTTTCAGGAAATCAACCACCGCGTTGGGGATGCGCCCGACCGAAAACCCAACAGTGGAATCATCTTCCACCAGGGCCGCAATGCGTTCTCCGATATTGCGTACCACTTCCGTGCTTTCTGGCAAGGTCGCTTCAAAAATGGGCGTGTCCACAGGGACCAGAATGTCCAGATCATAGATATCAATAAAACTGTCTCCAAGGGTCCTGGGCATCTGAGGGTTGACCTGGGCGATGACGAGCGAGGCGTTTTCAGCCGCACTTTTGACAATATCCACCGAGACCCCGAGGCTCACTTTCCCACGTTCATCCGGAGGTGTAACCTGTATCAGGGCAACATCCAGCGGCAACTGACCTGAACCGAAAAGCCGGGGAATATCTGAGAGAAAAATGGGTGTATATTTGCCGAGCCCTTCCTGAATAATCCCCCTGACATTTTCCGCAACAAAAAAGCTGCTCACCATGAAGCAATCGGCAAGTTTTTTGTGGGCATAAGGGGCCTCACCCAGAGTGAGGAGTTGGACAATCTCCATGTCCGCCAGTTTGGAAGCGCGGTCGGTCAGGGCCTTGACCAGTTCTTTTGGTTCCCCGCATCCTGTCCCGATAAATACCCGCTGCCCGGGCCGCAGGCTCGAGACCGCCTTCCCTGGAGTGCAGATCATGTCTTTGTATTTTTTCTGCCAGTCCGGGTCGTATGGCGTTTGATCTGGTTTGCTCATTATTCAGCCTTTTGAAGAGTCAGTGTCATTCGGGCATCAGCCACAAAAGGATCGGTTCCGATATCTCCGACGATAAATGGATTGATATCCAACTCGGTAATTTCCTGGAAATCCGTCACGAGTTGGCTGATGCGTTGAAGACCATTGGCTATTGCGGCAAAATCCACTCCTTTTTTCCCACGGGTTCCCAGGAGCATTTCATAGGACCTGGTGCTTTTAAGCATCTGGAATGCCTCTTCCGCGGTAATCGGAGCCAGGTGAAAGGTAACGTCTTTCATCACTTCGACAAATATGCCCCCGAGTCCAAACATGAGCATCGGACCAAACTGCGGATCACGGCTCATACCTATGATGACTTCAAGGCCCCGTGCAAGCATCTTCTCCACGTAAATGCCCTCGATGTGGGCTTCAGGAGCATTTTGCCTTATCCTCAGCATCATCAGGTCAAATGCGTCCCGCACGTCATCTGCAGTAGACAGGTGTAACTTCACGCCACCGAGGTCTGTTTTATGTACGATATTCGGCGAGACGATTTTTATGGCTACAGGGTATCCTATTTGCTCGGAAACCTCTATAGCCTCGTCAGTTGTGCTTGTGATGTGGCCTTCGGGTATCCTGAAGCCGTAAGCACCAAGGATCTGCTTGGCTTTTATATCTCCTATGAGTATCCTTTTGGTCCTCAGGTGCCTGGCAATTATCCGTTCCACTCGCCGGCGATGAACTCTGAATCGTGTTACTATCCGCGGCGGACGCCGCCGCCACACGGAATAATCATACATGGCCTTTAAGGCACCAACGGCCCGCTCAGGTGAATTGTATACAGGCAGCCCGGCAGCAACCAGTTCGTCATTGCCGGGCATTACATGCTTGCCTCCCATGAATGCCGCGAGAACAGGCTTGTCGGACCTTACGCAACCGGCAATGGCCCTTGCGGTTTCAGTAGGCTTTGTCATGGCCTGTGGCGTCAGGATTACGATGATGGCGTCTACTGAAGCATCGTCTTGGCCGGTGCTTAATGCAATGGCATATCTTTCCGGATCAGCGTCGCCGAGCACATCCACTGGATTGCCCGTACTCGACGCCCTTGGAAGTCTCTCTTTAAGGGCGGCTGCCGTACTGTAATTCAAGGTGGCAACGGTCATTCCGGATTTTTCCACAGCATCCGCGGCCATTGTGCCGGGTCCGCCGGCATTTGTAATAATAAGAACGCGGTCACCCTCGGGAAGGGGCTGCATTGCCAGGGCCGATGCATAGTCAAGAAAGGCCTGAAAAGTATCTGCGCGGATCACTCCGGAACGCCTGAAAGCCGCACCATAGGCTATATCAGCTCCAGCCAGGCCTCCTGTGTGGGAGGAGGCAGCCCTGCGACCTGCCTCGGTAGTCCCGGTCTTCAGAATTACGACCGGCTTGATCGATGAGGCATCCTCTGCCGCTTTCACAAATTCGTCACCGGAAACAATATCTTCAAGGTATCCGGCAATAACCTTTGTTCTTTCATCCCTGGCGAGGGCCGTCAGGAAATCCACCTCTGTAAGATCAGCCTTGTTGCCGAGGCTTATGAGCTTTGCAAGCCCGAAATGTCCCGTTACGGATGAATCCACAATAGCAGTGCACAATGCCCCTGACTGGGAAAAAATCGATATGCCTCCTGCTTCAGGCATATCCCCGGCAAACGAGGCATTCATGTGGTGATGTGTGTTCATAATGCCCAGGCAGTTAGGCCCAAGCAGCCGTACATTGTGAGATCTGCAGAGACCTGCCAGGACATTCTCAAGCTCTGCACCCTCTTCGCCCGTCTCCCTGAATCCAGCGGTAATTATCGAAAGGGCTCTCACGCCTGCTTCTATAGATGATTGTACGACAGCCATGACGTTCTGCCTTGGGACAGTAACAATGCCCAGGTCCACAGTTCCTTCAAAGTCCTTAAGGGTTTTGTAGCATTTGAGCCCAAGAATCTGGTCTGCTGACGGATTAACAGGTATTATATCACCGGCAAAACCGCCATTGATCAGGTTGGCTACTATCTCATGGCCTACCTTGCCAGGCGTCCTTGATGCCCCGATCACCGCGATGTTTTTTGGATAGAGCAGAGCTTCTAACATTTTATATAGATCCGTTTATATTAAAGTGTAAATATTCTTATGAACCCGTGGTTTCACGTAACCGTTCTTTTCACTTCACACTTCAGCCCTTGTTTTCTTAAGGCTTTTGACATGGGGGATGTCCTGCCCCCTCTGCATTCGCCTTACGCTGCGCTCAGGCGATGCAGTTTCCCCCACAGCAAAAGCCAAGAAAGCTACGGGGGCTTCCGTTAAACTGTTCAAAGAAATATCCCCTTCCGTGAACGGTTGCCATCCGTGCCCTGCCGCAGGAGCGGTTTGCCTTTTGCAGGGTTTCGATCGCGGGCCAAATTGCACTGCCTCTCCGGTCCGCAATGAGTGAGCTTTGAAACCCGGAAAAAGGTAACCGCTCCAAGGCAGATAACGGGTTCACTGAATATTTATTCATAATCATGCATAGTTCCTTTGTAAACAGTGATTTCATTAAAGACATTGTCATATGCTTTCTCCACCCCATGAAGTATAGGACGGATTCATGTTTTATGATATAATGATTTTGCTGAAAAAATCCAATCTGCGGCGTACAATAAGCCTCGTTCCCGGAAAATTTTGCGCCTTGCACCTGCCTGCCGGCAGGCAGGTCCCGGGCTTTTTGAGCGGAATCATGTTTCGGGCTTTTTTGCAGTATAATCATATAATAAAAAAATAAGAAAAGCTGATGGCTATCGATTTTGTTGTCCATTAGAAACGGAGAAGTCTTGATATGAAAGAGGCCCTTTTTTATACGGTTGAGGACAAAGGAAAGGTGCAATGCCAGCTCTGTAACCATCGCTGTCATATTAAACCCGGAAGAAGGGGGATTTGCAGTGTCCGGGAAAACAGGGACGGTAAGCTCTATAGTCTTGTTTACGGTAAGGTTATATCGGCAAATTCTGATCCCATTGAAAAAAAGCCCCTTTTTCATTTTCTGCCGGGTTCGACCTCATATTCAATTGCCACCGTGGGTTGCAACTTCAGGTGTCTCCACTGCCAGAACTGGCAGATTTCCCAGTATCCGCGCATCCATGAAGGAGAGATAGCCGGGGAGGACAGGGAACCGGAAGATATTGTAAATGCAGCGGTTCTTGATGGGGCAAAGAGTATAAGCTATACCTATGTTGAGCCCACAATCTTCTATGAACTGGCTTATGACTGCGCGGTTCTTGCCAAAAAGAGGGGCCTCAGGAATGTCTTTGTCAGCAATGGTTATATGACCCCGGAAGTGACCCGGCATCTGGCCCCTGTGTTGGACGGAATAAACATTGATATAAAGGCCTTTACGGATAAATTTTACCACGATGTCTGCAAGGCAAGGCTTCAGCCCGTTCTTGATAATGTTCGTCTGATGCACGAACTTGGAGTATGGGTGGAGGTAACAACCCTGATTATTCCCGGATGGAATGATTCCCCGCAAGAATTGAGGGACATAGCCAGGTTTGTTAAAGGAGTCGATCCTTCAATACCGTGGCATGTAACAGCGTTTTATCCCACCCACAAGATGTTGGACAGGCCGCCTACTCCGGTTGCCACCTTGCGTCTTGCCAGGAAAATAGGCCTTGAGGAAGGCCTGCGGTTTGTCTATGAGGGCAATGTCCCCGGCGAGGGCGGAGAAAATACCTATTGCCCTGCCTGCGGCGCAGAGATCATCAAGAGATTCGGCTTCAGGATAGCGAAAAATCTATTGTCTGATGGGCGATGCAGCAAGTGCGGAGAGGCCATTCAGGGCATATGGGCCTGATGGACAGGCATTTATAATCGTTGCCCGTCTTTTTCTGACTTTAACAGCTTGAAACAGATGGCATCCACAAGTGCCTGCCAACTGGCCTCAATGATGTCGTGGGAGAGCCCGACCGTTCCCCATTTGTCATGCTGATCCCTTGATTCTATCAGCACCCGTACCTTGGCCTCTGTCCCGGGACTTCCGGGAAGAACCCTTACCTTGTAATCATGCAGTATCATTTCCTTGAGCTGCGGATAGAATTTTTCAAGGGCCTTTCTCATGGCGTTATCCAAGGCATTCACCGGCCCGTTGCCCACCGCGGCGGTGTGTTCTGTATGGCCGCCTACGCGTACCTTGATGGTAGCTTCTGCCTGTGTGGGTTCATTGTCTTTGAGCTTCTGGTCTATGACCCTGAAGGCAAGGAGATCAAAGTACTTGCGCCCGGTACCAATGGCCTTTCTCATGAGCAACTCAAACGAGGCCTCTGCGCCTTCGAACTGAAAACCCTGGGCCTCGAGATCCTTTAATTGGGCCACAATGTCCAGCACAAGAGGATCACGGCTCTCCAGATCAAGGCCGTACTGCCTGGCCTTGGCAAGTATGTTACTCCTCCCGGAAAGATCAGAGACCAGAATGCGTTGAACATTTCCTACTAATTCAGGCCTTATGTGTTCATACGATTCGGGATTGCGGCGGACGGCGCTGACATGGATACCCCCCTTGTGGGCAAAGGCGCTTTCCCCGACATAGGGTTGGTACTTATTGTGGGACAGATTTGCGATCTCACTCACAAATCTGGATACACTGGTGAGCTTCCCGATATTTTTACCTGCCGTACATTCATACCCCATTTTGAGCATAAGGCCCGGAATTATGGAGCATAGGTTGGCATTCCCGCACCTCTCGCCAAAGCCGTTGATGGTACCCTGGATGTGCGTTACTCCCGCCCTGACTGCCGCCAGGGAGTTGGCCACGGCAACTTCTGCGTCATTGTGGCAGTGGATACCCAGTCGAGTTCCTTCCCCCAGGGTCTTCCGGACGTCCCGTATGATTTCTGTCAGTTCGTGGGGCAGGGTTCCGCCATTGGTATCGCACAGAACAAGACAATCTGCTCCTCCGGCCAATGCCCGGCGCAGGGTTTCAAGGGCATAGTCCCGGTCGGCCTTGTATCCGTCGAAGAAGTGCTCGGCATCGTAAAATAGTGTCCGGACCTGGGGCCTTAACCAGGAAAGGGAATTCTTTATCAGTTCCAGGTTCTTCTCCGGTGTGATCCTCAAGACGTCTTTTACATGTACTACCCATGTCTTTCCGAATATTATGACAACCGGAGTCCGGGCCGCCACGAGCGCCCTGAGGTTTTTATCTTCATGGGCATGATGCTTGGCGTGGTGTGTACTGCCAAAGGCCGCCAACCTGCTGTGGCTTAGGGAGTAGTTCTGAATCTCGCGGAAGTATTGTTCATCTTTCGGGTTGGAGCCAGGCCAGCCCCCCTCAATGTAATCTATGCCGAGATCGTCAAGTTTTAATGTTATCCGGACCTTATCCTCGACTGAGAGATTAAAGTCCTCGGCCTGAGTCCCGTCCCGCAGGGTTGTGTCGTATATTTCAATCCTTTTATTCATGATTTAGGCCAAACTCCTCATGCAGTGCATGAACAGCCAGTTCAGTATATTTTTCCTCAATGATGCACGATATCTTGATCTCAGACGTGCTGATCATGAGGATATTAATGCCGTGCCTGGCCAGGATATCGAACATCTTGCCGGCCACACCTGCGTGGTTCCTCATCCCTGCTCCAACTATAGAGACCTTGGCAATGCTCTGGTCTCCGGCCACCTTCTCAGCCCCGATCCCTTTGGCCACTTTTTTCACTATATCCATGGCCATTTCATAATTTCCCCTTGGAACCGTGAAGGTCATATCAGTAAGGTCACCGGCCCTTGTATTCTGGATGATCATGTCAACCACAATATTTGCTTCCGAGATCGGATTAAATATACCGGCAGCTATACCCGGCCTGTCAGGGACCTTGGTGACGGTAATACGTGCTTCATTTCGGCTGTAAGTGACACCCGAAACCAATACCTGTTCCATGGTTTCATCCTCCTTAATAACATAGGTCCCTGTGTTGCAGTTGAAGCTCGATCTCACATGGAGAGGCATCCCGTATCGCATGGCAAGTTCCACTGACCGGATTTCAAGGACCTCTGCACCGAGGCTTGCCATTTCCATCATTTCCTCATAGGAAATCCTGTCAATCTTATTGGCATTTGGGCATATATTGGGATCTGTCGTATAGACCCCGTCTACATCTGTATATATTTCGCAGAGATCGGCATTAAGAGCTACGGCTGCTGCCACTGCGGTTGTATCTGAGCCGCCCCTTCCGAGGGTAGTGATATTACCTCTGGAAGTAACTCCCTGAAAGCCTGCCACAACAGGAATGTATCCCGATTTAAGGGCTGCATCGAGCCTTTCAGGAGATATGTCCAGGATCCTGGCCTTTCCGTAGGATGAATCCGTGTTGATTGGGACCTGATAACCCAGAAAGGACATGGCCTCAAAGCCTTTTTCCTTGGCTGCCATGGCAAAGAGGGAGACGGTCATCTGCTCTCCGGTGGCCAGCAAGACGTCGAGTTCCCTGGGATCTGACATTGGTTGCACTTGCCTTGCCAGTTCAATCAGCCGGTCGGTCTCTCCCGCCATGGCAGAGAGGACTACTATAACATCATTTCCCTGTTTTTTGCAGGAAATTACACGATCTGCAACTTTTTTAATCAGGTCGCAGCTTGCTACTGAAGCACCTCCGTATTTCTGCACGATCAGGGCCATAGCTATTCTTCCTCATGATCTCCGGTCCATATAGGGTCCTGTCCGAAGTGATGCATCCACCATTCTCCCTCGGTCATGCCATCTTCATTTGGATTGAGCTTTATTTCGTACCTATCGACATATTCCATCAGGACCTTGTAGGCCGTATTCAGCCTGGCCATCTCTTCTGATGTGTCCATGCCGGGATTCCTGTCAGGATGAAGGTCTCTGCAGCAATGTCTGTATGCCTCCAGAATCTCGGTTCTTGTCACCTGTTCAGGAAGCCTGAGGAGCTTTCTGGCTTGATCTATATCCTCCCAGCGATTGTGACTCATATCTAAATTGAGCGATCAGCCTTTAGCGGTTACTATTAGTTTAATGATTACAGGATGTTCTGCTATTACAAAATTAGCTGTTAATTTGCTGCTGTTTTCCAAATAGGTTATTCCAAATACTAATAGCTAACAGCTAATCGTTTAATATTATTCAAAATCCAGTATTCTTTGATCTTCAATTATTTTGTAGACGTGATCTTCACGATACGGCAACGATTCCCTTATGTATTCGGGGATTTCACCATACCTGGCCTCAAAATCCTCAAGATACTCCGTTCTGCCTTTGAGGAAGTCCTTTATCTTCTTTCTGAGGATTTCCTTGTCAGGAAAAAGAGAGTGGGCGTTCATGACGGACAGGTTGGCCCGGTCGCATTTAATCGGGTAATGATAGCCCAATAGATCCGGTTCGGAGCTGAACCGCAGCTCTATCCGGCCAAGATCATTATAAATGGCAAGAGACTGGCGCAGGGTTACCTTTGTATCATTCACACCTATGGTGCCCGTATTGGAAAGATAGCACTTTATGCGGTTTCTCTTGATAATCTCATAGAAGATCATAGCGTGTTCCAGCAGATTCCCGCAGACAAAAGGATCAAGGAAGAAGACCCGCTTGAACTTGCCTGCCTCCTCTGGATTGCCCCCTGAACTCTCGATTGATTCGCCGTATATAAACTGCATGGTGGCCTGCTCCGGAGTCAGCTTGTTTATGGCATTGATCATGGGATTTCTTGTAAGGATAATTATATAATCCAGCCTGTCCGCTCTTAAGGACTGGCTTGCTATTTCAAGGTTCTCTCTCGTGATAACGGCCCGGCCGTTTGCTGTCTTGGAAATATCTTTGAAATCGGGTATATATGGGTATTTGCTAACGGCAACATTTTCCAGGAAGGCGTCACGAGAGTCTGCCGCACGGAGAATTTCAGGCTGGCTCTCATCCAGTCCCTCTGTCTTTACATACAGTCCTCCTACCTCAAAGGCCGCATAGCTACCATCATAGGCCAGGGTACCACCATCGTCACCTATCATCTCAGAGATCTCCCTGGGAAGCTTGGCAAACTTCCTGCAGAGTGTCGTTGTCTTGCCAGTGGCAGTTAGGCCAGAGACACCCGCAACAACCTCCTTCAGCTCCGGCCTTTCGGCTTCAAGATCATATATCCAGAGCAAGTCTCTCCTGGCGCCCGCGTGCAGGAAGATGCCAGCCTTGTCAATGTTTTTTACCCGCCAGTCCTCAAACTGGAAGACACCTTTTTTCCCTTCGCCAAGGTATATGCTGTTTCTGCATATCTTTACCTGCTCACCCCTTTTTTCTCCCATCCAGAGGCGGATGGTGATATCCTTGTCCATGAGCTTTTTGTGCTTGTTGTTTTCAAATGCCTCGTCTGTAAAGAAGATAATGGTGTAAGTCGGATTTTCCACCACCCTGGCAGCCGGGTAGTCCAGAAGCAGCTTCAGGCCGTAGGCGAGCTGGGCATAGACTTCAGGAATCAGGAATCGGGCCGTAACTCCGTCCCTGCCGTCCCCCACTATGGTATCCATGGATATTATTCGTTCCCTGCTCAGATACTCCACCGCCTCCAGGGCCAGTTGCTCTTCTTCTTCGCCGAACGGGTGATCAATGTTATTGGCAGTATGAGGGGCTGAACGGGACATAGGCTCTGAATCGGCTGCAACAGAACCCATTTGTGTCTGAATTACCCCCTCCTGCCTGACGGCAACCTCCTTTAGTACGTCAAGGCCGAGACCTTCAATAAGCCGGCCTTCTCTTTTTGCATCTTCATATATTTTGACTGCTGCCTTCTTAAAGTAGTTTTTCATATTGACCTCTGGTATTCTTGTCACTGCTCAGATTTCGTTCCATCCCGCCTGCTTCTGGCCGCGTGTGCCGGATGGACTGTAGGATGCTTTTCAAAAATATGATACATATATTAGAATCATTTTCATAATACAATACTTAAATCAGTTTCGCCAACAGCCTGTCCGGCCTTCAAGGATTTTACTAAAGACGCATGTTTAGCCTTTCTTCACCCAGAGCCGCTTTGTTTATAAGGGCACTCCTTGTTTTCATGATTATCCCGGCAGCCCCGAAGGCCGACGCTCTCAAGGTTTTTGACCTTAAAAACGGAAGAACTGTTTATGGTACACTGAAGACGGTAAAGGCGGGGCACCAACAGACCCTGCTTGACATAGCAAGGGACTATGACCTGGGGTACAATCAGATAGTAGCGGCAAACCCTGGAGTGGACCCCTGGGTGCCTTCTGAAGGCGCCAGCGTGATTGTACCCACTGTATTCGTTTTGCCCAGTGGACGACTGCCGTCTGGGATAGTGGTGAATCTTGCTGAAATGCGCCTGTATTATTTTGAATCCGCCGGGGATGGACGATCCCGCTTTTGGACATGTCCTGTGGGGGTCGGCAGAGAGGGCTATTCCACAGAGCTGAGCATTTACACAGTGTTCAATAAGGCCGAAGATCCGATATGGTTTGTACCGCCCTCCGTGCTGGAGGAAGATCCTGAGTTACCCCCACAGGTGCCGCCAGGACCTGACAATCCTCTTGGGAAATACATTCTGCGTTTTTCACGGCTTTCTTACGGTATTCACGGCACAAATCGTCCCTGGGGTGTGGGGCGCCGGGTCAGTCACGGGTGTATAAGGCTTTACTCTGAAGACATAGCCTCTTTGTTTCCGCTGGTGCCGGTGGGAACACTGGTCCGGATCATCTATGAACCAATAAAGGTTGGATGGGCAGAAGGCAAGTGCTGGTTGCAGGTATATCAAGACTATGAAAATAAGATTGATGACCCGTTGGCAGCGGCCTTTTCCGG
>Ga0190303_1000875_pt1 | contig 12504 bp, 9 predicted proteins | sample 48700701_MG_FD_161672 | JGI IMG/M metagenome (GOLD analysis project Ga0190303, IMG submission 161672) | Hydrothermal vent sediment bacterial communities from Southern Trench, Guaymas Basin, Mexico - 4870-07-0-1_MG | ecosystem: Environmental > Aquatic > Marine > Hydrothermal vents > Sediment ...
ATAGCTCGTGAAGAACATGTTCCAGTGCTGATACATGTAGAAGATTTAACGCAACCACAAGGACACTCAACATCAGGTTCGCATGAACGATACAAAACTCAAGAACGATTGACTTGGGAAAAACAAAATGATTGTGTTGCTAAAATGCGTGATTGGATTATTGAATTTAATTTAGTTGATGAAAATAAAAACACGCTCAAGTTTATAGACTCTGAAGAGGAATTAATTAAAATTGAAAAAGAAGCTAAAAAAGAAGTAAGTAAAGCCAGGAGAAATGCTTGGAATGCTTTTTTAAATCCAATTAAAGACGAAAAAAACAAGTTAGTTCAGCTACTAGATACTATTGCTGTAAAGAGCAATAACAAAGCTTTTATTGATAAACTAAAAAATGATTTAGCTTCCATTCTTGAACCTTCTAGAAAAGACATTCTGTCAACTGCAAGAAAAGTAATTGTTTACACAAGGAATGAAAATTTTATTGAAAAAACTCATTTACAAAACTGGATTACTAATTTCTTCAAAACTGAACAACCAAAATTTAGCTCGCACTTATATAGCCAGACAGAGAAAAAGGCAAGTCTTATAAAAGAAATATTACCAACATATAACGAAAATGCTGAGCTAGTTGATGGAAGAATTATTATTAAAGATAATTTTGATACTATTTTTTCTAAACATAATGATGTATTTATTTTTGGTGAAGACGCTGGAAATATTGGTGATGTAAACCAAGGATTGGTTGGGCTTCAAGAAAAATATGGAAAACTTAGAGTTGCAGATGCTGGTATTAGAGAAGCAACTATTATTGGGCAAGGTATTGGGATGGCTTTAAGAGGTTTGCGCCCAATTGCTGAAATTCAATACTTAGATTATTTATTATACGGTTTACAAATTTTAAGTGACGATTTAGCAACACTTCATTATAGAACAGCTGGTAAACAAAAAGCACCATTAATAGTTAGAACACGAGGTCACAGATTAGAAGGTATTTGGCACTCTGGCTCACCTATGGGAGCAATTGTACATTTATTAAGAGGCATGAATATACTTGTTCCAAGAAATATGACAAAGGCTGCAGGTTTTTACAATACATTGTTAGAGAGTGATGAACCTGCTTTAATTGTTGAAAACTTAAATGGTTACAGACTAAAGGAAAAAGCGCCTAACAATTTTGGAGAATTTAGAACACCAATTGGTCTAGTTGAAACTATTAAAGAAGGAACTGACATAACAGTCCTTTCATATGGTTCAACTTTAAAAATTGTTGAAGATGTAGTTCATAATTTAGCTCAAGTTGATATTGATATTGAAATTATTGACGCTCAAAGTTTATTGCCATTTGACAATAATCATGATGTTGTAAAAAGTATTCAAAAAACAAACCGGTTTATTATTATTGATGAAGATGTTCCAGGAGGTGCCTCAGCCTATTTACTTAATGAAGTTTTAGAAAAGCAAAACGCCTACGAATATTTAGATAGCAAACCTATTACTTTAACTGCAAAAGAGCACAGAGCGGCTTACGGAACCGATGGTGATTATTTTTCTAAACCAAATGCTGAAGATATTTTTGAAACTATTTATCATATAATGCATGAAGTTGACCCAGAAAAATATAAGAAGTTATATTAAATTAAAAATCCCGCTGATGCGGGATTTTTTAATTATTTACTTGCAAATAGTTTTACATCGTTTTCTGAAACTTCCTTTTCTCCTAAAATTATAAGACGCTCAACAACGTTTCTTAACTCTCTAATATTCCCCGTCCAATCATAATTTTGTAATAACTGCACTGCAGATGTAGAAAAAGATTTTATCGATGTACCCTGCTCATTTGCAATTTGTTGTGCAAAAAATTTAATCAACAAAGGGATATCTTCTCTTCGTTCATTTAATGCGGGTACGTTAATTAAAATAACTGCTAACCTATGGTATAAATCCTCTCTGAAATTACCTTCAGCTATTTCTTTTTTTAAATCTTTATTGGTGGCAGCAACAACTCTTACATTAACCTTTATATCTTTATCACTACCAACTCTTGATATTTTATTTTCTTGCAATGCTCTTAAAACTTTAGCTTGAGCAGGAAGACTCATATCTCCAATTTCATCTAAAAAAATAGTTCCTCCATTAGCAGCTTCAAATTTACCAGCTCTATCTTTATTTGCACCTGTAAACGAACCTTTTACATGTCCAAACAATTCACTTTCAATTAATTCCGAAGGGATTGCAGCACAATTTACCTCAATCATTGGCCCTTTTGTACGTTCACTTTTTTCGTGTAACCAGTGTGCAACTAACTCTTTCCCTGTTCCGTTTGGACCGGTAATAAATACGCGTGCATCAGTTGGTGCAACTTTTTCAATCATTGTTTTAATATGAGCAATGGCTTCACTTTCACCTATCATCTCATATTTTTTACTCACTTTTTTCTTTAAAAGTTTGTTTTCAACAACCAATTCTTTTTTATCAAGTGCATTACGAACTGTATTTAACAAACGGTTTAAATCTGGAGGTTTTGAAATATAATCAAAAGCACCTAACCGCATTGTATTTACCGCTGTATCTAAATCTCCATGACCAGAAATCATTACAATTGGAATTTCAGGCTTTAATTTTTTAATTTTCTCTAAAACCTCAACACCATCCATTTTTGGCATTTTAATATCACACAATACCAAATCAAAATCGGATTTTGAAATTATTTCAATCCCCTTTAAACCATCTTCAGCTTCTTCAACTTGATAGGTGTCGTTTTCTTCAGAAATTATTTTTATTAATACTCTGCGAATGGCAGCTTCATCTTCAATAACTAATATTTTTGGCATCTTATCCTTTGTTTTGAATTATATGAACATCTCTTTGAGGAAATGGTATTTGAATATTTTCTTCTCTAAACCTCTTATCTATTTTGTAACGCAAATCACTTTTTATTTTAAGTTGAGAAAAACTATCGTTAATTGTAAATAGCAACTTAAACTGAAGTGCACTATCTCCAAAATCTATAAACAGAACATCTGGTTTTTTTATTTTTAAAACCTTTGGATGTTCTTCAGCTACCTCAATTAATATTCTTTTTACTTTTTCAACATCTGACCCATAAGCTACACCAATATTTACAGACTCTAATGTTAATGTTCCATTTTGAGTCCAGTTAAATAGACTATTCGTTAAAAATTTATGATTTGGAATTATAATAACTCTGTCATTTACAGTAACTGCTCTTGTTGTTCTCAAACGTATTTCAAAAACTCTGCCAATTTTCCCTTCAATTTCAATGATATCATTTACGTGCAATGTTTTGTCAAGTAAAATAAACACACCAGATATAATATCCTGAAATAATGTTTGCAACCCTAATCCTAAACCAACTAATAATACTGCTGAACCTGCTAACAATACACTAACTTGAATACCTGAAGATTCTAAAGCTATAATAATTACTAGTAAGTAGATAAAATATTTTAAAAAGGAAAAAATACTTTTAAACTTACCTCTATCTTCTTCTTCTAACCTTTTATTAATTAGTTTTCTAGCCAATTTTAACAAAAAACTTGTAATAATAAAAGCAACTATTAAAACCAATATTGTTTTTACAGAAATTTGAATACTTTCACTTAGTTGAAACGTATAATTTAATAAACTTCTAAACTTTTCCATAATTTAATATTTTAACCATTTGTACAATTCTTTATAGCTTGGTTTTTTACCATACATTAAAATTCCAACTCTATAAATTTTAGCTGCAAACCAAACTATTGCAATAAAGGTAATTATTAGTAATAACATGGATGTTATAATTTGCCACCAAGGCACACCAAATGGAATACGCATTAACATAACTATTGGTGAAGTTAATGGGAATAATGAAAATCCTAAAGCTATGGGACCGTGTGGATTTTCAATTACCGAGAACCCTACATAAATAGCTATGATTAATGGCAACATTACAGGCATCATAAATTGTTGTGTATCTGTTTCGCTATCAACAGCAGCACCTATTGCAGCATAAATAGAGCTGTAAATTAAATATCCACCTAAAAAGTAAATTATAAACGAGAAAAACATGGTGAAAATTGGTAAATTTTTTACTTCTTGAAGAACTAGTTGCAATTCACTCGCTGAAGTTTGTTGAACTTGCTGAACTATTTCGGGGTTCATTTGCCCAACACTTGTTGCTGAACTTGCAGTTTCAATTCCAAAGATAGATGTAACAAGAAACATTAAAAATCCGGCAGAAATCATCCAAATAATAAACTGTAAAATCCCAGCGAGAGCATTCCCTAATATTTTACCTAACATTAATTGAAAAGGCTTTACTGATGAAATAATAACTTCTATTATTCTACTAGTTTTTTCTTCAATTACACTTCGCATAACCGATGTGCCGTAAATTATAATAAACATAAAAATTAAATACCCAAAACCACCACCAACTGCCATTCGCAATAAACTTCCAATTTTAGATGATTTTTCTCCCGAAAAATTTTCAGAAACTATATCTACATTGGTTTCAGTTGCTTTTATTTTCTCAACATCAACATGAAGTTGCTCTATTTTTAGATCTCTTATTTTCTTTTCTAATCTACTTTCTATACCTGAGACTAATGATAAACTAGGTGTATCTTCCGAATAAAAAGCGATTCCTTTTGAAAGGTTAATTAAACTATCGCTTTTTGGAATGTAAATTAATCCATAATAAAATTCTTTAGTTTTTGTTTTAGCTTCATCTAACCCTAACTCCGTTAAATTTACATATTTTGTATTTTCTGAATCGGTAAAAATAGCTGTTAGTTTATTTGATTCATCAACAAAGGCAACAGTTCTTACTTCTTCACTATTTTTTTCGTTTAGGAAAATAATTAAAGAAAAAAGCCCAACCATTAACACCGGACTTAACAGTGTTAATATGATAAATGATTTGTTTTTAACCTTTGCTAAAAACTCTCTTTTTATAATTAGTTTTAACTTATCCATTGTTGGCTACGGCTTTTAAAAATATATCGTTTACACTTGGAATAACTTCTGTAAAATGTGTGATTTGAGCTTTATTATTTAAAAACTGAATCATCTCGGTTGAAGTTTCTCCTTTTTTCAAACTTATTAAAAATCGTAAATCATTATTAAATGAAGCTGATTTTGATTTTTCTACGTTAAATTTAGAATTTATTTCCTCAAAAAGTTTCTCTTTAGTATCACTCAGCAAACCAACTTCAAACTGATTAGTTCTATATTCTTGTTTAATATCATTCAATTTCCCGTCCAATATTTTATTTGATTTGTTGATTAGTGCAATATGATCACATAATTCTTCAACAGATTCCATTCTATGTGTAGAAAAAATAATACTAGCGCCTTTATCGCGAAGTTTTAATATTTCGTCTTTTATTAGGTTTGCATTTATGGGGTCAAATCCACTAAAAGGTTCATCAAAAATTAGCAATTTTGGTTCGTGAAGTACGGTTACAATAAACTGTACTTTTTGAGCCATTCCTTTAGAAAGTTCCTGTATTTTTTTGTTCCACCAATCGGTAATTTCAAATTTTTTAAACCAATAAAGCAACTTCTTTTTTGCTTCGGTTTTAGACATTCCTTTAAGCTGTGCTAAATACAACACTTGTTCACCTACTTTCATGCTTTTATACAAACCACGCTCTTCTGGTAAATACCCTATGTTTTGAATATGGTGCTGTTGCAATGGTTCTCCATCTAAATAAATGGCTCCACTATCTGGTAAAGTAATTTGATTTATAATTCTTATTAAAGAAGTTTTACCTGCTCCATTAGGACCTAATAAGCCAAAAACACTTCCTTCTGGCACTGAAATAGAAATGTTGTTTAATGCTGTAAAATTTCCATAATTTTTACAAACATTATCAACGGTTAAAATATTTTTCATTCTATAGCTTTTAATTCAATGAACGAAAATAATTTTATTTTATTGAAATTTGGTTAAATTGCTACTAAAATTATTAAAGTCTATCAATATATTTTTGTTGAATTGTTTGTATAAATTCAACTGTAGCTTTTGGTTTTACAATACGCACAATCTCAGTAATGCCTCCATTTACATATAAAATTCCTTTAGCTACATCATAATTACTATCTGTCATATTGTTTTTCACTTCAATTGTAATTCTTTTAAAATCTTCCCACGTTATAAATTTTGGAAGTTTTACATAAAATACGTCATCTTCAATATTAGATTGGTAAATACCTTTCTCTAATTCATCAATAACAAAAAACCTGTTAATTCTAATTACGGCTTCAGTATCGCTAAATTTTTCACTTTTTGAAAACTCAAAACCTTCATCTTTATAATATTGCTGAACTTGTGCGACTTCCGTAAATCTATTAATACCTATAACTCTAACCCCTGTTAGTTTCCTAGCCTTTATTTTAACTTCACATTTCGCTCCAGATAACTCTAAATTATATTGCTCATTAATTTTTTGTGTTACTCGTAAAATCTTCTCAAACGAACTAGGTGTTTTAGTAACAAAAATTACTGCAATAGGTTTGTCAATATCTGTAAACCTACTATAATACGATTTATATGGGTCTGGAACATTTATAACAAAAGTTCTAGGGATTTTATTAATATCAATTGTATCTATATTTTCTTGTTTAATTATTTTCCCTATAAGTTCTTTTGCTCTCATAATATTAAGTTTGTAATTAGTGATTTAAACTTATTCTTTTTTTTTTAATTAAACAAGTAAAATCGTTACACAAAAAGTATTTTTCAAATTTATTATGCACGCATAGTATTTTTTTATATATTTGAAAATGCAAAAGGAACAAACAATAGATCACGCACTAAGAGCCACTTGGCAAGCAGTTGCAAAAATGTACAATGAGGTAGCAGGAAAATACGACAGTACAATGGCTACAGCCTTTGTGTTGTTAAATGTTGATATTGAACATGGTACAGCATCTACTTCTCTTGGTCCTTTAATGGGAATGGAGCCAACAAGCCTTTCTAGAATTTTAAAAAACATGGAAGAAAAGGAATTTATTTTTAGAGAAAAAAATCCTGATGATGGTAGAGGTGTATTAATAAAACTAACCGAAATTGGTATTGAAAAAAGAACAACTTCACGTGAACATGTGATTCAATTTAATGAAACTGTTAAAAAACACATCTCTAAAGAAAAAATAAAAAACTTTTTTGAAGTAACAGAAACAATAAATAAGCTGATAATTGATAAAAAAGTTTTTACTAATAACTCACCTAAATAAAAATATTAAATTCAATAAAAAATGAAAAGACCAATAAAAAAAGTAGCAGTAATAGGTTCCGGTATTATGGGGTCTGGTATTGCTTGCCATTTTGCAAACATTGGTGTTGAAGTTCTACTACTAGATATAGTTCCTCGTGAATTAAACGCTGTAGAAAAAACAAAAGGGCTAACACTAGAAAATAAGGCTGTACGTAACAGGTTGGTAAATGAGAGCTTAAAGGCTTCATTAAAATCTAAACCATCACCTATTTATAATCAAAAATTTGCAAGTAGAATTACTACTGGAAATTTAGAAGATGATATTTCAAAAATTAAGAATGTAGATTGGATTATTGAAGTTGTTGTTGAACGACTTGACATTAAACAATTAGTTTTTGAATCAATAGAAAAACATCGTACACCAGGCACGCTAGTTTCTTCAAATACATCTGGTATTCCTATTAAATTTATGAATGAAGGAAGAAGTGACGATTTTAAACAACACTTTGCTGTTACACACTTTTTTAACCCTGTTCGTTATTTAAAACTATTTGAAGTAGTTCCAGGACCAGATTGTAAACAAGAAGTTACAGACTTTTTAATGATGTATGGTGAAAAATTCTTAGGGAAAACTTCAGTTTTAGCTAAAGATACACCTGCATTTATTGGAAACAGAGTGGGTATTTTTGGTATCATGAGTTTATTTCACCAAGTAAAAGAACTAGGCTTAACTGTTGAAGAAGTTGATAAATTAACTGGCCCCGTTATTGGGCGTCCAAAATCTGCAACCTTTAGAACTGTTGATGTTGTTGGTTTAGATACCTTGGTTCATGTAGCAAATGGAATTTATGAAAACTGTCCTGAAGACGAATCCCATGATTTATTTAAACTTCCTAAATTCATCAACACCATGATGGAAAACAAATGGTTAGGAAGCAAAACAAAACAAGGTTTTTATAAAAGAGTTATTGAAAATGGTAAAAAAGCAATTCTATCATTAGATTTAAATACTTTAGAATACCGCCCAAGTAAAAAAGCAAAATTTGCAACGCTTGAAATGACTAAAACTATTGATAATGTTATTGATAGGTTTAAAGTATTAGTAAAAGGAAAAGACAAAGCGGGGGAATTTTACAGAAAAAATTTCGCTTCAATGTTTGGTTATGTTCAAAATAGAATACCTGAAATTTCAGATGAATTATACCGTTTAGATGATGCAATGAAAGCTGGATTTGGGTGGCAACATGGTCCTTTTGAAATTTGGGATGCTATTGGTATTGAAAAAGGAATCGAATTAATGCAAGCCGAAAATATTCCTGTAGCTAGTTGGATAACTGAAATGCTTAAAGATGGGAGTAAAAATTTCTATACTGTAAAAGACGGAGCTAAATATTATTATTCAATTCCATCAAAAACTCAAGAAAAAATACCTGGACAGGATAGTTTTATCATTCTTGATAACATAAGAGAGGCAAAAACAATTTGGTCAAATGAAGGAGCTTCAATTCAACATTTAGGTGATGGTGTTTTAAACATAGAATTCAGATCTAAAATGAATACGTTAGGAGGTGAAGTATTACAAGCAATAAATAAAGGAATTGATTTAGCAGAAACAGAATATAACGCTGTAATCTTAGGAAATCAAGCACCGAACTTTTCAGTTGGAGCAAATTTAGCAATGGCATTTATGATGGCTGTTGAACAAGAATACGATGAACTAAACATGTCTGTAAAATATTTCCAAGACACTGTAATGCGTTTACGCTATTCATCATGTCCAACCATTATTGCACCACACGGATTTACTTTTGGAGGTGCTTGTGAAATGAGTTTACATGCTGATAAAGTAATTGCAGCAGCAGAAACATACATTGGTTTGGTTGAATTTGGTGTTGGAATAATTCCTGGAGGTGCAGGTTCAAAAGAAATGGCATTAAGAGCATCAGAAGGGGTTTTAAAAGACGATGTTAAATTAAATAAACTTCGTGATTATTTTATCAATATAGCAATGGCAAAAGTTGCTACTTCAGCTCACGAAGGATTCGATTTAGGGTTTTTAAAAGAACATAAAGATTTAGTTGTAGTTAATAAAGACCGACAAATTGCAACTGCAAAACGTCATGCAATTCAACTATTAGAAGATGGTTATACACAACCTACTCCTAAAAAAGCATTGGTGTATGGACAACAAGCTTTAGGTATGTTTTTAGTTGGAACTGATAGTTTAGAAAAAGGGCGTTATGCTTCTGAACATGATAAAAAAATTGCTAATAAATTAGGTTATGTAATGGCTGGTGGAGATTTATCTGAACCAACTTATGTGTCTGAGCAATACTTATTAGACATTGAACGTGAAGCTATAATGAGTTTATTTGGCGAACGAAAAACATTAGAACGTATTGAACATATGTTAAAAACTGGTAAACCTTTAAGAAACTAAAAACATGAAAACAGCATATATAGTACAAGGATATAGAACAGCAGTTGGTAAAGCTCCAAAAGGTGTTTTTAGGTTTAAAAGACCTGATGAATTAGCAGCTGAAACAATTGAGTATTTATTAAAAGATGTTCCACAATTAGATAAAAAAAGAATAGATGATGTAATTGTTGGTAACGCAATGCCTGAAGCCGAACAAGGTTTAAATATGGGGAGATTAATCTCATTAATGGGATTAAAAGTTGATGATGTTCCTGGAATGACAGTGAATAGATATTGCGCATCTGGTTTAGAAACTGTAAGCATTGCCGTTGCTAAAATTCAATCTGGAATGGCCGACTGTATTATTGCAGGTGGTGTAGAAAGTATGAGTTACATTCCAATGGGTGGTTATCGTCCAGTCCCAAATTATAAATCGGCTAAAGAAGGTCACGAAGATTATTATTGGGGAATGGGATTAACTGCTGAAGCAGTAGCACAACAATTCAAAATTTCTCGTGAAGATCAAGATGAGTTTTCATTTAAGTCACATATGAAAGCTTTAGAAGCACAAGCGAAAGGAACTTTTAATGATGACATTGTACCAATTACTGTAGAAAATATTTTCTTAGACAACAATGGTAAAAAACAACAAAAAGATTACGTTGTTTCTACTGACGAAGGTCCACGTAAAGGAACTTCAATTGAAGCCTTAGCTAAATTACGACCAGTATTTGCAAACGGAGGAAGTGTTACTGCTGGTAACTCTTCACAAATGAGTGATGGTGCAGCTTTTCTATTAGTAATGAGTGAAGAAATGGTAAAAGAGTTAAACATTGAACCTATTGCGCGTATGGTTTCATTCGCAGCAGTTGGTGTTGAGCCTCGCATTATGGGAATTGGCCCAGTAAAAGCAATTCCGAAGGCATTAAAACAAGCTAATTTAACATTAAACGATATTAATTTAATTGAATTAAATGAAGCTTTTGCATCACAATCATTAGCAGTAATGAGAGAACTTGGTATCAATCAAGAAATTGTAAATGTAAATGGTGGAGCAATTGCACTAGGGCATCCGCTTGGTTGTACAGGAGCTAAACTTTCGGTACAATTATTTAACGAAATGCGCCGAAGAAAAAACAAATACGGAATAGTAACAATGTGTGTAGGTACTGGGCAAGGTGCAGCAGGTGTTTATGAACTTTTAAAATAGAAGTTCGAAAAAAGAGAATAGAGAATAGACTCTAAAACATAAATATTGGAAATTTAAAATGAATAATAAAGTAAGACATAATTACAAAAACTTAAAAATTTGGCAATTAGGGTTAGAAATTTCAAATGATATTTCTGATATTTTACTTGAATTTCCAAAGCATGAAATTTATGCTTTAAATTCTCAATTAAGTAGATGTTCTATTTCAATTCCAAGTAATATTGCTGAAGGATCGTCAAGAACAAATAAATCTTTTTCATGTTTCTTAGACATTTCTCTTGGTTCTTCTTTTGAATTGGGAACACAATTACTAATCGCTTATCACAGAAAATATATAACTAAAACAATATTAACAACTATAGAAAATAAAATTGAAGAGTTCCAAAGAATGACAATGGGATTTCAAAATGGTTTAAAAATAGTATGAAACCAATGTCTTTTTTCTTAAATCTTTTTTCTTAAATCTAAACAACATATGGCAACTATAAAAGGAGGAGAATTCCTAATCAAAGAAATTAAATCGGAAGATATATTTATCACTGAAGAGTTCAATGAAGAACAAAAAATGATGAAAGATGCGGTTCAAGAATTTATTGACCGTGAAGTTTGGCCTTTAAAAGAGCGTTTCGAAAACAAAGATTACGCTTTAACAGAAGAGATGATGCGTAAAGCTGGTGAAATGGGTTTTTTAGGTGTTTCAATACCTGAAGAATACGGTGGAATAGGAATGGGGTTTGTATCAACAATGTTGGTAACTGACTATATTTCAGCAGCTACAGGTTCATTAGGAACTGCTTTTGGTGCACACACAGGAATTGGAACTATGCCAATCTTCTTATATGGTACTGAAAGCCAAAAACAAAATTACTTACCTGCTTTAACATCAGGCGAAAAATTTGGGGCCTATTGTTTAACAGAACCGGAAGCAGGAAGTGACGCTAACTCTGGTAAAACAACTGCTGAATTAACTGCTGATGGTAAACATTACAAAATTAACGGTCAAAAAATGTGGATCTCAAATGCTGGTTTTGCTGAGGTATTTATTGTTTTTGGACGTATAGAAAATGACAAAAACATCACTGCTTTTATTTTAGAATTCGATAAAAACAATCCAAATGGTGTTACCTTAGGAGAAGAAGAACATAAACTTGGGATTTCATCATCATCTACACGTCAAGTATTTTTTAATGACACATTGGTTCCTGTTGAAAATATGTTAGCAGGTAGAGGTGACGGATTTAAAATAGCCTTAAACTCATTAAATGTTGGTCGTATTAAATTAGGAGCAGCTTGTATAGATGCAAGCAGAAGAATTATTACCGAGTCAGTTAAATATGGTAATGAGCGTAAACAATTTAAAACTGCCATTTCAAATTTTGGAGCTATTCAAAAAAAATATGCTGAAATGAGCACCAAAACATTCGCACTTGATGCAGGATCTTATAGAGCTGCAAAAGACATTCAAAATATGGTGGATTCCTTATTAGCTGATGGTAAATCTCACCAAGAAGCAGAGTTAACGGCCTTTAGTGAATATGCAATTGAGTGTGCAATTATAAAAGTATTCGGTTCGGAAGTTTCACAATATGTTTCTGATGAAGGAATACAGATTTTTGGAGGAATGGGGTTCTCTAAAGATACCCCTATGGAAA
>Ga0190303_1000876_pt1 | contig 12491 bp, 11 predicted proteins | sample 48700701_MG_FD_161672 | JGI IMG/M metagenome (GOLD analysis project Ga0190303, IMG submission 161672) | Hydrothermal vent sediment bacterial communities from Southern Trench, Guaymas Basin, Mexico - 4870-07-0-1_MG | ecosystem: Environmental > Aquatic > Marine > Hydrothermal vents > Sediment ...
CATACGCAAAGTCTGGGTAGCAATGCTTAAGTAAAGTTGTTTTTCCGCATCTTCTCGGGCCGGTCAGCAGGGTGCTTTTATTTGCATCTAACGCGATCCATCTCTCAAACATGGTTTAACTTTAGCATGGATAAAATTAAAGTCAAGTTTAAAAATATCCATCTGGTTTTCTGCTTCAGGGACTACTCTTTTATCGCGTCCAGAATGAGGGACAGGAATTCGACTTCATCCCATTCGTCAGTGGTTGAGTAGAGATCATTGCCGAAGCGGAGTACCAGAAGGTTCTGGTCCGGCATGACGAAGATCTGCTGGCTGTATTTTCCCCAGGCAATTATCAGATTGTCGGGCACCGGGGAATTTTCCCAGTTTTCAAGGGAGGGCTTCAGCCACCACAGGAAGCCGTACCAGTTGACTGAACCTGATACCGGCTGGCCCGAAAGGGCGACGTAGTTTTTGGAAATCACCTGGTTGCCGTCCCAGTTTCCGTCGTTCAGGTAGAGGTAGCCGAATTTGGCAAATTGGCGGACTGTGGTGTAGATGCCCCAGGCGGTGGTGCTGTGGCCGGCCCGGTCCGATTCCCACATGTCGTATTGAAAGCCGATTTCAGGAAAGAGGGCCTCATTGGCGTATTCCTCAGGGGTTTTCCCCGTTGCGGACTGAATAATTCCAGAGAACAGGGCGGCACCGCCATTGCTGTACTGCCAGTAGGTTCCGGGCTCATGTACAACTGCTTTGTTCAGGGCGTAGGAGACGTAGTCTCCGCTTAAAATCATCCTGTCGAGGTCGTAATCCGGGGCATCCTGGTTCCATTTGATTCCCGATGTCATGGTCAGAAGTTCCCGCAGGGTGATGCGTTTTTTGATTGCCGGGGTGTCCGGCTGCTGCCATTCGGGGAAGAAGGTGTAGATGGGAATATCCAATCCGGGGATTTCACCCCTGTCCAGTGCGATCCCGGTGAGGCAGCTTGCAAAGCTCTTGGCGATGGAGAAGCTGTGGCGGATGGTGGATTCGCTATTGCCCCGGAAGTATTGTTCCGCCAGGATGTAGCCGTCCCGGATTACCAGCAGTCCATGGGTGTTGATGGCGGGATTGGCGGCGTAGTCCCGGGCTTTTCGGAGCTTTGAGCTGTCCATTCCCGCTTCCTCCGGTCGGCATTCCCGCCAGCCAGCGGTGGGCCAGTAATTACCGAGGGCCGGACCGCTTTTAGTGAAGGTGTCCGGTTCATTCACCGGGATTCCAGGCAGGAAGACGTGGCGGTCCTGGGCGGTGTTTCCCGCAATGAGCAGGGGTGCTGACAGTTGGACATTACTTTCAATTAGAAAATAAATAACTTCAGACAGGTTCGGAGCCGTTTCTTCGTAATCTGAGAACCACTGCCAGGCCAGTCCCACCCATTTTCCCCCGTTTTCCACCGTCCTTGTGTTTCCTGCCACCGGCCCGTCTGCGGTGTAGGCGGTGATGGTGACTTCAACCGGTACCGACAGGGGATTTCCCATGGCGATTCCATGCCAGCTGAGATAGTTTTCTTTCGTATCCGGGAGAATCCACTTCCGGCTCCAGCGATTTTCCAGGAAAAAACTGCATACCGAGGGAGAATCTTTGTAGTGGTAGCGAAGCCGGGCAACGACGGGAATCCTGGAATTGATAACCAGTGGTCCCGGCTCTCCGGTCTTGTATATGTCAATGCTTGCGGTTCCCAGGGGGTGCAGCAGGGTGTCTGACAGAGGCCTCGCGCATGGAATTTTATAGGGGCGATAGAGGGTGGCTTCAAGGCTGCTGCTGTCGGGGTTGATGAGCTCCACGGTGCTGTCCCAGTTGCTTTCTGCCACGTGGGGAATGGCGTATCTCGCCTGATCTTCACCGGCGGGGACAAGCGCTTCGGCGGAAAAAAACAGGTGCCGGTCCTGGCTGTTGTTTCCCGCAATGCCGATGGGGGCAGGCATTGCCACAGGAGCTGTCAGTAGAAGCCACTCCGGTCGCTGGAAGTTCAGTTCCCGGAAGATGTGGGACAGGGTATCCACCGCTTTTTGGTTTTTTCCAATGGAAAGGGTAATTTGTTCAATAATATTGCCTTCTTTTATTCCGGCAACAGTCAGTTGAACTGTGTTGTCTCCGAAATTGGCGGCAGCAATGCCGTACCAGTCTGACGGTCCGTCCGACGGCAGCGGCAGCAGCCACTTTGTGCTGGTTTTGTCCGGGGACAGGGTAAAGCGGCAGATGGATTTACTGTCACTGTAACGGTAGCTCAGCACCACGGCCGGGGCTGTGTCACCATCGCATGCCAGCCATCCGGTGCCTCCGTTGCCTATGGCATCCGCGTTCAGTAGGGTGGTGCCGCCGGGAGAAAGGGTGAGCATGTCGCCGACCGCTTCGTTCCCGTTTTCTGAGATGTGATGGAGCTGCAGCGCCAGATCACTGTCCCCCGGGTTGATGACCAGGAGATTTGTCTGCCAGGGGTGTTCCGGGATGTGGCAGATCCGGAAGGTAAATTCTTTCCCCTTCAGCGGGAGGCAGAGAAGAACAAAAACAAACAGGAAAGCGGCGAGTTTTTTCATTATTTCTGTTGGGCCTCCGGTTTTTTTGCTGTGGCCAGGGATGAATTTAAGCCGGTGTCCCGGTGGGTGATGTCGGTAAATCCGGCCTCTTCCAGCCAGTTACGGGTTTCCGATTCGCTGAAGGTGTCTCCGCCGTCGGTGTTCACCAGCATGTTCAGGGCGAAAATCACCGCCCAGGGTGGCCCGGTTCGCTCGTCGTTGACAATAAAGTCGTGGATAACGGCCTGTCCACCCGGTGCCGTCGCCTGAAAGGCATGTCGAAACAGGGTTTTTACCCCTTCCGGAGGGTTGGAATGAATTACGTGGGACATGAATACCATGTCGAAGCCTTCCTTCGGAAGAAAATCGAGGAAATTACCCTCGGCGTAGCGGATGCCGGAAACATGGCTCTTGTTCACAAAGCGCTTTGTCAGGGGAATAACATCCGGCAGGTCAAAGATACAGATGTCCATGCCCGGAAAACGTTTTGCCAGCTCCACACTGAACGCGCCGGAGCCGCCGCCCACGTCAAGGAAACTTCTGACATTGGAAAAGTCCAGCATGTCAATGATTCGGAGGGCCCGTTCAGAACCGTACTGCTGCATTGCGGTGATGAAGGCGTCTAACCAGTTTTCTATTTTTGGAGGATTCGGGAGTGCCCGGGCCGGTTTCCCCGTTCTCACGATGTCAGTGAGACGGCTCCAGCTCTGCCACATGTGTTCGGTATGGGCCAGCCCCATCCAGTAGCCGGGTTTCCCCGACACGAGGTGCGCGGATGAAACCGCTGTATTTTGAAACTGCCCGTTTTTCTTTTTCAATAGCCCAAGGACCGCCAGCGCGTTCAGGAGCCGGTCCGTGAAGCGGGGTTCTCCAGCAATTGCCTTTGCCACGGTTGACGACGATGCCGGTGTTTCCATGTGGTCAAATACCTTCAATTCCGCCGCGCTGAGCACAATTCGGGATGCCTGCCAGCTCCGAACCATTTCTTCCAGTTTTTCCGCTGTCAATGATCCGTTTCTTTCTGTCATTATATCCTCCGTTTCGGCCACGGCCCATGTGAACCTGGATTCTCACAGACAGTATACTGCATCCGGATTCCCGTAACAAACTTTCTTGACACTGGATAAGTGCGGCGTCTATACTCAAAAAACAGGAAGTCTGCAAAATCGGGGACGCCATTTTCGCCTGTGCGGTGTGGCTGAAGAGGAGGATGGGAACATGGGATATACATTTTTTACAATCAGTGCCTATGTGTTTATGCGGGCATTTGAGGTTCTTTTTAAGGGCCGGGAGGATATGCCGTGGTACAAGGTGTGTGTGAAAATCATTGCTGTCGGCGTTTTGTACTCGGGGTTGGCCACCATGATCTGGCTTTATTTCCACAACATACTTCTCCTTGGATTCGACCCGAAATAAAATTTACGCCTATCCTGTTAACCCTATCCATTTTTCGGCGAAGAGCATGGGCGAAGGTGTTTGTGCGCGGGAATGGGGGAATTACCCATCCCCTGTATTTTCTGAACTTAACCTTAGCCTTTCCTTCTACTTAAACTTGCTTTTCTGCACAGAATCTGGGACAATGGGCGGGAACAGAAATAGATTTAAGGAGTTATTATGAAACGATTCTGGTTAATCGGATGTTTTCTTATCTTCGTGCTTCCCGTTCGCCCGGCAACACTGGCATTGAAACCGGTGTTGACGGCGAAACTGGCGCCAGGCGTGACCATGCTCACCGGGATTTTCCCGAAAGCCGGGGATAAATTGCCGGAGTTCACCTCCGATGTTGTATTTGAAAAAACGGACACGGTCGTTCTTTCAGGAGAGGGAACAGTGGCTGTGGTCTGTTATCTGAATGTTCCGCGCTTTCAAACAGCTTCTTTCAAGGTCGAGAAAGGTGTACAGGCCCTGTTGTTTCTTGATGACAAGCCGGTGAAGGCGGATACGCCGCTGGTGTTTGAAACCGGAGGACACAAAGTCAGCATGCTGTTGAAGGGAAAACCGGCCACTGATGGTGTTGTTCCGGTAACACTTGACGGCCTGGACGCGACTGTAAAATTGACACCGGATCGCCCGTTTTCCCACCTGGATTACACGAAATTGGTGAGTCCGGGGTTTTTTACCGCCAGCCGGAACGGGCACTTTGCAGCAGTGACAGTGTCCAGGCGGGACAAAAAGGGGAAACGAATGCGTTCTCTGGACGTGATTCAACTGGACAAAAAAGAGATTCAAAGCCATGAAATTGAGGATGCCGGGCAACCGGTATTTTCCGGAGACAATAAGTGGCTTTACTATGTTACGGGCAAAAAAATCATGGTGCTGAATCCGGATTCCATGGAACGACACCTCGTCCGGTTGATGGACAAACCCGTTTCCGGACTTACCGTGTCAGAAGACGGCCGATTTCTATATTTTATTGTCCGGGACACATTCAAGGAGAAGAAAAAAGGGGAGTATTCCCTCTGGACCCGGATGGAACAGAAGCGGCCGTCCTGGTTGAGCAAATCTTTCTTTTTCTCACTGTCCACAGACGGCGTTGTACTTCGGAAACTCTACGGGCCGGTGTCCATTTCTGCCTATGATGTCCGGGGGAAACACGCGGTACTCTCCCTCTCTGATGATATTGAACGCTACCCGTGGTCATCATTCAAGGTTATGGACTTGAATCTGGAAACACTGGAGGCTCAACAGGTTGGCGCCTACAGCCGCAGTTTTGATGAGGTGAAATATCTCGATGACAAAACCGTGATTTTTGTTTCCCAGCGGCGGCCGTACCGGGAGGGCCAACAGACCAACTACTATGATAAAGCACTGTTTACACTGGATATGACAAGTGGTGAAATCCACTGTGTAACATCGGATGCCACGTTCAGTCCCGGCATCGATATTATCTACACACGCCAGACCTCTGATACGCTTCAGACAGTGAGTCCGGGGGAGCTGATGTTCATTGCCACACTGGACGGAAAGGGCGCGGTTTTCCGCTACAAAGATGGCGAGGTTTCCAGAGTGGACATTCCGGGGGGCGTGGTGAACGGGTTTTGTCCCACCGCAGGGGGAACGCTGTTCATGTCTTCCGCCATTGACCGCTATCCGGCCCTTTTCCTTGGAGAAAAGGAGATTGTAGATTTTCAGAATAACAGGCAGGAAAAAGGGGCATTGTCTCCATTCAAAGAGTTCACATTTAAGTCAAAGAATGGATACAGAATTCACAATTCCCTCGTATATCCGGCCAACTTTGAACCCGGCAAAACCTATCCCCTCATTGTGTTTTACTACGGCGGTGTGGTGCCCTGCGGCCCGGTGTTCCATCCGACTTTCCAGTGGCTGTCCGGAAACGGCTACTTCGTTCTGCTGACCACCCCCAGGGGCGCGGTGGGCCGTGGCGAAAAATTTGCCGCTGAACATGTCAACGAATGGGGGGATAAATCCGCAGCTGATCTCATTGAAGCGGCGGCGTACACCGCGAAGCATGAGCCCTCGGTTGACGGGGCGCGTATGGGTGCCTACAGCGGCAGTTACGGCGGATTTCTTGCCATGTCACTGGCGACAAAAACGACCTTGTTCAAGGCCTTGATTTCGGAGTACGGTATCAGCAATATCACCTCCTACTGGGGCGGCGGTTACTGGGGCTACCTCTATGGAATGACGGCGTTGGCGGGTTCTTATCCCTGGAACGCAAGGGAGGTGTATGTGGACAAGTCCCCGCTTTTTAATGCGGACAAGGTGAAGACACCCCTGCTGCTGATGCACGGGGATGCGGATACAAACGTGCCGATTGTAGAATCAGACCAGATGTTTACAGCGTTAAACGTGCTGGGGAAGAAAACAGCCTATGTTCGGTTTTTCGGGGAAAATCACGGAATGAAAGGAAAGTTTTCCAACTGGATTGCCCAGGAGGAATTTGTGATGGCCTGGTTTGATAATTACTTGAAAAATGAACCGGGCCACTGGAATTACCTTGTGAAAGAGACAGAATTGAAGCCCGAGCATAAACCATTCAAGGACTATTTTTTCTATGGAGAGAAAGCCCATGACAAAAAAAATTAAAGCAGCCGTAATCGGGAGCGGCCATCTCGGCGGTTTCCATGCCCGTGTGATGAGCGTATTAAGAAACTGTGAATTCGTATGTGTTGTGGATGTGGATGAGGAACGGGGCCGGGAGATTGCGGCAAAATACAAGGTACCGTATGTTCGGGATTTTCGCCGGGTTGTCGGCGAAGTAGAGGCGGTGACCATTGCCACTCCGACAGTTTATCATTTTGATGTGGCCCGGTTTTTCATCGAAAATGGAATCCACGTGATGATTGAAAAACCCATCACAGACAATGTGGATGAGGCGGAACAGCTCATTGAAATGGCAGGCCAGCGTGATGTTAAGCTTCAGGTCGGGCATATTGAGCGGTTCAACCGGGCCTTCACCGCCCTGAAGGAGAACGTTAAAACCCCATGGATGATCCGGGCCAATCGCTATTCCCCCTTTACCGGGAGGAGTACGGACATTGACGTGGTGCTGGATTTGATGATTCACGACATGGATCTGGTGTTTGCGCTGGACAATTCCCCGGTAAGACGGATTACCGTGAAAGGTACGAAAGTTGTGACAGACAAAACCGACATTGCCTTTGCCATGGTGGAACTGGAATCCGGTTGCATTGCCGAATTGAACGTCAGTCGGGTGGCATCGGAGCGGGAGCGGAGCTTGCGGGTTTTTGACGGGGAAGAAAACACCTATTACAGTGCCGACCTGAACAACCGGAAACTGAAAAAAATGTTTTTCAGAGACAGCTCAATGGTGAACCACCCACTGCCGGTGACGGACCGGGATCAGCTGGAAGCAGAAATCGGCTCTTTTCTGGATAGTATCATCTCGAATCGGCCGGTTGAGGTTTCCGGGGAAGACGGGTTGAAAGCGCTGCTCTACACCAAAGTTGTTTCAGAAATGGCTGCCTCCGGGAAATGCTTCACCGAATTTTAAAGGAGCTTGTTGAACAATCACTTGTGCCGTCCTTTGACTGTCGGGTTTACCGGGACGGGAAATCTGTGTTCTTTGAACGGTTCCCGCTGGAAGGCCCTGACCTGGTTTACGATACGGCATCTCTGACCAAGCCCCTCGTCACCTTTCCCCTTGTTCAAAAAAGTCTCGGGAGACTGGAACTTCCACTGATGGACATATTGCCGGAGGCTGGAATCCAGGCCTCATTGATTGAACTGCTGGGCCACCGCGCAGGCCTGAAACCCTGGCTTCCCCTCTATTTGTTCAGGGAAAGCTATCTGGATTCCATCCGTCAGCGGGGACTTGATGCGGTGGGAAATGCTGAAACACCGACATACTCCTGCCTCGGGTACATACTCCTGTCCCGTGCGGTGGAAAAGGCAGTGGGGACCCGTTTTTCGGAAATTGTGAGAGAATTCCTGCGGGGCTTTCCCGGTTGTGAGATCAACCCCGGCCCAAGGCCGGACGTGGCCCCCACTGAGCATGGAAATCAATTTGAACTAAAACTGTCGGAGGAATTTGTGAAAACACCAGACCCGTCCCACTTTCGGCTGGGCCGGGACATCCACGGGGAAACCCACGACCTCAACGCCTTTTCCGATGGGGGGATTTCCGGGAATGCCGGACTTTTTGCCACGGCGAATGGGGCAATGGCACTGTTACAGGCACTATCTGGCATGGAGGATGCCTTTCTGCCCCTGATGCAAGGGGGGGGGTACCACTATCATCTGGGTTTTACCGGAACCGGTATTGCGGTCTCCAATAACCGACGGACAGCGGTGGCCTTTTTGAGTAACCGTGTGCATCCTGTCGTCCCGTCCGGGGATTTCAGTGCGGTGCGCCATAAGATATTCCGGGCTGCCATGGAGATGTTTGCGTGAAGCGGGAAATTTCTCTGACTGAGGCCTTTTTCATGGCCATCATTGTGCTTTTAATATTCTTTGTTACCGCAGACAAGACCATGTTTCGGGCCATGCGGGTGGAATTTCAGCCGAACCTCCAGGCCAGTGCGAAAAAGAACAAATCCATCAAATTCACCTTCGTGGACCTGCCTGACGATAAAGAAACACCTAATTCAGATGCCAGATTATATTCAGACATCAGCCGGAAGGCTGCCGGGGGCAGCGGGGCGCCTTCCTTGAAAGCACTATCCAAAGGAAACACATCATCCGTGGTCATGCATAAAGCCATGAAAATAAACCAGAGGGAAATGAAGCAAAAGCCCACTCAGGCGGACCGGTTATCAAAAGGAGAAAAAGCCACAAGAAAACAGGAACGGGGAGAAACCGGACTGGAACAGGCCGGTGCTGCCGGAAAACAGCAGGCTGAAGGGAAAAGCGGAAGAGCCAGCAAAGCAAAGCCACTGGTGGATTTAAGCCGCATGTTCTCTGTCACAGACCCTGAAATTTACGATAGCCAAAATGGCGGTCTGGTCATACCGGGCAATTTTTCCATTGATACTCAAGGCTTTGACCTTGGCCCCTACGCAAAAAAAGTACAACAGATTGTACGGTCCAACTGGAAAGTACCGGAAGTAGCGCGGAACCTCTACCTCAAGGGTAGTGTTGTTATTGAATTCGACATCCTGAGAGACGGTAGCATTCAGAACATCGGGATCTTGAAAAAAACGGGAGTGGACCCCCTGGACATGTCGGCGGAGTTTGCCATCAAATACTCCAATCCATTTCCGCCCTTGCCTCATTTCATCAAGAAGGATAAAATTCATGTGAAGTGGTCGTTCTATTACAATGAACGGCCAAAGGACTGACAGATGAACCGACACCTGCTGACGGTATTTCAAAAATTAGGCCACATATTTAGAAATTTCTATAAGAAGAACGTATTTACCCTTGCGGCTGCAGTGTCTTACTACGCGTTTCTCGCTATTTTCCCTTTCTTTATCCTGTTAATTTATGTGTCCACAATGCTGTTTCAGGAAAGTCTGTCTCTTCTGAAACTGGAGCAGTACCTGAAACTCTTTCCTCCAACCATATCCCAGGCCGTAATCGGCAACGTGGACAGCATCATCAGCAGTGGACGTGTTTTTTCTGTCATCAGTGCCATCGCCGTCTTTTACTTCGCGTTTCGGGTATTCACGGTAATGGAGAACGCGCTGAGCATCATCTTTGAAACCCATGAAGAGCGAAGCACCTGGAAAGCCACACTGAAATCCTTCATCTTCTTTCTGGTAACCGCCTTTGTACTGCTCGTGCTTTTCTTTTCCGGTTCTACCTTCTTCGTCATCAGCAAAAAACTGGAAACCCTGCCCTTTGTCAACGAATACACAGTCATCCTGCTTGGCCAGATTTTTCTTGAAACCATCTTTTTCGCCCTGTCCTACAAATACATGAGCCACGTTCACATGTCTTTTCGAAGGGCGCTGACCGGCGGCTTTGTCGCCACCATGCTCTGGGAAATTTTGAAACACATCTTTGGCCTTTACATCGTCTCCATCAAACTCTACTCGCTGGTCTACGGCTCCATCGGCTCTCTGATTCTGCTGATACTATGGATTTACTATTCCATCTTGATTTACCTCTTCGGCGCCGAAGTGGCGAAAGATATGTAGGCTGCGCCTGCGGCGCAGACGGGTAGGAGTTGGGGTTGGGGTAGGAGGAGGAAGGAAACGAGAGGTGAAAGGTGAAGTGTCCTGACGGACGCGTGAATAGTGAATGGAAACAAGAAGTGATGGGTGACGAGTTTGAAAAAGACGGGAAAGGCCAACTCCCTGATTTTCCCTACTCTGCCGCGCACGCCCACTCGCAACGCCCACTCTGAAAGAGTGATGAGTGACAATCCCTTCTTTCACGCACTCGCACTTTCACTTGCACTTTCTGCCGCCCACGGGGATGAGGATTGGCAAGAAGAGGAGGAAGGTATGGTTGAGAATGCAGCGGGACCCAGGGGGAAATTGATACTTCGAACACTGGCTATGCCGGCAGACACGAATTCAAAGGGTGACATCTTCGGCGGTTGGATCATGTCACAGATGGACATTGCAGGCGGGATCATGTCCCAGGAAATTGCCAACTCCCGAATGGTTACAGTGGCGGTAAACTCAATGAAATTCATCCATCCGGTACTGGTGGGGGATGTTGTCGCCTGCTACGGGTCGGTTGTTCGGATCGGAACCACCTCTATCACCCTGGAACTGGAGGTATGGGTAAAATCCGTCGGCCGCCGGGAAGATGGAGAATCCCCATTCCTGAAAGTGACCGAAGCCGCATTCACCTACGTCGCCATCGACAAGAATGGGAAGAAGAAGCCTATCAGAAAAACATGAAGTGAAGAAGTGTTCAGTGTTCAGTGTTCTGTGTTCTGACCGGACAGAGAAAAAGACTGGGGGAAAGAGACTCACTGAAGACAATACTTGCGATTGGCCCTTGGATAGATTGGCCCTTGGATGTGTAACAAAAAGCCATAAAATAAAAAAAGTTGCATAAATTGTTACTAGTAGCTATACTATGTTCAGGATAAGGGGGTTTTTGATGTATAGCTTAATGGAGGTGGCAGATAGGGTGAAAAGCGTCAGAGAAATCAATAAGATGACGCAAGAATCACTTGCTGAGGTGCTTTGCATTTCGAGAGAGTTAATTAGTTTTTATGAGACTGGAAAAAGGGCAATTCCTCTTTTAGTTCTTCAGAAGCTTGCCGACATTTTCGGACTTTCTCTCGCGGAATTGTTGGAATTGGATTTAAGCACACTTAAGACTCAATCAAGACTGGTTTGGTTCAGGGCAAATGCTATTGAAGAGAATGATAGAATGCAACTGACCGAATTTAATCGAATAATCAGAAATTATCTGAAGATGCAGAGGTTGTCTGGTAAGTGAGCAGTGAGAAAGAACGAATTGCAAAAAAACAAGCAACTGAGTTTCGACTAAGGCAAGGTATCGGACCGCAGGATCCTATTCGTTTCCAGAGTTTTCTAGTAAGGCTTAAAATACTCGCAGTATTTAGACCTTTGAGTGATAATTTTTCTGGGATGAGTATCCGGCAAGAGAACTTTCAGTTTATGCTGATAAACTGTGCCCAGTCCCTAGGCCGCCAAAATTTTAGCGTGGCACATGAACTCTACCATCTATTTGTTGAACCAAATAATGATGAGTATCATGTATGCATGCAAACTCAAATATCAACAGAAACGGAAAGAAAAGCGGATCGATTCGCATCGCAGCTACTTCTTCCTGATGCCGGTATTCTTAGTATGATTCCTGAAGAAGAATTGAAAGTAAATTCAATAGCGTTGCCCACAGTGCTCAAATTGGAACAGTTTTACTTCTCTTCACGGCATGCGCTTGCTATCAGACTGAGGAATCTTGGATTAATTGATGCTCGAAAGCAAGATGAACTTATGCAGGATGTGAAAAGAGGTGCAAGAAGTTTTGGCTTCGATTGTGCTTTGTATGAGCCAAGTCATCCGTGTGTGATCGGCGATTATGCTGAGCTAGCCAACCAACTCTATAGTAATGGCAAGATGTCAGAATCGCATTTTATGCAATTAATGATGGACATCGGAGTTGATGTTTTCTCGATGGATAATGATGACAGACTCTAATAATAAATTAATACTTTTGGATGCGGATGTTCTTTCACATTTTTGCAAAGCGGGGAAAATACTCCTGTTGGTTCAGATGTTTTCGACTCGTCTCGTCTTGTTGGATATTGTCAAAGACGAACTGTGCAGGTTACCGTTTTTGAAATCTTGTGTGGATACTCTTATAGAACATTTCAATATAAATCAACTAATAGTTACAGATGACATAGAAATCTATGGTGAATACAGCAATTTGGAGAAAACATACGGCAGAGGCGAAAGTGCCTGTATGGCGTATGCGCGCAAGTCAGATGACATCATTGCAAGCTCCAATCTGACTGATATCCGTATTTATTGCCAAAAGCATGGCATTGAGTACATGACGACCATGGATATTCTATTAATCGCACGATTAGAAAACTACCTC
>Ga0190303_1000877_pt1 | contig 12484 bp, 8 predicted proteins | sample 48700701_MG_FD_161672 | JGI IMG/M metagenome (GOLD analysis project Ga0190303, IMG submission 161672) | Hydrothermal vent sediment bacterial communities from Southern Trench, Guaymas Basin, Mexico - 4870-07-0-1_MG | ecosystem: Environmental > Aquatic > Marine > Hydrothermal vents > Sediment ...
CCAGCATGGGCGTAAACTAATGAGGTGAAAGTCCTCTGTAGGAAGAACACCGTCGAAAACCGTGTTGCCAGTAGACGATAACTACTAGCGAATGGCAAGGGCTTAACCGCGAGGTTTGGTCTGAAGGAAGCCGGACGCAAAACTAATGGCCATTGACAACTGCGAGCTGATGAACAAGAACATCATATGAGGCGTAGGCTGGAGGCGAGTTGGCACAAGACAACGAAGCCGTGTGTTCTAACGGCCACCGTAAATGATGCAGTGCGCGCCCGAACGAAGTGACAAAGTGCCCTTGGGGTGCAGGGAAAGTTCACGTTCTTATCTGTCGGTGTTTGACACCCAGAGTTAAATCAGGCTCTTATTATGTTGCCGGGTTAATAAAACGTACTTGGATGAATTCTGGGGGATTGAATGTTTTTTTGATTGACGCTCACGCTCCATGTGCTGAGCTTGAGATTTCATCTGCGCTTTAAAGTCTGCTACGCGGTCATAACCCTTATCAAGGAGCTTAGCCATGCGGATAGGTTCACTGCCGGAAAAGTTTTTGGATTCCCTGACCTGACCTGACCTTCGCTATCGGTGTAAATCCGGCCCGGCTCTATAGAATCACGTGTCAGCCACATTTGAAATCAAGCCCACTGCGCGCAAGCAGTGTTTTGTGCATCTTCCCGGTGAGGTGAAGAGCAGGATTCATTCCTTCATGGAGTACCCGCACAATTGTTATACCGTGCGGGGCTTCCATAAAATACAGCACGTGGCTTTCATAGGGAAAGCAGCGCAGCCCTGCATAAATGTTAGGGCATGGCTTGGCAATCTTAGGGGTTTGAGCAAGGGATTCTGCGCGGCTTTCCAGACCATCAATGTAAGTGGTCGCTTGTACTTGCCCCCACATTTCCATGGTGTAGTGGATAATGCGGGTTAAATCTTGCTGCGTTTTTGCCGTGAACTTATAGGTTGGCATCAAAAACCTGTTTTCTCAATGCTTGTATTACTTCGGGGCCATCGACAACACGACCAGCCTCAATATCGGCCAGCCCTTGCTGAATTTCCTGCTGGAGCAGTGTGCGTTTCAGAGTTTCTATATCCTCATAGTCCGAAGCCGAGATCATCACAGCCACGGGCTTACCGTTTTTGTTGATTCGCACCGGGCCTTTCTGTGCCTTGAGGAGCAAATCGCCGAACTCACGTTTAGCGTCACTGGCGTTTAGGGTTTCCATGATATTGACCTTTCTATGATTCATAACTGACTAAAAAATAGTCACTTTAATTAAATTAATCAATTTAAGCGGTTTTGTCAAGAAAACTGGAATGAAGCCCCATAGAGGTAAAGAGTGGAATAACCCGTAAAGAGGGAAAGGCCTTGTTGTTCTTGTTCTACTCTGCTAAAAGTTGGCTTTCCGGGTTCGAGGAGAGATTGCCTGGATTGATCAGAAGGAGTATCGTACTTGGAAGGTGGGTTTTTATGATCGAAAAAATTCGCTGTTGAAAACACTAATCCTTTAGGGGTATAAACAGTATCTGGATCGATATTAGCGATCGGCTAAGCTATCTATGATTAATCACAAAACTGGCAAAAGCACGATGAGTCTATTGATACTCTATCATTTAATAATTCCTTCTCCCTGGGGAGGGAGTGCATGAATCTGCTGCGTACTATTTTGCCGCTGTTGCTGTGTGTACAGACAAGCCCCATATTTGCTGCGGGTGAATGGTCAGGCAATATCGCTCTGGAAGCCCGGTTATTCCCAGAAGAAACACTGTATCAGGGTCAGGAACAGCAAAATCTATCGCTGGCCGTTAGCCCGGAATATTATCTGGACTGGAATGATGAAACACAGCGTCTTGTTTTTCATCCATTTTTTCGATACGACGCCAACGATGATGAACGAACTCATGCTGATATGATAGAGCTTTATTGGCGAGGTTCTTACGGTGATTTTGAAATAACGGCGGGGGTAGCCAAGGTATTTTGGGGGGTGGCTGAATCCCGGCATCTGGTCGATATTATTAACCAGACCGATTTTGTTGAGAATATTGATGAGGAGGACAAGCTCGGCCAGCCTATGGTGAACCTTCGTTTTATCAAGGACTGGGGTACTCTCGATTTTTACGCGCTCCCCTATTTTAGAGAGCGTACATTTCCAGGAAAAGAGGGGCGTCTGCGCAGTGCACTGGTGGTAGATACTGATAACCCTGCATTTGAATCCGGTGTTGAGGAGCGCCATGTAGACTGGGCTGTTCGCTGGTCTCACTATATCGGTGATTGGGATATTGGCATTGCACATTTTTCCGGTACCAGCAGGGAACCTGTTTTAATACCTGTGATGACTGGAGATGGCTTGATATTGACGCCCTACTACCAGCAGATTGATCAAACAAGCCTTGACCTGCAAGCGACCAAGGGTGATTGGCTATGGAAACTCGAGGCGATTTCAAATCGGAACGGCATAGAGGATTATTTTGCGGCAGTTGGCGGGTTTGAATATACAATCACCGGTGTTTTCAACACGGTTACTGACCTTGGGCTGCTGTTAGAATATCACTATGATGATCGGGATGATAGCGCGACTACGGGACTGGAAGATGACCTCTTTCTGGCCGGGCGCTGGGTGTTTAATGATGTCGCAAGTACCGAGATTTTAGCCGGAATAATAGTGGATCAAGAAAATGCTACTATCTTCGGGAATATTGAAGCGAGCAGGCGGGTTGCCGAAAGGTGGAAGATTGTCATCGAAGCACGAGTATTCTCTAATATTGATTCCTCAGAAGGGTTGTTCAATTTGAGGGATGATGACTATCTGGAGCTTCAGGCGATTCGTTATTTTTAGTTCTTTTTTGATGTGTTAACAAATGATGAAACGAGATCTTTGCGCGAGAGTTATCCTGCGCTCATGCCGTGTTAAAAATGTATTGAATCGGCTGTTTGCTCCAGCAAGGCCCCTTTTGGCGTATTCATTTAGCTTGGCTGGGAAAAAATCATCTTTCGTGAAAAACTACTGGCTCAACTCGACCCTGCTGGTGTTGGCTGGACAAGATTCTCACCTGTTATGGAATACACACTTCTTGAAACCTGGATTGCATCCTCGTGAGCGCTAAGAGCGGCAGCTTCAAAGAAGCATTTATTGACTGGCTTCTAACGCATAGTATCAAAATAATGATTGTAAACCTGCTGCTAGTTCTAGCCGTGGGCTTTGGTGCAAGTCATCTTTATATAGATACAGATTGGAAGATTTTCTTTGATAAAGATGATCCTAACCTGATTGCGGAGGAACATCTGCAAAGCACCTATGGTAAGTCGGATAATATTCTTTTCATTATCGCGCCTGAGGATGCAAATGTTTTTACCCGTGAAACGCTTTCTGCAGTTGAAAGCCTGACTGAGCAGGCCTGGCAAACGCCACACTCAGTTCGTGTTGATTCCATCACCAATTACCAATACCCGCGTGTTGAAGGCGACGACATCATAGTCGAGGACTTGGTACGCAATGCCCTTGAGTTGACCAAAGGACAGATTGATCGCATTAAAGATATCGCCGTCAATGATATTGGGCTCGTCAATCGGCTAATTGCCATGAAGGGTGATGTGACGGCTGTCAATGTTACGCTGAATTTGCCGGAGAGTAACCGCGTCGCAATCAAAGAAGCCGTAGATTTTTCCAGAGAGCTGCGAAGCAATATTATAAGTGAGCATCCGCAGTTAACCATCCATTTGGCAGGTTTTGCTGTTAACCAACAAACGTTAGATGAGGTTATCGCAGGGGATGCTAAAACACTTATCCCTAGTATGTTTATGGTAGTTCTTATTATCCTCGCAATTCTTTTGCGCTCACTCAGTGCGACGCTGGCAACATTATTTATCATAGCCCTTAGCATTATCATAGGCATGGGGTTTGCGGGTTGGGTTGGCTTTGCGGTTAATAACGTAAGTGTATCTGCCCCTACTATTATAATGACTTTGGCAGTTGCCGATTGTGTGCACCTTTTCACAACTTATTTGGTGCGCATAAGGAGCGGAGTGGCTAGGCATACTGCCTTAAAGCAGAGCTTAACACTTAATTTTTATCCTATATTTCTTACCAGCGTTACAACCGCTTTTGGCTTTCTGACACTTAATTTTAGTGATTCGCCTCCCTTTCGCGAACTTGGCACAATAGCTGCTGCTGGCGTTTTGGGCTCGTTGTGGATGACGGTTTTTGTGCTGCCAGGCTTAATAAAGCTGCTTCCTATAAAAGTGTCAGCCATGCCAGGTCAATCAAGCTGGGGCATCACAGGTCTTGCTGAGTGGGTAATACGCCATCAAAACCCTATTTTTTATATAGTACTTGCCGGAGCTATCTTCTGTAGTTTGAATATCTTTAAAATACAGCTGAATGATAATCCAATTGGCTATTTTTCTGATGATATTCCGATGCGAAAGGCATCGATATTTTTGGAAGAACACCTGACAGGCACGCAGAGTGTCTCTTTTTCCTTGGCAGCGGGCAAATCTAATGGCATCTCCGACCCACAATTTTTGTATCAAATTGATGAGTTTGTGGCGTGGCTACGGGGCCTGCCAGAAGTGGAAAATGTTGAAAGCTTCACCGATATACTAAAACGGTTGAATCAGGTGTTGCATGAAGATAAGCTCGAGCAATTTCGATTACCGGATAACAGAGAGTTGGCGGCTCAACTGATCCTCCTGTACGAGCTATCCCTGCCCTATGGCCTTGATCTGAATTATCAAATCAATACCGATAAATCGGCTATGAAACTCACTTTTACTGTCACTAATATAAAATCACGTGGGCTGATTGATATTGAAAATCGAGCGGCTCAATGGTTGAGCGAAAATGCACCTTCAATAGCATCGCGTGGGGCCAGTCAATCATTGATGTCTGCACATATTGGCCAAAGGAACATTGAAAACATGATCGCAGGCTCATTGGTAGCCATGGTGTTAATATCGTGTTCGTTGATTCTCGCTTTTAAATCGGTTCGTTATGGGTTGCTAAGTTTCGTGCCAAACATGTTTCCCGCGTTGGTGGTTTTTGGTGTTTGGGGGTTGCTTGTGGGTGAAGTGAACATGGCAGCCTCAGTCGTATTCAGCCTGACATTAGGTATTATCGTGGATGACACGATCCATTTTCTCGATAAATATATACGTGGTCGGCGCGAAAATGGATTAAATCCAGAAGATGCTGTCCGCTATGCATTTTCTGCCGTGGGTAAAGCACTTGTGCTTACCTCAATTGTTTTGGCGGGTGGGTTTTTGATATTGACCGCCTCTGACTTTATGGTCAATGCTACCGCAGGGCTGCTTGTTGCGAGTACTATAGTTATAGCTATTGTATTAGATCTTCTGTTTCTGCCCGTGGTATTGATTAAAATAGATAGTTTATTAGAGGCAAGAGGTGTGAAATTTCAATATTGATAATGGACGAAGGTGGCTTGTCTTATTTTGATAATCCAAGTCAATAGAAGGCGGCGGTTGGTTGGTGTTACTCAGAGATGATGAAATCTTGGTGGAGGGGAGAGGTGTCTATTTTTCTTATATGCGTGTTACACTACGACTTGGCTGTGGTAGCACTAATCGTATGATGTATTTTTGCCCCACTCACCTAATTTAACGGGAGCTATAATGCCATTGTCACCTCTTGTTCTACTCAAATTGAGCAACGCCCCTACAATTTTCTTCTTAGCCATAGTGTTGTTAGTCTTGGCGCTTACTGGTTGTGATTCTAACCCAGAAAAAATAGATTTATTTCAGTTGGTTAGCGAGGTAGAAGATGATCAGGCAAATGGCGAGCTTCGCGTAGCGATTATCAAGCTCAAGTCATACATACAGTTAAATAAAAATGAGCCGCTTTCTCGTTTTACTCTTGCTAAAGTTTACCTCCAACAAGGGCGTGGAATCGAAGCAGAAAAAGAATTACGACGAGCCCAATCTGCCGGCCTGGTCATAGACTCGTTAATTATTCCAATGTATCAAGCCTTGGTATTGCAACGCGAATACAAAAAAGTTATTGATTGGCCCGTTTCTCTCACCAACCTGCCCGCTGAACAACAGTCAGCAGCAACCGCTTTAAAAGCTTTGTCGTACCTTTTTTTAAACTCATTTACTAAAGCAAAAAAGGAAATATCGGCAGCAAAAGTCCTTGATAGCGACAATACGTGGGCTTTATTTGTAGAGGCGCAGTTACAACGTTATCAGGGCGACTATAAGTCGGCACTTGTTGCTATCAGTCGTGCTTTAGCTATAGCACCTGAGTTTGCTCCAGGGTGGGGCCTCTTGGCAGATATTCATAGAGAGGAGGGGGATGCGCAAAAAGCTATAGAAGGCTACACTCAAGCAATAAACCTACAGTTTCAAGTGAAAGACAACCTTCTTAAGCGCTCACTCATCTACATTTATCAAAATGACATTGAGCACGCTCAAGATGATGTTGAATCACTGAAGAAAGTTGCACCAAATCAACCGGTTATTGACTATTTGAAAGGCCTTATACTTTTTGCTCAAAAAAAATACCAAGCTGCAAATGAAGCCTTTATTGAAGCAGACTCTAAAAATTTCAAGCTACTGGCTGTTACCTATTATCTAGGAAAGACCAATCTATACATAGGCAATTTTGAGCAAGCGGAGCACTATCTGAATAAATATTTTCATGTTGCCCCCCTGGACCAGACTGTTACTATGGACCTTGCTATTGCCCAGCTAATGAATAATAACCTGGATGCTGCTGAACAAACGCTAGCAGCACTATCAAAGCAGCAACCTAAAAGCATCAGAGTGACAAATCTCCGCGCCACACTAGATGTATTGAAGGGTGACTATGAGGCAGGTTTAATAAAATTGGAATCGGTTGCTGCAGAAATGATTCAATCAGCTGATGCTCAGTTAAGATTAGGACAAGCCTTGTATATGTCAGGCAACGAAATTGAATCAGAACAGGCTCTACGCAAGGCCTTGCAGATCAATCCTGATTTAGAAAAAGCCCAAATCAGTCTAATTGTCAACCAGCTAGGTTCCCAACAATTTGCCAGCGCCATTAGTGAAGCAAAAAGCTTCATACAAAGGCATCCTGCCTCATCTGAAGCCTACAGTCTGTTGGGTTTGGGATACTTGGGTAACCAAAACGTATCATTAGCAGAAGAAGCACTTAATAAAGCGCTTCAGGTTTCACCCGGTCACATAGGTGCTACTCATACCCTGGCTGTTATGAATATGAAGAGAGGACGTCCAGATGAAGCTGAACGCCTTTATAGCGATGCGTTGAGACAACATCCAGGCCAGATCGACATCACAGTAAAATTGGTGAAGATTTATGTTCAGCAGCAAGAATTGAACAAAGCTAAGCAGCTCATCGAGGTATCCAGGAAGCTCTACCCAAATCACCCCGTGTCAAAAATATTGCTCGCTAATTACTACCTTAATACCGGCGCTCCGGATAAAGCATTAGATCTAGCCACCTCTGCAGATAACAACCCGCGGCTATTATTTATTACAGCCAAAGCTCAGTTAGAACTTGGTAAAATCTCTCAAGCCCTGGCTACATGCCAAAAGCTCATAGCCATCAAACCTAACGATGTAAAAATCCGTACTTTATATGCAGACGCTCTTATATCTGTTTCGAATTATTCTGAAGCGCAGGAACAACTAGAAAAAGCTTATTCTCAAGATCCCAATGACCTCAATCTTAATACCTCATTAATTCGACTCTACTCGCTTACGGGCAAGCAACAACAGGCTATAAGTCTTAGCGCCAAACTTTCTGGTCAGCATCAAAAAAACCCAGAAGTTTTAGCGACTGCCGGATGGCTGGCTGTACGGCAAAACAAATTCCGTGACGCGCTCAATTATTACCAGAAAATACCAAAAGAACTGATCAATCCGCGCCTTTCCAAAGATATAGCCCAAGCTCAATGGCTGAATAATGATTGGGAGGCTGCTCTAACTACATTAGAGAATCAGCTTGCAAAACAGCCAAAAAACCTTGTGTTATTGGAAGCGTCAGCGCAATATCTTATGGTTCTAAACAGAGATGAAAATGCTATACAGACCTATAAAAAAATTCTGGCTATAGATAATAATCATACCGGTGCCCTTAACAATCTAGCGTGGTTGCTGCGAGAAATTGATACCAAAAAAGCAATAAAATATGTTCAATACGCCTACAGCATTGAGCCAAAGAACCCAAATGTAAATGGGACGCTAGGTGTGTTGCAGTTGCAACTTGGCCAAACAACTAAAGCCGAACGATCGCTCAGACGTGCCATTGCCTTGGTTCAAAATGACAATGGTTATAACTACTATTTAGCCAAAGCTATTTACCAAAATGGCAACCATGTTGAAGCCCTCTCCCTATTAAATCAAATAATTGCAAGTGGGGATCGATTTCCAGAATTACCATTAGCCTTAAAGTTAAAAGGCAGTATTGAAAATTAGTTCAATCCCAATGTAAATAACAGCTTTATCACCACTACTCCAAACAAATGCGGTGAAATATGAAAAATGTACTAATAACTGGTGGTGCTGGCTTTATAGGTGCGCATACTGCGGATCTTTTGCTCCGAAAAGGCTACAAGGTCAGAGTGCTAGATAAATTAGATCCCCAAATCCATCAATCTGAGACCATTTTCCCTCCATACCTTTCCTCGCACGTAGAAGCGATAAAAGGTGATGTTAGGAACTTGAGCGATGTCAAAAAAGCACTGCAAGGTATTGACTATGTCTACCACTTTGCAGCGCAAACAGGTGTGGGACAAAGCATGTATGAGCTCAGTCACTATACCGATACTAATATTACCGGTACTACTACACTCATTGAAGCTATCATCCAGGGAAAAAGGCCCATAAAAAAATTAGTCCTCTCCTCCTCCCGTGCTGTCTACGGGGAAGGAACCCATAGTTGTGTCAAACACGGAATCATTTACCCTGAAGCTCGCAGCCACAAACAGTTAGTCCGCGGACAGTTCGACCTGAGTTGCCCACAGTGCGGGACAGCCTTGCAGGCTACCCCTACAGTAGAAAGCCGCCCTTTAAAGCCAGGATCTATCTATGCATTAACCAAAATGCACCAGGAGCACTACTGCCGATTAGCAGCCGATACCTATAAAATACCCACCTGCATCCTTCGTTATTTTAATGTTTTTGGCTCCCAGCAATCGTTACAAAACCCCTACACCGGTGTTATTACTGTATTCTATAATTTAATTAAAGCTGGCAAACCCATTTCACTGTATGAGAAAGGGCTCCCCGGCCGTGATTTTGTGCATGTCAGTGATGTTGCACAAGCTAATTTGCTGGCGCTTGAGCAAGAACCCGCAACAAACAGACCGGTGTCTTGCTACAACGTAGGAAGTGGTCTTGAGGTATCAATAAAAGACGTCGCTCTTGCCATTGGCGTCGCCTGTGGGAAAACGCCTGAATTACTCGACAAAGGCGAGTACCGAATCGGCGACATTAAGTCCTGTTATGCCGACCTGGGACGTATACAAAGAGATTTAAATTTTACACCCCGGGTAGACTTACAAAAAGGCGTCACAGAATTCGTCCACTGGGCAAGCCAGCAATCAGGTTCTGATAATTACGAGCGTACCGTGACAGAGCTAAAAAAATACGGACTCTTTGGCGCAGGGCATGAGCCCGGATAATCAGCCTCCTCCCCGCAAGCGGATTCTCTTTGTAGCTGAAGCCGTTACATTAGCCCACTTGGCACGGCCTTTGGTATTGGCTCAGACTCTAGACTCTGAAATATACGAAGTGCATTTTGCCTGCGACCCCCGGGTCAATCATTTTCTCCCCGATAATTTTATTAAGCATCCACTTCACAGTATGGAGCCCGAACGTTTTCTTGAATCCTTAGCAGCTGGACGGTGCTTGTATGATTTTACGACACTGAAAAATTATGTGGTAGAGGAGCTGGTGCTTATCGAGGAGATTCAACCCCACTTGGTAATTGGAGACATGCGCCTGTCACTGGCGATAAGTTGCCAACACCTCAAAATCCCTTACGCCTGTATAACCAATGCCCACTGGAGCCCATTTGCCAAGGGTGAATTTCCAATGCCAGCATTACCCTTTGTTCCTTTACTCGGCTTAGCCTTGAGTAACTTACTATTTAGACTTGGTAGACCCATCGCGTTTTGCACACAAGCTCAACCCTTCAACAAATTAAGGCGGTACTTTAATCAGCCCACGGTTGCTGATATTAGATACTGCTACACCCTGGCCGACTTCACCCTTTATGCTGATATTCCTGGCCTTGTGCCTCTCAACAAACCACCATCTAACCACCACTACCTCGGGTTCATTAACTGGAGCCCACCTATAGCCGAGCCACCATGGTGGCATGAGGTGCCGGGAGAGCGGCCCAACGTCTATCTTACCCTGGGCACATCGGGTGACATCAAGTGTATGAACGAAATCATCAAAGGCTTACAAAATCTACCCCTCAATTTGCTGGTCGCCAGTGCGGGGAGAATAAACAGCGAAAATATTAAGGGTGAGTACATTTTTATAGCGGATTATTTGCCTGGCCTTGCGGCCGCACAGCGTTCTAGCCTTGTTGTTTGTAACGGCGGCAGTGGTACGGTTTATCAAGCGCTGGCAACAGGCGTACCCGTGCTCGGAGTACCAGCAAATATGGATCAATACCTGACCATGCGTTATGTTGAGGCTGCCGGTGCTGGTTTATCAAACCGTACTGAATACCTGAAAGCCAAGGAGATCCAGTACAAGGTAGAGCAGTTGATGGTAAATAGCCAATACCAACAATGTGCAATCGAGCTACAAAAAGAGTCTGTGAATTACGAGCCGACTCTACGCTTTCAGCGATTTCTAGCAGACCAAGGCCTTTAACCGCGTAGCGTAAATCTCGGGGGCTTGCCCCCGAGCTGGATATTACTGATGTTGCTTTTTAGAGTTTTATCGTAGATAGATAAAACTCTTAGCTCTGACGAGCTAAGGTCTTAAAACTCGGTCGCTTGCGGCCGAGTTGTTTATACTTCCAAAATAAAATTCCCCGGGGCAAGCCCTCTCGCTATCGCTCGACTTTCTTGTTCCTCGAAAGCGGGGTATTAATAAGGCTGTTTCTATACCCTTTTACGCACCAAGGGGCGGGGAATATAACCCCAAGAGATTAAACAGATTGCCAGACACAAAAACAGCACCCTAAGGGTGCTGTTTTTGTGTCTGGCAATCTGAAGAATAAATTGTCTCTGACAATTAAGCCTTAAGCTTTCTGCGACGTAGTCCAGCCATACCAATCAAACCCAAGCCAAATAGTGCCAGCCCAGCAGGCTCTGGAACACTATAAAGCTGTAAAGGGTCTTGGCTTGCAAAAATCCAGGGAGAGCTTCCTGGTGTGTTATCAGCTAGTCCAAGCAACACTGACGAAGCTTGATTAGCCTCAAGCTGAAAATTACCCACTAGCTGGTTACACAAGATTGGGTCTGCCGAAGTTGCAGTACAGGTACCTAGGAGAGGTGATGTAGCAGATCCGCTTTGCTCATTCTCACTGAAGTCATTAATGCCGCGGAGGAAGCTAGCATTGTAAGCACCACCTACGGTAACCAGATTCATGCCACCAAAGCCAGTCTGGTCTCCGAAGTTCTCCAAGTCATTGGCTAAATCGACATGGCTATATATGTAACCATCTGTAACTGAAGGGTCGAGTGGGTCATCACTACCACTGATTGCCAGCGCAGCACTCAAACCGAACGCTGCCCAAAACTCACCATCTGTCGCATTCGCAATATCAGTAGCCGTGCTCCCGCCTGAAGAGAAATCAGTCACCCCGGCGCCATCATCAGACCAAAACCCAAACATCTCTCCAGCAGCAACGTCAAGTACACCGAAAGGATCAACCGTTGATACTCCGAGCTGGACATGATCCACATCACCTGATTCACTAAAAGTAATACTTTGGACTTGCTGTGCGAAATAGCCCGTAAATTCATCACTACCCGGGATGAATGCCCAGTTAGCCCCCGACAGCGCGTCCTCAATCGATCTCACCTGAAAAATACCTGTGAAAATATCACCGGCCTGCAGGTTGCCATTAGGGTAAGAAGGGTGAGCACCACCAGTTGGGGCAACCCTTAGATATCCAGCCGGATCATTAGTAGGGTCAGAAGCCAAGCAAGCTCCTGTGATGCAGTCATCCGCAAGGCGGTAAATATTCTCAAAGTTATTAAATTCAATGTTATTAAGGCCATCAGACCACTGCGGGCCTGCGCTAGCAAATCCTGAAAGGCTTAATCCTATTGCAACCCCAAGCAAATTTTGTTTTATACGTTTACTGTTCATTGTAATATTCCTCTTTGTTGTGAAACCAAACCCGACACCTTTTACTGTTCCAATCTTTTGGGCGATGAACTCAAGGCTTTGAAAACCATGGACGCCTGTTTTTATATAAGCATGAAGTGTGCCATGGTTAGTTGAGTGATATTAATGCTATGATTTTAAAGGGATTCTATTTTTCTTGATAGTAGTTTGCCTGCT
>Ga0190303_1000878_pt1 | contig 12475 bp, 9 predicted proteins | sample 48700701_MG_FD_161672 | JGI IMG/M metagenome (GOLD analysis project Ga0190303, IMG submission 161672) | Hydrothermal vent sediment bacterial communities from Southern Trench, Guaymas Basin, Mexico - 4870-07-0-1_MG | ecosystem: Environmental > Aquatic > Marine > Hydrothermal vents > Sediment ...
GTGCAATATCATCTGGTTCTTCTTTTGAAGAAGTTATAGGACATTACAAGTAAACAAAGTTTTAAAGCCGTAGAACTTGCATATTGGCTTAAAGGTAAATCAATTAGAAGATATGGAGCAATTAACTCATATTGATATTAAAAGTTAGATTTGCAAAGAATTGAATATATTTTAGATTATGTAAAAAAAGGTATTGAAATTTTACTCTTGTTTTTTATACATATCCACATGACCCTAATTTAGAAAAAGAACTTACTATATTACATATATAAATAAAAGATGTTATCAACATATATTTTCTATATGTATCCATATAACATCCTTTTTTTATATTTTGTTAAATAATAATTAAATTATCTCACATACATTTTCTTTATCTGTATCTATTATAACAGGAATTACAATAGGTTTTCTTTTAGATTTATTGTATAGATATCTTTGAACTTGAAAGCGGAAATTGTCTTTATATTCCTTCCAATTTATATTCTTTTTCGCAAACTGTTTCTTAGTTTCTAGTTGATATATAATTTCTATTTCTTTAATCATATCTTCGTTTTCTTTCATAAACATGAATCCGCGTGATACGATTTCTGGTTTATTAAGCATAATATGTTGTTTTGCGTTAATATTAGCTATTATCATTAAGAAACCATCTTGAGATAACAATTCTCTTTCTTTAATAACTTCATCATTAATATCTGATTCATAACTTCCATCAATTAGAATAGTACCGTTTTCAATTACATCATGGAATTTTTCTTTTATTCCTCTATTAAAAGTAATTACTTCTCCATTATCCAATAAACAAATCTTAGAATCATCATAACCATATTCTTTAGCTATTTCATATTGTTGTAACTGATAGCGATATTCTCCATTAATAGGTATTATATATTTAGGATTTAAGATTGAATACATAAATTTAATATCTTCAGATGATGCATGAAAATCAGATAATAAATCCTTACCTATTTTAATCATCTTCGTTCCTAGTTTGCAGAGAACATCATATGTTTTAGCAGCTATTTTTTCAGTCCCAATTAAAGGTGGACACATAAACAGAATTGTATCTGATTCTATAAGATGAATTAAACGATCATAACCTTTTGCCATTCTTTGCAACATAAAGAATGGTTCATGGCGTTCACCAGTAACTAAAAACACAACATCATTCATCTCGTTTTTATTTTCATTATCGATAAATTTAAGGTTAACAAGTCTATCTTCAGGTATTTCAATATATCCCATTCTTTCGCCTATATTAACTAAACGCTGGGCTTTCCTACCTATAATAGATATTTTTTTATCAGCCTTTATTGCTTCGTCAATAATAATCTGGATATTTAATAATTCAGTTGAATACATTCCAACTATAACTCTTCCCTCTGATTCAGTTAATGTCCTTCTAATAATGCGCTTTAAATTCATATTTGTATTAGAATGTCCTATATTACCAGCACCATTAGATTCACATAATAAAGCTAAAATACCATAATCCGCAATTTTCGCAAGTTTACGAAAATCAGTTTTGTAGTATGTCGTTACATTTTGATCAAAGGTAAAATCTGTAGCGTAAACTATTGCTCCATCTTCTGTATATATAACTATTCCAGCTGATAGCGGTACCGAATGAGTGGTTTGAAAATACTCAATAGCGAAATCATCAAATTTAATAATACTATTATATTTAACCACTTCAAAATCAAAGTTATAGTGATTCATTTTATTATCAGCTAAAAAATCTCTAGCTACTTCAATGGTGAAGTTTGTTCCATATACTTTTGTTTTAATTTGGGTTAAAATTAAAGGTAGAGCTCCTATATTTTTATCGTGAGCATGTGATAAGAAAATTCCTTGTATGTCATCTTTTCTAGTAAACAAATATGATATATCAGGAATAATCGCATCAACGCCTAAAAAATCCCCTGTTGGATGTTGGAGACCTGCATCTAAAATTATTAATTTATTATTCACTTCTAAAACATAGAGGTTTTTTCCATTATCCCCGAGTCCACCGAGTGCAAAAAACTTTATTTGGCTCATATTGCCTCCTTGTTTTACTTTTCTTATATATTATACTACATTTTTATTAAATTATTCAATCATTTACTTTAATTATATCTAAATTTATCAAATCAATTATTTTATTCTACAAAGACATTTTATCTATATTATGTTACAATATCTTTGGTGAGATTATGATTAAATATCCTATTAAAAAAGAATTAAAAGAAAATGACAGAATAAAAAGCACTGCCAATCGTGGAATGAATTTAGAATCTATGATAAATAGAACAAATGAATTTTATTTAGACAATGATATAGCTGTTATTTATAAAAAACCCATTCCTATTCAAATAGTTAGCGTTGATTATAAAAAACGCTCAGCTGCTAGAATTACTGAAGCTTATTATAAATTACCCTCAACCACTGATTATAATGGTATATATAAGGGAAAATATATTGATTTTGAAGCTAAGGAAACTAAATCTACTACTTCTTTTCCTATTAAAAATATTCACAAACACCAAGTGAATCATCTTAAAAGAGTTAAGGAGCATGGAGGAATTAGTTTTATTATCGTATATTTTTCTCGTTTAGAAAAAATATATTTTCTCGATTCAGATTTTGTAATTGAATATTATGAACGCTCATTAAAAGCTCGTAAATCTATAGGCTTAGATGAATTTGAAAAAAATGCATATTTAATAAAAGAAGGTTATAGAAAACCAGTTGATTATTTAAGTGTTTTAGATAAATACTATTTATAAAAAGAATCCCTGAAATTATTCAGAGATTCTTTTTATTTATATTTTTAGCATATTCAATCACTGTTTTTATATCATCTTTGAACACTTTCATTATTACTTCATATTGTTCTTCCAAAGAAACAGTATTAACAATTTGATTCTCTTTTACTTGAAACTTATATATTTGCAAAAGTTTTTCTCTATTTTCTTTTTTTATTCCTGGTAAATTTTCTTGATTTTTATCTTCAAAAGAATATGTTTCATCAACATTTAAATTTTTAGTGTTAAATTTAATGTTATAAATAACACTTAATGATTTTTGTTCTTTTTGAAGAATAAAACGAATAGAGAGAAAATGTTTTTTGCGATTAATTGTAAAATAATCTAAGTATTCTAAAATAGCTTGAACATTATTAGAATATTTCTTAAACTTCCAATTTTCTTGTTTTTTTATCCCAATTAAATCATTCTTTATTTTCTTTAGAATCTTTTCCATTGACTTCTCCTAAATTTGCGGCCTTTACTAATATTTTAACCATTTTATTAGAAAAATCAACTGGATTCTTAATTTCTAATCCTTCTATCAATAAAGCTTGATTATATAAAATCTCTGCGTAATCTTGAATATCTTCTGGATTTTCTCTATTAATTTTTTCTATTGCTTTAAAGAGATCATGCTTAGGATTTATTTCTAAAATCTTTTTAGCTTTCATATCCTTGTCCCCAGGCATTTGATTGATTACTTTTTCCATTTCAAATGATAAATCATCTCCACTTACTAAACATACAGGTGAATCAGTTAAACGCGTTGATAATTTAACATCATCTACTTCATCCTTTAATATATCTTTAATATGTTGTATTAAATCTTTGTTTTCGGTTTCTAAATCTTTTAATAATTCTTTTTCTTTTTCATCAACAATGTTTAAATCACCTTTATTAATTGATTTAAATTGTTTTTTGTCATATTCTCCAAGCATACTAATCATAAATTCATCTATATCATCGGTTAAAACTAATACATCATAACCTTTTGATTTAATAACATCCATTTGAGGTGTTGCCTTTAATGCAGCTTTTGAATGTGCGGAACCATAATAAATTTCTTTTTGGTCTTTAGGCATTTTTTCTACATATTCTTTTAAAGTAATCTTTTTATCTTCATTAACTGTTTCAAATATTAATAGGTCTTTTAATAAATCTTTATTTATTCCAAAACTATCATAAATACCATATTTGATATTTACGCCGAATTCCTTCCAGAATTCTTCATATTTTTCACGATCATTCTTTAAAGTTTTCTCCAACACATTAATTATTTTCTTCTCTAAATTCTTTTGAATTTTCGCAAGTTGTCTATTATGTTGTAAAACTTCTCTAGATATATTTAAATTCAAATCAGACGAAACAACAAGCCCTTTTATAAATCTTAAGTAATCAGGAACTAATTCTTTACATTTATCCATTACAAATACATCTTTCGCATATAATTGTAGTCCTTTTTCATATTTATCAGAATATAAATTTTGCGGAGCTTTACTAGGTATAAATACTATTGATTTATAAGTCAATGCCCCTTCAACATTTGTCCAAATATGAAACATAGGATTATTGTAATCATAATACTGTGTTTTATAGAAATCATTTAGTTCTTCATCTTTAATTTCAGATTTATTCTTTTTCCAAATTGGAACCATCTCATTTAAAGTTTCTGTTTCAACTATAGTTTCAAATTCGTTTTCTATTTCTTTTCCATCTTCATCTTTTTTAGGTATACTTTTTTCCCTCTCCATTGTGATTGGATATTTAACATAATCAGAGTACTTCTTAACTAAAGAACGAATTTTATAAGCTTCTAAAAATTCATCATAGCTTTCGCCATCTTCGTTTTTGCGAATATAAAGAGTTATCTTTGTTCCTCTTTTTTGACGTTTAATCTCTTCCACTGTAAATTCATCTTCACCAGTTGATGTCCAACGATATCCCTTTTCAGAAAAAGGTGATTTAGTAATAATTTCTACTTTTCTTGATACCATAAAAGCAGAATAGAATCCAACTCCAAATTGTCCAATTAAATCTGAATCTTTAGTTTCTTTATCTTTTAGATTTTTAAAAAACTCTAATGTTCCGCTTTTAGCTATAGTTCCTATATTATTGACAAGTTCATCATAAGTCATACCGATACCATTATCGGTTATCGTAATCTTACGTTTTTTCTTATCTACATCAATATGGATTTCATAGTCATTTGTTTTCTCTAATGAATCATCAGTTAAACTTAACAAGTGATATTTGTCTATTGCATCACTTGCGTTAGATATTAACTCTCTTAAAAAAATTTCTTTGTTTGTATAAATCGAATGAATCATTAAATGTAATAATTTTTTAGATTCTGTTTGAAATTGTTTTATTTCTTTGCTCATAATTAACCTCCATCTTATTAATTTCATTCATATTATATCACAAAAATTGGCACTGTCAAGTATTGAGTGCTAATATTTGTAATATATTTTTTTAAGAAAGTCTATTTATATTATATTGTAGTATACCTCGTTTATGAATAATAATTCCTATTATTACACAAAACAAAGCCGATGGTATCATATATAAAGAGTTATATATAAATGCCCCAAAAAATATTAATGCATTTTGACTTAAACTCCCAACTATATTAGTATGAAAAATACTATCTACCCAAGCCATTTCTCCTGGTATATATTCAGCCCAATAAGCTACTCCCGCTAAAGAAGCAGCTATTAATCTAAGAAAACTTCCCAATAATATTAAAGAAACAAATCTTGAAACCTTAGTTAATGTTTTGGGGATTAAGGCACCTATACCTAATACTGTAAAAGCTAAAATATAATCTAAAAAATACTGTAAGAAATTTAAAAAATATACTCTTATCATTGTTTGGATTAATCCAAAAAGAATTCCCGAAATAAGACCATATTTAAGTCCTCTTCTAGAAGCTATCATAAATATTGGCAACATACTTAACCCAATACTTCCACCATATGGTAGCGAATAAATTGCCCCAAATACCAAATCTAATACTATAGCTATTCCTACAAACACACCAGTTTCTACCATAGCTTGTATTTCATCTTTTTTCATTTTCTCTCCTTTATAAGAACAAAACAAAAGCCCCTAAAAATTAAAGGGACCTAATAAGTAAGATATTATCCTACGCTGGCATTATCCAGATCAGGTAAGGTCAATAGCAGTTAGCTATACTCTCAGCCAGGTCTTCCTAGCTCCCCTTTTCTATTTATATTATATCACTATTAAATATACTTTACAATCAGATTAATTAATTATTGTTTTAATAATTTCTGGTGAAGATATTTTTTCCTCAACTATTTTATAAGCTTCATCTAATAAAGGTAAGATATCTTCTGATAATGGTTTGTTTTTATAAATATCACATAAAACATCACCTTCATTTACGAAATCTCCAATCTTTTTATGTAATTTAATTCCAACATTTGGATCTATTATATCTTCTTTTGTTTCTCTACCACCACCAAGTTTCATAGACGCAAGACCTATATTTAAAGCTTTAATACGCTTTATATATCCAGACTTTTTGGCTTTGTAAGGAAGAATTTCCTTTACTTTAATGAACGTTTCTAAATCTGAAATTTTACCACCTTGTGCTTCAACAAATTCATAAAATTTAGCTAAAGCTTTACCATTATGTAATTGTTCGTAAGCCAATTCTTTGGCAGATTCAACTGAATCAGCTTTTTTAGCATAATAAATCATGTATGATGCAATATTTACACAAAGCGTTTCTAGATCTTTAGGTCCATTACCACTCAATGTATCAATAGCTTCTAATACTTCAAGTCTATTACCTACAGTATTACCTAAAGGTTGATCCATGTCTGTAATAAATGCAAAAACAGATTTATTAAAAGATTTTCCAATAGAAACCATTATTTTTGATAAAGCTTTCGCCTCATCTAAGGTCTTCATAAAAGCTCCATCACCTATTTTTACATCAAGACAAATAACATCAGCGCCACTAGCTAATTTTTTTGACATTATACTTGAAGCAATTAGAGGCTTTGATGGTACAGTTCCTGTTACGTCTCTTAAAGCATACAATAATTTATCAGCTGGAACAATCTTTTTTGTTTGTCCGGCTACAGCCATATTTATTTCTTTAACTTGTTCAATAAATCTTTCTTCTGTTAAGTTAATATTCATACCATCTATTGATTCCATTTTATCAAGCGTTCCACCAGTATGTCCTAATCCACGCCCTGAAAGTTTTGCGAGTTTAACCCCTAGGCTCGCCACAAGTGGCCCTAAAACAAGTGTTGTTTTATCGCCAACCCCTCCAGTTGAATGTTTATCAACTTTTACTCCATCTATCATGCTTAAATCAATAATATCTCCACTATAAAGCATAGCCTTCGTTAAATAAAAAGATTCATTATCAGTCATTCCCTGAAAATAAGTCGCCATTAACCAAGAACTTATTTGATAATCAGGAATTTCACCTTTTACATAACCTTTTATTAAAAAATCAATTTCTGCTTGTGTGTTTTCTTTTCCTTCACGTTTATTAACTATTATATCTACCATTCTCATAAACTTTTACCTCTCTTTGTAATATTTATTATACTATTAAATTATATAGTTGTAAACTAAAGATTTTTGTAGGTGAAACCACTTACAATTAAGATTTTACTTAACAAATCTTGTTTTTTTGTTATAATACCAATGGTGATTTGATGAATGAAATAATTTTAATGCGTCATGCGCAAACAGAAGCTAATAAAAATTTCATAGTTCAAGGTAGAATGGATAACCCTTTAAACGAAGATGGGTTAAAGCAGGCTTTTCAAACTGGTTTATATTTTGTGAAAAATAAAATCACTTTTGATATGGTGATAAGTTCACCTTTAAAGCGTGCATATACTACAGCTAAAATGGTTACTAAGGGAATGTTGAATATTCGCCCTATTGTAATGGATAAAGGTTTAATTGAACGTAATTTTGGCGATTATGATGGAAAAGAAATCAATGATGATTACTATTATTTAATCCATAGAGGACTCGTACCCAATATGGAAACTAACGATGAATTAGAAAAAAGAGTTTGCGATGCATTGATAGATATTTGTCATAAATATCCAGATAAGAAACTATTAGTTGTGACTCATTCACATGTTATAAAAGCTATACTTACAAAACATGTTTCTGAATTTAAGTACACTTCTAGATTATATAATTGTTGTCTAAATAAAATTTTTTTTGATGGGGAATCCTTTAAAGTAGAGAGCTATAATGTTAATCCTTTGAAAAATGAAGCTTTATAAAAAACACAAAAAAATACTTGTAATAAAGTGGACCTCATATAGTGAACCCTAAATAAAAAGCAGAATATGATTAAGATGTTAATAACTAAATGATATGATACCTTTAAAGTAGACACTATAAAAAAGAAAGTAATCTTTTAAGAAAAAAGGGTTATGAGTAAAAGATTATAGTAAGATACTTTGGAGGTATTTTTATATGGGAAGAAATGGCAGTTACAGTAATGACATAAGAATGGAGATAGTTACAAGATATCAAAATGGAGAGTCAGCATCTAAGATGGTAAATGAAGATGGGTTAAATGGTAAAAATGGAGATATAACCATATATAGATGGACAAGAAGATATATAGCTTTAGGTGAATCATTTTTTAAGAATGAGAAAAGTAATCGAAGTTACAGTAAAGAGCTTAAAGAAAAGTAAGCGTCAAACGATACATATCTAAAAAAGCAGATAATAAAATAGTATAATACTTTCAAACAATAAATTTGGGGGTATTTTTTAAATGAAACAAGATCCAGAATATCAAGCAAAATGGCTGAAACTAGTAAACGAATATAAAATAAGTAATAGCCATACAAGACTACTATAAATACAGGAATACAGTAGACCCCGATTATCAAGATTATTTAATAATCAAGAAAGCACTTAGAATAATGCAAAAATATGGAGTAGTACCTAAATACATTAAAGATTTAAAACCAAACTATAATAAGAAGTATACAGAAGAACAATGTCAAACAAACAAGCTTAAAAGAGAATTCCATCAAAAAGGATGGGTTACAGATATAATTTATCTTATGCTCAAGAGAAACGGCAAAAGAACATACTTAAGTACGATACTAGATTTAGAAACAAGAAACTGGATAGCATACACAATAAGCTATAAACAGGATATAATTTTAATTGCGGATACTTTGAATGAAACAATAGCTAAAACAAAAGACCTGAATGTTTGATTTTTTATAATGGCAAAAGACGAAGGAATAGAAAAAAGTAGACGTTTTTTTAAATGTCTACTTTTAAGAATTTATTTATAATTAGTGTTTTTTTATTGTGAGAACTTTTTAAAAAAAGAGGAAGAAAACTTCCTCTAATTTGTTTTTATGGTAATGGATAGAAATAATTAACCGCATCTAAAGCAGCCACTTGTGTTAAGAATGGTGATACAGGATCTGCATTATAATCACTTGCTTCAAAACTATATCCCGGGTCAGCACTAGCTAATGATTCTAAGTCCGGTGTAAATTTATTACGGACAATCATTGATTCAAGAACAGTACTTCTTTGAGTTGCGTCTAAAGAAGCAATATCATTAAGCGAAATACTATCATTTTGGAAATCAGTAGCTCCTATTGTATTCATAGCCACAATGAAATCTCTTAATTCCGTTTTTGTAGTTAAAGGATCAACTCCATAAGCTCCGCCACTAACTAAAGCTAATGCAGGTATATCACTGCTGATATTAGCATTGGCTCTTAACATATTATCAATTGTGATATGGAATGAAGCACTCAATAATACTTCATCTATTTCAGAAGCTGTCTTTGAAGTTATACCAGTTGGATCCATTCCGCTATCGAAATTACCCATTCCTAAGGTATTTAATGCATTAATAATATATATTAATTCTTGTTTTTCTATTTGCTCTCGATTAGCAGTATTTACTAAAATGCTTTCTCTCTTAGCAGTTGGGACTAATAAGACAGCTGTTCCATATGCCCCTGGATTTTCTGTGCCAGATTGGTCTAAAACAAACTTAGAGACAGTTGCCTGCATAATATTTGACACAAAGAAATTATCTAAATCTAAACTTGCTAAATCACTTGGATTAAAACTAAATGTTGTAAAATCATTAAGTCCGCTAATTTGGTTAACTGAATTTAAGAAAGCTAGTAATTCTGTTTTTTTAATATATGTAACATCTCCATAAACTATTTTAATATTTTGGCTAGAATTATCTAAATCAGGTACGATAATATCAGTTGAACCATTTAATATTCTATCTGAAATCTGTCCTTGTAAACTAGCTGATTCTACTATCAAGCTTGAATTATCTAACAAATCAGATGTAGTAAAACTAACATTTAATTGATTTAAATCCAATCCTAAAGCATTAAATACATTAATCATTGCTTCAAGTTCTGAAGGCAATACATAAGTTGTAACATTGCCACCTGTTCCTCTATCTATTTTAAGAGCAATTCCATCTTCACTCTGGTCAGGAACATATAAAATAGTTGGATTTAAATCTAAAATTGTTTTAGAAACAGTTGCGTGTACTATTGCTGAAGATAAAACCGTATCTTGTTTAGTCGGAGTATTTAAAACTGAAAGGTCAAATCCAGATGTAAAGTTAGCTGGATTTGTTATTTCTAAAATATCAAGTGCATCCATTAAATTTATTAATTCATCTTTAGATATAAATGTCGTACTACCGCTTACTATTAAAACATCTTGATTATTAAATGATTTTTCTGGAATTTCAATTGTCCCAGATATATCCATCATAATTTTAGACATAGTTGCGTGTATTATACCAGAATCAACTAATATATCCATATTATCTGTTAATAAAGAAGTATCTTCTAAATTAATGCTATCAAAATCAGTAATATTTATTCCATATAATGCTTTTAATACATTACCAATTTCTGTTTTATTAATCATATATAAAGAATCACTAGCATCATAATATTTTACTTGATTTCCTAAAGAATCAGAGTTTGGAACAGTTAATACTCCCCCATTTAATTCATCTAAATTCAAAATCATATCGGATACAGTTGCATGTACAATACTAGATCCTAACAAAGTATTAATCTTAGAATCATCTAAATCATCATGTGTGCTATTCTCTAAAGTATTTAATATAGTTGCATCAAAAGATATAGAATCGAAGTCTTGAATATCTAATACTGCTAGAGCTTTTAGTATATTTTTGATTTCAGATTTATTAACTACTGTTTGATTTGCTGAATCAACCAAAACAAGCGATAAAGTACTATTAGGTATGACTAAAGAAGAACTTCTTAAATCATATATTTCAGCACCAATTGTCGCATATATAATATCTGAAGATAACAATTTATCTGTCTCCGAATCTGTTAAACTTAAAGCTTGTAAGATATCAAAATCATCTCCAGCGCTTGTTAGTATTAACTTAACGCTTTTAACCACATTAACAAGTTCAGATTTTGTAAAATAGCCTAAGGAATCATATACACTATCAGGTATAACTAAAGGTACATCTCCTAAATCTGTATCTGCAATAATATCAGAAACCGTAGCTCTAATAACATAAGAATCAAAGAAGGTTTCAATATCAGTATCGTCCATATCAATTAATGTATTTATATCTAAATTATCTAAATCTATGTTACTTTCGCTATTTGTTAAAGCGTTTAATGCTTCTAAAATATTACGCAATTCTCCGGGAGTTTCTAACTGTCCTGACAGGTCATAGGTGTCATGCCAATTAATATTTTCGGGAATTGTTAAAATATCTAATCCTTCTACATTTGTTTGACCACTTAATATATTTATAAGTGCTTCAGTAACTAATTGTGATTGTAACAAAATTGTTAGATCAACTTTACTTGCAGCTTGTAATAGCACCCCAACATCAGCGTCTTCCAATTCAGAAAAAGGAATATCCGCATCAACTATTTCTCCAAAAATATCACCTAGAACAGTTATTTCTGCTGAAACATCTAAATCAGCTGGAACGGTTATTATAGTAGAAAAATCGTCTTCTGAATCAGATAACATAGGTAATAGAATATTCTCCGTTAATAAAACTATTACCTCTGAATCAGATATATCTCCAAATATATCTCTAACGGTATCACCGTCAACAGTAAGTTGACTCAAAGATCCTTCTCCTCCAATAAAACCAGCTCCATTTAAAATATCGAATAAAGCTCCTGAAATATTTCCTATATTTGATAGTTCCTGTTCATAATCTATTTGATATAACTCATCCAATGAAATAGACAAATCTTGATCATAATAATCAGTTCCTACTTCAATAGCTATAGGAATTAAGCTTGTAATAAGAGCCGATTTTGATAACTTGGCAAATATGTTTCTAATTTCATCTCCTGTAATATCTGTAATATTATTAGTAGTTGAGTAATCTGAATCTAAAAATATCTTAGCTGCACTTGAGAGAATACTAACTTCATAACGAATTCCTATCTGTTTATCTTCATAATTAAATGATAGAACCTTATCAAACAAATCAATATTTAAAGGAACCTCTACTGTATTATTAATCGAAGATGTCGTTTTAATCTTATTTGCAATTTTTACAAATATATTGTTATTATATTCATCGACCATAGACTGTAAATATGGAATATATTCATCTAATTCTGCTGTATTAAAATTAG
>Ga0190303_1000879_pt1 | contig 12458 bp, 10 predicted proteins | sample 48700701_MG_FD_161672 | JGI IMG/M metagenome (GOLD analysis project Ga0190303, IMG submission 161672) | Hydrothermal vent sediment bacterial communities from Southern Trench, Guaymas Basin, Mexico - 4870-07-0-1_MG | ecosystem: Environmental > Aquatic > Marine > Hydrothermal vents > Sediment ...
TCTTCCAATCCACTCTCTTCAACAGAACAGGGGCCATCCTTCAATCCCCTCTCCCCAACAGAACAGGGGCCATCCTTCAATCCCCTCTCATCAACAGGACGGGGGCCATCCTTCAATCCCCTCTCCCCCTCGGGGAGAGGGCTAGGGTGAGGGGCCACAGGGATAACAGGATAAAACTTCTCAATATCCACCCCATTCATAATCCGGATAATCTTATGCTCTGGCACAGCCACCTTATCAAGCAAGTAAGTTTCCAGCTCTTCAGAAAGCGGTATATAGCAGTGTATCAAAGGTCTAAACAGGGCCCGCAGTCTTCTGTAGCGGGCACTCACCCCACCCAGGTCGCTCATATCCCAGCCATGCTCCCCATGTATTCGATACCTGACACCGGCCAGCCATGCTGGAGCTTGAGCCTCAAGCGTTGCCAAATTTCTGGTATGGACAATATCAGGCCGGATCTGTCTGAATATTCGGTATAACTTCCAATAAAGAGAGATATCCTTGCCCTCTTTGCGGTGCAACGCATACAGATCAACCGGGGGAACAATACGCTGACTAAAATCGCTGTAATCGGTCAGGCAGACAATCGCATGGCGAAACTGGCCCTGGGGCAACCTGTTGATGATATTCACCAGGCCATTTTCCAGACCACCCACATCTAGCCGATGAACCACATGAGCAATCAAGGGTAACTGTTTTTTTAAATGGTCGTTTTTTTGCACCTACTCTCCTCACTCTGACCCTCTCTCCCAAAGGAGAGGGGACTTCAAGAAAAACCAGCTATTGCCTGCACTACGCAGTAGTGCCACAATTTAAACCAAATCATTACCGTAAAGGAAGCCTGTCATGGAAGACTATCCCAAAATCTTGCACCACGGTGCAGTCAATGGCGTGACCGGGTCCTGCCATGAGCTTAGGTTAAGCAAGCAATCAGCTGTTCTTATCGATTGCGGGCTGTTTCAAGGTTCTGAGACTGCACCCTCGGGCGTTGGCCTGAACCAGTTAGAAATCGAGTTCCCCGTCGATCATATCAAAGCACTGGTAGTAACCCATGTGCATATTGATCATGTGGGGCGTATTCCCTATCTGCTGGCGGCTGGTTTCAGGGGGCCGATATACTGCACCGAGCCATCGGCCATTTTACTGCCGCTGGTTCTCGAAGATGCAATAAAAATTGGCTTTACCAGCAACCATCAACTGATCCGTAAGTTTATAGCCCATATCAAGCACCAGATTATACCCCTGCCCTACCGTCAGTGGCAGAAGATCGATACCGATGACTCCACAGAGCTTGCTATTAATTTTAAACCCGCCGGGCATATTTTGGGCTCCGCTTATGTCCAGTGCAGATGCCAAACGGTCCATGGCAAAACCAGGGTTGTTTTTTCTGGTGATCTGGGGGCCCCCTATGCACCGCTATTGCCTGCACCGCGCTCACCTTACGGAGCGGATAGTGTGGTGTTGGAAAGCACCTATGGTGACCGGACACATAATGACAGAAGACACCGCCGCCAACATTTACAGGCGGTATTGGAACACTCGCTTATCAATCGTGGCGTGGTGCTGATTCCTGCATTCAGTATTGGACGCACCCAGGAGTTACTCTATGAACTGGAGGAGCTCATTCATCACAACAAACGCAAGCAGGTTGCCCAAAACCTTGCTTGGGAGGATCTTGAGATTATTGTCGATTCACCGCTGGCCAGTCGTTTTACGCAGGTGTATCGGCAACTCAAACCATTCTGGGATCGTGAGGCACTTCGAAAGGTAGCTCGCAACCGGCATCCACTCTCATTTGACCAACTGCTGACTATCGATAGTCATCTTGATCACCTGCGCACTGTAAAGTATTTGGCAAAAACTGCGCGACCCTGCGTGGTGATTGCCGCCAGTGGCATGTGTACCGGCGGCCGGGTAATCAGCTATATTAAGGCGCTGATTGAGGACTCACGCAATGACCTGCTCTTTGTGGGTTATCAGGCACACGGAACACCCGGCAGAATCATTCAAACCTATGGCCCAAGTCATGGTTATGTGGAACTGGAGGGAAAGCGCTACTCAATTAATGCCTCAGTTCATACGCTCCAGGGCTATTCTGCCCACGCTGATAAAGAGGGGCTATTAAAGTTTATTTCACGCATGAGGCACCTGCCTGCGCAGGTACGCCTGGTTCACGGCGATAAACCCGCAAAGCAAGCCCTGCATGATGCTCTGATGGCACTGGCCGAAAAACGAGGCTGTACCATGGAGGTGGTCATTCCATGAGCGAGCCCCATGAATAACTCCCATGCAAGGGTCTCGGTCTATTTCGCGGTCATTTCTGGCAATAAAGTACTAACAAACTGTTTTAAACTGCTTCGTGCAATTTCAATATTATCTGTGTACTCAACATAGGCAACGATGGCTGTACCCGCTCGACCCTTACCCTGCAAAATCATCCAGACCTCCAGCAGTTTTGCATAATAACTGCTGGTGACCGCTTGTCCGTCAATACTATTCCAATGCCAGACAAGCAGTTTTTGTTGGGTTGAATCTATTTTTGTTTCCCACAGAGACAACTGCTCAACACCAACGTTAACCTGTTTCCTGATCTGGCTGGGTTGCCGCCAAACCGGGTGCTTTTGAACAACCATAACATTTTGCGAGTTGATCAATTCTGCACCCTGTTTCTGCTTCCCGTAATAGGCCAAGTACAATCCAACTCGTTCATTTTTAGACAGATAGGATTGATGAACCACTTGTGATGGCTCGATGTAACGCGGCTCCCACTCGGTAAACAGTGCGGGGCTGTTGCGCCAATCTACAGAAAGCTCAGGCGCTTTTAATTGGAACGGTGCTTGATCTGATTGGCTAATCGAATAGGCCCACAATGGCCATACTCCCAAAATAACCACTGCAACCAGCAGGTATAGTTTCGTAAAACTACCTCTGCCCTCCCTGGTTTTTTCCTGTTGTTCGGGTTCGGGCTCCTGATCTTCGTCCCTGTCATCGCGCCAAAAACTGCCCAGCCAGAACATAAAAAACATCACCAGCCCAAACCATACCCAGCCGTAGATCAGGTGATCAACACCGGTTGCCAGCTTCATGCTGCTCAAATGACCGATCATCACGATCATATAGGCGCGCAGCCCGTTGGCTATGATCGGGAATAAAATTGAAAGCAGTATAAAAGCAGTTCTTCGCCAATAACTCGCATAAGTTATATAGGCATAAAGCGTCCCCAAAGTCAGTGATGCTATGATATATCTTACACCGCTGCAGCCTTCAACAATGGACCAGTTCCCGCTGGGAATCGTAAAAAACATCCCCTCTCTAAACACAGGGATACCGGTTAATTTAATGGCATTAACGGTAAAATCTGCAGTAAATCCCATCATCGGATAGATCAAAAATTCCCCAATGGGAACTCCAAACAACAGATACATCAGGGGAAATAGCAGCAAAAAAACCATTTTGAGCCCCAGTACCAGCCAGACCAAGACCGGGATCATCAGCACGACGGCAAGCTGCTCGACCACCTGCACATCAACTAAACGGGCCAGGAGCCAGGCAAACCCCAGACCACCTAGAAATATCAGGGCTAACGGATCGCAGGCTGGCTGTAACTGCTTTATTTTATCTCTTTTCCCCCAGATCAAATAAAGGCTGATGGGGGCAATAAGAAAACCATGGGCAAAGGTCTCTGAGCGCCACCAGACCTCCACCATGCTCCAATAGCTCTGGTAAAAAATCAGCAGTTGTACCGCCAGCAAAAGACCAAAATAGAGAAAATGCCGACTCGAATTACGGTCTTTATCCATTGATTGAGTCCTATCCATATCTGTCTGCTCCGTAGAACCGGTCACGGTCATTTAGTCGCAATGCGCTCTTTCCAGCAAACACTCGATTTTTTTCAAGTTTTGCTGCCAATTGTAGTGTTCCAGAATTTCGGCCCTGCCTGAATGATCAGAATGGATCGGTCCCTGCGTTTTAAGCAGCTCAATACATTCGTGAGCAAACTGCTGCGCATCGTTGCAGGTGCAGGTGCCTTTAAACACACCAATCCCCTCCATGGCCTGTTCGGTTGCCACCACGGGGATCTCCATCGCCAAGGCTTCCAGCACCTTGTTTTGTATCCCTCTGGCTATCCGCATGGGCGCCACAGCGACCTGTGCATATTTTAGCCAGGGTCGCATATCATCAACACGTCCGGTCACTGTGATTCCTGACCGGTTTCCCAACGCCAAAACCTTGCTACTGGGCTTGCCCCCAACAATATAGAAAAGTATTTGAGGCAACGCCTTCTGGATGATCGGTAGAACATCATCAGCAAACCAGCACACAGCATCTACATTAGCCCAGTAATCCATCGCACCGGTAAATACCAGCACTTTTGCTGCGCGCGGATAGGGGTTATCCAGCTTGTGATCTGGGGAAAAATAGTCCGCATCTACCCCATTATAGATAAAGTGAATTTTATCGGAACTGCCGCTGATTTCCGTGAACAGTTGCGCCTCATGTTCGGACACAAAAAAACTGGCATCAAATTCTCTGGCTATTTCCCGATCAAAATCAAACAAACAACGCGCTTCACGGCGATATAGCCAGCTCATAGGCCAGCTTGTTGAATGGCTATAGGCGCGCCATTTTTCTGAGTCCACATCGACAAAATCGATCACGCGATGCAGGTCATGGTACTGTTTGCCACTGATAAACTGCGCCATCGCAGAAGAGAACACAAACACTCGCTCAATATTATGATGGTCGATTGTATTGTCTACCCATCGTTGCATGGCCGATCGACGGTAGTAAGGAATACTCAGCGCCTCTCCTGTCAGCAACCCCCGGAGGGAGAGCAGTTTTTGCTTTAAACCCAGGTCAATTAGCAACACCTCCTCGCAATAGTGATGCAGGTTTTCTTGATATTGCCAATCATCACTGTCATCGATAAAGGCACCCAGATAGATTCGGTAGTGCCTGGCCAACTGCCGGAGCATATTGAAAGAGCGAATTTTGTCACCCTTATTAGGTGGGTAAGGGATTCTGTGGGCAATAAAGAGCAGTGCTGGTTTTTCCATGATTAACCCAGATATTTCGATACTAACGGGCCAACCCACTGGCTGACAAACAACGGTAACCGCTTCCAGGTTTTAATCATCAACTGGTATTTGGGGTTTAACGGGTTCAAATCAGGCATTTCGCTGGCTTTAACCAGGTAATACTCATAAAAAAGCGGCTCCGGTTTAAAGCCCCAGTTTTTCTTGAACTTGAACGAACCCGTACCCTCTTTACTACGACCATAATCAAACAGGCGAGCGCCTTTTTTTGCTGCATGGCACATCAATTGCCAGTACATATGGTCGTTACCCTTCAAGGTACGGGCAAGGTCAGTCCCGCCGCCATAGTAGGGCAAAACTTCGTCCTTATAATAAAAACTCATCACACTGGCAACCAGTTCACCCTCCCGGCTTATGGTCAAAATATCACTGCTATCAGCAAAAACCCTATGCAGGGTTTTAAAATACCGTTTCGAAAAAACAGGGGTCCCCAGATTACGGACACTGGTTGAATAGGCGGTATAAAAGCGGTTGATGGATTCATCCATCTGTGTTTCAAGCCCAAGATCCAGTGATTTACGCACCATGGCACGCTGTTTTCTCGGAATAGCCTTGAGATTGGATTCATCGTCTTCGGCTATCTCTCTACGGAAATTATAGTAGAGATTTTTACATGGCCAGTCTGGATTTTTACGTTCCCTGTTACGAAGCTCCAGATAATCCACCTGCAGTTCTTTGGCTAGCTCACAGGCTTTCTGGACAAGTGCAGTTTCGGTTTCTGTATTATCAGCAACCACACCACCGTAAACGCAAAAAGGAGTTGATACCAGTGAATGGCCAAATAGCCAGCTTTTTACTTGAGCCAGTGGCAGTATTCCTGTGATTTTTTTTCCATCCTGGGCATAGAGAAAATGCGTTTTATGTTTAAACGCCTGCTGTAGAACGCTCTGCCACTCTGCTTTGTGGAAGAACGTAGCATTTTCGTGATTATCCACATAGTGGTTCCAACGTGAGTAATCAGCCTCAGTGAGTTTTTTGATTGTTATGGTATTTGTCAATTATGTTCCCTCACCTTATTTACCCTCACCCTAGCCCTCTCCCAGGGGGAGAGGGGAATTAATAACGGATCTTTTCCAGTCGCCACTCCCCTTAGGGGAGAAAATTAATAACGAACCTCTTTCAGCCCCCTCTCCCTCTGGGGGAGAAAAAGATTAATAATAAACATCTTCAATCCCCTCTCCCTTTGGGAGAGGAAAGATTAACAACAAACATCTTCAATCCCCTCTCCCTTTGGGAGGGGAAAGATTAACAACAAACATCTTCAATCCCCTCTCCCTTTGGGAGGGGAAAGATTAACAACAAACATCTTCAATCCCCTCTCCCTTTGGGAGAGGAAAGATTAACAACAAACATCTTCAATCCCCTCTCCCTTTGGGAGAGGGCTAGGGTGAGGGTGTAAAACCAGGTTCATTTTTGCACCTCTTCGTAAATCTCGCGCAACACCACTTCCAGATTATTCATCACATCATGATTCCAAAACCTGATCACACGATAGCCTTTGCCCTGAAGGCAGGATGTTCGGTAATCATCATATTTAAACTTTTCACTATGCTGCCCACCATCCAGTTCAATTATCAGCTTGCATTCCAGGCAAACAAAATCGACGATATAACGTTCAATCGAGTGTTGCCGCCTAAACTTTAACCCTTCAAGCCGCCTGTTTCTAAGCTGTTCCCATATCAGCTTCTCTACATCGGTCTGATTTACACGCAGATACCGGCATTTTTGTTTCATCAGACATCCTTGTCTTGGTAAACCCCCCCGGGGGGAGGAGCAATTTATAATCCCCTCTCCCCAGGGGGGAGAGGGTCAGGGTGAGGGGGAATTCCGTCCTATCCCGTAATAAGCAAATCCGTATGTTTGCATATCATCAAGACTATAAATATTGCGACCATCAAAAATCACCGGGGCCTTTAACAAGGCTTTAATCTGGTCAAAATCCGGGCTGCGAAATACATTCCACTCGGTCATTACAACCAGGCAATCAGCATCTTTGAGTGCCTCTTCCGGGGTGCCACATAACACCAGGTTTTCGCAAATACCAAACTCTTTTTGAGCTGCCGTCATCGCCTGTGGGTCATGCGCCTTTACTTTGGCTCCTGCATCCCAAAGCGATTCCATCAGCACACGGCTGGGCGCCTCACGAATATCATCGGTTTTTGGTTTGAATGCCAGCCCCCATAGCGCAACTGTTTTCCCTTCAAGATTGCCGCCATAATGTGCACTGATTTTATTGAAAAGCACCCGTTTTTGCCCTTCATTAACAGTTTCCACCGAGGCCAATAACGAGGCCTGATACCCCACTTCATGAGCGGCGCGCTCCAATGCTTTCACATCTTTGGGAAAACAGGAACCACCATAACCGGCACCAGGATAGATAAACTGATAGCCAATACGTGGGTCAGACCCTATACCTTTGCGAACATCCTCAATATCAGCACCCAGGCGCTCTGCCAGGTTAGAGATTTCATTCATAAAACTAATTTTGGTCGCAAGCATTGCGTTGGCTGCATATTTAGTCAGTTCTGCTGAGCGAACACCCATCACCATAAAACGATCCCTGTTACGGGTAAAGGGTGCATAGAGAGACTGCAAGCGCCGCGCAACCTGGTCACTATCGGTGCCAACAATGACACGATCCGGTTTCATAAAATCGTCCAGCGCCGCACCCTCTTTTAAAAACTCGGGGTTAGATGCCACATCAAAAGGGATCTCCATACCCCTGCTCTGCTGGGCCTTTAGCACCTGTTCTTTAACCTTGTCAGCTGTTCCCACAGGCACGGTAGATTTATCTACAATCACCTTATAATCTGTCATATACCTGCCCACTGTATCGGCAACTTTCAATACATGACTCAGATCAGCAGAACCATCTTCACCTGGCGGTGTGCCCACGGCGATAAAAATAATTTGCGCGTAATTGACCGCCATTTGGGCATCGGTGGTGAAGGATAGTCGCTCTGCAAGCTGGTTACTGGCCACACAACTTTCCAGACCAGGCTCAAAAATAGGGATCTCCCCCTTGTTAAGCTTAGTAATTTTTTGCTCGTCAATATCCACACACATCACATGATTGCCGACTTCGGCAAGGCAAGTTCCGGTAACCAAGCCGACATAGCCGGTGCCAAAAATAGTAATTTTCATATTGAGTCGTTTTAACTCCTGCAGCTAATAAAGAGGGTTTTGATGCCACACCCAGGCAGATTTAACGATAGGATGAATATCGGTAAACTCCGGTGTCCACCCTAATATTTCTCTGGCCAGCAAACTGTCTGCCACCAACCTATCCGGGTCGCCAGCTCTGCGCGGAGCAACCTGGTAATGAATCGGCCTGCCACTGATTAATTGGCAACTTTCAATTACCTGTTTAACTGAAAAACCCTGGCCATTACCCAGGTTAAATGCCGAGGCGCCATTATGGGTTTGCAGGTATTCCACCGCCAATAGATGCGCTCTGGCCAGATCAACAACATGGATATAATCTCGAACACAGGTTCCATCTTGCGTATCGTAATCATCACCAAATACTTTTAACGCAGGCCCTGTGCCAGTGGCTGATTTGAGGATATTAGGAATCAGGTGGGTCTCAGGTTGATGCGATTCTCCAAGCTGTCCATCCGGGTCGTTTCCCGCTGCATTGAAATATCTCAAGCAGACAGAATTAAAACCATAAGCTTGTGAATAATCCTGCAATATTTGCTCAATCATCAGCTTGTTTCGCCCATAGGGATTAATGGGATGCTTAGGATGAGATTCATTAATAGTATCTGTTATCGGGTTACCAAAAATCGCCGCTGTCGATGAAAAAACCAGCTTGCATACCCCATGCTCACGCATCGCTGCCAGCAGGTTCAACGTCCCTATCACATTGTTTTGATAATATATTTCAGGATCTTGAACCGACTCTCCCACCAAAGATTTTGCGGAAAAATGCATCACCGCATCAAACTGGTGCGCCTGAAACAGGGATGCCAGATCATTCTGGTTAAGCAGGTCGCCCTCCATAAACTCGCCCCACTGAACCGCTTCGATATGGCCACTGGACAGGTTATCAAAAGTGACTACGTCTATTGCGTTCTCATGCAGCATTTTTACCATGTGCGAGCCGATGTAACCGGCACCACCACAAACAAGAATTTTCATGCATCACCCTTGTGTTTATTCATAAAAACCTGATCAACCCGACCCCATGAAAAGTCACCTAATAATTCATCAAGGCGACCGTGCATTTTATCCATATTCAGATAATGCCTAAATTTTGATTTGAGCCCTGCCTGGGTTTGCCTTGGCTGCTGCGTGTCGATCTCCCAGGGGTGGAAGTAAAATATTACCGGTTTTCCTTCCAGGCTATTCACCCTGTTGATAGCCCACCTTGATAAACTGTAGGGATAAAACCTGAAATATCCACCTCCGCCGATGGGCCAGTTACGGCCAAGCAGATTCAGGGTGGATACCGGAATCTCCTGTAAATTCTCACGGCAGGAAAAGATATGCCGAGGGGCGGAAGGAAAACCATAAAGATCGTGCTTAACCGGGTAGATGCTGGAGCTGTACAGATAGCCCGCCTGTTCTATTTCGTCATGTGCCCATAGATTGGATTGGTTGATGGAGTAACTGGGTGCCCGGTAACCCGTCACCTGGGCGCCTGTCAAATCTTCCAAAAGCTGTTTGGCACTGCGGATATCCTGCCTGAACTCGGTGTTTGTCTGGAGGGTTGCCCGTTGATGCAGGTAGCCATGACTGGCAACCTCATGCCCCGCATCGGCGATATCTCGCACCAGTTGCGGATAACGTTCTGCTATCCAGCCGAGAATAAAGAAAGTTGCTTTGACCCGGTGTTGTTTAAACAGCGCCAAAATACGTGCAATATTTTGTTCAACCCTGACTGGAAAATTTTCCCAGTCATCGCGGCTAATACAGCTTTCAAAGGCGGAGACCTGAAAATAATCCTCCACATCAACAGACATGGCGTTCGTGATTTTATTCATATTCAGTCACCTATCGGGCTAAACATGACGATCAAACCACTGCTGCAGATCCTGTGCAATCCTTAGTGCAGCCTGGCCATCCCATAATTCAGGGATCCGCCCCGCCCTGCCGCCAGTTTCCATGATGTCCAATACGGCATTCAGAATCTTTTCATGATCTGAACCCACAATAACATTGGTTCCCTGTGTAACAGTAATAGGTCGTTCAGTGTTTTCTCTGAGAGTGACGCAGGGAACTCCCAGGGCAGTCGTTTCTTCCTGAATGCCGCCGGAATCGGTCAGCACCATTTTGGCATTGGCCATCAGCCCCAGCATCTGTAGGTAACCGACAGGTTCCAGGCAATAAATAGCAGGATTGTTTATCAACTCTGACAATCCGAACTCTTTAATCCGTGCGGCGGTTCTTGGGTGAATGGGGAATATAATCGGCAGATGCCGGCCAACTTGTTGCAAGGTTTCCAGCAGAGATTGTAAAGCTTCTTTAGTATCTACATTTGAGGGCCTGTGCAGGGTCAGCAGTGCATATTCTGACGGCACCGTTTGCCCAAAACCTGCATCCGCCAGCGTTTTAGTCACAGGCTCCGCCTTTTGCAGATGCTTTCTCAGAGTATCGATCATAACATTGCCGACAAAACACACTCTGTCGGCACAGATGCCCTCTCTTTCAAGATTTTGTGCAGCTTCACGCTCAGTGATATAGAGCCGGTCTGAAAGCTGGTCGGTTAGGATACGGTTGATCTCTTCTGGCATGCTGCGATCACAGCTTCGCAAACCCGCTTCTACATGGATGACCGGCACATTATTTTTAGCAGCCACCAGCGCACAGGCGATCGTTGAGTTAACGTCGCCCACGACCAGTACGGCATCGGCTTGCCATTCCAGGAGCACCGGCTCAAACCGTTTCATAATTTCAGCGGTCTGTACACTGTGGCTACCCGAACCCACCTCAAGGTCAATATCAGGCTCAGGTATGGCAAGCTGTTCAAAAAACTGCTGTTTCATGCTGGCATCGTAGTGCTGGCCAGTATGTACAAGCCTAATCTTAATATTGGGAGCTTGCCCGCGTATAGCTTCGATCACCGGAGCAATTTTCATAAAGTTGGGTCGTGCGCCTACAACACAGATCAAACGAGACATAGATTGATTTTCCATATGCTGGAACAGGTTTTTATTTAAGCAGGGAGATAGACTCGCGCAGTAATCTGATCTTATCCTGCACGCTTTTCTCTAGTGAACTAACCACAGTTTCGATATGCTTGATTTTTTTCATCATATCCGGCGCGTTGACAGCAACTGCCGAATAGATCTGCCGCTCTGGCTGTACGGTGATCTCTTTCTCTGGCACCGCTGATTCCGCTGCAAGCTCATCTGCCACCAGAGTAACTACCTTTGGGTTAAAAACAAAAAGCTCTTCCAGGTACCCATAGAGTAACAACCGATCACAAAATACATTAATACGACGCGGCACTCCACCCGTATACTTATGGATAAGTTCAAAGGCGATATCAGTAATCACCGGCCGTGATGACCAACCTACCTCCTTCAGACGGTGCTCAATATAGCTTCGAACCTCATTTTTATTCAGAGGACTCAGATGGCATGAGGCAATAATTCGTTGCCGAAGCTGCTCCATACCGGGCGATTGGATAGTATGTCGAAATTCATCCTGGCCTAACAGGAAGCTCTGGATAAGCGATCGATTTTCACCCTGAAAATTGGAGAGCATACGCAGCTCCTCTACAGTTTCAGCGGGGAGATTCTGAGCCTCATCCACTACCAGTAACGCACGCTTTCCCTGGGCCTCAGCCCTGCGCAGAAAGGTCTCTAACTGTTGAAGCAGCGAAACTTTTGCAAGCCCTTCATAGGGTAAACCATAAGCTGCAGAAACCATTTTTATCAGTTCATCCGGTGTCAAATTGGTGCTGACCAACTGTGCGGCGATAATGCACTCTTTGTCCAGTTCAGCAAACAAATTTCGAACCAGTGTCGTTTTACCCGTACCGATACCCCCGGTAACAACGATAAAACCTTCACCCTGGCTAATTCCGTAACGCAGATAAGACATTGCCCGTTTGTGCCCTGAACTGCCAAAGAAAAATCTCGGGTCAGGACTCAGGCTAAAGGGTTTAGTCGATAAATTGTAAAAAGCTTCGTACATAAATTCCTTTCCGAAGATGCCCACATACAGGTTTCACATCGGCACCGTTTCATCCTGAAACCCTCCGTTGAACAGGCTATGCTGCCAAGTGAGGATTTTAGATCCATTCACTGCCCCCTGATGTCAAAAAGATCGAGTGGGCACTGCTCCATTAAAAAGCTATATTAAGCCCAAGCGATGCACGGGTTTCTGTATACTCTGAGAACCGGGACCCAG
>Ga0190303_1000881_pt1 | contig 12425 bp, 8 predicted proteins | sample 48700701_MG_FD_161672 | JGI IMG/M metagenome (GOLD analysis project Ga0190303, IMG submission 161672) | Hydrothermal vent sediment bacterial communities from Southern Trench, Guaymas Basin, Mexico - 4870-07-0-1_MG | ecosystem: Environmental > Aquatic > Marine > Hydrothermal vents > Sediment ...
TTTTGCATGTATTTACTGTTTTGAAGAAAAATCAAAGATATATATGAGTAAAAAAGTAGAAAAAGAAACATTAGAATTCATTGAAAAAAGGCTTCCTACAGTAAGTTCTCTGTCCATTGCATGGTACGGTGGTGAACCTTTACTTGTTATAAACACTATAGAAGATATCTCAGAAAATTTAATTTCAAAAAGTGAGGATCTCGGAGTTAAGTACAGAGCTTATATAGTGACCAATGGATATCTGTTGACAAAAAAAGTTGCTGAAAAATTAAGAGATTTATCAGTTTATGGAGCACAGATTACCATAGATGGACCAAGGAATATCCACAACAAACGCCGTCCTCTAAGAAATGGAAAGGGAACTTTTGATACGATCTTTGAGAATTTCATGGCAAGTGTTGATATACTGGATAACATAGCAATTCGAGTTAATATTGATAAGACTAACAGAAAGTATATTCCTAAACTTATAGATTTTTTTAAGGAGAGAGGACTTGAAAAAATAGCTATCATCTACTTTTCACCAGTAAGAAAATTAACTCATATCTGCGAATCTGCTGTAGGGTGTTATGAAGAACAAAAAGAATTTTCAAAAGAAGAGATCGAGCTCTACAGATATCTGGACAAAAAAGGATTTAAGATTCCAATTTTTCCTAAACCACTTTATGGATTTTGTGGTGCTATTCAACTGAATTCTTTTCTTATCGGACCTGAAGGTAATCTTTACAAATGCTGGAACACAATAGGAATGAAAGATAAAATAATTGGAAATGTTTCAGAGGGCATTACATATCCCCATCGATTCATTGACTGGCTGAAATGGGATCAGTTTGCAGGAAAAGAATGTTTGAAGTGTGAGGTGCTCCCGATCTGTATGCGAGGATGCCCATACACAGGCATGACAACAGGTGTCGAATGCGAATCATGGAAATACAATCTATCGGAAATGCTTAAATTATATTATAAAAACAAAATGCGGACATTTCCAAACAGGAGGGAAGAAAATGTGGATTAAATTTGCAATGGAGAATTTGAAAAAGAATCCAAAGAGAATAGCATTGACATCCGCAGGAATATTTATAGCTGTTGTTTTAATGACATCTTCTTATGCAGTTATTTACAGCATAGAGGAGCAGGCTCTTGAGCCATGGAGGGACATTATAGGAGGAGATGCGATCATTACAGGGGGATTTAGCATTGCAGAGACTGAAGAAGGAAAATATGAACCTATTTATGGTACAGAAGAGAAATTTATTTCGATTTCTAATACGGAAGATAACTCAAAAGCTTCTTTCGATCCTTTTTTGTTAATTCCTGTGATTTTTTTTCAAGAAGAAGAAAATCAAGGAAGTATAACAGGAAGACCCCAGAGTTCTGTTGAGCATTTTCTTACCAACAATCTCGTGGAAGGTAGACTTCCCTCAGTGACAGAAAATAAAGAACTGGAAGGTGTTGCTGATATAACAAGTTCTTTTGTTAAAAATCACCAAATTAAAGTAGGAGATAGTATAAAAGTACTTATTCCCAAGATAATTGATGGAAGATTCTCTTATGAGCAAGGAGAGGTCTGTGATATAAAGATTGTTGGAATGATAAGTTGGGGGGGTATAATCAGTTCCGATTCCGTCGTAGTTCCCTATTCACATCTTGCAGAAATATGTGATCTCGAAAAGGATAAAGCTTCATATATTGCAATTCATGTAAAGCGTCCTGAATATCGCAATGAAATTATAGAAGAAGTTAGAAAAAATACAAAATACACAGTTCTCACTATGGATCAGCTCTTTTCACAGATGAGCAAGGATTTCCAGGAACTTCGAAGTTTTATTATCAAAGTATTGAGCAGTCTGTTTATTCTTTCTTCACTTATTGTTCTTAACACTATGCTTGTTTCTGTTAATGAAAGGAAACGTGAGTTTGCTATCCTTCGATCCATAGGTATGGGATCTAAAGATATTTCTGAAATTATATTAACCGAAACTTTCCTTATAATATGTATAGGTACAGGAGGAGGAGTTTTTACTGGCTGGCTCTTTATCTCTAAGTTTATTTCTGGCATATGGCCAATTTTAAAAACAATATTTTATATAATTTTTATTGTGATTGTCATGGCATTGCTTGGGAGCATATATCCTATCTACAGAGCTATCAAAATTCATCCTATGGAGGTTTTGAAAAATGAATAATATTATAATAGAAACTGTTGATCTGACCAAAATATATACTATGGGATCTGAAAAGATTGCTGCTGTAGATCATGTAAATCTTACAGTGGAAAGAAATGAAATACTTACTATTGTCGGTCCATCAGGATGTGGGAAATCAACGTTACTTGGGCTCATAGGGGGCTTGGATAAGCCTACCTCGGGTCATGTTATATTCGAGGGAAAAAAGTTGCCTTCTTCAGAAGACAAATTAGCTTTTTTCCGTCGAAAAAATATTGGTTTTGTATTTCAGTTCTACAATTTATTACCAGCATTATCTGCACTGGACAATGTTAAATTACCACTAAAACTCTTGAAAATCCCTGATAAAGTGGCAGATGAAAGATCCAAAGAAATTTTAGAGAGGGTAGGATTGGGAAATCGTTTTTATCATAAACCTGGAGAACTTTCTGGAGGAGAACAGCAAAGAGTTGCGTTGGCAAGAGCTTTAATAACAAAACCTGTCTTAATTCTCGCAGATGAACCAACGGGCAATCTTGATTCTAAATCAGGAGATCAGATCCTGAAACTTATTCAGCAAATGAATGAAGATTATAACCAAACATTCATCATTGCTACTCATGATGAGAAAATTTCAAAGATTGCAGATCGTTCTATTCATCTTCTTGATGGGAGGATCGTATGTTCCAGTTGAGTTTAAATTTTCTTCTTCATAATAAAACCAGAACGTTTCTTACAACAACTGGTATTGCCATAGGCATTATTGTCTTTTTGATGTTATCTGCAGGAGCCACTGGAACCATCCAGCGATCTTTAAATCTTTATCGGGTTCAGTCTGCCTGCGATCTTATTGTTATGAATAAAGAGTTTACTCCTCAACAAATTACATCCATCCAGAAACTGGATGGCATAGATATTGCCGAGCCTGCTATAATAGAAAAGATTGCGATAATTGATAATTTCTATGACATAATAGCACTACCACGTTATTCTACTTTATTTAAGATCCCTTTTCCAGAATATAGGACAATACTCGTCCCCAATTTTTTATCTCAGAGATGGAAGATAGAAGATAATAGTGTTATTGAAGTAACATATGTTACCCCCGAAAAAAGAAAGACAGTTTCACTTCCTGCATCTGTGTTTTCTTCCAAAAATACAGATATTCCTTTAAGAGCTATCATAGATTTGAAGACAGGACAGGATCTATTTGGTATTTACGCCAATACTATCCTGATTCGAGTTAATCCCACCGCAGATATAAATGTACTCAAGCAAAAAATTAAAAATATTGTAGGAAATTGTGATTTCCAGACATATGAAGATATTTTTAACACTGTTAAAGAAAAAAATCAAAATTTTTTGATTTTTAAGACTATAATCACAGAAATAACCTTTTTCATTGCAGGTATTGGCATTTTAAATGAAATGTTACTCTCTATAGAAGGACAGAAACGGGAAATTGGCATCCTTAAATCTATCGGATTTACAAGTGGTCAGATTGTGGAGATCTATCTTACTCAACTCGTTATACTCGGAATTCTTGGAACACTATTGGGGATTCCACTCTCATTGTTCATGATAAAAGTTATTTATGGAACGTTGGAATATATACAATTTTTTGATATTATAATAGGGATCACCCTTAGTTTTTTCTGGATTTTCTTATTTGCTTTTTATCCATTGTATAAAGCTAAAAAATCTTCCGTTGTAGACTGTTTGAAAAGAACTCAACAGTAAATACCACTTATCCTCACAACTTCTATACCTTCTTCCTCCAGAGCCTTTATAAATGGGTTTATACCGACAGAGTCACTTGCTATGTGTCCAGAGACTATTAAGTTTCCCTTTTCTTTTTTCAGCTTCAGATAATCATTCATGTTTATATGGATATAAACAACACAGAACCCATATTCAAAATAAGTTTTTGCAATATCATACCCGCCGTTTGTTCCCGCTCCGTGAGCTATAACTGTCTTTTTTGCGTCCCCTTCCTCATCTCCTATAACGATCTCTATCTCTGTCAGTGCTCTCTGAAACTCCGGAAGTGTGTACAGTGCATCCACGACATCTTTTACCCTTTCTGGCTTTGCTTTATCCACAGTTTCCTGCATTATCCTCCTCCCTATTTCATCCAGGGGATTATGTATGTTCATCAATGGCATTTTCATTTTTTCAGCTATCAATGGAAGATGTGTATAGTTTCTTGAGTGATTTGCTATCTTTAACCTCTGTTTTAGATTTTCTATGGATTTATATGCTTTTTCCTCTGGGATGCCATTTTTTATCATAATCTCCGCATGTTTATCGATTACTTTATAGAAATTCAGTACTGCATTGTTTCCTAGGGGGTGATGTGCTATAACACAGTCACATTTCATTTTCTGAGCCAGAATAAGCTCTGAGGTACTTATATCAATACCAAAAAGGACTCTTTTTATATTTTCCCCATGAACGTATATCTCGGAATCGTATGGAATCTCTTTCTGTCCTGAGAGATTTAAGGCTATCTCCATTATTTCTTCTGTATTCATATTATCTCTCCTCCTCAAAATTTCTGTTGCCATTGATCAGAGAACAGTTTTTTATTATTATCATGAAGTTTCTTTCTCTTTCTGTATTTTAATTTTTTTGCACAGGACAAAGTATTTCAATACATAAATTGAATGAGAGGAATGATAGTTGGAGTGGATGAAGCAGGCAGAGGCTGTGTTATAGGACCAATGGTGATCTGTGGAGTGGGTGCTGAGAAAATGGATATCACAGGAATCAAAGATTCCAAACTTCTTACACCAGAGAAAAGAGAAAAATTTGCGTATATCATCAAAAAAAATGTGAAATATTATTATAAAATCTTAACTCCAGAGGTCATAGACGAATATACAGAAAAAAACAGACTCAATATTCTGGAAGTGGAGGGATTCTCAGAGGTGATAAAAAAATTTGATCTCTCATCAAAGTTTTTTGTTGATTCCTGTGATGTGGATCCTGAGAGGTTCAAAAGGAGGATCATGGAGATCACAGGGGAGATCGATATAGTTTCAGAGCATAAGGCAGATAGAAAATACCCCATAGTCTCTGCAGCCTCTATTCTGGCGAAAGTGGAGAGGGACAGGATTATAAAAGATCTGGGATATGAGTTTGGTTCTGGCTATCCTTCAGATAAAAGAACAATAATCTTTTTAAGGAAATGGTACTTGAAAAATAAAGATTTTCCTGATTTTGTAAGGAAATCATGGGATACTGTGAAGAAGATAAAGGAGGATATAAATCAGCAGAGACTGGATCCATGAAATACTTTTTATTCTCTCAGGGTGATAGAGATATATGGAAGATTACTTTGAATCACTTGAGAGGGGACTTGAGAATATATACAAAATAGCTGAGGAGGCAAGAAAAAAGGGTCAGGATCCGTATCTCAGGGTGGAGATCGCTCCTGCCAGAGATATGGCAGCAAGAGTTGAGGGGCTTGTTGGGCCTGTGAATGTGGCTTCAAAGATAAGAGAACTGGACAGGATGAATTATTCAAGAGAAGAGATAGCTCTGAAGATCGCTGAAGAGATAACAGAGGGAAAATTTGGAAATTATACCCAGGAGAAGTGTGCAGAACAGGCTGTAAGAACAGCCTTAGCCATTCTCACTGAAGGTATCGTTGCTGCTCCCTTAGAGGGAATTGCTCAGGTAAAGATAAAGGAGAATATGGATAACACAAAGTTTCTCTCTCTTTACTTTGCAGGACCTATAAGATCTGCTGGAGGAACAGCTGCAGCCTTATCTATCCTTGTGGGGGACTATGTAAGAAAAAAATTATCTCTTGGGAGATATGTGCCGACTGAGGATGAGATTGAGAGGTTTATTGAGGAGGTCGAACTCTATGATAGAGTTGCTCATCTGCAGTATTATCCTTCGAGGGAGGAACTAAAGCTTGCTTTACAGAATATCCCCATAGAGGTCACAGGAGAGTCAACAGAGAAGGTGGAGGTTTCAGGTTACAGGGATCTGGAGAGAATAGAAACAAATAGAGTCCGTGGTGGCGCAATGCTTGCTGTATGTGAGGGATTACTCCAGAAAGCATCCAAAGTTTTGAAATATGTTGAGGCTCTGAAACTGGATGGATGGGAGTGGATCAGGGAGATATCCTCATCTTCGAAAAAAGAGGAGGAGTTTGAGCTGGAAAACTGGAAATATTTAAAGGAGATCATAGCGGGGAGACCCATATTCTCCTATCCTTCAAGAAGAGGAGGATTCAGGATCAGATACGGAAGGAGCAGAAATACAGGATTTGCGGCATGGGGTGTTCATCCATGCACAATGCTCGTCCTCGAGGATTTTCTTGCAATAGGAACACAGATGAAGACAGAAAGACCTGGAAAGGCAAACATTGTCTGTCCTGTGGATACCATAGAGGGACCTATTGTGAAAATGAGGAATGGAGATGTTATAAGGCTTGAAGATTATGATGAGACTCTGAAACTGAGAGATAACATAGATAAAATTCTTTTCCTTGGAGATGCGCTTATATCTTACGGTGATTTTCTTGAAAATAACCATATCCTTCTCCCTTCGGGGTATGTTGAGGAATGGTGGATTCAGGATCTCGGAGACAGGGAGAAGGTGGATCCTTTCAGTATCTCTGAGGAAAAAGCCATTGAACTCTCTGAGAAATACGATATTCCCCTTCATCCTAAATACACATCTTTCTGGTACTATCTCAGTTTTGATGAGTTAAAGGAGTTCATGGATTATCTGAGTATAGGAGAGATAGGGGAAAAAATTATCCTCCCATTGAATGACAAAAAAAAGCTTCTTGAAAAGATATGTTTAGAGCACAGAGTTTCTGAGAACAGAATAATTATTAACTCTCTCTTCCTGAAAAAGATAAATTTTTCCAGATTTTACGAGATCTACGAATCTCTGAAAGATGAGGATATATCTGATAAAGAAAAGATATTTAAAGCTTTTAAATACTGCACTGGAATAAAAATAATGGATAAATGTCCATACACCGTTGGAGGTAGGATGGGGAGACCTGAAAAGGCAAAGGAGAGATTGATGGCTCCGCCTGTTCACAGCCTTTTCCCCGTTGGTAATTATGGAGGAAAAACAAGGAGCATTGTGAAAGCTTCCAATCTGAATTACATAAATGTTGATATAATAAACCTTAAATGTCCTGTTTGCGGAGAAAAAACATTTAAAAGGAAATGTGATAAATGTGGTGCTGTGACAAAGCTTTACAAAGTCTGTGAGAATGAAAAATGCAGTGTGGACACAATAGAGACAGAGGAGGATAGATGCCCAGCATGCAACTCTCCACTGAAGATACATTCTTTAAAGAAGATATATCTGAATGAGGAATATAAAAAAGCTTTAGAGAATCTCAAAATTCCTTCTCCAAAGGAAGTCAAAGGGGTTATAGGGATGATCTCCTCCCAGAAAATACCTGAAATTCTTGAAAAAGGGATTTTAAGAGCAAAGAATAATGTTTATGTATTCAAGGATGGCACAATAAGATTCGACTGTACAGATGCACCTCTCACTCATTTTACACCGGAGGAGATAAATGTATCAGTAGAAAAGCTGAAAGAACTGGGATATACAGAGGATTATTCAGGAAATCCAATAAATAATGAAAAACAGATAATAGAGCTTAAGCCTCATGATGTGATATTACCTGAGACAGGAGGGGAGTATCTTCTGAGGGTATCAAAGTTTGTTGATGACTGTCTTGAGAAGATATACGGGATGAAAAGATACTACAATGCAAGAACTAAGGAGGATCTCATAGGAAAACTTGTCATCGGTCTTGCTCCACACACATCAGCCGGTGTTCTTGGAAGAATAATTGGTTTTTCATCTACCAAAGTGGGATATGCTCATCCCTTTTTCCATGCAGCCAAAAGGAGAAACTGTGACGGAGATGAAGATTCTTTCATGCTTGCTCTTGAAGCACTTCTTGATTTTTCAAAACTTTTCCTTCCTGAGAAGAGAGGAGGAAAAATGGACGCACCATTAGTTCTCACAACAAAGATAGATCCGGCAGAGGTGGATAAAGAAGTTAGAAATATGGATATTGTGGATATTTATCCGTTGGAATTCTATGAAATGTCACAGAAATTTGCAAAGCCACAGAAAATAAGAATAGAAAAAGTTGGAGATAGACTGGGGAAAGAAAATGCATTTTATGGATTTAAATTCACACACAATACCTCAGATATATCCTTAGGACCAAAGATAAGCGCTTACAAAACACTTGGCGCAATGGAGGATAAGATAAATGCCCAGTTAAGTCTTGCTGAAAAGATTGAGGCTGTTGATGAGAATGATACTGCGGAAAGACTTATAAATTCCCATTTCCTCCCAGATCTCATAGGAAATATGAGAGCTTTCTCAACTCAGGCTTTTAGATGCGTTGATTGCAATAAAAAATATAGAAGAGTCCCTTTGAGTGGAAAATGCAGCTGTGGGGGGAGATTGATTTTAACTGTTTCTCATGGTTCTGTGGAGAAATATCTCAAGATCTCAAAGATGCTTCTGGAGAAGTATGATATTGATAATTACGTGAAAGAGAGAATAGAGATAATAGAGAAGAGTATTGAAACAGTTTTTACAGGGAAGAAGAAGCAGATGTCTCTTGCTGATTTTTTATAGAAAAAGAGTAAAATGCATTGTCATATCTCTGTGAAAGAGATCTCAGTAGTTTTCTGATGTTTACAGGAAATCTTCCAGAGTTGCCTGTTTTTTCTCTGTGACTATCTCATCAAAGCTCTTATTGAAGAAAACTAAAAGAGAGTCTGCTATGGGCTTTAGCTGTTTTTCTATATAATGATTGTAATCTATCTTTACTCTTCCTAAATTTTCCACAGGTTCAGGTCCATTCTTTGTCATCACGTATTTTATTACTCTATCTCTGAAGTTCCCGAGTTTTCTCGCTGCTTTTACGTGTGGAGGCGTTGTTTTTGTATAGGATTCAAGATCTTTTCTCACTCCTTTTTTATAAACGAGGAGAGAATCAAGTTTACCGGATTTTAGATTTTCTACTGTTTCTTTTATGTATGTCTCATAATCTTCGTTTAAAAATACCTTCTTCAATAAATTGTACTGGAACTGCTTGGCCAGATCTGTCCAGTCCCTTCTCACATATTCCAATCCAACTATATCAACTTTTTCTCCCATTAATCCTGCGTATCTCTTCTTTGCACCTCTTTCAAGATGTCTCTGTTTCGGCAGGTAAAACTTTTCATACAGCTTTTCGAACTCAAGCATGAGATAATTTTTAGTTCCGTAGTTCTCCTTCACATATGACTCATAAAAATCGTTTATACTCTTTTCAATGTTTTTTCCAATTTTCTCTGCTTCTTCACAGTTTTCAGCATTTGAAACAACGAATATTGAGTCTGTATCCCCATAAATGACTTTATATCCCATCTCTTCAACTTTTTCTGTTGTGAGGTTTAAAAAGAATCTTCCAAATGCTGTTATTGCATTTGCTATCTTTGAGTTATAGAATCTGCAGTTTGGATTCCCGAGAACACCAAAAAAGGAGTTCATAATGATTTTGATAGCGTACTGTTCTTCGTATATATGCTTTACCTTTTTTCTCTTTTCCATGAGTTCAAGGATTATCTCAGGAAGAATTGCCCTTTCACTTTTGAAATAAACACCATTCGGAGCTTTAATCTTTGTTTTCTCTTCTGTAAAGGTAAGTGGGTCTATGTTCATAGTCGCAATTATCGATGGATACAGACTTCTGAAATCAAAGAGGAGAACATAATCATATATGCCGTAAAGAGGTTCCCTCACGAGTCCTCCGATCACATGTTTTTTCTCGCCGCCCTTTACCGAAGGACAGACTATTCCCCTTTTTCTTGCTCTTCTGAGATACAGTGAATCAAAAGAGGCTATAGATCCCTTCACTCTATCTAACTGTAACCCCGTTATCCCTGCCATCTTTTTCGAAAACTCAATGAGCTTTTTTTCTTTGATGATATTGTAGACAAGTTCAGCATCTTTCCTGTTATACTCCACGAGTTTTTCCGGGTTTTTCTCAAGGATTTTATGGATATCTTTTTCTATTTCGATCTTTCTTTCCCCCAATACCTCAAAAGCAGCTGTATCAAGTTTATAATCCTCAAGCTTTAAGGCAAAGTCTCTCACAAGATACATCCCATCAAGTACCATCCTTCCATCGATGCTCACTCTCGAAGCTCTTATAAATGATCTCTCTGTTCTGAACTTTGTACCTCTTTCAGATCTTCCAAGATCGAATGTTATTTTATGTTTTGAGAATCTCTTTTCGAGATACTTAAAATCGAAGTCTATGACATTCCATCCCACTATAATATCCGGATCTTCCTCTATAATATATTTTTTAACTTCGATAAGAAGATCCTTTTCATCGGAGAGAGAAACAGCTCCTTCTACTTCCTTCTTCAGTATAAAACTCTTATACTTTCTACCGTCATAAAAACTCACACATACTACTTCTTGTGTTTCCTCATCCACCTCTATATCTATGGAAAGAACTCTGAGAGGAATATCCCCCTCAGAAGGGGAGAGATACGGGTCTTCATATACTCTATTGACTCTTTCTCCTTCTTTATATTCTCCATTTATATCTATAACTGCATATATGTCATGATCGAATAAAAACCGGTAAGCAAATTTTATATCGGCTTCATAACACTCTATATTATTTTTTTCAAACTCTCTTCTGAGTCTTTTGACATCAGAAGGCATATCTGTATATACTTTAACAACTTTTTCCTTGGAAAAATTCAAAAAATCTGTTTTTTCATACTCAAAATTCTCAATTTCCAATGCAGAGTTCAGATCTTTCTCTCTGATAAAGAAATAAGGTCTGTATTCCTTCAAACACAGAAAACTTTTTCCATTCTCCAGCCTACCATATAACTCAACAAACACTTTATTCCCTTTTATGTCATATGTGGGATGAACTATAAAACCCTTCATCAATACTAATTCTCATCATAATTTTTATAGATATCCTCCGAACACCATCATAAACAATATAAGTTTTGAGATTGAGATATCTATATAAAAGGTCTTAGGAAGTATGGATCAGATCTGGATACGCTATAGAGAAAATAGAGTGGACATTATTCAGAAATAATAATGTACAGGAGGGATATACATGATAAAACCGTATTACGAAAGAGATAATTTCAAGCTCTATCTTGGCAACTGTCTTGAGATCCTCAAAGAAATACAGGAAAAGGTGGATATGATATTTGCCGATCCTCCTTACAATCTTTCCAATAATGGTTTCACATGCCACTCAGGAAAGAGAGCCTCTGTAAACAAGGGAGAATGGGACGTGAGCAGAGGCATCGAGGAAGATTTTAATTTTCATCTCCAGTGGATAAAAGCATGCAGAGAAGTTTTAAAATCAAATGGAACAATATGGATCAGCGGTACATACCATTCCATATATGCATGTGGATACGCTCTGCAGATTCTTGGATATAAGATATTGAATGATATTGCATGGTTCAAACCAAATGCTCCACCAAATTTAAGCTGTCGATACTTTACGGCAAGTCATGAAACGCTCATATGGGCGATAAAAGATCCAGAAGCAAAACATACATTTAATTACAAACTCATGAAAGAAGGAGACTGGCCTGAAGATTTTATCAAAAAAGAGAAGAGTCAGATGAGATCTGTCTGGGCAATACCAGCTCCAAAACCCGAAGAAAAGAAATACGGAAAGCATCCAACACAGAAACCTTTTTTGCTTTTAAAAAGGATCATTCTGGCAAGTACGAATGAAGGGGACCTTATACTTGATCCCTTTACAGGAAGCTCTACCACAGGACTGGCGGCGTATAAATACAATAGAAGATTCATAGGAATCGATAGTAAAAAGGAGTATCTTGATCTCTCTATAAAGAGATTTGAGGATTTGAGAGGAGGAGATATATGAAAATTGCATTTGTAATATATAATGGAATGACAGCTCTCGATTTTATCGGTTTTTATGATCCGGTGACACGTTTAAGAGATATTGAATGGGATGTGTGTGCGTTATCTGAGGAAGTTCATGATATCAATGGTCTTTGTTTTGTACCCACAAAAGTTTCACCGAATCTTGGAGATTATGATATGTTGTTTGTACCAGGGGGATATGGTTCCAGAAAACTGATCAACAGTAAGGAGTTTATAGAATGGCTCAAGACAGGAAAGAACTGTAAACTGAAAGTTTCCGTGTGCACAGGAGCTTTGTTGTTTGGAGCTGCAGGT
>Ga0190303_1000882_pt1 | contig 12397 bp, 14 predicted proteins | sample 48700701_MG_FD_161672 | JGI IMG/M metagenome (GOLD analysis project Ga0190303, IMG submission 161672) | Hydrothermal vent sediment bacterial communities from Southern Trench, Guaymas Basin, Mexico - 4870-07-0-1_MG | ecosystem: Environmental > Aquatic > Marine > Hydrothermal vents > Sediment ...
ACAAAAATTGGTGCAGATCTAACGCGATTGATTGCGATGTCTTTTGGTCAGACGGGAGACTATCAAAAAGCACTAGACGCGCTTCAAAAACTGGACTCATTTGCACAATTAGATAAGCAAGAGAAAGAAGAAACTTGGGAGGATGTATTAGAAAGCGTCACTGATGATGCCACGGAAGTTGCTTTGTTGCAGTTTGTTTTGGCAGCTCATGGCGAAATAGAGCGCCAGGCATTATCTCGGAAAACCAGAAGAAAATTGGCATTACGGCTGTTAAAAGAAGGTTGGCCGGTTATGGCCGAGAAGGTGCTTGCAGCACCCACGCCCCCGGTAACGGATGACCGTATGATATTGGCCCAAGCTTCAATCCTCAACGGGAGAGCAGAGCGAGCAATTATTATGCTTGAAAATGTCGCGGGTGAAGAGGCCGCAAAACTACGGGCATCGGCGCATGAAAAAATAGGAAATTTTTTGGATGCCGCGCGTGAATATGGTGTGGGGCAGGATAGTGAAAATCAGAAATATGCTACGTGGCGATCAGAGGACTGGACGCAACTGGCTTTGACAGGATCAAAGATAGAACAAGCAGTTGCACAGATGATGCTAACACAAAACAAAGCCGTGTATGAGGTGGGGCCATTTATCAATGACGTTATTGCGCAAGACAATTTTTTGCTAACGATGAGCAAAACAGAACGGGAGACTATCGAGCGGATGTTGGAGGAATATCCAACCCTTACTCAAGAAGACTCATAGCACTTACTTTAGTCATGTTTTATAAAGGGTTGTGGCGTAGCTTGGTTGAGAAATCATAGCAAGAATTGCATCAAATAATGGCTAGAACTGCCTTGAAAACCAGAAATGTGCTGGCCATAAAACCTGCCAGTTATTGCAAATATCTTTGCAAATTTACCCATCGCTTTATTCTTATAATATTAATGCTTTTCGCGGCCATTTTTGTGCCGGATCGCGTGAACTCTGCGCAGGACTTATCGCGAATTTGCGATCAGGCTGCGGCGTATGCTGCACAGAAAACCGGAATTCCGGTTTCCGTGTTACAAGCAATTTCACTAACCGAAACAGGGCGTAATCGAAGTGGGAAAATGCGCCCCTGGCCATGGACGGTCAACATGGAGGGGAAAGGTGTCTGGTTTGATAATGAAGATGACGCTAGGGCCTATGTTTACAAGAATTATAAGCGTGGTGCTCGCAGTTTTGATGTTGGATGTTTTCAGATAAACTATAAGTGGCACGGACATGAGTTTGCCTCGATTGAGGAGATGTTTGAGCCAAATCCAAACGCGTTATACGCCGCGAATTTTCTTCTGAAACTATATCGGGAGAAAGGGGACTGGAGCAGTGCCGCGGGCGCATATCATTCACGTACACCCAAATATGCGGATAAATACGAAAAACGGTTTAATGCATTTCGGAAGGCTCTGCTTGGAAATGATGCATCACCGCCCCCGTTATTAACGGTTGCCGTGGATGCGCCAATTTTGCTGGTACCTAAACCGGTTGCTCGCACTAACCGTTATCCGCTTCTGCTAGGGAATAGCGGCCCTCGTGCTCTCGGTTCACTGGTCCCACTGGGGACAAGGCAAACAGCACAGCGCCTGATCACGATAGGAGGAGATGATGGATAAACCATTATCTATGCTTTCCAGCATTTTCCAGCCCACAATTCTGCTGGCGTTGGCGTTAATGGCAATCATCGTAATGATGATTCTGCCGGTGCCGTCGTGGGTCTTGGACATTGGATTGGCTGCATCATTTGCGCTGGCCATTCTAATGTTCACAATAACACTTTTTATTGAGCGCCCACTGGAATTTTCGGCATTCCCAACGGTTCTACTAGCATCCCTGATGTTGCGCTTATCGCTGAATGTATCTTCGACAAAATTGATTATTGGCGAGGGCCATACAGGCACCGGAGCTGCAGGTAATGTCATCGAAGGGTTTGCAAATTTCGTTATGGGCGGAAGCGTCTTTATGGGGCTTGTTGTTTTCGGCGTGTTGATGATCGTAAATTTTATTGTGATCACCAAAGGGGCCGCGCGTATGGCCGAGGTGGGCGCAAGATTTGCGCTTGATGGAATGCCAGGCAAGCAGCTTGCGATTGATAGCGATATGTCCGCCGGTGCAATTGATCACGCCGAAGCAAAAGCGCGCCGTGAGAGAGAGCAGGCAGAAACGACATTTTTTGGCTCCCTCGATGGGGCGTCAAAATTTGTCAAAGGCGATGCAGTTGCCGGATTGCTTATCACATTGCTAAACCTTGTGATGGGCTTGATCATGGGCGTTGTAATGCATGGGATGCCATTGTCCAACGCCTTTGAAACCTATGCAATCCTGACGATTGGCGATGGTCTTGTCACGCAAATACCGGCGGTAATTATTTCAATTGCGTCGGCTTTGTTATTGTCACGAGGCGGCACAAAAGGGTCGGTTGACCGTGAACTTATCGGCCAATTGGGACGATATCCGGCAGCGCTTGCGACAGTAGCGGTATTGATGGCTTTGTTTGCACTGGTTCCGGGCTTGCCGTTTTTCCCGTTCATGGTTGGTGCGGTTGTGCTGTCGGCCAGTGCATGGGCTATGCGTAAATCTGCAATAAAAAAGAAATCCGAGGATCAGAAAACAGCAAAAGAGGTAGAGACGCAACCAACAAGAACCCCGATGGGGGATTTGCTCGATCTGGAAGATATCCATGTTGAGTTTGCCCCCGATCTGGTCAGCATGGTGTTGGATCCGGCAACAGGTCTGGATGCACGCATCGCAAATATGAGAACCCATGTCGCGTCATCCTTTGGGCTGATTCTGCCCGAAATCCGATTGACAGATGACGCATCTCTGCCTGCGGGCACATACGTGGTTAAGGTTCAAGGGGTCGAGCAGGTACGCGATCAACTACGACCGGAGTGCGCCCTGGCATTGCTGCCGGATGGGCCGGATATTTTGCCCGGAGGCGAGGATGTGAGCGAGCCGGTTTACGGCGCTCCCGCCCGCTGGATTGGAACCGAAGCACAAGAAGAAGCGGCCCTATCCGGTGTGACGATTGTCACAGCGACCGAAGTATTAGCCACCCACCTTCTAGAAGTGATCAAACGAAATTTTGCGCGGCTGTTGACGTTGAAAGCATTGCGTAGATTGCTTGATGAATTTGTTAATCTATCGGACGACCAACGTGCAGAAGCAAACCGGCGAATGCTGGACGAACTGATGCCAGATAAAGTGCCAGTAGGTCTACTGTTGTCGGTGATGCGTCTGTTATTGGAGGAGCGAGTTTCTGTTCGCAACTTGCCCTTGATTCTTGAAGCGATTGCTGAAGCGCGGCCAATAAATCCATCACCCGAGGTAGTTTGCGAGCACGTCCGGCAACGCCTGGGATTCCAACTGGTTGCCGAGATGAAACGGGATGATGGCACAATCCCGCTAATCCAGCTTGCACCGGAATGGGAGCAAGCCTTTACCACGTACCAGATTGAGGGGGATCGTGGTTATGGTGATGTCGCCTTGCCGCCGGATGATTTTAACAGGTTGGCGAATGGCGTGGCCGAAAAACTGGCGCGGGCATCGGAGACTGGAATTTATCCTGCAATAGCAACACCGAGCCACCGGCGGCGGTTTTTACGAACGGTTCTTTCGGCAAAAGGGATTACAAATCCGGTACTTTCGTTTGAAGAAATCGGAATAGAGGCACGGCCTTCTCTTGTCGGTTTAGTTCCGGCATGAATGCAGCATTAACTGCCCTTCAGGAATTTGGACAAGAAGGCTTACTAATAGGTATTATCGTTTTTTTGCGGGTGGGGGCGGCAATGGCTGTGCTTCCAGCCTTCGGAGAAAGTTCAGTTCCGCAGCGCGTTCGTCTTGGGCTCGCGCTGGGATTCACAGCAATTGTCACTCCAGCTGTTGCCAGCCAAGTAGAGCCATTAACCAAAGATCAGGGCGTCTTGTCGATACTCCTTGCCACCGAAGCATTGGCAGGTCTTGCGCTCGGGGTCGGGCTGCGCCTGTTTATTCTTGCGCTGCAAATGGCTGGATCAATTGCGGCGCAAGCAACATCTTTGTCGCAGGTTTTCGGGGGCAGCGCCGGATTTGACCCGCAACCGGCTATTGGTCACCTTCTGGTTTTCGGGGGTCTTGCCCTTGCAGTAATGGGCGGGCTTCATGTGCGCGTGGCCGAAGCCATAATCCTGTCTTATGATGTATTGTTGCCCGGCCAGTTTCCTAGTGCAGCGGTACTAAGCGAATGGGGTGTGTCACAGGTGGCCCGCGCCTTTGCACTGGCGTTTACATTGGCAGCACCATTTGTCATCGCCTCATTGATATATAATGTGGCGCTGGGCGTGATTAATCGCGCGATGCCACAGTTGATGGTGGCGTTCGTGGGCGCGCCCGCGATCACAGCCGGGGCGCTCATTCTGATGTTTCTGGTTCTGCCGTTGATGTTGTCGGTCTGGTCGAGTGAGCTGTCAGAATATCTACAAAATCCGTTTGGGTGGCACAGATGAGCGGGGGAAACGAGGGCGAGGACAAGCAATTTGAGCCAACACAAAAGAAGCTGGATGATGCACGCAAAAAGGGCGAGGTTGCCAAATCGACGGATTTGAATACCGCGGCATCGTATAGTGGGATATTATTGGTTGCCGTTGCGATGGGCGCGGTAATGACGTCCAATTTTGGGCAGTTGTTGGCCAATATACTAGAGAATTCCGACCAGATTTCCGATGTATTCTTTAATGACAGCGCACAGTCGACATCTGGCGGAGTAATACAGATATTGCTGACCTCTGTTGGCCCCTGGTTTCTCATTCCAGGGTTGCTTGTGTTACTTACAATTCTTGCTCAGCGCAGTTTTATTGTGGCGCCAGATAAACTGATCCCGAAACTTTCGCGCATTTCGCCACTTTCGAATGCCAAGAATAAATTCGGGCGCAGCGGGTTGTTCGAGTTTGGGAAAAGCTTTTTCAAGCTGTTGATCTACTCGATCGTGCTGGCGATGTTTTTGAAAGCCAAACTGCCTGAAATCCTGGGAACAGTGCATCTTTCCCCGGCAATGGTGACGAGCGTTTTGTTGCGGTTGGTCGTGGAATTTTTATCCATTGTTTTAATCATTGCCCTTGCCATAGGAACTGTGGATTTTCTGTTTCAAAAGGCCGAACACACCCGCCGCAACATGATGTCACGTAAGGAAATGACCGACGAAGCAAAGCAGAGCGAGGGTGATCCACACATGAAGCAACAACGCCGGCAAAAGGGGTATGCCATTGCGATGAACCAGATGTTGGCTGATGTGCCGGAGGCTGATGTTATCATTGTTAACCCAGAGCACTATGCAGTTGCATTGAAATGGGACCGCAAATCTGGCGCCGCACCGTCCTGTGTGGCCAAGGGTGTGGATGAAATTGCCGCGCGAATAAGAGAGGCAGCCGCCGAAGCCGGAGTGCCAATTCATCGTGACCCGCCAACGGCCCGAACGTTATTTGCAACAGTCGAGATCGGGCAGGAAATTCGACCAGAACATTATCACGCTGTGGCTGCCGCAATTCGCTTTGCAGAAAAGCTGCGAAATATAGCACAACCTCGGGGGCGTGTGTAATTGGAAAAACAGTTGAAAATGCTACGCGCCTTAACCCGAATGGCACTAGACGTTGAAATGATGAAACTTCAACGCTTCGTAAGGGCAGAGCAAAGAAAAGCGGGCCAGATCCAGAGCCTGAATAAATCAGGTGCGGATAGGGACGCATCGCTTACGAATAACGGGTGTGCAGATTTTGCTCTTTATGCTGGGGCCGATGATCGTTGGAGGATGTGGAAGCAGAAGAAAATAATGACCCTGAACACCCAAAGAGCATCCTTGATCGCGGCAAAGGATGAGCAAAAAATGCACACGCAAAAAGCATTCGGTAAAGATGAAGCCGTGCGGCGGCTTGTTTCCAAGGCTTCAGATACGGCAAGGCTAAAGCATAGCAAGCTGTGAAAATATCAGCTAAACATCCTGCCGCACAATTTCCGCAATCAGCACGTCCCTGACAACGGGACCTGCTACCTTTCTGGCAATTTCATACAGGGAATCCCTAAGCAGAGTCATATTATTGCTGTTGGTGAATGTTCCTTCAAACCCGCCCGCATTTGCGTGGTCAAACAGCACCTGATTGAATGCATCCCGCAGTTTCGGCTCTCTTTGAAACGTTGCCTCTTTCCCGCCGGACGTCACTTCAATACTGATTGATAGTACAACCAGTGCGGCCATTTTCCCGTCCTTGACCACGGGTATGACAAACTGGTTATTCATTTTCACATATTCGGGGACAACGTCGTCACCGTGATCATCTACGTCATGGCTGGTCTCGGCGTGATCGTCCTTGGCTTCGGGGCCACAAGTGGCAACATCAGTTTCCACAACCGGCTCGGGTTTCAGCATCACGCCCGCCCCGATGCCAGCGCCAACACCAATAAGTGCAAATAGAATAGGGAGTATTTTACCCATAACTAACCTCGTTAACGTTAAAACGGCAGGATAATATCGGCAGCTTGCTGGCCATAACGGGGCTGCTGCGCACTTGAAATTTGGCCACGCCCGCCATATGAAATCCGTGCCGAAGCAATCTTGTCATATGTGATCTGGTTTTGGCGTGAAATGTCCTCGGGGCGAACGTAACCTGTGATTAACAGCTCGCGGATTTCAAAATTCACCCGAACCTCTTGCGAGCCCTGAATTGCCAGCACACCGTTTTGCAGCACATCCACAACGGTCGCGGCAATCCTAAGAGTGATCTTTTCCTTGCGCCGGACCGATCCGTCTCCGGTAAAGGTGCTGGTCGAATTGCTTTCAAAAGCGGTGCCCATCGTTGCCCCATCCGGCAGTTTTTCATCGATGCGCTGCGGGATGCCCAGCAAGTTTGGCAGGCCCGCACGTTCGGATCCATTGCGATTACGTGCGGTAGAATTTGAAATCTCGGCCTTTTCATCGATCTCGATAACAACCGTTAAAATATCACCGCGCTGAACGGCACGCCGATCTCCCAACAATGACTGCCTGCCTGGATCCCAGAGCGAAGCTGTATCTGCGGGCCGATGCCGCTCAACGGTTTGCGGAAGCGAAGGGGTCATCATTGCATAATGTTCATCCGAGCCCTGAATCGGGGTAAGTGGCGGAACCTGACCAACGGTTTTCAATTTGGCACAGCCTGTTGTGGCCAGCAGGATAATGATCAGAGATAGGCAAGAGAATCGAGACATTAACAGGTCCTTATTTTTAACATTAACGGCCAACGGTGACAGTACCATCCGCACCAATAATTCCGGTAACAGTGGTGCGGGATGTCAGGTTCATCACCCGCAAATAATCACCAACGCCACCGCGCCCCAGCGCGCGTGCATCAGCCGCTATGCGCAATCCGCCGCGTCGATAAACCAGCATGACGATCTGGTTTCGCTTGATGATTGCGGCTGGCCCAACGTCACCCGGACGAATAGGGCGGCCTGCATATAAAACCACCCGCGCCTCCAGCCCCACGGCATCCTCTATCCGGTTAAGCGACCCGGCAATGTCCACATCCTTTAGAGTGACGTCTTCGGAGCCGATAATTGCGTGACTGCGTATGGTCCGCGTCGCAACAAGAGTTTCGCCAAAAGCCGGAGAGGCGCAAAGCGAAAATATTATCAAAATCCATTTCACCATCAGCGGATCTGCGTGGTTGCGCCGAGCATTTGATCGGCGGCAGAGATAACTTTTGCATTCAGTTCATAACCGCGCTGGGCCTCGATCAACTCGGTAATTTCGCGCACGGCATCAACGGATGAATCCTCAAGGTACCCTTGACGCAACACCCCCAAACCGTTTTCACCAGGCGAGCTGACAAGGGCAGGGCCAGAGGCGCCAGTTTCCAGAAACAGGTTACTTCCGATCGCCTCCATTCCCTTTGGGTTGGTAAATGTGGCCAGTGTGAACTGACCCAGAAGTTCGGGTTCCACGCGGTCATTGAAATAGGCATAAACTTCGCCCTCGGCGTTGATGGCGATGCTGCGGGCGTCGGATGGAATGGTGATGTCCGGCACCACGCCATAGCCTTCCGAATTCACGATCAACCCGTCGGCAGAGCGTTTCAAACCACCATCACGCGTGTAGCCAGATGCGCCGGATGGCAGGGTTACTTCAAAATATCCCGCCCCCTCGATCGCCAAATCCAGATCACCACCGGTGGCGGCCAGCGACCCTTGGGCCAGTTGCACGGAAACCGAGGCGGGGCGAACGCCAAGCCCCAGTTGAACGCCAGTCGGCAAAACCGTGCCATCGGCGGCATTGATGGTGCCGGCGCGGGTGGCTTGTTGATAATGCAGATCAGCAAATTCGGCACGCCGAGCATTATACCCCGTGGTGCTCATATTGGCGAGGTTGTTCGAGATCACCTCGACCCGCATCTGTTGGGCCATCATCCCGGTGGCAGCAATTTTAAGGGCGCGCATTACAGTCTCCTTTATCTATCGGCCAAGGGTAGAAAGAACGCCGCGAATGCGCTCATCCTCTTTATCCAAAAAGCTCTGACCCAGTTCATAAGCATGCTGAACCTCGATCATGCGGGCAATTTCGATCACGGGGTTCACGTTGGAATCCTCGACAAACCCTTGCATAATGGCGGAATCCTCAACCGGAATAACATCGCCTTTAACCTGAAACCGAACCCCGTTCTGGCGGGTTAAATCGGTGGGATCAGCGGGCGTATATAACCCGATCTGGGTTTGTGGCAGACCATCGGCACTAAGCGCTCCGTCCGCCGAGACTGCGATCGTTAGTGCGTCGGGCGGAATAAAAATCGGCGAGCCACCGCCATCCAGCAGACGGTATCCATCCGGCGTGACCAGCTCACCCTCGCCATTGGGGGTGAAACTACCAGCGCGGGTTAATTGCTGCCCATCCGGCGTTTCGATCATGAAAAACCCTTCGCCCTCGATGGCAAAATCAAAGCTGCCGTTGGTCTGGGTCAGGGTGCCCTGCTGTTGCATGGTCAGCCGCACATTTGCGGTGGCCATAGAGAGCGAGCTTTCCTTGCCGTCCAGCGCCTTGATGTGTTCAGCAAAAATCACACCTTCTTTGCGAAATCCGGTGGTCGACAGATTGGCAAGATTGTTCGCCACGGTCGACATTTCGCGCAACAGCCCAGCTTGACGGGTCAGGGTGGTGTATCCGGCGTTATCCATGCTTAGCCTCCTGCGATCAGTGGAATGATTGTGCTGGTGAAAAACGACACCAGCGTTTCGGTCATGAAACTCATTGAAACCCAGAACACCGCCAGAATGGCGCCCAGCTTGGGCACAAACGTCAGGGTCATTTCCTGAATAGAAGTCAGCGCCTGAAATAGGCCAACCGTCAGGCCCGTTATCAGCGCAACCGTTAGAATCGGCAGCGATATGACCACCGCAATCCATAACCCTTGTCGCAGGGTATCAAAGAAAATCAGCTCATCCATTAAACCGGCATCCTCAGGATTTCCTGATAGGCCTCGACCACCTTGTCACGCACAGTCACGGCGGTTTCGATCGCCAGTTCGGTTTGCGCCAATGCGGTGACCAGTGAATGCGGATCGGCACCACCTGTCATGGCCGCCTTGGCCACGTCTTCACCCTGTTGCAGGGTCGAGGCAAAATCGGCAGCGACTTGGCCAAAGGCCCCCAGCCCGCCCGCACCCGCGTCAGGCTTTGGCGCTGTCGCGGGGCGGGTTGCTGCATATTGCTGGGCTGCGAGTGAGGATTTAATATCCATTCTAGATCACCTTTTATCTACGCAAAAGTTCAAGCAGGCTGGACGACATTTGCCGTGCCTGATCAAACATTTTGAGGTTTGCCTCATAGCTGCGCTGCGCTTCGCGCGCGTCAGCGATTTCGATCACCAGACTGACGTTCGATCCATCATAGTGACCACTCTCGTCTGCAAGCGGATGCCCCGGATCATAGATCCGCGTCAGTTCGGACCGGTCAAGTTCCACCTGACCGATTTTCACTTCACCCGTGCGTTGCCCCCCTGAAACCACATCTTCAAAAGATGCCGTTTTCCGGCGGTAGCCAGGGGTATCTGTATTGGCAATGTTTTCTGAAACATGACGCAGGCGGGCGGCTTGTGCCTCCATGCCGCTGGTCGCCAGTGCGCGGATATTTGCTAGTTCACTCATGATACTATCTCCTTACCTGCGGCCCAGACTGGTGCGCAAAATGCCCAACGATGATTGGTAAATCGCCAGTGCACGCTTATGATGCCCGCTGATTTCTGTGGCCTTCATCATCTCGCCCTCAAGCGACACATTGTTGCCATTGGGCGATTCGCTGCCCGCCCCTGCGATGATGCGTGGCGTGGACGAAAGGGCGCTGTTGCCCATAAGGTGCCCCGCCCGCGAGGTGCGCATTTCCATCCCGCCGGATTGATCACGATATGTATCGGAAAAAGAGGCCAGATCGCGGGCCTTATAACCCGGCGTATCTGCATTGGCGATATTCTGCGCGGTCAGTGCCTGACGCGATGCAGCGTGGCGGGCCATAGCGCCCGCCATCTGGAATATCTCAAGTTTTTCAAACATCGGGGCTTCTCCCTCGAGTAATTTCAACCAATGCTTAACTGTGATTCCTTTAGAAAAGGTTGTCAGAACCAATCAGGAGAATCCGGTGACGGTTATAGATATGGATTGCCTTACGGCAGAAATCGCAGCGTTGCGCCCCGTGCATAATGTGGGTCGCGTGGTCGAAGTCGGGCGTGGAACGCTCACCGTCAAAGGGCTGTCGACCACCGCCAGCCTGGGCGATCAGGTCAGCATTACGCGTCGTGGCAATGTCACGATGGGCGGCGAGGTCTTGCAACTAACGCGCGATGTGGTGGTGATTCTGCCCGACCGTTCTGCCGAAGGGGTGGTGATCGGAGATCGAGTCACTCTGCTGGGCGAAGCATCAATCGCGCCTGACAGCAACTGGATCGGGCGGGTGATTGATCCGTCCGGCAAGCCATTGGACGGGCGCCTCCTGATGCGCGGAACAGCCCCGCGCCCGATGCGTGCCGCCCCGCCAAAGGCCACGGAACGCCGCCCGCTGGGGGAACGTCTGGAAACCGGCGTGGCGATCTTTAACACGATGCTACCCATTGTGCGGGGCCAGCGGATTGGCCTGTTTGCGGGGTCCGGCATTGGTAAATCTACCCTGCTGGCCGATTTCGCCCGCGGGGTTTCTGCCGATGTGGTGGTGATCGCCCTGATTGGCGAGCGTGGCCGCGAGGTGCGCGAGTTCATTGACCATGTGTTGGGTCCAGAGGGTATGAAGTGCGCCGTCGTGGTCGCCGCCACTTCGGATCAATCGCCGCTGGTGCGCCGACGCTGCGCATGGACAGCAATGGCCGTGGCCGAACATTTCCGCGATCAGGGCAAACATGTATTGCTGCTGGCCGATTCCATAACCCGTTTCGCCGAAGCCCATCGCGAGGTCGCACTGGCATCAGGCGAGGTCGCGTCCTTGCGCGGTTACCCGCCATCAACTTCGCACATGATCATGTCGCTCTGCGAACGGGCTGGGCCGGGGACCGATGATGTGGGCGACATTACGGCGGTGTTCAGCGTGCTGGTCGCGGGCTCCGATATGGAGGAACCAGTGGCCGATATCCTGCGCGGGGTGCTGGACGGGCACGTGGTGATGGACCGTAAAATCGCAGAACGCGGGCGGTTTCCGGCGATTGATTTGTTGCGCTCGGTATCGCGCAGCCTGCCCGCCGCCGCCACCGATGGCGAGAACGATCTGATCAATCAGGCCCGCCGCTTACTGGGGGCATATGACCGCGCCGAAATGATGATTCAGGCGGGGCTGTATTCGACTGGATCAGACCCGATGATTGACGCCGCCATTCAGGTCTGGCCACAGCTCGACAGCTTCTTGGCTCGCCCCGAGCCAGACAACACCGCCGCCAGTTTCGCCCATCTGGCCGAATGTTTCGCAAGCGAGGCGGCAGAGCCTGAACCCGCTTAGGGTGCAGCGCATTTGTTCGGGTTTATGTAGTCACCCATCAAGCTGGAGCAAAGATTGCGACAGAACCTCGAACAATATACAAGATGTACATGATACCAAGTTTGGCGGATAGGAACAAATGAACTTCAAGGACTTTAGAATTCGCCTTGGCCTAGCGCCCATTCGAACGACTGATCACATCAGGGAATTGCTCTAAAGGTTACCAAAAAGCGGTATCTTTGTCCCAAAAATTTCCCGGTGATGAAAGAGTTTTAACTCTAGGGCTTGTTGAGGTTCACCGTGAATTAATGATTGCTGCCGACATATAGATCATTGAGGCGTAGCTTTGATCGGTTTTGCAGGATCGCATGGCTATGCGCTTGAATTCCTTCAGTTTCTGGAAATAGTTTTCGATCAAGTG
>Ga0190303_1000883_pt1 | contig 12390 bp, 9 predicted proteins | sample 48700701_MG_FD_161672 | JGI IMG/M metagenome (GOLD analysis project Ga0190303, IMG submission 161672) | Hydrothermal vent sediment bacterial communities from Southern Trench, Guaymas Basin, Mexico - 4870-07-0-1_MG | ecosystem: Environmental > Aquatic > Marine > Hydrothermal vents > Sediment ...
CAAACGAACGCCGGACGAGGCATACTTTGACGACAAAGAAATGATGAAAGCGGCATGAGAACCAAACCCGATACACCTTAACTCAGCCGCAAAACTGTTCGGAAAAGCAGGACCACTTCAGAGTTCAAGTGGCGCTTTGCTTTGGTTTCTGAGCTATATTATGGGTGTTCACAGTATCACTTACAGCGTTAACGGTAGCGCTTGTGCAGATTAACGAAAAAACTGGCCGGGCGTTTTCCCAAATGATCGTTTGAACATTGCAATAAAGGCGCTTTGCGATTGATAGCCTAGATCGAACGCCAGCGAGGTCACAGATTGCCCGTCCGCCAACCCCTCAAGCGCGGCCAGCAGGCGGACTTTTTCACGCCATTGGCCAAACGTGTAACCCGTGCAGGACAAAAACTGCCGCGCCAAGGTGCGCTCGCTGCTGCCCACAATACTGCCCCATCCCGCCAGCGGGCGCTGGTCGGCGGGGTTGGCCTGCAACGCATCCATGATTTTGCGCAAACGCGGATCATCGGTGACCGGCAAAAACAGCGGTGCCGGAGGTAATCCCTTGACCTGATCCAGAATGACCTCGATCAGCCGTTCATTGGCCCCGGTTTCGTCAGGCACTTCCATATTCGAGGCATGAAGAATCAATTCGTGCAACAGCGGCGGGATCGTCACGACAGAACAAGACCGTAACATTTGCGCGCTTTTGGACGGCTTGAAAAACAGACTGTGGGTCGAAACCGCGCCGCGGGTCATCACCTCGTGCCGGGTTTCAGCGGGCAGCCAGACCGCCTGTTTTGCCGGCACCATCCAGATACCCAGTTCAGTCGTGACCTGCAAAACCCCATCGCTGGAATAGAGCAGTTGCGCCCACCGGTGGCTGTGAAAAGGCACAAAACTAGGGCCGTCACTGTTGCGAACGCTGACCGAAACCGCATTGGTATTTACGCGTGTGCCCGCACGACTGGGAAGCAAAGTGCGCATTTTTCGGCCTCATTTTGTCTGTTTCGCGCTATTTGTTGTCAAAATGAGCGCTATTTGTCAAGCCGAATCCTGACTAGGTTCATCAGGAATTGAACATTTGGTGCCTTGGGGAGGCCGTATTCCAGAACAACTGGGGCGGCGATCCGGAGGTTCTCGATTTTTTCAAGAGTTGTTTTGAATTGGCACGGTTTTCATATGAACGCCGCTGCAAACAGGAGGAAATTACATGACCGACACAGGAAAATGCCGTTTTACGGTGGAACAGATGACAGGTGTTTGGGGTATCATCCCGACCACCAGCACCCCCGAAGCGGCCGACCCAAACTATGACGGCGTCGCCGTTGACGTGGCCGAAGCCAAGCGCGCCGTGAACCTGCTGATTGACGATGGGGCCGACGGCATCCTGACAAACGGCACATTTGGCGAAGAAGCCACGCTGACATATGAAGAATGGAAAGTCTATGTCACCGCTGTTTTGGAAGCTGCCGACGGCCGCATTCCGATGTTCATCGGCACCACAATGCAAAGCACACGCGAAACCATCGAACGGATGAAATTTGTGCGCGATCTGGGCGCAACCGGCACCATGCTGGGCCGCCCGATGTGGTGTCAGCTGTCACCAGCCGCGATGACCAAATACTATCAGGATGTGACCAGCGCCGTGCCGGAACTGGCTGTTGTTATCTATGACAACCCCGAAGCATTCAAAGGCCGCATCACCGCCGAAACATATGGCGAGCTGGCCAAAATCCCGCAAATCGTTGGTGCGAAAACCATCGGTGTTGATGATCTTTACAAAGATGCCATCGCTGCTGTTGATGGCAACATCCGCCTGATGCCGCTGGAGCGTGACTGGATGGTTGCCTATGATCTGTTCCCCGAAGTGTCGCTGGCAGCATGGGCTGGTTCGGCAAGCTGTGGCATGGAGCCTTGCGCCAAATTGCGTGACCTGTTTCAGGCCGGTCATCACGACAATTGCCGCGCCCTGCTGAAACGCATCACCTGGAGCTATGAAACATTTTTCCCGAATGGCGATTTTCGCGAGTTTTCGAAATACAACATTCCTCTGGAAAAAGAGCGTTTCAACTATGCGGGCTACATCAAGGCCGGCCCGACACGCCCCCCTTACGACCTGATGCCAGATTCGTATCTGGAGGGCACAATCGAGGCCGCGCGCCGCTGGCGCGTGGTTGCCGCCGAAGTCGTGAACGGCGACTTTGACGCCTGAAACTTTACAGGCTGACTAAAATTACGGCGTGGACAGGGTATTCTTGTCCGCGCCACACTGGTAAAACGGAATGGAAGCCGTCGCTACTTAAAGCAGCACAACGGTCGCTGTAAAATCAAATGGGAGGAATGAAATGTTTAAGAAATTAGCACTTGTGGGGGCCGTGAGCCTCTCGATGTTTTCGCTGACAACACCTGTTGTCGCCGAAGAAGTCACCATTAAAGCCGTGAGCGCATGGCGCGCCGGATCGCAAATCAATGAGCGTTACGAGGCGTGGCTGGAAGCGCTGAATGAAAAGAGCGAAGGCCAGATTAATGTCAAATATGTTGGCGGTGCACCGGCGATCGGCAGCCCCGTTCAAGTGGTGAAAAAGGTTCAGGCCGGTATTTACGGCATGGTTTTCGTCACCGGCGGCTGGTACACAAATGTGCTACCATCGGCAGAATCCTTTAAGCTGTCCGAAGTGGACATTTCAGTGCTGCGCACCAACGGCGGCTTTGAATATATTCAGGCGCTGCATGCTGACAAGGGTCTTTATTATCTCGGTCGTATTTACGATGAATCGCCCTATTACCTGTACCTGAACAAGCCAATCGACAGCGCCGATCTGAGCGGTCTGCAAATTCGGGTTTCACCGGCCTACAAAGAATTCTTCTCGGCACTGGGTGCGTCGACCCAAGCAGCACCTGTTCCAGAGGTTTATACCCTGATGGAACGCGGTGTGATTGACGGCTTTGGCTGGGTTGCACAGGGGGTGTTCGATTTTAGCTGGGATCAGGTTATCAAATACCGCGTTGATCCGGGTTTCTTTACCGGCAACGGTCATATCATCGTGAACCAGAAGCTCTGGGATAGCATGGATGATGCGCAGAAAGGATTCATGACCGAAATGATTCTGGAACTGGAATCTGAAAACCATCTGGTTGTAACCGAAGATGACGCCGAAAAAGCCAGAATGCTTGAAGTAGGAATCGAGACCATCAAACTATCCCCGGAGCAGGCCAAAATCTGGAACGATACCGCGCGTCGCGTTGGTTGGGAAACGGCCTATAAGGTCAATGCAGAAGTTGCTGCTGAACTGGAAAAATACATCACTAAACATTAGTGAAACATGGGGTGCCAAATTGCTCTGGCACCCCAGATAAATAGACACAGGCAAGGGGGACGGGATGCGGAAAATATTGGAAATGTACGGAAAGCTGGTTTCAGGAATGGGGCTAATGGTTGGCGCGCTGGTTGGTTTGATGGCCGTCATGATCTTTCTGAACATCGTGTTGCGTATCTTGGGTATCCAGACCATTGAATGGGTCAACGAAATGGCTGAATACGCGCTATACGTCAGCGCCTTTTTTGCCGCCCCTTGGGTTTTGCGCCTTGGCCTGCACGTCAGAATCGACATTCTGGCCAACACATTGCCCAAAAAAATAGCCTACTGGCTGGAGCGGATCGTCGATGTTGTCGGCATTATTATCTGCGCCACGGTGGCCTATTACAGCGCGCTTGCATCCTATGCGGCCTATGAAAGCGGCAGTGCGATTTACAAAAACCTGATCATTCCGGAATGGCCGGTTTTGGCGGTGATCCCTATTTCATTTGTGATGCTGACCATCGAATTCATGCTGCGTCTGGGCACCGATCCTGACGTCGTTATTGAACACGATCCAAAAGCGGGGGGATTCTGATATGGAATGGCACCTCGCTCTTACGATGATGCTGGGCATCGTTGTGTTTGGCATGATGATCGGCCTGCCCGTAGCATTCGCCTTTTTCGCGGCCAATATCATCGGCATGATTGTGTTTATGGGCGGCACCGGATCGCTGGAATTCATGTCTAGTGAAATGTATGAATCCGTGGCCCGTTATTCGTTCCTGCCCATCATCCTGTTCTTGTTGATGGGCGAAGTTCTGTTCCAGTCCAAGGTTGCATTCCGGGCGATCAATGCGGTCGATAAATTGATCTCGAAACTGCCCGGCCGGATGTCGATTGTATCCATCGCGGGGGGCACGATCTTTTCCTCGCTGACCGGATCATCCATCGCCAACACGGCCCTGATGGGCGGGGTTTTGCTGCCCGATATGCTGAAACGCGGTTACGCGCCCAGCATCGCCATGGGTCCGATCATGGCCACCGGCGGCATCGCCATGCTTGTGCCCCCCTCGGCGCTGGCAGTGTTGCTGGGCAGTCTGGCCTATATCCCGATTTCGTCTTTGCTGATTGCCGGGATTTTGCCGGGCATCATGATGGCGGTTTTGTTCGTCAGCTATGTGCTGATCATCTGCACGCTGCGCCCCGAATTGGCCCCCCAAGGCGAAGAAACCGAGACCCTGACGCCCCGCGAACGCTGGATGCCGTTTGTCATTTATGTTCTGCCGTTGATGGCTATTTTCATTGCGGTGGTCGGCAGTATTTTCGGCGGCATCGCCTCGCCAACCGAAGCGGCGGCCATTGGCTGTGTTGCGGCGGTGATTGCCGCGATGTCCTATCGGGCGTTAACGTGGGAGGTGATGAAAACATCCCTGATGGAAACCGCCAAAGTCGCGGTTATGATCCTGCTGATCATCGCAGGCTCGACCACATTTTCGCAAATCCTGTCGGTTTCGGGTGCGACCCAAGGCATGTTGGAATTCATCGACACGCTGGAATTCACTGCCTTTAGTGCTGTGTTCATGATGCTGGTCGTGCTGATATTTCTGGGTGCGTTCATGGATCAGGTGAGCATGATGTTGCTAACGTTGCCATTTTTCCTGCCAATCGCGGCGGCGCATGGCATTGATATGCTGTGGCTTGGCGTGCTGTTTTTGGTGGTGATGGAAGTCAGCCTGATGACACCCCCCTTTGGCCTGTTGCTGTTTGTGATGCGCGGGGTTGCTCCGAAATCAATCACGATGTTGCAAATCTATGCGGCGGCATTTCCGTTCATCATGCTGGAACTGGCGGTTTTATTCCTGCTGTTCCTGTTCCCTGACTTGGCATTGTGGCTTCCGAGCCTGTTTGACCAGTAACCAAATAAGCAGGGCCTTGCATAAAATGTGCAACACAAATCATCAGAATTCGCTCTGTCTGTCGTCAGAGGTTTTGATTCCAGAGGCAGCGTGATTTAAGCGAGTATCCGGCTCATCTGGTTGGTTTCATTATGCGGCGCGTTGTCTGTGATGCAAGCGTCGCGTTTCGAGTGTTTTGCTTTTGATCCTTTCTCTGTTGTTTAGAATGGCTTGAGCACGTCCGAAGTAAGCGTCAGATGGTGTGACATTGTTCAGGCTCTCATGATAAGGGCGCATCAAGGTCCGGTTTGGGTCGGTGGCTACAGGGACGACAAATTTCAAAACTGGATTAATGGATGGAATATGGGCATAACAAATCATGCAAAGACTTGGTGTTGAAAGTGACCCTTTCCAACCATTATCGAATAGCAAAGATACGCGACGTCATAGCTATTGGGGATATCGTAAGGTTTGTTCGCTGAGTAACGCTAAAGAAGAACAAATGTAGCACAGTTCTTTCTCCCGCGCCCCATAAGCCAAAGACTTATATACATATTTTACCGTTATCACCAAAGCTTTTTCAGATTGTATCTTTGTGGTTTTGGTTGAATGAAAGAGCTCGCCCCAAAAACGAGTCTTTTAGAGGTACGAAAGAGACTGGGCAGGAAATGCTCGAAACTGGTCTGTTATGTGTCCCAACAATGGTCTTTACTCCAATATTAGCTCGGCGCATTTAGAGATAATGGCTTATATTACATGTTCTCGGTATGTTTCGGCTAAGCGTTACTCAGCGAACAAACCTTACGATAACCCCTACAGGCTGGCGATGTAATATCAGAGAGGGGTCATATTTCGCTTGAACCTACAGTAACTGTAGAAAGTATAGCTATCACTAAATGATTCCAAAAAAGGGGTATTCACGGTGGCTAAGCAACAAACACTACAGATCGACGGGATGGATTGCCCAAGCTGCACCAGCAAAATCGAGGGTGTTGTTTGCAAATTGCCCGGGGTGGAAAACGTTAGCCTGAATTACACCAACCAGAAAATGAAATTCGATCTGGCAGGTGGTGCGTCAGATACGGGTGCCGTGATACAGGCCATTGAAAAGCTTGGTTATAAAATAGCCAAACCCGCAGGGAAAACTCCTGATGTGGTGCTGGCTTGGTGGCAGACCGGCAAGGGACGTCTGGTAATATTCTCGGGGATTTTGCTGGGTATTGCCGGAATCCTGTCCTTCATTTTGCCCGATTATGCTGGTTACGGCTATGCGCTAGCCGCGCTAATCGCCCTGTATCCGTTGGCCCGCAAAGCAATCCTCAGCGCCATCTCGGGCCAGCCGTTCACCATTGAAACGTTGGTCACCATCGCAGTCATCGGCGCGATTATCATTAATGAAGTTGCCGAAGCGGCCGTTGTGGTGTTCCTGTTTTTGATTGGCGAATTATTGGAAATGATCGCGGCGGCCAAGGCACGTCGTTCGGTGCAGGCATTGGCTGATCTGGTGCCAAAATCCGCATATCTGGTTGTTGACGGGGCAACCCGCGAAGTTCAGGCCGATACACTGGTGGTTGGCGACATGATCGAAGTGCGCCCGGGTGGACGGGTGCCTGCGGACGGGGTGATCGTTGACGGGCAAACCTCGATAGATGAGGCAGCTGTCACCGGTGAATCCATGCCAAATCGCAAAAGCGTCGGCGACGGGGTTTATGCGGGCAGCATTAATGCCGACGGGGTGATCCGTGTCAGGGTTGAAAAAGGTGCCGAGAATAACATGATCGCGCGCATCCTTCAGATGGTAGAAGATGCCGAGGCAAGCAAGGCCCCAACCGCGCGGTTCATTGATAACTTCAGCAAGTATTACACACCGGGCGTCATTGTTGTGTCGGCTTTGATCGCGATCATTCCTCCGCTTTTGATGGGCGCGGCATGGGAACCTTGGATATACAAAGGGTTGGCAATTTTGTTGATCGGGTGTCCTTGTGCGCTGGTTCTGTCAACGCCTGCGGCAATCACATCAGGTATATCAGCAGGCGCAAAACACGGGCTGTTGATGAAAGGCGGTGCTGTGCTCGAGGCCATCGGCAAGGTCGCTTTGGTGGCGTTTGACAAAACCGGAACCTTGACCCAAGGCACGCCCAAGGTCACTGATATACAGGTGTTTACCGGCACCGAAAACGCCATGCTGATGCTTGCGGGTTCGGTAGAGGCCGGATCATCGCACCCCTTGGCGGTTGCCATCGTTGACGAGGTTGCATCGCGCGAGATAGCACTCAAAACTGTCACAAACGCCAAAGCGCTGAGCGGGCGCGGCGTGCAGGCCAAAGTTGGCAGCAAACTGGTTACGATTGCATCGCCCAATTACGGACGCGAGATTTCCAGGTTTTCCACCGATCAGGATGCTGCAATTGAAGCGTTGGAAGCGGACGGAAAAACCGTCGCGGCTGTCATTGTTGATAAGGTTTTGCTGGGCGTGTTTGCCCTGCGCGATGAATTGCGCGATGACGCAAAACTGGCGATGCAGGAATTGGCAGACATTGGCATTTCATCGGTAATGCTGACCGGTGACAACCAGCGCACCGGAGCCGCGCTTGGTGCGCAACTGGGCATCGAGGTTCAGGCCGAGTTGATGCCACAAGACAAGCTGGACGCGATCGAGACGCTAAAGGCGCGTGGGAATATCGCAATGGTCGGGGACGGGATCAACGACGCACCCGCCCTTGCCCGCGCCGATGTGGGAATAGCCATGGGCGGTGGCACCGATGTGGCGCTGGAAACTGCAGGTGCGGCGTTGTTGCATGAACGGGTAGGTGATCAAAGCGGGCAAGGTGATTATCGCCACAGGGTCGCGCCCGCATGTGCCGGATATTTCTGGGCTTGAGGATGTGGACTGGCTGGACAGCACATCAGCGCTGGAGCTTGAGACCTTGCCTGCATCCATGATGATCATGGGAGGCGGTTATATCGGGGTTGAGCTGGCGCAGATATTTGCGCGCGCCGGATCAAAGGTAACTATTGTTACCCGTCGCGGGCTTCTGCCCGAGGCCGAGCCGGAAATCGGTGCGGCGCTTACACAGTATTTTGCGGATGAGGGTATCACAGTTCTGGGCGGCCTGACCTATGATAGGTTTGAACATACCGACACAAAGGTTACTCTGCACGCTAGCCAAGATGGAAAGCCGCATGAAATCTCCTCTGAAAAATTATTGCTTACCACAGGTCGGATGCCCAATACCGATAGCCTTGCGCTAGATGTGGCCGGGATCAAAACCGATGCGCGCGGGGGTATTGTGACCAATGATCAAATGCAGACCAGCCTTGCGAATGTCTATGCTGCGGGCGATGTGACGGGGCGTGACCAGTTCGTTTATATGGCCGCCTACGGCGCCAAACTGGCCGCCAAGAACGCCATGACGGATGCGGGCCTAGCCTATGACAACTCCACCATGCCCGCCGTGGTGTTTTCCGACCCGCAAGTGGCCAGCGTTGGCTTGACCGAAGCAGCGGCGAATGCGCAAGGCATTGAAACCGTCACCTCGGTTTTACCGCTGGAGCACGTGCCGCGCGCACTGGCCGCACGCGACACACGCGGGTTGATCAAACTGGTGGCCGAAAAAGATAGCAAGAAACTATTGGGCGGACATATCCTCGCCCCGGAGGGATCAGACAGCATCCAGACAGTCGCAATGGCGCTCAAGATGGGCATGACCTACGACGATCTGGGCGCGATGATATTCCCCTACCTGACAACGGTCGAAGGCTTGAAACTGGCCGCACAGACCTTTGAAAAAGATGTGGCAAAGCTAAGTTGCTGTGCTGGGTAAACTGACGCGCCCCAATGATTGCATCATGGTGAGTATTCCTATTGACCTTCCTGTTGCAGGAACCTCTATTTGTGCCTTGGGAGGGCGGCCTTTTTTTGGACTATTCATTACAAACGCTTGTTATTTTACCAATTGCACTGGGTTTGCTCGGGTTTATTGAGCCTTGCACAATCGGTGGGCATTTGGTGTTTCTGGACACCCAGAAAGAGCGACCCGAGGCCGCAAAAATCAAGGCTGTTGTGATATTTCTGCTAACACGTTCTGTTGTGGCTGGGTTGTTCGGCGCGCTCATTACATTTTTGGGGCAGGGTTTGATTTCGTTTCAAACCGGCATCTGGCTGGTGTTCGGGTTAATTTATTTGGCAATTGGGGTGCTGTTCCTCACGGGTAAGGCCGGGGCAATCAAACACCGGATAGATTTGGCCCCCGCAGCTTGGAAAACCGCACAAAACCCGTTCTATCTCGGGCTGGCTTTCGGGTTTAACATCCCGGCTTGTGCTGCGCCCATATTGTTTGGCCTGCTCGGGCTGGCGACAACGACGGGGTCGGTGTTGGTATTTCAACTAACCGGAAGCACGGTTTTGGTGGGGGCCGTAACCGCGATTTTGCGGTTTGGCTGGTTGTTCCCGCAGTTGATTGTCGGGTTTTTAGCGCAACGCTCTGGTTCAAGTATGCAATACTACCGGATCGGTGCGTTCGGGCGCGCGCTTTGCATGGCAATGCTTGCGTTGGTTCTGTTTGTTGGCGCAGACTGGTCGCGCATCACACTGTCGATATTTGTCATGGTTTTGTGGACAGCCTACGCATTCATAAGCGGCATCGTTGCCGTTCCTTACAACGATATTGTGGCGCGCTCAGTGCCGTCCAATCTCCGCAGTCGCCTGATGGCAACACGGTTCTTTGGCGGCGGCATACTGGCCCTCGGAGTGGTCGCAATCACAGACAGGTTTGTCGGCAATATGGTTTTCCCGATGTCTTACGCTGCAATTTTTGCAATGGCTTCCTTGTTGATGTTTCTGTCGTCAGGGGTGTTTTCCGCAATGGGTGAACCCGAACCACAAGCCAGAACTGCCAAATCCGGGTTCTTTCAATATTTGCGCGACGGGGTCGAAACCTTCAAAACGGATAGAAAATTTGCCCTGTTTACGTATGCTCAATGGTGTGGAGGGGCCGTGCTCATGGCCATGCCGTTTTATGTGGTGCAAGCAAGCCAATCTGGTGTTCCACTGGAAAACATCGCCTTGTTGCTGGGAGCACAGACCATCGGCGCCCTTGTTTCAAATCCCCTGTGGGGTTGGTGGGGCGATCGCTTGGGGAAAGTTAGCCTGCTCAAGGCGATTGCCTTTGGGCGTGTATTCCCACCACTTGCGATCCTGGTACTCGGGTTCGGCGGATATATGCAGGGCAACCTGATGTTTTTCACCTTTACCATTCTGTTTTTCGTGAGTGGTGCTCTTGCCAATGGGCTAACCATTGCTGTCATTGGGTTCCTGATGGAAATATCGCCGGACGATCGACGGCCAGCCTACAGTGGATACTTTAATGCTATCACTGCACCAGCATTTTTGTTGCCTCTGCTAGCGGGCATCGTTGCAACATATGCTGGCCTGCAGATTATTTTTTTGGTTTCGATGTTAGCAGCCATCACGCAGTTCTTCCTGTTAGCGTGGATCGAATTGCGCATATAAATCTTATCATATCCCTTTTGAAAACCAAATGATGATGACAAAGTAAGAGCTAAGTCCGTATGTATTTTTTGACCCGCCCTAAAATCCGTATCGTAATTGGAATACTATTGTCCTTTAGTATTTGGACAGGAGAAAAAAATGCCCCAAACTAATACGTTGGGCTGGATGTTCATAAGTACAATATTTCAGTGGCTCTGGCCGAGGAAGGGCGCGATGGTGATGTTAGATTTCTTGGTGATTTCGAAAACACGCCAACAGCGATCACAAAGTTTTGTAAAACTTTGTCCCGGAAAGCAGAAAAATTAGAGCTTTGTTATGAATCGGGTTGTTGTGGATATGGCATTTACCGCCAACTTACGGCGGATGGTCAGGGTCTAGATCCATTACGGCCTCGCAGGATACGCGGGCCTTTTTGGGTATTTATATGGAGCTGTGGAGCGATTTGTTGTTGCGAAGGCCAGCTGTGACCGGATCACTGCAGTGTGCATTTGGGCGCGGTGCTGCCGCTGTCACGGCGTTCGGGGGAATTGTTCTTGCCTCTACAGCCCGCGATGCAGAGCCGGAATAAGGAACTTACCGCTGTCGTTGACTGGATCAATCACCGCTATAAGTCGCGGTTGATTACATTTGGATCGCAGCAGGACTGACTTACCGCGCAAAAGTTTCGGTCTCTCAACCCATGTTAGGTGGCCTTTCGTTCGAATGCGAGGTGGCCTAAACGAGCACCGGGGGCGGCACGAAAGTGGGATTGGTCCGCTGTAGGTTTTCGAAAATGGGCATACAAGCGGAGCCTCGCTTTCACAAGCCCGTGACACCGCATCGCGGGAAAAAATGGGTTGAACCTATAGTAGCTAGAGGTTGTAAACGTGTTTCTAATTAGAAGAATCATGGGCGGGCGGTTTGCGTTGAAACTGACAGCATTACAAAAATTTCTGTGGATTCTGGCGGGTATTACGACGCTGGCATTTGTCTGGTGGCTGCTTTGGGCGGACTTTAGTACAGACCAGACCCAGAGCGGCACTTCGGCCTTTCGCGCTGCCTTTGAATTGATCGATCATCAGGGCATAGTACGGACAGAACAGGATTTCGCGGGTCGTTGGATGCTGGTCTTCGTCTCGATCGATCCTGAGCGGGATACGCCTTCGGCACTTGCAGAATATGTGCCCCTCTTTGACGCAGGGATTATCGGGCTCACTGGCACGCCCGAGCAAATAATGGCGACGTCAGAAACCTTCCCGATCTACTATGAGCGGATCGAGGAGGCATCCGCTCCCGACGGCCACGCCATGGGGCACACGTCGCATCTCTTTCTTTGCGACACCAATGCAGACTTCGCGGTCTCCTGGCCTTACGGCACCTCCGCCGAAGAAATTTTCGCCGATCTGAGTGAGAGGATCTGACCGACATGACCCGACTTTCCGGAGAGACAGCCCTCAGCCTAGCTTGGATTGTTGCACTTGCTTCTTCGCTCGCTGTCCTGTTCATAGGTGAGGTTTTGGGGCAGACGCCCTGTGTGCTTTGCTGGTTCCAGCGCGTTTTCATGTTCCCGCTGGCCATCATCCTTGGACTCGGCCTCTGGTGGCGGGATCGGCGCGTCGGACGCTACGGAATTGCGCTGGCTTTCGGCGGAGCGGCTGTCGCGCTCTGGCACATGGGCCTTTATGTCGGTCTGCTACCCGAACGCATTCAG
>Ga0190303_1000884_pt1 | contig 12389 bp, 7 predicted proteins | sample 48700701_MG_FD_161672 | JGI IMG/M metagenome (GOLD analysis project Ga0190303, IMG submission 161672) | Hydrothermal vent sediment bacterial communities from Southern Trench, Guaymas Basin, Mexico - 4870-07-0-1_MG | ecosystem: Environmental > Aquatic > Marine > Hydrothermal vents > Sediment ...
TAAAACAGCTCTCTTCCCTGAATAGCCATTTTCCTGCAGATCTTGTTCGTACCATTGAAGAGAATGATGAGCCTCACCGCATAGCAGACCTGGTATCTTCCATGTTGAAACTGGACAAAGAAGTTGCGTATGCACTTTATATTGAATCTGATATAGAGAAACGGCTTTTAGGACTCATAGATGTAGTAACTTCTGAAATGGAAGCAGCAAAAGTCCAAAGAGAGATACGCACAAAAGTACATTCTAAAATAGAACAGACCAATAAAGAGTATTTCTTAAAAGAGCAGCTTAAAGAGATACAGCAAGAGTTGGGTACAGATACTCAGAGGGAAGAGGAGATCGCTGCTTTCAGAGAAAAAGTAGCAGAACTCAAACCTCATATGAATGAAGATGCTTTTAAAGAGATAAGTAAGCAGTTAGACCGTTTTGCACGTATGCATCCTGAAAGTGGTGAAGCACACATGGTCCAGAGTTATCTGGAATGGGTCCTTGAACTCCCTTTTGGGAAGTTGAGTAAAAAAAGCCTCTCTGTACATGATGTCTCTTCTGAACTTGACAAAGACCACTACTCTTTGGAAAAACCAAAAGAGCGTATTGTTGAATTTTTCTCGGTGAGAGAATTGGCAATGCTCAGAGGGATCAAGCAAAAAGAGACCGGTGGTGTTATTTTATGTTTTGCAGGACCTCCTGGTGTGGGTAAAACTTCACTTGCAAACTCTATTGCTACAGCACTCGGGCGACCGCTTGTACGTATGGCACTTGGTGGACTTGAAGATGTGAACGAACTTAGAGGGCACAGAAGAACGTATGTCGGCGCAATGCCGGGCAGGGTTGTACAGGGGCTTATAGAAGCCAAAAGCATGGACCCTGTCATTGTACTCGATGAGATAGACAAAGTAGGGAGAAGCATGCGTGGAGACCCGACAGCAGCACTGCTTGAAATACTTGATCCTGAACAGAACAGTAAATACAGGGATTATTACCTGAATTTCAATATTGATCTGAGTAAAGCGATCTTTATTGCAACGGCAAATGATGTAGGGCGCATACCTGCACCTCTTCGTGACAGAATGGAATTCATAGGTTTGAACTCTTATACACCTAAAGAGAAATTTGAAATTGCAAAACGTTATCTTATACCGCAGGAGTTGAAAAAACATGCACTGAAGCGTAGAGAATTCTCTATTTCAGACAAAGCACTTAAAATACTCATAGATGAATATACCAGAGAAGCAGGGGTGAGAAACTTGCGACGCAGACTGGCTTCACTTATGAGAAAAAGTGCAAGAAAGCTTTTGGAAGACAGAACAAAAGACAGCATACGCATTACAAAAAAGAATTTAAAAAAATATACAGATAAAAAAGTATTTGAAATATCTTTGGTAGATTCCAAACCTCAGGTAGGTGTGGTAAGCGGACTTGCATGGACTGCTGTGGGTGGAGATGTTCTGACCATAGAAGCCATAAAGATCAAAGGTAAAGGTCTGTTACAGTTAACAGGAAGTCTTGGTGATGTCATGAAAGAGTCTGTACGTATTGCACACTCAGTTGTAAAAATACTCATAGACCAGAAGAAGTTGGAAATTCCTGTCAATGTCATACCTAGAAGTCTAAAAGAGAGAGAAGATGGCATAGTTGTAGATGCATCTGAAGTTTACAAGCGTTATGACCTTCATATACATGTTCCTGAGGGTGCAACACCAAAAGACGGACCAAGTGCAGGAATTGCCATGGTAAGTACCATAGCATCTATTTTAAGCAACCAAAAGATAGATAATAGAGTAGCAATGACAGGAGAAGTAACCCTTACAGGTAAAGTTCTTCCTATAGGCGGATTGAAAGAGAAACTTATAGCAGCCTACAAAGCAGGTGTTACCAAAGCACTTATACCACAGAAAAATTATGAACGTGATCTGGCAGACATACCAAGTGAAGTAAAAGACAATATAAAAATTATTGGTGTTTCAAGTGTAGATGAGGTTTTAAAAGAGGTGTTTGTTAAATAAGTGTTGACATCTACGTTATTCCGGACTTGATCCGGAATGACGTAATTCTGTTACGACCACTGATCTATTTTAGCAAAGAGATCATTTTCTTTAATGGGTTTTCTTAAAAAGTCATTTGCACCATTGTCAAATACTTCTGTTTTTCTGCTGTCATCTGTTGAGAGTACGATAACAGGAATATGTGAATTTGCCATATCTGATCTGAATATCTTCAGAAACTCTATACCATCAACGATCGGCATCATAATATCGAGTAAAATAAGGTTGATGTCAGACTCTTTTTTCAACTTGTCCAAAGCATCGGAACCATTTTCTGCTTCTATTATTTCTGCTACTTCAGGGTTCTTTTTTAAAAGAGTTTGTAATAACTTTCTGTTGATGAAATCATCATCAACAACTAATACTTTAAGTGCCATCTATTTATCCTCTATGTGCGTTAATAAGAGCTTCTATCTCTTCTTTTGAATTTACCGAAGTGATTATAGCCAAATTATCATCTGATCTGCTGATACTGTCCGTAGCAAGCGCCTTGTCTGTAAATAGAACATCATAATCGGCTGATGCGAGTTCCTCTTCTATCAGATCTGTATTGTCTAAAACTTTATAGGCATAACCTAAGTTTTCTATCACTTTGGTAAGTACTCTTTTTTCTATAAGAAATTTTTTGGCGATCAGGATCTTTTTTTCCGAAGGTTCATCCATTGCAAGTTCAACTGCATTATCGGAGATAAACTCAATATCAGAATCAGTATCTTCTTTTTTAGCTTCTTCTTTGGCTTCAACTTTTGCCGGTTTTTCTTTTGCTTTATCTAAAACAATTTTTCCTTTGTGTGACAAGAATTTGTTTAATACATAAAGTAACTCACTGGTTTCAATAGGTTTGGTAATATACTCATCCATACCTTCATTTAAGAATCTCTCTCTGTCACCTTTAAGTGCATTTGCTGTCAGTGCAACAATAGGAACGTGTGCTACCTCTTCATCTTCTTCATAATCAAGTATTTCATGTGTCGCTTCAATACCATCCATAACAGGCATTTGAATATCCATAAAGATAAGATCATAACTGTTGTTTCTACGTTTTTCAAATGATTCAAGACCGTTGTTCGCTACGTCAACGGTAATGCCGTGCTCTTGTAAGATACGGGTAATGAGTTTTTGGTTAATGATGTTATCTTCTGTTACCAATATTTTAGCATCAAAGATTGTTGAAGTTGCAGCTGTCGCCTCTTCAAGAACTTGTGTTGTCAACTCTGCAGATCTGCTTAGAATATTTTTGAGTTTAGTCAGTGTAATAGGTTTATAGATCACTTGCTCTTGAGCTATATTGAGTTCATCGATCTTATTACGACTTGTAACATTTGCAATAATGACAAGTTTGGAACGATCAATATTACTCAGTGCATCTAAAATATTTTGTTTTGCTTTGTCTATATCGATCCAGTAGTTTTTACATACATTATTGTCATTTAACTCTTTCAAGTCTCCGACAGATTCAAAGTGTTTAATTGCAGGACCAAAGTATTCAAAGTATTTTTCTAAATAGCTGTCCAGTTTTGTTGGAATATCCTGCTCATATTTACCAAGAGTAAGATCAGTGAAGGCATGTGTATAGTTGGCCTCTGTTGAAGTTACCTCTTCAAGCGGTATAGTGAAGTAGAATGTTGTACCATGATCTTTCGCAGATTCAAGTTCAAGTTCTCCACCCATAAGTTCAACGAATTGACTGGAAATTGTAAGTCCAAGACCCGTACCGCCATATTTACGTGTAACAGATACATCTGCTTGAGAAAATGCCTCAAAAATACGTGATTGCTGATCTTTTGACATACCGATACCATTATCTTGAACAGAGAATTTAAGATGATTATCTCTGTCTTCAACTTTTTGAATGATAAGGTTGATCTCTCCACCGTAAGATGTAAATTTAATGGCATTTGAAAGAAGGTTAATAATGATCTCTTTGATCTTGGTTGGATCACCTTTAAGTTTATTGGAAATAGTAGGGTCCATATAGAAGTTAAGGTCAATATTTTTCTCTGCTGCCCCGACTGAATATGTTTCAATAGCAGATTCAAACTCTTCAGCTGCATCAAATACAATATTTTCAATTTCAATTTTATTGCTCTCAATTTTTGAAAGATCAAGAATGTTGTTGATAATACTTAGAAGGTTCTCTGAACTTTTATCAATAATCGAAAGGAATTCTTGTTGTTCTGTATCAAGATTAGTACTTCTGAGGATCTCTGTAAATCCGACAATACCATTGAGTGGTGTACGAATTTCATGTGACATATTTGCCAGGAATAGAGATTTTGCTTCATTTGCTTTTAGAGCAGTGAGTTTGTCTTCTCTTGCTGTATCTACCAGTGTTTCAAGGAATCTATAGGCCTCTTTTGTCCCTTCGTGAGTATCGAGTTCAATATTTTCAATATTTGCTGTATCAGATGCAAGATAATGTTCACTTGTCTTCATGTCGTGAACCGCTTTATTCAGTACGTCCTCAAGTTCTTTAATGTTTCTTGAAATATCTCTTGTAGTATGATAACCAAGAATTGCCAGAATAAGACTCAGTAGTAAGATCGCTGAAGCAATTGCAAGAAGAGTAAGCTGTTGCTGCAAATAAGCTTCACTCTGTTTCCATAAAGCACTTGAAGTCATCAACTCTGCTTTTGAAAGTAGTGAGATCTTTTTCGTTTGCAGTGTGAACCAATCTATAGGATCTTCTGCATAGTCACCATTATCGACATCTGTCTGAATAGCTGAAGATGTTTCTCCAAGCTCTATAAGCATCTCTTTTGCTTTAGGGGCATTAAATATATTTTCAATATTTCTACGAAGAGTATCATCATTTATTTGCTTAATATCAAATGCATTTGCTTTTGTTTTGAACTGATCCCATAAAGCGATCTCTTCAAATGACATTGATGATCTTTTTGTCATGTAGTAAGAGATGAAGCCTCTTTCAAGACCGGCATTTTCTTTCGCTATGGAGAGCTGAAGGAGTGAAGATACAAGTGAAGAGATATCTGAATTGAGGGCAAAACTCTTTATTTGTGCAATGTTATCCAGTGTTGGTGTGGCAAATTGCTGAGTATAGCCGTCAAAAAAGATACTTTTGAAATCTTTGTTTTGATCATCGACATTTTTTCTAAGTGCAGAAATACCATTTAAGTTAATAAGTAGTTTATTGTACTGGGCAGTATCAATTGAATCACTTTGACCTAACAGTTTAAGAAGTGCAGGAATATAACTTGTATCTTTAAAAACCAATTTTTCTTTTAATGATTTGAAAGTTTCGTCCGTATTTTTTCTCTGTTTTATCAATGATTCAGAAAATTCTTTTCCCCCGCTTCCCAAATAAAGAGAAGTCAATCCGCGCTCTTTACCTATCTGTACCAACGTATTGCTTAGCTGAGCATTGTTGTTCAATATGGTTTTTAAAGCATTTGCTTTTTCAAAGTTCAAATATGAAGTTACAAAGAAATAACCTGATAGAAGAATAAGAAACATAATTGGAACAATTCCAACCATTTTAAGTCTATTACGAATAGTCATATTTTATTTCCTTTTTATTTGTTTGATGAAAGATTGATCTGAGTTTCAAAAGCAAGGAAATGTCCCCAATACTCTTTGATCAAATTTTCTAATTTGCTGCTATCTTCACAAAACTGTATTTCGTAAAGAGTATCTGCCAATGGATTAATACGAAGATTACTGGCTGTTCCCTTCAGTAAATGACCTATTTTTTGAATAGCATCCAGATCACCTTTCTCATAAAGTTCTAACATTTTTTTTGTTTCTATATGTGCCTGTTCAATGAAGTCATTTACAAACTCTTCAATAAGTTCTCTAGGTAAAGAGAGATCATTTGCAGCTGCTTCCATTTGAAAGTCAAAATGTATAGGCTTTACATCAGAAAGATCGATGGTCCCAAAGCTTTCTGTCGTTATATCTGTATGCGTAATGTCTTCTGCAGGGGATTCAGTTTCCTTCTCAGAGGTATCTGTTTGTGTTGTAGTTAATCTTGCCAATGTTGCATATAAAGATTTTACAAATACATTTTGCTCCTCGGATGAAGAATCTTTTATTTGCTCAATGATCTTTGTAATGACAGGCAGATGTAAAACGTTTGAGAGATGAGAAAGTGTACCTATTGCATGTGTACGTTTTTTCTCTTCGGCACTTTCAAGATCTTTTTCCAGAGTCAAGGCGGTGTCAATATATTCATTTAAAAAATTATTGTAGTCTTCTGTTGAAATACCTATCTCTTGACTTATACGGTCTATATCTACAACTATAGGAGAGGTGTCTTCATCTATAACTATAGAAGAGCTGTCTTCTTCAGACTCCTCTTCTACTGGTTCTTCTACTGTTTCTTCAGCTGCAACTTCTTCTACATCAGACAGAAGGTCGAAAGGTTTGTCATCATCAAATGATATTTTCTCTTCCTCTACTTCTACTTCTTCTTTTGTATAGTCAGAAAAAGTAATAGGTTCATCGTCGATGATGGATATTTTTTCTTCTATTGTATTTTCTACAACATCTTTTATCACATCTTCTTTTATCACATCTTCCCCGGATGGATAGATCTCTACTAAAGTAATATCTCCCAACATTCCGGATAATATATGGCTTTGTGTCTGGTATGATTCAGTACCATTAACTGTACTGATCATGACTTGTTCATCAGACGGTGTGAATGTAATATCACCTAAGGCGATCTTTGTATAAAGCGCATCTATGTTTTCAACAGAAAGTAATTTTAAAAGACTACTGTCTGCAGCTATGATGTGCTGGGTATGGTTAACTATATAATACATTGTACGTACAACTCCTTTTTTATTTGACTTTTTTATCGACTTTCTTTTTCTATCATATCTCTATAGACCGGAATGATCTCGGAAATTTCACTTTTAGAAGCAGGTCTTCTTGCTGCCGAGTATCCGGTGATCACTCCATCAGAAAAGATAGGGGAAATATGGGAATAAACCCAATAATATTTACCATCTTTACGTAAGTTTTTCACAATACCAGTCCAGTCTTTTCCTTCGCTTATGGTGTCCCATACTTCTTGAAAAGCTGCTTTTGGCATATCCGGATGTCTTACTATATTGTGATTTTTACCTGTGAGTTCTTCTTTTGTGTATCCTGCGATATTACAAAATTTTCTATTTGCATAGGTAATAATACCTTTGAGATCTGTAGAACTTACGATCAACCCTTGTTTAAAACTATATGCTTCATCTATTGGTTCAGGTCTATTCATAGTTTTCTTCCTTGTGTAGACGGTTCAACTAAAACTCTATAACAATTAAACTAAAAATAGAATGAATTAAGATGTTTTTAGTAAAAAATATTAATTTATGTGACATTATTGATTATTATTTTTAATAATATTTGAAGTTTTCTTATTTGTAACTTTCTCAATATCTTCCATGGAAGCACTTTGAATGGCTTCAAATGTTCCAAAATAATCGATCAGTTTTTTTACTGTTGCTTTGCCTATTCCTTTTTTATTGAGCAGTGAAATCTGTGTATCTTCTTTTCTTTTGGTGTTTTGATGATAGGTAATGGCATAACGGTGTGCTTCGTCTCTCTGACGTTGTATCCAATGCAGACGCGGGTCGTTTGGCTTTAATTCCATAATGCCGTTTTGTGTATAGAGTACATCTTTAGCTGCACCTTTTGCTCTGTGGGCTTTTGCATCAAGCTTCTCTTTTGCTATGGCTATGACATTCAAGTTGACATTCTCTTCTTTAAGTAATGTACGTGCAAGATTTAAATTTGCCTGTCCTCCGTCAAGTATCCAAAGATCCGGAGCAGGATGGTTTTTGAAGTCAGATATACGACGAGAGAGCATCTCTTTCATCTGTCCATACTCATCACGGGCTTTTAATTTGTAGCGTCTGTATGAACTTTTATCCCATTTCCCCTCATCCCATACTATCATACCTCCGACTATTGCAACTCCCATCATATGAGAGTTGTCGAATGTTTCTATGCGGTAGGGGATGACAGTCAGATCAAAGATGTCAGCTATTTTTTGCTCCATTAGTGTATCACTCTGCTTATCATTATCTGATTTTTTGCGCAGTAACTCTTCACAGTTCTGAACTGCGAGAGAGATCAGTTTGGCTTTTGGACCACGTTGAGGGGTCAGGATCTCTATTTTTTTTTCAAATCGGGTACTGAGTGTTTGAGCAACCTGTTTTTCATCTTCAAAAGTATGTGCAGTGAGTATCTGTTTTGAAATATGGGGTGTATCAATAGTGTAAAATTCTAAAAGTGCCTGCTTGTATGCTTCATTTTCATCAAAAATATGTGTATGTCTGAAATAAGAATATGATGATGAAATGATTTTTCCGCCACGCATAAAGAGTTTGACGATCACACCTTTTTCATCTCCGTTTTGAATGGCAAAAATATCCAGATCAAGTTCATTTGCCAGATCTATGTTTGATGAAACAGTAAGGGAGTCTATGGCTTGAATAGTATCTCTCATGTTGCCTGCTTCTTCATAACGTTCTTGCAAAGCAAGGTTTGTCATCTTCTCTTTAAGTGCAGATATAAGTTTTTTACGTTTGACAATAGCATTTTTTGCTTCTGTGACTATTTCACCGTAGGCTTCAGGAGTTACTTTTCCTTCACAGGGTGCCAGACATTTGTTTATCTGGTAGAAAAGACAGGCTTTCCCCTCTCTCAGGCATGATTTTTTCTGTACAAGAGGGTAGACTTCATACAGTGCATCAAGCAGTGCTTTCCCTCCTGTAGGGAAAGGACCGTAATAACTTATATTTTTACCTTTGACAACTTTTCTTGTTATTTCAAAACGTGGGTAAGGAGTTGATTCATCGATGTAAATATAGGGATATGTTTTGTCATCCCGCAGTAAAATATTGTATTTGGGTTTGAGTTGTTTAATAAGAGAATTTTCTAAAATTAGTGCATCTTCTTCTGTGTCAACTACAATGTATTCCAGTTTTTTTGCTTCATGCAGCATTTTAATGATACGTGGACTTTGAGAAGTATTAGGGTGCAATAGAGGTGTAAATTTCCAATAACTTTTAACTCTGTTTTTTAAATTTTTGGCTTTTCCTACATAAAGCAGTTTGCCTTTTTCGTCAAAATACTGGTAAACACCTGCACCTGAAGGAAGATTTTTGATCACATCTTTCATTTAACTATCTCTTGCAGATTGTTCTTGGAGTTGTTTTTTTATTTGTTCTTTGATCTGTTCAAACTTTTCTTTAATATCTTCATCCTGATTCTTTATGACAAATTCTGAAGATGCAAGTTCGCTGTAGTAGGGAACAGTACTCTCTTCAGGTTCATCATTGACAACGGGTCTGTACCTGCTGTGAAAGATCGCAACCTTGTCTGCTTTCATCATTTTGCACTCTGTATCAAGAGAAGCCATTTGTATTAATAAACTTTTTAATAAATCTTTATTATAATTAAGTTCCATTTTAAAGCCCGGATGAGTGACAGCAATAAAAAGTGTATTTTCTTTAATGTAAATAAATGCAATAGCTTTTTGCCATTTTGCACCAAGAAGTGAAATATACTTTTTGTAACAACTCTCCTGCTTTAAAACTTTAAATTGAGGTTGGTTGGTAAGATGAGACAAAATCATAGACACTTTTTTCATGTTTTTATTATAACATCTGTTTGCTGTGTGGTCATGGCAGGATGTGGGCATAAGACAAACCCGGTATATGTTCCGGATAGTAACACTACTGTAAAAGGGTAAGATGTGAAAAAATATGATGTATTGATTATTGGTGCCGGTATTGCCGGACTTTATGCTGCTATGCAACTGCCTAAGAGTAAAAAAGTTTTGGTGGTCTGTAAAGATATCCCCTGGGAGTGTAATACTTTTTATGCGCAAGGTGGAATGTCTACTGCTTTGAATGAAGCAGATGTACCTGTTCATGTTGAAGATACCATGTCAGCAGGTGCTTACCATAACGATAAAGAGGCTGTAGAGATCATGTCTAAGACTTCACTTGAGACGACAGCAGATATCATAGCTCAAGGTATGGAGTTCGACAAAGATGAAGAGGGGAATATCCTTTATACTAAAGAGGCTGCACACTCAGTAGAACGCATTATTCATGCAGGTGGGGATGCAACCGGACGTTATATGCACTACTTTATGATGGTACAGAACAAACACCAACTTCAGAAAAATACTTTAGTGTATGATCTGCTTATTGAAAATGGCAGATGTTATGGTGTAAAAGCCACCGTAAATTACCAGCCAACGACTATCTATGCAGATGATGTGATCATCGCCTCGGGAGGGATCGGTTCACTTTATGAATTTAATACAAACTCAAGAACGATAAGTGCTGATATCCATGGTATCTGTGTTGAAAAAGGCATAGAACTTGCCGACATGGAGTTCATGCAGTTTCACCCGACAGTATTTGTCGACACACCTTATGCAAGAAAACTTCTTTTAACAGAGGCATTGCGTGGAGAGGGTGCCCATGTTGTAGATGAAGACGGAACACGCTTTTTGTTTGATTATGATAAGCGGGGTGAACTTGCAAGTAGAGATATTGTGGCACGTGGAATTTTTAAACATAAACGTGAAACAGGTAAACAGACGTATTTGGATTTTTCTATGTTTGAAGAAAAATGGTTTGAACATCGTTTCCCCAATATTACGCGTACGTTTGGGGCATTGGGTTATAATTTTCCTAAAGACAGAGTGCCTATTTCTCCGGCATTTCACTATGCCAACGGTGGTATTAAATGTGATACGAACGGTTGTATTGAAGGATTGGAAGGTTTGTATGCTATTGGTGAAGCAGCAAGAACGGGTGTGCATGGTGCGAACCGTTTAGCATCAAACTCACTGCTTGAAGGTGCGGTATTTGCCAAAAGGGCTGTGGACCACCTCTTGGGAAGAGGACATCAAGAGATCAAAACACCTGAATTTGAGAAGGATTATGGTAACATTCTGCATAAAGAAAATGATAAGATCTATAAACAGAAACTACGTAAAGTAATGTGGGATGATGTAGGTATCATTAGGACAACCAAAGATCTGCATGAAGCAAAAAATCTTATTTATGATATGAAAAATCATGAAATAGGAAGGCTGCTTCAGTTGCGTCTTAATACAGCATCATCTATTGTTGAAGCTGCATTGGCACGTAAAGAGTCTTTAGGATCCCATTATATGGAAGATCAAGATTAAAAACATTTTCAACGTTTTACATAACCATCAGGAGGAGAAAGAATGACAGCAGAAGCAGTACAGGTGACGACAGAAGCGGTACAACACTTAGACTTAACGACAACATGGGTGGGGATACTCTCCTTTATCATATTTGTAGTATCTTATTATTTCATAGCAACAGAAGATAAATACCATATAAACAAAGCAAAACCGGCACTTTTCGGTGGTACGCTGATCTTCATGCTTATTGGTGCCTACTATGCGATGAATGGTTTGGATATGAATCATCTGCATCACGAAGTAGAGTTACTGATCTTTGAGATCGCGGGTATCTTCTTCTTCCTCTTTGTTGCGATGACATACATCGAAGCGATGATCGACAGAAATGTTTTCTCCGCGTTGCGTTATAACCTTGTGTCCAAGGGGTATGACTATAAAAAACTTTTTTGGATCACAGGACTTTTAGCCTTCTTTATTTCACCGATAGCCGACAACCTTACGACGGCATTGATCCTCTCTACCGTATTGATCACGATCGATAAAGAGAATAGAGCTTTCATTGTGCCTTCTGCTGTAAACATTGTTGTTGCTGCCAATGCCGGTGGTGCCTGGTCTCCATTTGGAGATATCACGACCTTGATGGTATGGGTTGACGGTAAAGGACAGTTTGTTGACTTCCTTTACCTTTTCCCTGCTTCGATAACGGGATGGGGAATCACTGCATTTTTGTTAAGCCGTTTTGTGCCAGATGGTACACCACCATTTGCAGAGGGTGAAAAAAAGGTGGACATTTTGCCAGGTGGTAAGATGATCATGGGACTTTTTGCCTTTACTATTGCATCAGCAGTTCTTTCACACCAGGTACTTCACTTGCCTGCAATGTGGGGAATGATGTTCGGTTTGGCTATTTTGAAACTTTATATATTCAGAATGAGCCGAGAAGTAAGATATGACAGTGATGGTATTGTCTGTCCTACAGTCAATGTCTTCTCATTTATTGCCAAGATCGAAAATGACACATTGCTGTTCTTCTTTGGTATTTTAGCTGCGGTAGGCGGTCTTCACTTTTTAGGTTTCCTAGAGTACTTTACAGCACTATATACACAATTTGGAGCAACAACGGTGAACATTGGAGTAGGTTTCCTTTCTGCGATCGTTGATAACGTTCCGGTCATGTCAGCCGTACTTAA
>Ga0190303_1000886_pt1 | contig 12373 bp, 7 predicted proteins | sample 48700701_MG_FD_161672 | JGI IMG/M metagenome (GOLD analysis project Ga0190303, IMG submission 161672) | Hydrothermal vent sediment bacterial communities from Southern Trench, Guaymas Basin, Mexico - 4870-07-0-1_MG | ecosystem: Environmental > Aquatic > Marine > Hydrothermal vents > Sediment ...
CTTTGTCAATATCACTATCTACTAATTTAGGAAAGGCATAGCCAAGCTTTTTAGATGTTAAATCTTGAATTAATTTATCTGCTAATTTATTGGATTCATCATTAGAGTTTGTGCATATTTCAAGCATTAAGATTGCCTTTGGATCACCTTCAACAAAAAATCTATTTTTTAATTGTTCCCTATTGTTTTTTGTACAATCTAAAATGGTTTTATCCATTAATTCACAGGTATACAAATTGTGTTTCATTGCTATTACAACAGCTTCCATACTCTCTTGAATACTGTTAAAATGTGCTGCAACCATTATGTTTTTTGGAGGAGGTAGTGAATCTAACAGCAATGTTATTTCAGTTGTAAAAGCTAAAGTACCTTCACTTCCAGTTAGTAAAGTTGCTAAGTTTATGGTTTCATTTTTACCACCAAATTCTTTAAAGTTTAATAACTCATCAACAGCATATCCGTTATTTCTTCTATGGATATTTTTTTTTGGGAATTCCTTTACTATTTCTTTTTGAGTTTCTTCATTGGATAATTCATTATAAATTAAATTATAAATTTTACTTTCTAATGAGTTTCCATTTCTTTTTTGTTTGAATTCTGCTGAAGTTAATTCATTAAAAATTGCTTCAGAATCATCATTTAAAATAGTTTTTAGTTCAATTACTTTATCCCGAGTAACTCCATATTTAATTGAAGTAGTGCCCGATGAGTTATTACCAACCATTCCGCCAAGCATACATCTATTACTTGTTGAAGTGTTAGGGCTAAAAAACAAACCAAAAGGCTTTAAATAATCGTTTAATTCATCTCTTATAACCCCTGGTTGAATAGTTATTGTTTGCTTATGCTCATCAAATGCTAAAATTTTAGTAAAATGTTTAGAAATATCTACAACTAAACCATCTCCAACACATTGACCTGCTAATGATGTTCCGGCAGCTCTTGGTATTAGTGTAATGTTATTTTCTGTAGCGAATTGAATTAGGGTTTTTAGATCTTTATTGTTTTTGGGGTAAGCAACACCCATAGGTATTTTCCTATACACAGAAGCATCTGTAGCATAAATACTTTTATGAAGATTGTCAAAAAAAACTTCTCCTGACAATAAATTAACTAGTTTGTTTAAGTCTACTATTTTTGAAGACATAAGAAAATAAATTTAATTATGGAGTAAATATAATACCACTACTATGATCTTTGCTAGCTCCGGTAACACTTTTTAAACAATTATTTTGGCCTTCATCTTTTAAAAATCCTAACAATGCAAATACTAAGGCTTCTTTGTAATTGATAATAGTATCATTTGGTATGATGAGCTTAGTTTTTGTATAATTTTGAATTCTTTTAATAAGAAAAGTGTTATACGCACCACCACCTGCTACAAGTATAGTTTTTGAAGAATTAGATGTTACTTTTCTGGAAATTTGCATTGCAACATGCTCAACAAAAGTTCTTAAAATATCTTTTATATCAAGCTTGTATTTGTCTATAATTGGAAAAATTGTTTCTACGATAAATTCATAACCTAAAGATTTCGGTTTAGAATCATTGTAAAAAGGTAAAGAATTTAACTCATTAAGTAGCGTTAAATCAATTTCTCCACTAGAGGCAATTATTCCTTTGTCATCATAATCAATGTTTAAAGGAGCAACATAATGATTTAATACAATATTAACCGGGCAAATATCAAATGCTATTCGTTGGTTATTTTTATTTAATGAAATATTTGAAAATCCACCTAAGTTTAAGCAATAATCATATTCAGAAAAAAGTAACATATCTCCAATAGGAACTAAAGGAGCTCCTTGTCCACCAAGTGCTATATCCTGACTTCTGAAATCGCAAATTGTTTTTATACCAGTAATTGAAGTAATATACGGTCCATTTCCAATTTGAAGTGTATAATTTTTTTCTGGATTGTGATAAATTGTGTGCCCGTGCGATGCAATATAATCTATAGTTGTAATGTTATTTTTTTTGATAAAATTTCGAATAGTTTCACCTAAAAAAATACCATAATCCGCATCTAATTTTGTTAGTTCTTCTCCTTTTAAATGAAACCCTTCTTTTAAAGCCGTTTTCCATTTTTTTGAATAAGGGGTAGTAATGGAGTTTATAATTTCAAATTTATAATTGTGAGTGTTATTAATTTTAACATAAGCAATATCAATACCATCTAATGATGTACCACTCATTACCCCGATTATATATTTGTCAGAATTTTTCATATCACAAAAATTTACTTTTATAATTGTCTAAAACATTTTTAACACTTTTGTGTTTATCTAAAAGTGTAGCGGCTAATTCTTGATCAATATGAAGTTCGTCCATTAACATAAGTACTCCACGATTAACTAATTTTTTATTATTTAGCTGCATATGTACCATTTTATTGTCTATAACTCTACCTAATTTAATCATAACAGAAGTTGTTATCATATTTAGTGCTAATTTTTGAGCAGTACCAGCTTTCATTCTGGTACTTCCGGTAACAAACTCTGGGCCTACAATTAATTCTATAGAAATATCAGCAACTTCTGATAAAGGGCTATTTTCATTACAAACAATACATCCTGTAGTAATGTTGTTTTTATTAGCTTCTTTGAGAGCTCCAATAACATAAGGAGTTGTTCCCGATGCTGCAATACCAACTAAAACATCTTTATCGGTTATGTTATACTCACTTAAATCTTTCCAAGCTAAATCTGCATCGTCTTCAGCATTTTCTACAGCTTTTCTAAGTGCAGAATCACCTCCAGCAATTAACCCAATGACCCAATTATCTGGCACACCAAATGTTGGTGGACATTCAGAAGCGTCTAAAACACCTAATCTTCCACTTGTACCTGCACCAATGTAAAATAATCTTCCACCTTTATGCATTTTGTCATAAATAATATCTACTAATTTTTCGATTGAAGGAATTACTTTTTCTATAGCGTTTGGTACAGTTTTATCTTCTGCATTAATATTAGTGAGTAACTCAAGTGTACTCATTTTTTCAAGGTTATTATAATTTGAAGCTTGTTCAGTTGTTGGTTTATTTGTCATTTTTAGTTTTTACAATAATTAAACTTAAAATTGTTAAAAGGGCATTTACTAAAATATTCATAAAGCCTAAATCAAAGGAGAATTGAGTTATGAATAGGTAATTTAAGTAGTAAGTTAAAAGCGGCATTAAAATACATATGTAAGGAACTGCTGCATCGTTGATTTTTATTTTTGTGAAAATTCCAAATAAATAAAGTCCTAATAATGGGCCGTAGGTGTAACCTGCTACTTTAAATATTGTTGAAATAACGTCACCTTTACTTTCAGAAAATAATAGTATAATAATAAAAATTACTATTGAAAATCCAAATAAAACATAATTTTTTAGTCGTTTTTTTTCTTTAGAATTTTTATGTTGGAAATCTAAAAAGTCGTGTGTGAATGATGTTGTTAAGGCTGTTAAAGCAGAATCTACACTTGAAAATGAAGCTGCTGTAATTCCTAAAATAAAACTAATACTTGCTATAATTCCAAAATGATTTAAAGAAAGCATTGGGAAAAGAGCATCTGTATTTATAAATTTTCCATTTTCTACTTCTAATTGAATTCCAAACTTTTCTGCATATAAATATAACATAACACCTAATCCTAAAAATAGAAATTGTGTTACAGATAAAATAATGCTAAATGTTAATATATTTTGTTGTGCTTCTTTTTTGTTTTTACAGGTTAATGTTTTTTGCATCATATTCTGATCTAGCCCTATCATAGCTACAGCAATTAGAATACCTGAAATAAATTGTTTAAAGAAATTGCTTCCGGAGTTAAAATCCCAATCAAAAACTTTAAAATATTCATGATTGGTTACTGATGTTATTGTTTCTGAGAAACTTAAATTTAGTGAATCTTTTACAACATAAATTGATATAATTGCTGCCGTTATTAAGAATAATGTTTGAAGTGTATCTGTCCAAACTATTGTTTTAATTCCAGATTTGTGTGTGTATAGCCAAATAAGAGCCAATATAATAAGTACAGTTAAATAAAAAGGGGTGTTAAAAGCATCAAATACTGCATATTGTAATATTTTTGCTGCAAGAAGTAATCTAAGTGCTGCACCAAAAGATTGTGATATTAAAAAAAATATGGAGCCAGTTTTATATGTTTTAATTCCAAATCTTGTTTCAAGATATGTGTAGATTGAAACTAATTTCAACTCATAATAAATAGGAATAAGTACATAGGTTATAAACATGTACCCTACAACATTTCCAAAAACAAACTGTAAGTAGTAGAAATTATTAGTACTTACCATTCCCGGGATAGATACAAATGTAACTCCAGATATTACAGCTCCAATCATTCCAAAAGCAACTACTTGCCAAGGTGATTTTCTATCTCCTGTATAGAAAGAATCATCACTTGAATTTTTAGAAGTAAAGTGAGAAATTAACATCAACACCCCAAAATAGGACATTATAATTATTAAAATTAACGTAGCACTCATAGGAAAATTTATTTTTGAGTAAAGTATTAATTCTGATTAGATATTTTAAAAATTGAATTTTAAATACGTTACTAATATGAATAAACGGGGTAAACAAATTTCTTTGAAACCCCGTTTAAACATACATCAAATCAAAACTTAATTAAATACTTGGGTCAGCTGGAGTATTTGGATTATTCTCTCTCTCTATAGTTGGATAAGGATAAAAATTTCTATTCCTTTCGTTAGTGGTGTTAGATGTAGTAGGAACATTAAAATTAGGATGAAATCTTTTACTGTCCTCAAATCTCATTCCAGTTAAAAATAATTCAATACATCTATTTTTATAGATTTCTTCCAAAATATCACTTTGACTAGTTTCGTTACCTGTCCAAGCAGGAAGGTTAGCATTAACCCCTGATGGATCATTACTCTTTTGTCTCACTAAGTTAAGTTGAATAACTGCATCGGTCAATTGACTCTGTCTAGTATAAGCTTCCGCTTTGTTTAATAACATTTCTCCATTAAGATATATTGGAATTGATGATGTGCTAGTTCCAAAGAAACCTAACATTTCACTTAACGCTTGTCCACCAGCATCTAAATTAGCCAATCCCGCATCATTTCCAAGGTAGAAATCTACGCGACCATCACCTACTTCTGGAACATAATCACCCAATAAACCAAAGTTAGTTTGTGGGTTTAAGTCGGCAGAATTTACCGTACGATTCCAAATAGGGTTTTGATTGTTAGCATCGTAAACCCACATTGAATTCGTTGGATCACTATCATTCAATACAGCATTTGCTGCAGAGATTGATTCTGTATAGTTACCTGTCAATAAATAATATCTTGAAAGGAACGCATTTACTGTTTTTTGTAAGTTCATTTCTGGCCATAGAACAGTTGATTGAAACTCATCTGACACAGGTGATGCTGTCATCACATCTCTAGCTTCTTCTAGTAATGAAATACAATTAGCCAACACAGTTGCCCGATCGCTAAATTCAGCTGCACCATCAGCAGAATTATTAATTGGCACTTGTTCAAACATCTGAATAAGATGACCTAAACTCATTGCTTTAATTAGATTTCCATACGCTAAAACTCCACTTCTAGTACCTGCAGAAAGATCCACTTCATTTGCTCCATCAATTAACGATTCAGCCATTCCTTTTACTCGGATAAGATTTACCCAAGGATTTGTGATACCCCCACTTTCAGATGGTAATTCAGCTCCTCCTTTAGCTAATTCATTAATATTTAAAAAAGTATTGGTTACTCCTAATTCTCTAGTAGTAATCCCTGGAGCTTCTATAACTTGTCTTAATGCTGTAACTGAATAGTATTGTCTAATTCCAGTTGCTAATGCAAAAAGTCCTTCTTTCGTTCCTAAAACCACATCTTCTGTTGGGTTGTTCGGATTTTCAAACTCGGTGTCGCATGCAGTGAATAAACCACTGCTAATAAGCAAAGCACCAATGATTGTAAATATTTTTATGTTTTTCATCTTATTATATTTTATATTTTAACACTTAAAATGTAGCTATTACACCAAATTTAATTACACTAGGTATTGGAACAAGCCCCATAATACCTCCTCTAGCTCCATTGCTCTGTCCATCCATATTTACTTCTGGGTCATACCCTGAGAAATTATCAATAGAGAATAAATTACGACCAGTTATCGTGAATTTAACACTATTAACTCCTTTTAAAGGATCTTTTAATAAATAGGAAGTTGAAAGCTCTCTAAGCTTGATATAAGAACCATCTTCAATATAAGCCTCTGCAATACCAAACTTGGCAGCACCAGTTCCTCTTACACTCTCTCCACTTAACTCACTAGCGGTAGCTGGCCCACCTCCAAAACGATAGAACATACGTGTATCCCAACTTAAAACATCTACACCTTGTACAGCATCAAACTGCATTCTAAAAGAAAAATTCTTGTATTTAATCTCATTAGTTAATGACGCTATAAAGTCAGGATTTGGATCTCCTATTACTTTACTTAGAGATGATCCGGTTGGTTGACCAGACGCATCTCTTTCAGGCACTGGATTTCCATTTGCATCATAAGATCCTTTTTCTCTTTGAGGTAGTCCTCCAGAAGTTAAAAGTAAGCTTCCGTCAGTATTTCTTGCATAAAAACCTTGATAAAAAACACCTAAAGCTTCTCCATTTTTAGCAACTGAAAATCCAAAATTTCCAAGACTAAGTCTATCATCATTTGGAATATCATTCACTTCATTTTTATTAGAAGAGTACGTACCAGTAACTGACCAACTAAAATCGGCTGTTTGAATTGGCATTGCTGTAATCAATGCTTCAAAACCTTTGTTAGTCATAGTTCCTACATTCTCTATTCTTGTACCAAACCCTGTAGAAGGAGATAAACCTCTATTTAACAAAAGATCTTCTATGTCTTGCTCATAATAAGTAAGTTCTATACCTACCTTATTATCAAACAGTCCCATATCAATACCAAATTCTAATTCAGTTTGTCTTTCAGGTCTTAAATCAACATTTCCAAGTAGTGATGGAGCAATTAATCCAGAAGTACCATCAATGCTTGTAGGTATATAATTTGTTAACCTATCAAAAGGCCCTATGGCGGTTAGGTTTCCTGCTTGCCCCCAAGCAGCTCTAACTTTAAAGCTATTAATTGAACTCCCAAAATTATCTTTCCAAAAATCTTCTTCCGAAACTAAATAAGACATACTTACTTTTGGATATAATTGATTTCTTTCATCTTCACCAAATACTGAAGATCCATCTAATCTAATAGCTCCAGTAAGAAAAAGCTTATCACTTAAACCCAAAGTTTGCTGTAAAAAACCACCCCAGAACGTTCTTTCACTTCTTGTGTCGCTAGTAGAAATTGAGGAAGCTCCATCAGTAGTTTTTACTCCTAATGCCAAACCTTCCGCTGAAATAGAACGTTTGAGTGTTTTATCTGATTGCCAAGAAAAACCTGCTGTTGTTGTAGATTTTATGTTATCACTTAAGTCCTTGTCAAATGAAGCATTTAAATCACTATTTAATTGTTTAGTACTAATAGTTGTTGTTGATGCTCTACCTGACGTTCTCGTATTAGTTCCAATTGGAATATAAGTGTTTCCTATAGACTCAGAATTATCATAACCAAGAGTGTAATTTACTTTAAGTCCATCCATAGGTTTTAAATTAAGTTGTAAATCGCTAATGGTTCTATTATTTTCTTGAGTGTATTCAAAAGTTTCAATGTATTCCAAAATATTTGGGTAAAAAGTCATATTTGGATAATTACCATCTGCGTCAGGACTTGGATCTATTGTATTGTTTGTAAACAATACTGTTGCCAGTACACCAGCCGTATAACCTCCATTTGGTTGGTCGTTACTTTTGCTTGTTGAAAAATAAGTACCAAACGAAGCTGATGCCCAATCATTGATAACTTGATTAATTCTAATTCTTCCCCCTTGTCTTTCGTAGTCCGTACTTTTAAGAATTCCATCATTCTTCAAATGTGAAAATGAAGCAAAATAGTTGGTATCTTCCTTTCCTCCTGATATAGAAACATAGTTATCTGTTCCAGTTGAGTTTTGAAATATCATATCCTGATAGTCATATCTTGTTGCAGGTACTGTAGTACCATCAGCCGCCCAATCTAAAGGAACTTGATTAAAATCACGTTTCTTTCTTAAAGAATTGAAGTTTACACTACTAGACACTGTAATAACTGGCTCTCCAGATTGACCCTTCTTTGTAAAAATCTGTACAACACCATTACTAGCTCTTGAGCCATAAATTGCAGCAGCAGCAGCACCTTTAATTACCTCAATTCTATCAATATCTTGTGGACTAATATCTGACAATCTATTTTGAGTAACACCAGTTATACCTAAGACATTAGTAGAATTGTTATTTACAATTACACCATCTATAATATACAAAGGATCTGAGCTCCCATTTACAGTACTTGCACTTCTTAATCGAACGCTAATACCCCCTGCTGGATCTCCAGAGTTTTGAGTTACTTGAACTCCTGCCAATTTCCCTGATAATCCTCCTGTAATATCTACTGATCCAGATTCAGAAATTTCCAAACCTTTGATACTAGAAATAGTATTACCTAATTGTTTTTTTGCTGTCAGTGCTCCTGCACCTGTGATGACTATTTCATCTAGTCCTAGAATATCTAAGTTCATAACAACATCATTCACTATTTCAGCATTAGTTCCCAAAGTAATTTTTACTTCTTTAGTTACTAACCCTAGCGATCTAAAAACAAGCGTATAACTACCTGCGTTTAGGTTAGCTGTTAGTGTGTAATTCCCGTCGAAATCGGTAGTTCCACCCATATTGGTTTTTTTAACTTGCACACTAACACCAGGAGCTGGTTCACCAATATTATCGGTTACATTACCGTTTAATGTATAGGAGGTCGTTTGCGCTTGTAAGGTAAGTCCCAACATCATAAGCGCAAATAGACTGCTCATAAATCGAAATCTCTTAATAAAAGAGAAGTTTTCATTTGTTTTGTTCATAAAAATGGATTTAAAATAATAATATATTATTCAAATGTAGTATTAATTTTTATACTATGTTAATAAATAGTTAAAAAAATGCAAAAATTATCATTTAAAAACGCATAAAGACGCATAAAAATACTTCTATCTAAGGGGTTTAAAGAATAGTAACCCCTATTTCTTTGAAGGGGTTGAAGATTTGATCTTCAGGGTTAGAGTCGGTAACTATGGTGTTAATTCTATTTATAGGTGTAACAGGGTATCTTTTAATTTCATTTATTTTATTATTTGTACATAACACAATTACCTTGTTACTAGCTTCAATCATACATTTTTTAATGTGAGAAACTTCCCAGTTGGGTTCAGTCATTCCATTTAAAATATTAATACCTCCAGTTCCCATAAAGCATAAATCCGCTCTTAATTGTGAAATTGACGAAACAACATCTAGCCCAACAGTTACTTGTGCGGGTTTGTTTAATTTACCACCAATGAAAATTATTTCTAAAGAAGGGTGCTCGGTTAATTGAAGCGCTATTGGCAAACTGTAGGTATATATTGTTGCGTTTATATCGGAAGGAATAATTTTAGCTAACTGTAAATTAGTGGTACTACCACTCATTATAATAACCTGACCATCTTTAATTAGATTGACCGCTTTTTTAGCAATACTGTTTTTTTCTTTTAAATTGTGACTACTCCTCTCTTCATAAGAAAGCGCTATGGTATCTTTTGGTAGCGCACCTCCATGAACCTTTTTGATTAGGCCCTTTGCGGAAAGCTCATTAAGATCCCTTCTTATTGTATCTTCAGAAACATTTAATTCATTACTTAGGTCTGCTGATAATACCTTTCTGCTTAATTTGATCTGATCTAATATATGGTGATGTCTTTCTTCTTTTAGCATATTACAAGCTTTATTTAATGCAATAATAATTACAAATATGCGATTTATTTTAATTATAAATTGATAGTTTATCTAATTAATTAGATAATACCTGCAGTTTTATCTGAATTTAAACTCAAAATCAGTGTTTGAAATTAGATAATTAATTTAAAAACGCATAAAACAGAATAAAAATGCAAATATGCATTTTGTTTTAAGTGTTTTGTTGTATTTTTGATGTTTTAAATTAAAATGTATATAATGAAAACTAAATTAATAAATAATTCAAAAAGTATTAGATACGAAGAAGCTGGCAAGTTTGAGGAAACTAGATTTGAAAAAATACATAATGTATTAGTGTCCGATTCTAAAGAGGGTTCAATTAAAGTAGCTAAAGAAATTTCTGAATTAATTATTAATAAGCAAGCAAAGAAACAGCAATGTATTTTAGGTTTGGCAACAGGTTCATCTCCAATAAAAGTTTACGAAGAATTGGTAAGAATGCATAAAGAAGAAGGGTTAAGTTTTACAAATGTTGTAACTTTTAATTTAGATGAATACTACCCTATGACTAAAGGTAATATTCAGAGTTATTACTATTTTATGCATGAGCATTTGTTTAACCATGTTGATATATTGCCCAAAAACATACATATACCTGACGGAACTGTGCCTAGTGATGAATTACATCAATATTGCATAGATTATGAGAGAGCAATAGAAGAAAAAGGAGGGATTGATTTACAATTATTAGGTATTGGTAGAACTGGACATATTGGTTTTAATGAACCAGGTTCTCATTTTAATTCAGAAACAAGGAGTATCACTTTAGATTATATAACAAAAGTTGACGCAGCAGCCTCATTTTTGGGTATTGATAATGTGCCAAAAAAAGCCATTACAATGGGTATTAGGACTGTAGGAAAGGCTAAGAGAATTATTTTATTAGCTTGGGGACAAAACAAAGCTTCAATTATAAAAAAAACTATCGAGGGAGATATTTCTCCGAAAGTGCCAGCTACTTATTTACAACACCATACTAATACAACATTTATTTTAGATGTTGAAGCCGCATCAGATTTAACAAGAATTAATACGCCTTGGTTAGTTGGCCCTTGTGTTTGGGATGAAAAATTAAGTAGTAAAGCAATTATTTGGTTGTGTCAAAATACAGGGAAATCAATTTTAAAATTAATTGATGAAGATTATAACGATAATGGAATGTCGAGTTTATTAGCGGAGGAAGGTTCGTCATACGACTTAAATATTAAAATGTTTAATAAAGTACAGCATACAATTACAGGTTGGCCAGGAGGTAAACCTAATGCTGATGATACTTCAAGACCAGAAAGAGCCAATCCTGCAATAAAGAGAGTGTTAATTTTTAGTCCACATCCAGATGATGATGTAATATCAATGGGTGGGACTTTTGATAGACTAGTAGAGCAAGGTCATGAAGTACATATAGCTTATCAAACATCAGGAAATATCGCAGTATCAAATCATGAAGCTCTTAAGTTTGCTGAAGTTACAAGAGGTATGAGATGTAATAATGACAATGGCTTAATGAAAAAAATTATAGAGGAAATTAAATCTAAAAAAGAGAATGCTATTGATAGTCTTGATGTTAGAAAATTGAAAGGAACTATTCGCCAATGTGAATCTTTGGCAGCAACTAGATATTTAGGTGTTTCAGATGACAATGTACATTTTTTAAATTTACCATTTTATGAAACAGGAAGTATTAAAAAGAATCCGTTAGGAGAAGAAGATATCAAAAAAATGTGTGATATTATTGAAGAAATTAAGCCACATCAAATTTATGCTGCAGGAGATTTAGCTGATCCACATGGTACACATAGAGTTAGTTTAGATGCGTTATTTGAAGCATTGAAAATTTTAAAAACAAAACCATTTATGAATGATTGTTGGTTGTGGTTATATAGAGGAGCTTGGCAAGAATGGGATATTAACGAAATAGATATGGCTGTTCCTATGAGTCCAGCTCAGGTTTTAAAAAAGAGAAAAGCTATATTTTTTCACCAATCACAGAAAGATGGAGTCATGTTTCAAGGGAACGATATAAGAGAGTTTTGGATGCGTGCTGAAGATAGAAATACCAAAACAGCTCAAAAATATAATGAATTAGGATTGGCAGATTATGCCGCTATGGAAGCATTTGTAAGGTGGAATTTTTAAATATTTTTAAAAAAAACAGTACTATTGTACAAATAAATTAATACTACAACTTTTTTATAATGTCAAATAGAATTAACGTTGCTTCTAAAGAGAAAAAAAACACTTTTATTCCAATATTAATTATAGCAGGATTATTTTTTATTTTTGGGTTTGTAACTTGGATTAATGGAGCGTTAATTCCATTTATGAAAACTATTAGTGAATTAACAACTGCGCAATCCTATTTAGTAGCTTCAGCTTCGTATATTTCATTTGTTGTTATGGCTTTGCCAGCTTCTTATATAATAAATAAAATAG
>Ga0190303_1000887_pt1 | contig 12351 bp, 27 predicted proteins | sample 48700701_MG_FD_161672 | JGI IMG/M metagenome (GOLD analysis project Ga0190303, IMG submission 161672) | Hydrothermal vent sediment bacterial communities from Southern Trench, Guaymas Basin, Mexico - 4870-07-0-1_MG | ecosystem: Environmental > Aquatic > Marine > Hydrothermal vents > Sediment ...
AGAACATAGATGAAGTTTTGTAATGAAAATAGAAATCAGTTTTACAGAAGCACAGCAACTTATGATGACAAGATTTTTAGTTGCACAAGGATATTCAGATTCATTTTATGTAACAATAACAAAGGACTTTGAGTTTATAATTGCAGGATTTCATTATTGTTTTGCATGTAAGCCTGCTTTCAATTGTGAATTTTTAAAAGATTACTCAATAAGTGTTGGTAATCCAAGTTTTTTTAAAACATTGAAGGATTTAAGAACAATTCATTTTGAAGTGGAAAGCACAGAGTTGAGAAAAACATTAGCTTTTTATCATGAAAATAAACTCTTATGTGTGGCAAATGTTTTAAAGAGAGTTATCAATCCTATAAGACTTTTAGAAAAAACAAAAAGTTTAAGAATAAAAGATTGGAGTTTTATCTTGTGCTTGGAAGGAATGTTAAGGTTAAATGTTAGAAGATGTTTTCTTTGGAAACATGAAGATGAAACTTTGACAATTTCTAAAGAAAATTCTTCTACTTCAATAAACACAAAAGTGGAAGAAGATCCTTTTCTTTACAAACATTTTGTTTTGATTGAATCTTTAACTTATCCTGAAAATGAGAAAGTGAAGCCTTTGAGATATAAAAACATTTATAATTGGATAAGAGCTTTGGCAAAATTAAGAAAAAGAGGATTATTTGAAGAAGATTATGCTTTTTTAGGTTTAGGAAAAAACCTATTTTATTTAGGAGTTTAAAGATGAATCATCCATTAGGCACTTGCATAGTTAAGCCAAGAGAAAATACTTATTTTATAACATCAATTGCATGGACAAAAGTAGGGGATTATATCTGGACTCCTAAAGGCTGGAGAAGGGTAAAGCATAGAAGTTATGTAAGAAAGAAATATTTTTTGAAATTTTTAACTCCCAGATGTGTTTTATATGCTACAAAAAATCAAATGGTATTTGCAGAAAGCCAAAAGAAACTTGTAAAAGATACAAAAATTTTAGATTTTTGCTATCCACCTATGGAAGCATTAGAATCTTGGATAAGATTAAAAGATCGTAGAGAAGATATGATTGCATTAGGAGTTATTTGTGGTTTATCAGAACATAATCCTTTGTTCTTTAACAAATATGGTGAAGTAGGAGTTAAAATTACAAAATCAAAATATAACGAACTGGAAGAATTGGGTATATTAAAAGATTTGCCCATAAAAGTATGGGAGCGGAAAATTGATAACAAAATATCATTAAAAGTCAAGGCATCTTATAAGAAATTTGGTTATCAAGGAAAAAGAGTATTGCCAGCAGGCTTAAGATTTGGAGAAGTAACTAAAATTCTGTCTTTTCTAAAAGGGCTTTTGTCTGTAAAAGGCAGAATAAATACAAAAAATGAAATTGTAATAAACTTTGACTGCAAAGGCTTGAGTTTACATGTTTTAAACATTTTAGCAACACTTGGAATAAAATGTGAATACATACCTTATGATCTGTATTACAAGAATGTTGTTTATTTGAACGAAGATAGATTTTATAAAATTGTCATTAATGACAACTTGTCAAAAAAGTTATATCTGACTATGATAGGTTTTATAGATGAAGATTTAACACAAAGTAAACTAAAAGAGCTTGAAGAAGTAAAAATTTGTTTACCACAAATAGAACAAGTGCCGATTATAGATGTGAAATTTGAAGGAATACATAATTCATACATAATTGAAACAGATGATCCTACAAGCTGCTATGTATGCGATAGTATCTGGTGTGCAACTACTTAAAAGGAGATAAAGAATGAAAGAATTTAAAGATATAGCAAAAAATATACCTAAAGAAGATTGGGAAGAATTAAAAAAGAAAATAGATGAAGCATTTAAAACAATGAAAAGAAAAAAGAAAGAAATAAAAGAAGATGATATTGAAATAAACCAACAAACAGAAAAAATATCTCCTTATGTGAAACTTGAAACAGAGAGGAAGGCTCAATTAGAAAAACAAAAAATAAAAAGAAAAGTTATTGCAAGTGAGCTTAATAGACCTATCCTATCAGGAATTTTGATAGAAGGATTTGGTGAAGATGCTTTAGAAGTATCTGATTCAGCTATAACTTTATTAGAGAAAATAGATAGTGGAAATTTAGATATAGAAGATTGCACTCATGCAGAACAGCTTGTATTAGTAAAATATTTAAGAGATAATGAAGGCTATAACATTGACCAGATTTCTTATAGATTAAGAATGAACCGCAAAAAAGTTGTGCAACTTTTGAATGAGTTAAGACAGATGAAAGCCTATGATTTATTAAGAATGAAAATACCAGAATTGGGTGGAGAAATATTCAGTCTTGGTTTTGAAGCTGCAAGAAAAGCCTTACAAAAAGGACAATACAAAACAGTAGCATATATTTTAAGCACAACAGTAGCAATGTTACAATCAATAGGATTAATTTACAAAATGCCAAAAAGAAGTCAAATTGTGGCAGATATATTCCAAAAGGTAGATTATACTAATGACAAAGACATAGACAAATTTCTTACTGTGATAAAAGGACAGGAAGATAGTGTTGAAAAAGTATTAAACGAAGCTCTAAATATGTTAGAAAGTGGAGTAAAAGAAGTTAAAGAAACTGAAGGAGAAGTTATTGATTTAGATAGTAAGGATGTTTTAGGAGTATAAAACTAAAAAACCATAAAGGAGGTATAGCCATGCCAGAAGTAAGAACAGTAGCAAGGAAACCTGATTACAACGGAACAGAAACAATCAGTTGGGCAAGTGTAAAGAAAACCTTTGAAGCCTACAGAGATGGTTATTACAAGTTCAAAGGTGTAAAACCTGTTGATCCTAACAAGATTCCAAAAAGAATTGAAGATGCCCCACAACAGATGAAATCGTGGATTGCTAAAAAGAGTTTGTTAGGTAGAGCTACAGGCAAAACTTTTGAGGAAGTTCTTTTCTTTCCTGTTGTAAATCCTAACACAAACAAACTTAACGAAGGAGCTTTAAGAGCTGTAATAAGTGGCAGAGGAGCACAAGCTAATATTCCAGAAACAGCTTTAAAATCTGCAAGGAAAATGGCATATAAACTTCTTATAGATGAGTTTGATGCTGATCTTGAAATTCCTGATGAATTAAAAGCCGAAATAGAAAAAGCATCTAAAGAAGAAGAGTTTAAAGAGCTTACTTTAGGAATAATAGAAGATCTTGTTGATTCTATTTTAAGCTAATTCTATTTAAGGAGCAAGGCAAAAAGCCTTGCTCCTTTTTTGTTTATAGGAGTGTGTTATGAAATTAAAAACAGTAAAACTTGATAACACAGACAAAATTTTAGTTTATAACATAGGCGATGTTCATTATGGCAATGAAAATTGTGATCGTGAAGCGTTTAAAAAAGTAGTAGATGAGATAGAAAACAATCCTAATGCATACTGGTTAAGCACAGGAGATTTGTTGGAAGTAAGCCTGAAAGATTCTTTAGGAGATGTTTATAAAAGCTTGAGTCTTAATGAAGAATTAAATGAAATTTTAGAAATTTTAAGACCGATAAAACATAAATGCTTTGGTATTGTAGGGAGCAATCATCATTACAGAGTAGAAAAAAGAATAGGACTGAATTTTGATGCACTTTTGTGCAAGTTATTAGAAGTGGATTATTTAGGACTTACAGGATATTTAAGAATTATTGTTGGCAATGTAGGTTATTATTTAGCCTTGCATCATGGAATAGGATACGGCAAATCCAAAGGCATAAAAGCAAATAATCTTGTTTATTTTGGCAATGTTGCCAAAGGATTTGATATTTATATGATAGGACATTTGCACTCTTTTATGTATTTTGTGGAAAATGATCTGGTTTTGGACAAAAAGCATAATAAGGTTAGCAATATATATAGCCATTATGTAATAACAGGACATTTTTTAAAATACAGAAGTTCTTATGCGGAAAGAAAATTGTTAAAACCTACTCCTATAGGTTGTGCAGTTTTGGAATTAAAAGGTGGGCAATCAGTAGCACAAAAAAATATAGATGTGTTTTTCAAAACCTGCTAGAGCCATTTAAAGCTCTAGCAGGCAATTTAGTGGTTAGAATACTTCAAAGCCGACAGAAATTTTCACAAGATCATTAATTTCAGAAACATCATAAACGACAGGTTTTACAATTACATTTTCACAAAAATCATCTTCATAACATTCAACTTCTTCATAAAATTTGAGTTTGTTTATAAAGGTTACAATCTTGTTAACCACTTTGCGTTTTGTTTCTTTAGGAATATTTTTAATTGTAAATTCAATATCGTTGGGCATACTATCTACTTCCAGTTCATACCACGAATGAACTCCTCTATCAGTATTACAATTACATCCAATAAATTTGGCATAAAAGTCATACTTGACACACTCTTCTAGATAAGAATGAATAAAATCTTTTAAATCTTCTACATTTTCATAATTGATTCTAACTCTTTCTATCATTTTAATCCTCCTTTGTTGTTTTTTGATTATTATACTCTTCCAGCTCTAAAATGTCAAGCAAAAAATTAGTCCACTCACTATAATTTTTCAGGATTTGAGTTATCAAATAAGCAATATATCTAATTTCAAAATGTGCTTTATGCGACAGTCTTAATTTAAGAAAATTGGCAAGGCTTCTGAAATTAATTGTCCATACAAAAGTAGTTCTGAAAGATTCTGGCAAGAAATATTTGGCTTCATCAGCTTTGACACCAGCTTGAATAAGTGATTTTACATTTAAAAGGTCATTTAGCATTTGTGAATAATACTGCATTCTTACATTTTCACTGCTAAATTCAGGAACGACACAAAATCTTTCTACAATTTCATATACACTTGCATCTTTGTTTTGCAGTTCTTCGAGTTCTTTTACAAATTTCTTTAAAGTAAATCTTGTGCTTTTAACAGAATAGCTTGCAATTCTGTGCCTTACAATTTCTTGAAGGCACAAACGACTACAATTTTCGACATGGAAAGTAAAAACAAGATGCTCATAAATAGAATGATGGCCATGTTGCCAAAGTCTTTTTAAAAGCTCTTTATCTCTTTCTTCACTTCTTTTATCAAAGCTATCATAGCAAGTCCTTGCTCCAAATGCAATTAGACTTGCTAGAGGAACATTTAACAAAGACACTCTTATGTTTTTCATAAAAAACCTCCTTTGTGTTTTATTCTTTGTTAAATTCTGTTAATAACCCTAAAACTAAATTGGTTGCACTTTGAATCTGATTTACAATTTTACCCAAAGATTTTCTTAAATCAGTATTTCTTGTGCTAAAATGAAGACAATAAGATTCAAGTGTGCTAATTGATTCTTCACAAGAGTGTAAGTAATTTAGAAGGTTTAATAGTTCCTTTTTTGCCAATAAAATTTCCATTTTAAACCTCCTTGTTTAGATTAACTTTGTTTCAACTATCAAATATCCCATACTATCTGTGTTTTTAACTTGTAATTTAGCATAATATTCTGCCAAAATTTTACTAGTAAAAACTTTTACTTCAGCTACTTTAGGATAACCAAAAATATCTTCTATCATGATAATTACAACATATACCCTCATTTTATTTTTCTCCTTTTTAAAAAATTAGTTGATAATTTTCTAAATTTTCAAGATATTCTTCTAGATCCTTTTGTGGCACAAATACAATAAAATCTTCATGGCTGGTTATCAGGCAATTATTGATATAAAGCAAAGCTAAAACAAAAGGATTACTGATTGCCAATTCAAATTTTTGCAAGATGCCAAGTAGATTAAAGATGCAAGAGTAATCTTTAAGATTTAAATCAATAACAGGAACAGTTTTTAATTCTTCAAAATATTTATAGTCCAATTTTTCCACTTCAAGAAATCTAAAAATGTCTTCCACAACTTCAAGAGCATTTCTCACGACTAAATTTTTTATAATTTTTGAGTTTTTTCTATCTTTGAAAGGTATAATCTTGCAGTTAGATTGGCTTATATAATCAGGATCTATTTCTCCTGCATAAAAAATAAAGTGTTTTTTGGTTTTCGTTTGGACAAGGTCAATAAAGTATTCGTTATTTACATTATCCATTAATTGCCTCCTTTATCTGTTTGTGCAGTTCTTCACTATACTCAATAAGTAACTTGGCTATATTATTTTTAATACTCTCCTCCAATTCACCTTCACCTGTAACAATCAAGGCTAAATTGATGCACTCTTTCATTTTATAGAGCTTGTCTGCTACTTCTTTTTTCTTTTCAGGAGCAACTTTGCTTGTATCACTTATTTCAAAGTTATCATTACCACAAATTTTACAGCAAGTGATGCCATTTAAATTTTCATTGCTTGTAAAGATAAATCCACAATATTTGCATTTGTAAATATACATCTTCAAACCTCCTTTTAGTTTTGCCTGATATAACAAATTCAGGCTTTGCTATATCAGGCAAGCCAGCAAGACTTTTTAATCTTGCTGGCTTTTGCACCCGTGTGCAATTTAATATTCTAAGATATTTTTAGGTTTAAAAACAGAAATTTTCTTTACACTTCCATCTTCCTGTTTTTCTTCTATTGTTTTTCTCTCAGAGTAAAATTTAAAAATTGTGGTTCTTTCATATCCATTGTTTTTACTGTAAAGCCATCTTTTGGCTTGGCTGACCAACAAATAAACAAAGTGAGCTTCTCCATCTACATGGATTCCAACATCACAACCCCAATAGTCTGCCATTTGCTCAACCCATTTTAAAATTTCATAGACTAATTCCAATCTATCTTTTGTATTGTCAGGCAGGTTTTTAAGCTTCTCACTTAAATCTTGTGGTAATTTAAGACAAGCATTAATTTCTCTGTTGAAATACCTTTCAATCATAGAAATTTGTTCTTCTGTTAGATTGTGATTAGAAATATTTAAAACTGCCAAGTTATTCATAGACATTCTCCTTTATGTTTTTAATTGTTCTACCAAAATTTAAACCAAAAACCAAATCCTAAAACTCTTCTTTTGTTATTTCTTCATAATTCACATACTCGACATTGATTTTATATGCATTTTGATAATATTTGTAAATTTCCTTGCTATATGCATTTTGCAAAACCTGTTTATAATCTAACAAATGTCTTGGCAATTCAATGTAAAGTATTTTCACTTCTCTTGGTAAAATACTAAAACATTTATCTAAAGTGCTTTTCATTTTTTCAAGCACAAATCCAGGAGCTTCTGTATTGAAGCAGGCATAAGTATAAAAATCTACTGGACTATAAGGCAGAACATAATTTTCATTGTTGCAAAAATAAAACATAGAATTTAAAGAAAAATAAAAATGAGATGCAACAAAAGACAAAACAGCTTTGTGATTTAATAGTTTTTTAAAATCCTTTACATCTTCAACATTGAAGATTTTATAAAAGCTAGCTGGCTCAATAGGTAGTGGAGTTAAATCTTCATTTTTAAAATAAAAAGGCAAGCAAGCGACAATTTTGGTTAAAGGATTCTGGTTCTCAAAAGGCATAGAAATTACTAACATTTTAAACCTCCTTTTGTTCAAGTTTTTCATAAGTGTTTGCTACATTATTTTCATCAACTTCAATTAAAATGTCATTGCACAAATAATTTTTGTATAAATTTAAATATCTCTTATCAATACTTTTGCAAATATCTATCAGAAAATCTCTTGGATTGTCAGATTTATCTATTCTAAAGCCTATCCATTTCCATTTACCAGTCTCAAGTTCATAAACTTTCATCAAAGGCACAAAAGGTATTATTTCATTGTTTAGTTTAGTCCAAAAGATATTTGCAAATTTCATAACTATTTCTCCTTATTTATTAAAATTTACTTAAAGAATCAAAAACTATTTTTCTTTTTCTTTTAATAATAACCAGAACATTATAACCTTCTTGATCAGGTATAGCTTTCACAGCTTCAATTGTCAAATCAAAATCATTTTTCCATTGATTAAGTTGCAATTTCCATAATTTGCTACTACAATATTCTTTTACAATATAATCAACACTTGACATAGTTAACCTCCTTTTTATAAAGTTTCTATTTCCCATATCCTTTTAGCCAAAAATCTAATTTCTTTTTGGTTTTTGTATTTCCAATAAACATTCTTCAATTTTGAAGCTAAATATCTTAAGCTGATAGGCTCAAGACTCATAATTATATCTTCTAAGATCCCCCAATCAGCTTTATTTTTCAAAACAGACATAACAGCACCAAAAATCATGGCTCTTAAATATCCATAATCATCATTAGACTCATACAGCTTGTCTTTTTTAACTTCTTCAAAACCGACTCTTTTAATAAAATATCTAAAATCAGGAATAAAAACTTTCACTTCAAGTTCAGGTTTGCCAACAATATTTTCTTCTTTAAAGAAAATTGGTCTAAAAATAGCTAGTTTTGTTTTGACATTGTAAGGCAATTCAATCTGACTTGTGTATTTTAGTTCAATTCTATACCAATTGCTCATAATCAACCTCCTTTGACTTCTTAAATCCTTATAGGTAAACTAAAACAAAAAGCCCAGCCTTAACATGGCTGGGCTAGAGTTTCTTAATCATCTTCAGGATCAGGAAGTATAGAAGCATTGATGAATTTTATACCACTTTCGTTTTCAAAGATAAAATAAGCAAATTCAACCTCATTGTTATCATTTTTTGTAATATTAGCTTTTATTGTTATTTCTGAACTTCCAGAAACACTTTCAAACAATGGAACATAGATTTTTTCTAGGTCCTCAACATTAACAATCAAATCAAAAATTTTGGCTATCCTATAAGCTATCTTTGATAGATGTAAAGCTCTATTAGTTTTTGTTAAAGAAGAAAAATAAACTGTAATTTTTTCTTCAGTTAGACTTGAAGGATTAAGTAAATGATCAATATTCCCACAAGGATCTTCTGATTTTTTGGCAAGTAAAGAATTAGAGTCAATGTCTAGGATTTTTTCAATAACAAAGTTTTCATTTTTTGGTTCTAGGACAGGAATTAGAACAATATTATGATTACTTACTAAGCAAAAATAGTTATCTTTGACCTGCAACCTGAAAAAGTCAGAATTTCTTTTTAAATATCTTTCAATTTTTGGTAAATTTTTCTCCCATTGTTTGTTAAAAAGAAAATCAAACTTTACCTCTATCATAGTTTACCTCCTTTTGGTTTGTTTTGCGATATTATACCAAAATCATTCAGTTTTGTCAAGCTCTTTTGATATTATTTTTTGCCAAATAGGCAAAACAGAATAAACATCATCACAATCAACGACAAAAGAAGACAGTGACAAATACATTAAGTTTTTGAGCGACAATTTGGTTTTTTGTCTTTGTTTTTTATGATTCAATTTTCTGGTTAATTTTTTAACTTTCTGTAAGAATTTTTGCTTGCTCATGATTATCCTCCTTTAACTACTTTTGATAACCAAATTGTTCTTGAATGAAAAAGGCAAGCCATAAAGCTAAAGGTTTCCATAAATTTTTAGGCAAACTATCAATTAAATCAAAAAAGTTATTAAATTTTTCTACTTTTTGCAGTAATAAATATTCTTCTTGTTCAAAACTTGTTGATAGTTTGGCTGGTAATGTTTCTTCTAAAAATTCTTTGAATTTTTCATAACCAACATCTTTCATTTTTTAATCTCCTTTTTGTATTTATGTGTAATTTTTAAGTTTAATCTACTTCCCATCTATTTGTTTCTTCATTGAAAAATAAAATTGCTTTACATTGAAAATAAGTCTTTTTTAATAAAGAACTTCCAATAAATTCATAAACACTAAAAGACCAGTCTTCTTTATCTATCAAAGTTATAAAGAAAGGTTTTTCTTTATGAAAAACTTTCCAACCATTTAGATTACATTTTTTCCAAACAAACCAGTAAGATTTATCAATACAGACTTCAACATTTTCTAGTTTAAATTTCTTTAGTGAAAAAGGTTTTAGATTAAATTGCTTGCAAAATTCTAGGAATTTTTTAGTTTCAGTATTCATTTTTCAATCTCCCTTTTATTTTAAAATTCTATTTTATCATATTTTTCTAATTTTTCAACCAATTCTTTTCCTATTTTAAACAAACTTTTTGCTATATTGATTTTGCCTTTGTATTTTTGAGAAATTTCATATAAAGACAAATTTTGAGGAGTAACAACAAATGCTTGATTATAAGAAGGACTCTTACGACCTTTTAAAATACCGATTTCTTTAATCTTACCATTTCCGACAATAAGATCGAAAAACCAATTATTATTAACTTTTATTAAATATCCTTCACTTGACCAATTTGATTTTCCTAATTTTTCTATTAGCATAGTAATCCTCCTTTTTTAAGTTTTAGTTTATTAACTAAAAATCAAAGTCTAAATTTTCTTTTGCTTTTCTTAGAACTTCTTTTATTATTCTTCTTAGAGTTTTCTTTTTGTTTTTTTTTAAGTATTCTCCTTTCTTTTATTTTTCTGTTTTTACAAGACCAATAAGTATCTTCCCAGTCCCAGTCCTTAGCTTTCATTTTTTCTGCTATTTTAAGACTAACTTTCCTTGCCATTTTTTTTCTCCTTTTTTCTTGCTGGTTATTAGAGTTTTTATTTATTCTAGATAAATTTCATCGTCTCTATGTATTTTCCAGATATTGTTAAAAAACCGACTTTCAACTTTAAGGTCTCTTTCATTAGCTTTTTCTAAAACAGATTTTGCCCACCTCTCTAAAGCTTTTATTTCTCTTTCATTAAACCGACTCATATAGATATTATAGTCCCTCTTGCTTATAACTTGCTTGCCGACAATGGGCAAGCCTTGTGGATTTAATACTAATCTAAACTCTTTAATTTCTCTTGACTTTTCTTGCAAGTTGGAACTTGTTGGAGCAATATCTTTTGAGAAGGATTTAATAACTATCCTCTTTTTAGACTTACGACTTGCATTTTTGAATATTGCGTATTTTTTAGCTTGAGCGTAACCAATAATTCTTGCTTTTTCTTCATCAAAGCCTAATACTTTTGCCCTTTCCTTTTGGAGAACAACCATTTTTGGGAATCTATTTATCTTTAATACTTGCATGGCTTACCTCCTTTTGGTTTTTTACTTGTTTTGGAAGAATTCTTTTTCTACAAAATAAACAATATCAGATGTTCTTTTTCTCTTTGCAAGATATACTTTATAACCTTTTATTTCTCCTTTGAAAAATTCGTATTTTTCAAGAGAATTAAGAGAGAAAAATCCTTTTATAATTTCTTTTTCAGGAACTCGAGATAAGAAATCTTCTAACTCAATTACTTTTATTTTCTCTATAAGTTCAGGCTTAAAAGATTCAGGTAGAAAATCAGCTCTACCTGCATAAATGATGTTCATTTTAATTTTCCTCCTTTAAAATTTTCTTCAGGATTTTTCTGCACTTTGCACACATTTCATGGCTATGAATCATTCCAGCAGGAAGTAAATTATCATTCTTTACTTGTTTATATTTACCACATAACGACACACCATTCGCAAAAAAGTGCCATTTCTTTAGTCTTTTAAACTGTTGAGTTTTAATATCAATTCCATGAGCCGATACTCCTTTTGAATAACTTTCTAATAATTTCATATTCTTACCTCCTTTTTTACTTGTTTTGAAAAATACTGGTTTAGTTCTATTTAAATATTGATTTTACTTATTAATTAATTTGATTACTCCTGTAGCTGGATTATATTCTACATATTCATCTTCTAACAAAGGATCATGAGAAGCTACAAGCTCTAACCCATATCTTTCTTCTCCAACGCCCATTGCAAAATCAATCCACTTCTTGTAACCTTTTTTCTTTATATATTCATAAGCATCATAATATACTAAAGTTTTAGGATCATAATACCATCTAGGTAATTTTATTGTTTTTTCTTTCATTTTTAAACCTCCTTGTAGTTTTTCAGCATTTGTTGCCTTTTATTATACCAAAACTTTTTCAAAAGTCAAGTTAAATTTTCCAAAAGATAAATTACTTTTTCTTAAAAATTTTCACAAAAATTACTTGACTTTTAGATTTTTTCTGATATAATAGAAAGTAACAAAAACAAATAAAGGAGGATAAAAATGATAAACTTAACAAAAGCTTACAAAATAGACAAAGAAAAACTTAATGAAGCTTTAAAAGCTTTAAAAAATCAAGAAATTTTAGGAGTTTATGGAGTTATAGCTTCTCGTATTGATAATATTCACAAGTGCGATCTACTAATGGAGACAGAAGAAGATTTGTTGGTTTTTGGTGATGAATTATGGAATGAGCCATTTTTTGGAAGTTGGACAGAAGATAAAGAAGAATATCTATATGGTGGGGCAGATGTGCTGGTAAAGCAAATCAAATAAACGAAAATAATTGAATTTATCAATCCCAGCATAGCAAACAAAAAGCTGTGCTGGGATTTT
>Ga0190303_1000888_pt1 | contig 12334 bp, 6 predicted proteins | sample 48700701_MG_FD_161672 | JGI IMG/M metagenome (GOLD analysis project Ga0190303, IMG submission 161672) | Hydrothermal vent sediment bacterial communities from Southern Trench, Guaymas Basin, Mexico - 4870-07-0-1_MG | ecosystem: Environmental > Aquatic > Marine > Hydrothermal vents > Sediment ...
GGTCGCGGCCAGGGCTGCAGCCTGCATCTTTTCTTCTTCGCACGCTGCAGCTCCCGGAGCGTTTTTCAGTAAGACATGGGCTCCGGGATGGTTGTGGACATGAAACCAGAGGTCATCCGGAGATCCTAAGTGACGGTAGATGTTTTCGTTGCCGATGACATTGCGGCCGAGATAGATGATGCCGCCATTGATACCGTCGATTCTTTCAACTCCCCGGTGCTTATGATTGCGGTTTTTCGCTTGCGTTTGCGGTCGCCTGGGTGCGGCGGCCGGTTGCGGCTGGCGGCCTCTTTTTTCAGTTATAGCCGCAGCCAGATCCAGAAGCTCCTGTTCTTCATCTGAGATTTCTCGATCCGGGTCGGCGGTCAAGCGGTCGAGTTGAAAAAGCAGCTCCTGAGCATAAATTTTTTCCTGTTCGGTGGCCAGCAGGCGTTTACCGATCAGCTTGAGTCCACGTTTAGCCTTTTTGGCATTTTTATAAAATTTTTCCATGTTTGCCAACGGGCTTAAAGCGGGGTTGAGGCTGAGTTCGATCTTTTCCAGTGTGGTTGAGTAGTAGTCGGTGACTACTACCTTTTCGCATCCTCTCTTAAGTTTATGAAGCTCGCCTTTGAGAAGATCGCCGAAGCGGTTATCATTGATATGTTGAGCTTTTTCCTCTCGTTCCAGGTTCAGTTTCTTTATTCTTCTTTGTAAACGGCGTTGATATTGTTGTAATGCTTTGCTTGAATTCCGAGTTTCGAGATCACCGTAATATTTTTTGTAGTGCGGGAAAAACCAGTTATCATATTGAGTCTGTAATTGGTCCGGTCTGGTTCTGAAATCGTGGATACCGATAGTCTCAAATAAGCTGGCGGGCCGGTTGCCAGCGGCAGTTTCACAGATCGGTTCCGGTAGTTGATAGGGGCTGCCGGTTTTAAGTCTCAGGGCCGCACCTTTTTCGAGCATTAAGGCCCCGATCAGCATCTCTTCTCCCCGGGTCATGAGGACGTTACCTCGTTTCCCGATGAGTTCAATGATGAGTTGTTTCTCCTCTTCGTGCCGGCGGGCCGCTCTGATGATGACAATACGATCACCAATGACCTTTTCAATCGCTTTAATTTTTGCCCCCTGAAAATGGTGGCGGAGGTAGGCACAGAAACGTAAAGGTCGGGGGGGATTGAGGTAGCGGCGGGAACTTATATGAAGTCCCGCCTCCCGGGGTGCCGCCGATATCAGCAGGCGCCGCTCACCACCGCGGCCGCCGCCGCGGAGGCGTAACAGCAGGTGGTAGGGAGTCATCTGGTGCACCTTGGTAATGAAGGTCTCCGGCAACTCCTCCGCCAGGGCCGCAACCATGATTTCTAAACTGGTATCATCCATCAGGAAAATATGGTTTTATAGAGCTCCAGATTGAATCCTGTCACAAGTCGCGTGCCGATTCTTAAAGTCGGGGCCCGCAGATTGCCACTGGGCCCCATTGCTGCCTTTAGAATCTCCTCCCGGTTTGCATCTGTGGGGGTGAAGCTGAGTTGTTTCCTGCCCTTGGCGACAGTTATCGTTTCCGCCTGGCTTAAGATCTGCCAGGCGGCTTTATGCTCAATCCGTTCCTTGCGGGCATTGGTTACCTCTTTGATCTGCAGTTTGTACTCATCCAGGAACTCCTGGGCTTTTTTACATGAGGTTCAGCCTTTGCGCATATAGGCCCAATCAATCTTCATTATTGTTCTCCTCTGCCGTAATCACTTCAAGTTGTTCCGCTCGCTGCAGGCCGTGCGGCAGAATCTGGCCGCGGCGGCCGCGATTACCGATATAACTTTTCAAGCTCTCTTTTTTCAATGTCAGATGGCGGCGGCCGGCGTAAATTTTCAGGGTTGCCTCGGCCGGTAGGATAACCATGGATTTAAGGATTTCTTTTTTACGCTTGCCGCGGCTCGGGGTCAGATTAATAATCTTGTTGCCTTTACCCCGGGACAGCAACGGCAGTTGGGTGAGTGAGAAGATCAGTATGCGGCCGCTGCTGCTTAAAGCCACCAGACTTTCCTTCTCAAGGTTTCTGACCAGTAACGGAGCCAGGGGATGGGCTTCCGGCGGCAGTGTCAATACGGCTTTACCGCTTTTATTTTTACTGACAAGATCCGCAAGTCTGGCGATAAAGCCATAGCCCGAATCCGAGGCGATGAGAAAGAGATCATCCTCTTCACCCATCAGCATATGTTCTATCGGGGCATTGTCTTCAAGCTGCAGACGGCCGCTCAACGGTTCTCCGTGGCTCCGGGCTGAAGGCAGGTTATGAGAGGGCAGCGTGTAACAGCGACCGTTAGCTGCGAGAAAAATTACCGGTTGATTGCTACGGCCTGGTACCGCACTTTTAAAGCTGTCGCCAACCCGGTAGTTGACCTTTTGCGGATCGATGTCGTGCCCCTTGGCGGCCCTGATCCAGCCCTTGTCCGAGAGAATAACCGTGATTGCTTCCGTCGGCAGTAGATCAATCGAGGTTAAAGCCAGGGCCTCAGAACGGATAACCGTCGGCGAGCGTCGTTTATCCCCGAACTGTTTAGCACAGGCTTTGATCTCTTTGCGGATCAGACTTTTCAACTTGCGGTTTGAGTCGAGAATCTCTTCGAGTGAACCACGCTCTTTTTCAAGGTCATTTTCTTCACCCTTGATTTTCATCTCCTCAAGCTTGGCCAGATGACGTAATTTGAGTTCCAGGATTGCTTCCGCCTGAATTTCACTCAAATTAAAACGTTCTATGAGAATTGGTTTTGGCCGGTCGTTGTTGCGGATAATCTCAATAATTTCATCAAGATTTAAAAACGCAATCAGCAGGCCGGTCAGAATATGGAGCCGGGCCGTGACTTTGTCTAAACGGTAGTTGAGCCGCCGCCTGACAACCTCAGTGCGAAAGGTCAGCCATTCACTTAAAATTTCGGCCAGGTTCATAACCCGGGGGCGGCCGTCGAGAGCAATCAGGTTGAGATTGACGCGGTAGTTTTTTTCAAGATCGGTTGTCGCAAAGAGGTGGGCCATTAACTGTTCACTGTCAACCCGGTTTGAGCGCGGGATAATGACCAGGCGAATTGGTTCTTCATTGTCTGATTCATCCCGTAAGTCAGCGACCAGAGGTAGTTTTTTAGCTTGCATCTGGGCTGCGATCTGTTCCATGATCCGGGCGCCGGAGGCTTGATGCGGCAGCGCGGTAATGACGATGTCGCTATCTTCCTTGTGATATACGGCCCGCATCTTAATTGAGCCCGAACCTTTTTCGTAGATTTTGATGATCTCTTCATTCGGGGTTATAATCTCGGTTTGCGAAGGGAAATCCGGCCCCTTGATGAATTTGCAAAGCTCTGCCGTGGTCGCCTGGGGATGGTCAAGCAGATGGATGCAGGCGGTGGCGACTTCAGCCAGGTTGTGCGGCGGGATGTCGGTAGCCATGCCGACGGCAATGCCGGTGCTGCCATTTAAGAGAATATTGGGCAGGCGGGCGGGTAGCAGCTTCGGCTCTTTCAGGGTGCCGTCGAAATTATCAACCCAGTCAACCGTACCTTTGCCGAGTTCACTTAAAAGGAGTTCGGCATAGGCCGAAAGCCGGGATTCAGTGTAACGCATAGCGGCAAATGATTTTGGATCATCCGGAGCGCCCCAGTTGCCCTGGCCGTCGACCAGCGGATAGCGGTAGGTGAAAGGCTGGGCCATGACCACCATGGCTTCATAGCAGGCGCTGTCGCCATGGGGATGGAATTTACCTAAAACGTCACCTACCGTCCGGGCCGATTTTTTGTATTTAGCTCCAGCTTTAAGGCCAAGTTCAGACATCGCGTAGATGATGCGCCGTTGCACCGGTTTAAGACCGTCGCCGATATAAGGCAGAGCCCGGTCGAGGATGACGTACATGGCGTATTCTAAGTAGGCTTTTTCTGTAAACTGACCGAGAAACTGTTTCTCAGTAGTATCTTGGATTATGTTGCGGTTGTCCTGATTCATGTGATCCTTGTGTCTTGACAGTGAGTTTAGTGACTTGCGGAACATTAGCTCGTTTTTAGGACAGAGAAATATTCTGAAAAAGCTACTTGTCTGCGGGCTTTAGTCCGCGTCTAAGTTTATAAACTGGTCTTTACCTTCGAGCCAGCGCCGCCGGTCAGCGGCTCTTTTTTTGGCCAGCATCATATCCATTATTTTGAAATCTTCTTCTTCGTGATCCAGATTGAGCCGGACCAGTCGGCGGGTCTCCGGAGCCATTGTGGTTTCCCGAAGCTGCAGCGGGTTCATCTCACCCAGACCCTTAAAGCGTTGCAGATTGATTTTGCCCGCTTTTTTTTCACCTTTAAGGCGATTTAAAATTCCCTCTTTTTCGGCTTCGTCAAGGGCGTAGAAGATATCCTTGCCCCGGTCAATGCGATAGAGCGGCGGCATCGCGATATAGAGATGTCCGGCGCTGACCAGGGGTTTGAAATGACGCAGGAAGAGGGCGCAGATCAAGGTGGCAATGTGGAGGCCGTCAGAGTCGGCATCAGCGAGGACGCAGACCTTGCCGTATCTGAGATCGTCAAGTTTGGGTGATCCCGGGTCAACTCCGATTGCGGAGGAAATGTCGTGAATCTCTTTTGAGGCCATGATGCTTTCGACATCACTCTCCCAGGTGTTTAAGATCTTGCCTCTTAAGGGCATAACCGCCTGAAAGTTGCGATCCCGGGCTTGTTTGGCCGAGCCGCCGGCGGAATCGCCTTCAACCAGAAAAAGTTCACTCAAGTTGGGATCCTGAGAGACGCAGTCGGCAAGTTTTCCCGGCAGGGCCGGGCCGCTGGTGATCTTCTTTCGTTCAACTTTCTTTGCCGCCCGCTGCCGTTTCTGGGCGCTGGCGATGACCATCGCCGCCAACTCTTCACCGAGAGTCGGGTTCTCATTGAGCCAGAGACTGAAGGAGTCTTTAACCACCCCGGCAACAAATGAAGCACTTTCCCGGGAGGTCAGACGTTCTTTGGTCTGACCCGAAAACTGAGGTTCCGGCATTTTCAGGGAGATGATATAGCTTAAACCTTCCCAGCTGTCTTCGGGAGAGAGTTTGAGCCCCCGGGGCAGCAGGTTGCGGAAATCACAGAACTCTCTGAAGGCTGCCTGCAAGCCGCTACGCAGGCCGTTGACATGGGTGCCGCCCTGGGATGTCGGGATCAGGTTGACATAGCTCTCATTGATTAGCTCACCGCCTTCAGGAAGCCAGGTCATGGCCCAAGTGATATTTTCATGTTCACCGGTGAATTTATGGGTAAATGGTTGTTCCGGAAGCTGCAGATAGTTGCCTAAACTTTGTTTCAGATAGTCGGACAGACCGTCTATAAAGTGCCATTCATAGGTTTTGTCATTGATCAGGTCTCTGAATGATACCTTGAGACCGGGGCAGAGAACCGCTTTGGCCCGCAGGGAATGTATGAGCCTGGTAGCCACGAATTTGACCGAATCAAAATATTTAGGGTTGGGCCAGAAATGAATAGTCGTACCGCTGTTGTGGCGACCGATATCATCTATCCGGTGCAGAGATTCTGTGGCCTCACCGTTAGCGTAGGCGCAACCGAAGCGGCCGCCGTCACGGCGGATTTCAACTTCAAGGCGTTCTGAGAGAGCGTTTACCACTGAAACTCCGACCCCGTGCAGGCCGCCGGAACACTGATAGCTTTTCTGCGAGAATTTGGCACCGGCATGGAGCCTGGTCATGATCAACTCGACTCCGGGAACCTTCTCTTCAGGATGAATGTCAACCGGCATTCCCCGACCGTTATCTTTGACCGAGATGGAGTTGTCCGGGTGCAGGGTTACATCGAGACGGTTGGCAAAACCGGCAATCGCTTCATCGACACTGTTGTCGATAACCTCCTGTGCGAGATGGTTGGGCCGGGTTGTATCCGTATACATTCCCGGCCGCATCTTGACGGGATCGAGGCCCTTAAGGACTTCAATTGCATCAGCGCCGTAGTCATTGTTATGGTTGTTTTTCTGAGCCATTAGTTGTTGTTTTATCCATTAGTGGTTAATTAACATTAAGGCTATAAATCCGGCTGCGAGATATCCAGCGCGTTGATCTTGCGATGCAGATTCCGCCGGGTCATGCCGATTAAATTAGCAGTTTTAGATATATTCCAGTCATTTTTAAGTAGTTTATCCGAGATGTAGAGTTTTTCGAAGGCTTTTGTGACATCGTTGAACGAATTTGATTCTAAAAAATCACTCCATTGATGGGCTTCCGCCTTTCCCCGGCCGGATTCTTTGAGATCGCGCAGGTAGGGCGGTAAATCGTTTATCTGAATGAGTTCGGTCGTGCACATGATGGAGAGCCGCTCCATCAGATTTTTAAGCTCACGGACATTGCCGGGCCAGTTATATTCTTTGAGTCTGATGATGACATCAGGGGAAAGATGCCGGTAAGTACCACCGTGATTATTGTAGTAGTTAGTCATAAAGGTTTCACAGAGCAGGGGGATATCTTCGCGGCGATCTCTTAAAGCCGGCACCTGGATCGGAAGAACATTGAGGCGGAAATAGAGATCCTGGCGGAAATTACCGGTTTTAATCTCTTCTTCGAGATCTTTGTTGGTGGCCGCGATGATGCGGACGTCGATCGGTATTGGTTTACTGTTACCCAGGCGGGAGAGGGTCTTTTCCTGTAGAACCCTTAAGATCTTGGCCTGAGTGTTGAGACTCATATCACCGATTTCATCGAGGAAAATTGTACCCTGGTCGCTGAGCTCAAATTTACCCTTCTGGCGGCGGTCAGCTCCGGTGAAAGCGCCCTTCTCATAGCCGAAAAGTTCGGACTCAATCAGGTTGTCGGGAATAGCGGCGCAGTTGACATCAATAAAAGGGCCGTTCTGGCGGTTGCTGAGGCGGTGGATCTCACGGGCGACCATCTCTTTGCCGGTACCGTTTTCGCCGACAATCAGAACCCAGCCGTCAGTCGGAGCAATAATCCTGATTTGCTCCCTGAGTTGAAGAATTGGGCGGCATTCACCGATCAGACGATTTTCATTATATTTTTTCTTGAGCCGGACATTCTCCTCCCGGAGTCTGGAGATGGTTAAAGCGTTGCTGGCAGTAATTACCAGTTTGTCCAGAGAGAGAGGTTTTTCGATAAAATCAAAGGCCCCGAGTTTAGTCGCCTGAACCGCAGTTTCGATGGTGCCGTGGCCTGAGATCATGATTACCGGTACCTGCGGGTGTTCCTGTTTAAGTCCGGGCAGAAGTTTTAAACCGTCACTATCGGGCAGCCAGATATCAAGAAAAATCAGATCCGGGGTCTCTTTTTCGAGTTTTTCCAAAGCTTCATTACCATCTCCGGCAGTCATGACATTATAACCTTCATCACTGAAAATATCACTCATTGACTGGCAGATATCCGGTTCGTCATCAATTATGAGAATGGTCTTTTTCATTTTTACATTTCACTTTAGTCGATACAGGTTAAGGATCTTATGCATTCTTTGTAATCGGTAATTCGATTACAAAGCAGGTTCCCTTAAGATGGTTTTCACGGACACGAATAAAACCGCGATGATCGTTGATAATAGTCTTGACGATGGTCAGTCCTAAACCGGTACCCCTCTTTTTGGTTGAGAAGTAGGGTTCGAAAAGGCGGGCCTGGGTTCTTTCATCCATTCCCGGGCCATTGTCGTTGAGCTCGATAATAACCATTTCCAGACTTTTGTCAAGTCTGGTGGCAATCCAGATTTTACTCGAGTCGACTTTGTTGAGTGCGGCCAGGGCGTTATCCACGAGATTGGTCATAACCCGCTTGATCTGTTCCCGGTCGAGATAGAAATCCGGCACCCTGTCATCAGGCGTAAAAGTAAATTCCACTTGAGTGTGGCTCTGGCGGTATAAAATCAAGGATTCATCAATGATCTTATTTAGATTCTGCAGGGTCGGACGGGCCTGGGGCATGCGCGCGAAACTGGAGAATTCGTTAACCAGAGATTTCAAATCGTTGACCTGACGGACAATTGTGGTAGTGCAGTCTTTGAGAACATGGTCGTCCTCTTCGGTCAGGTAACTGTATTTGCGCTGGATGCGCTGAGCCGAAAGGGCAATCGGTGTCAGCGGATTTTTAATCTCATGTGCGATCCTGCGGGCAACCTCACGCCAGGCTACGGTTTTCTGGGCCTTAACCAGTTCGGTCATGTCATTAATGATGATGAGCATGCCGATGTAGCTGTCGGACTCCGCGTAAAAAGGGCTGAAATGAACAGATACGTAATGGTTGCGATCCGGCAGTGTTAGTTCAATGTTGCGTTTTTTATCAGGATCATTCTGGCTTTCTTTCAGGTATTGACGGATTCTCTGAATCAGCTCCTGATGAAAAACATCCCGGTAGTTTCGTCCCTGAGTCGTATTCGGAGCGAAGGCGAAAATATTTTCTGCCGCGTGATTGATCGTGGTGATACTGCCGGTGCGGTCCAAGGCGATAACCCCGGTGCTGATATTTGCGAGGATGGTTTCAGTGTAGCGTCGTCTCTGTTCATGTTCGGAACTGATACGGCTCATCTCTTGGTGGGCAAGTTCACGTTCCTTGCGACTTTCGAGAAGGTTTTTGGTCATACTGTTGAAAGAATTAACGAGAATGCCGAGTTCATCACTGGCTACCATATCGATACTGAAATTAAGATTGCCATTGGCGATCTGCTGAGTCGCCAGAGCAAGTTCGTGGACCGGGGCCGTGATATCCTTAGCCAGAAAGAACCCGAACCAGATTGAGATGAAAGTGATCAGAGCCGTAATCAGGACAAAAGTCATAATATAGTTACTTTTAATATAGATCTCCAGGTTCTTAGCTTTTTTGTAAGCTGTATACTTTTCTGAAATATTCTGCATTTCCAAAGCGAGGCTGGCCGGTATCTGCTTGATCGTAACCACCAAGGCGATCACTTTATCTCCTTGCCAGGTTGAAAGTATCGGGGCCCAGCCCTGAATCATGGTGGCCCCGTTGGCCATGGGCACAACTAGGTCGCGGTTCTGCAGCTTGTCAGCCAAGTCGATGCTGGCCTGATAGTTTTCTTTACTTAACGAAGAACTCAGGCTTAAAGTGCAGGCCAACGGTGGGCCGGGTTGCGGGATAATGGCGATGGCATCGAGAGCGTATTCGGAGCGTTTTGTCTCGACCAGTTTCTGTAAAAGCTGGTGTTGTTCTCCGATCAACAGGCCTTTGCGGGTGGTTTCGGCCGCGATTACCTCAGCTAAAGTACGGTTCTGCTGGCGCAGATTGTCGTAGTATTCCTGGGCGATTACGAGTGAGGCATCGAGTGAGGTTTCAAAGTTGCTCGAAAACCAGTTGTCGAGACTGAAACGGATGAACCCGGTTGCGGTCACAAAAAGCAGAATCGTCGGGAAAAGTGATAATGAAATGAAGGCCACTACCAGTTTGGTACGCAGGCGAAAACCGACAATTTTACGTTTTCTTTCGAGCAGGAGTTTCAGGAGGTTGCGGAGGATCAGAAAAATCAGCAGAAGCAGGAGGATTATATTGATATTTATGAGAGCGAAAACGATAACGTTGCCGAGGATCGGCATATCCGTCGGCAGGTTGGTCAGGTTCATCTCGATGTAGAAGAGAGCGGTTATGACAATCGCCAGAACCGCGATAATAATCATCTCTCGTCTGCGGCGCTGATGATCCTTCTTGATGTGATCTTTGGTGCTCTGATCGCTTATTGATGCGGGGGCTGGCAAGATTATCTCTTCAGTATTTCAGTTAATAGTTGATTGGGGATATCCAGGGTATAACTGTTACTTTTCCGATCCCAGGCCGAGAGAAAAAAGAAGAGATACTCAAGATGAAAAGGGAGGCTGACTTCTCTGATCTCAGTTTGAGTTTCAACCTGGTAGAAGCGGCCAATTTCAATCTGGTTCTTGTGGAGCAGCGTGATCTCTTTGAATGTTGAAGCGATCTCGACCGCTTTCTTATAAGAATCAGTTTCAATCGGTTTTTTATCCGGTGAAGTTGTGATCGTGAATACTTTTTTCAGGTTGTCGTAATCTATGTTGTGGATGTAGGTGTTGTCGCTCAGTGTCCGGTCGAATTTGACCAGATAGAGGTTAAAACTGTTCACGCTGACTTCCACATTCAGTGAGATTTTTTGTGAGACACCGTTTAGAAGTAAAGATTTTATCTCGAGATCAAAAGGGTTTGCAACACTTAAAGAGAGGCTGATTTTATCATCCTCGGAGCTTATGACAAAGTCTTCCAGGTAGGGTGGGTTGTCGGCCACAAACTCGACCTGTTTTTTGTTGGCGGCATATAATTTGCTGTTGCCTAGGAGCGGTGCTGACAGCAGCAGGCTTGAGATGAGTATGACAGCAGCGAACCTTGCATGCCAGGCGTGGTGCCGCAAGTTTGATAACTTTTTTATATTCACACGCATTCGTTTGGTTTTACTCGGTTTATTTCTAGGGGTAAAAACAGCTATTCTGTTGCTGGTTGCGGCTGTTGCAGCAAGTTTAGAAGCAACTGCTATAATACTTACAGGCGGAATGAAAAGCAAGTGAAATAGTTGTTGTGAAAATGCTCTTCTGCCGGGGCCGGGCAACTGGGAAAACTTGACAATTCTACATATATCAGTTCTCAGGATGTTTTTTCTCGGTTTGCCTGTGTTTATTTAGAAAAATATTATATTATCCCTTGACAGTATACACTTTTTTTGCTTTACAGAGAGTGTTCGCTGGATGATAAAATCTTGTTCTGAAAATGATTTTTTTGTTATTATTATTTTTTAGATGGGACGTAGAAGTTTTGAACGGGATAATGCCAGCGCATAATCTTTTGCGGAGCCGTCGGATCTGACGCACGACAAGTAGTTTGTCGTGTTTGTCTCTTAACTTGTTATACATTTCAAAAAGGGGTTGACAATGAAGAGAAAATGTTTGCGTGTCCTGGTGTTGGCGTTGGTCGTCATGATGGTGTGTTCATCTGCCGTAATGGCCAAAAAGAAGAATCCTTTGGCTAAATGGAAGTCCACTGTCGATATGTCAGGGGCCAAATATGTCATGAAGGTTTCCAATGTCTCCCACCCTGTTATTGAAGGTGTGGCGGCCGGTTACCGGGTGCGTAACGCTTTGTGGGAGCGCAGTAATGGACAGATTGCACTGAAATATTATCCCCTGTGTCAGTTGGGCGGCGAAGTTGAAGTTCTGAATATGCTGAAAACCAATACGGTACAGGGTATGCTCTGTGCATCCGTAGCGGTAACCAATCTTGCTCCGCGTATGGGTATCATCAATCTTCCTTTCTTGATTAACTCCTTCGATAAACTCGATAAATATATCGCTAGTGATCTTTGGCAGTATTTTATGGATGGGATGAAGCATCAGGGAATTATGGGTGTTGATATTACCGGTTATGGTAACTATGGTTGGGCTACTGTCGATCCGGTTAAATCTTTGGCTGATGCTAAAGATGTGAAATTTCGTATCGCTGAGGCTGCAGTTCAAAATACTCTCTATAAAGAGTGGGGCCTGCATCCAGTAGTTATGCCTTGGCCTGATGTTCCGATCTCTTTAAAACAGAAGGTTATTACCGGCCTCGATCATACACCGATTGTCTGTAATATTACGAAAAAATTTGAAATCTGCAAAAACTTTACCAAGATCAATTACGCCCAAGGACTTTTTATTTTCCTGGTTAACGAAAAATTTTATAATTCACTGCCCGCTGATTTACAGAAAATTCTGCTTGATGTCATCCACGAAGAGTGTGCCAAAACTCGGGTTCTGACGCGCAAGCAGGAGGGCGTCCAGATTGCCAAGGCTAAAGCCACCGGTGTCAGTTTTTACGAACTGCCGGCAAATGAGATGGAAACCTTGCGCATTGAAGGTGACAAGGTTCATAAGGAGTGGGCCGGTAAAATTGGTGCCGATTACCTGAAAAAAGTTCAGGATCTCATGGGCTATAAACGCTTGCTTAACTACTAGGTTATAACTGACCACAACGGGAGCCGGAGGTACAAACCTCCGGCTCCTTTTTCTTGCAACCCTTTTTATTCGGAATATCCGTTGTCTTACTTAGGATTGTTTTTATGATCGCCAAAAGTTTTAAAACAATAGACAGGATTTTTTCATTCTTTGAGGAGTGGACCATCTTTATCGCGGTGATGGTTGGCCTGATATCACTCTTTGTTAATGTTGTCCTGCGCTATACCATTCACTACTCCCTAGCCTGGTCCGAGGAACTGATTCGAGAAATTATAATTTATACTACATTTATCGGCTGCTCAGCGGCGATTAAGAATCGTTCGATGATCAGGATTGATGCGCTGCCGCAGATTGTTCCGTCGTTAAAGAAAGCGCTCGATTATTTCAGTCATTTCTGTAC
>Ga0190303_1000889_pt1 | contig 12331 bp, 11 predicted proteins | sample 48700701_MG_FD_161672 | JGI IMG/M metagenome (GOLD analysis project Ga0190303, IMG submission 161672) | Hydrothermal vent sediment bacterial communities from Southern Trench, Guaymas Basin, Mexico - 4870-07-0-1_MG | ecosystem: Environmental > Aquatic > Marine > Hydrothermal vents > Sediment ...
TACGGGTATGCCTGTCCTCGCAGAAGGGAATTTGGTTCTTTTACCGAATAATAAACTTCAGGTTGTAAATGCATGCAGCGGTCTTCGGTCCATGACCTCGATTCTTACCTTGAGTGCCTTATTTGGGTACTTGATGCTTAATTCATTCTGGTCGAAATTCCTGCTTTTTTTGTCCGGAATTCCTATATCAATATTTGTCAATATCATAAGAATCGTTCTCTTGGCTGTCTTGTCTCACTTTTTCACCATGGATATTGGCAGTGAGCCCTTTCACTCATTGCTAGGAGTGACTATTTTTATTTTTGCCCTTATCTTCTTGTTTGCCTTTAAAAGTTTGCTTCTGTGGACAGAAAAAGCTATGCCATCCGGCTCATAATTGTCTGCCTGTTGCTTTTGGCAACTGCGGTTGCAACTGCATATATCCCTCTCTCAAGAAGTCCAAGAGAAAAGGACAGGACCTTAAGTCAGTATCTGGGCGAGGTGGGAGGCTGGTCAAGTTTTGAGCACGCGGCCATGAACGGATATATACAAAACCTCTTGACCACGGATGATAGCCTGTTTACCACGTACAGGAAAGGTGACAAGGAAATCGATGTATATATTGGATATTATTTTACTTCCGACAAGATCGGAAAACCTCACTCTCCTCTCGTATGTTTTCCAGGTCAAGGATGGAAGGTGTCTAACGAAAAAAAGAGGACACTTATTCTTGGGGGAAAAGATCAAGTACCTTTACATGTGAGTTCAATTATCGTTCAGAAAGGGCAGGATCGGCAACTTATCCTCTTTTGGTTCCAGGCCTATGATCGCTCTTGCGCAGACAGCTTTTCTCAGAAAATCATAGCGTTATGGAACAAAATTCGATACGGCAGGGAAGATAATGCCTTTATAAGGGTCAGCACCGCGTGTGATAATAAGGATGTAGCAACATCTTTATCAGAAGCCTCTGAATTTCTGGAAGTATTTTATCCTGCATTCCTGCGATATATCAAACAAAGTTAGCACGTGTTATTGGGTCCGTTTATTCTTCTCTCTGCGGTCTCTGCGGTCTCTATCGACTGGAAGGAGCGGGCGAGAGAAAAGAATATCTCTCGCAGAGTTCACAGAGCTCACAGAGAATATTCATTTGCCATAACTGTAATGGCTCATTTAAAGACCAGGGGGACTCGTTCGGATGAACTTGAGCGCAAGAGATGGAAGATTTATTTGATCAAATACATCAAGTGTCCAATTTTTGTACAAACGATATAAATTCAAACAATAATAACCACTTAACTAATCAACGATTCCACGATTCCACGATTTAACTACTCAACGAGATCTGAAGATCATGTCTTTTGTCTTTTTTGTAAGTTTGATCGGGCTAGTTTACATATATATCGGATATCCTTTTCTTATCTTTATCTTGGGGAAAATCTGCTCCAAGCCCGTTCTTAAGGATGAGATTCGTGTACCGGTTACAATATTGATCGCTGCCTACAATGAGGAAAGAGATATTGAGGCAACGGTTTGCAACAAGCTCGAACAGGATTATCCCCCTGATCTTTTGGAGGTCATTGTTATTTCAGATGGTTCCACTGATAAAACGGATGAAATTGTAAACAGCATCGAAGATCCCAGAGTTAGGCTCCTGCGCCAGGAGCCGCGTGCAGGCAAAACTTCTGCTCTTAATATGGCCGTGCCCCATGCAAGAGGTGAAATTCTGGTTTTTTCTGATGCTAATTCCATATCTGCACCTGACGCCCTGTCAAAATTAATTCAAAACTTTAATGACCCCGGCATCGGATATGTAACCGGGAAAATGGTATACACAGACCAGGACGGCACGATCGTTGGTGATGGCTGCACAGCATATATGAAATATGAGAACTTTCTCCGGCGAATCGAGAGTAGGTTAGGTTCGGTCGTGGGTGTTGATGGAGGCATTGATGCTGTCAGGAAAGAGTTATACAGGCCCATGAACCCCGATCAGCTTCCGGACTTTGTCTTGCCCCTAAAGGTTGTTGAGCAAGGCTATAGAGTCGTCTACGAACCGAAAGCTATCTTAAAGGAACCATCACTTAGAGCAGCTCAAGACGAATACAAGATGCGAGTACGTGTCTCTTTAAGAGCCCTCTGGGCATTGTGGGATATGCGTCACCTTCTCACCTTCTCACCTTCTCAGGCTCGCACCTTCTCAACTTTATCAAACGACTCACCTTCTCACCTTCTCACCTTCTCACCTTCTTTTCTTTACTCCTGGCAACTATGGTCCCACAAGCTCCTCCGCTACCTTGCATTCATTTTCCTGCTTGGAACCTATTTCTCAAACCTGGCTCTTTACTCAAAAGGAGAGATATACAAGATCTTCTTTTTGCTCCAGAACCTGTGTTATTTGGCCGCATTTCTTGGTGCCTATGCAAAAAAAGGTGGTCACCTGGCAAAGGTGCTGTATCCCTTTAACTATTTTGTACTCTTAAACCTCGCCTCCGCCCATGCCTTTATTAAGTTCCTCCTCCGCCAAAAGCAAGTCATCTGGACACCGAGAAAAGGGTGAGCGTGGGAAGGTGGGATGGTGGGAAGATGAGAGATTGGGAAAGGAAAAAATGGCTAACAAGATTGAAACGGTGCGTGATCTCGAAGTGTATAAGGCGGCATTTGCAGCAGCAATGGAGATATTTCAACTTTCAAAAAGATTCCCGCCAGATGAGAAATTTTCTCTGACCGATCAAATCAGACGCTCGTCCAGATCGATTTGCTCGAATCTGGCTGAGGCATGGCGTAAAAGAAGGTATCGCGCGGTTTTTGTGAACAAACTTTCAGATGCCATGCAGGAAGCGTCAGAAACTCAGACATGGCTGGACTTTTGCCTTGCATGTGGGTACATAAATAACGAAACATTTGACCGGCTTGATAGTGAATATGAGAAAATTCTCGCTATGCTAAATTCAATGGAAAGGAAGGCCGACAGATTCTGTTTTCCGAAAAAAGGTTAATGCGCACCTTCTCACCCTCTCACCTTCTCACCTTCTGGTCCATACTGTGAAAGTACTCCACATCATCGACTCAGGTGGCCTTTACGGGGCAGAGATGGTCCTCCTGAACCTGGCAGCGGAGCAGATCAAACAAGGTCTTGAGCCGATTATTGCAAGCATTGGTGAGAAGGGTGTTGAGGAAAAAGCTCTGGAGACCGAAGCGATTAGGCGGGGTTTCAGGGTTGAGAAATTTCGGATGACTCCTGGACCTAATTATCTGGGCGCATTGAAAATACTGAAATTCGCACGGAAAGAGGATGTAGATATTCTCCATTCCCACGGTTACAAGGGCAATATCCTTTTCGGCCTGATGCCCAAAAAAATCCGCAGAATTCCATTGGTTGCCACTATCCATGGCTATACAAGTACCGGCAATGGCTTCAGTAGAATGCGTGTGTATGAATCGTTGGATTCCAAGGCTCTCAGATTCATGGATGCGGTTGTGTTTGTAAGCAACGCAATGAAGTTAGATCCGCGATTCAAGCACCTTAACCACTCCAGAGTCCACGTCATCCATAACGGCATCCCCATTGATTCTCACAGCGCACCTTCGCACCCTCACACCTTCGCACCCTCGGATGCTGCTGATCTCGATCAGCACATCCTCAGCTTTTGTCGCCATGGTTTCACCCTTGGCTCCATCGGTCGTCTATCCCCTGAAAAGGGTTACACATACTTAATTGATGCACTCAAAATCATCAGAGAGAAAGGCCATGATGTGAGGTTGGTCATTATTGGGGAAGGAGGCGAACGTAACAGCCTTGAAAAAAAGATAAAAGAGCTGGACTTGGAGTCCTATGTAATGCTACCTGGGTACAAGGAAAGCGCCAGCAGCTATCTCACTTACTTTGATATATTTGTTTTGCCTTCCCTAACTGAAGGTTTGCCCATGACTATTCTGGAAGCCATAAGAATTGGTTTACCAATCATTGCCACAAATGTTGGAGGAATACCTGAGATCCTTGGAAACGAAGATCTAGGTATATTGGTACCAAGACGCAACCATAAAGAGTTGGCTCAAGCTATAATATTCTGGAAGACACATTATAAGAGGGAAAAACTTGCGCAAAATTCAGAAAAGCGTTTCATGAAACGGTACTCGAGCAGGCTGATGGCAAAGCGGTACTCAAGTTTATACAAACATGCAACAGGATCATAGTATTTGGGCAGTAGGGGGTTGGAAATAACTTTCTTATTGCACAAGAACTAATTTGGTAAATTGAGTAATATGTGCGGAATTTGTGGAATATATAATTTTGGTACATCGGAACCGGTAAATAAAGAGCTTCTTCATGAGATGAATCAGACCCTTCTTCACAGGGGGCCTGACGATGAGGGGGTATTAGTTGACGGAAATTTTGGTATGGCCATGAGGCGGCTTGCAATAATCGATTTGGCAAGTGGGAAACAACCTATTCATAATGAGGATAAAAGTATTTGGACCGTTTTTAATGGTGAAATCTATAATTACAAGGAACTTCGACAGTTACTGGAGAAAAAGGGACATAAATTTTACACGTCTAGTGATACTGAGACTATTGTCCATCTCTATGAGGACTACGGAGAAGGCTGTCTCGCGCATTTACGAGGCATGTATGCAATTGCTATCTGGGATTCAAAAAGAAAGACTCTTTTCCTATCGCGAGATCGTCTTGGAGTCAAGCCACTCTTTTACAGTATCATAAACAATGAAAAAATAGTTTTTGCGTCTGAGATTAAGGCCATACTTAGGTACCCCAGCATATCAAGGGAAATGGACTACCAAGGCCTCGATGCCTATTTTGCCTATTTGTATATTCCTGCCCCACTAACTATTTACAAGGGCATCAATAAGTTGAACCCAGGGCATTTTATCAAGATAAATGAAAAGGATATCGTTATTAAAAAGTATTGGGATGTTAGACTTGAGCCCGACTTCGGCAAGCCTGAAAAATATTTCCTAGACGGGTTTTTAGAATTATTTCGAGAAGCTGTAAAGTCAAGACTCATTAGTGAAGTCCCTTTGGGTGGTTTCCTAAGTGGTGGTGTTGATTCTAGTATGGTGGTTAGTCAGATGGCACTTAACGTGGAGGATGCTGTGAACGCATTCACTGTCGGTTTTTCAGGTAACATTGGCGCTTACCTAGACGAAAGACCTTATGCAAAACTTGTTGCTGAGAAATATGATTTGAATTATGAGATGATAGAAGTCGAACCAAATGTAGAAAGCGTTTTGGATTCACTCACTGATGCGTTTGACGAGCCCTTTGCAGATGATTCCGTTATTCCTTCATTTTATATATGCAAGGCTGCCAAAAAAAAGGTGACTGTTGTCCTAACAGGTCTGGGCGGAGATGAACTTTTCGCCGGCTATGAAAGATATTTAGGTTTTCGCTTGAGCATGTTGTATGATTATGTTCCCATGTTCCTTACTCGGTCTATAATTCAACCCTCGATACGCCTTCTACCTGAAAGCAAAAACGGTACCAATACTATTAATCATATCAAGAGGTTTATACATGCATCAACACTGCCGCTAAAGGAGAGATATGCAAGTTACGTCACGACTATGGACATGTTCGATAGAGCAAAACTTTATACCAAGGGCGTGGCGAACAAGATACATTTTGAGCATACCCTTGACTTGGTTTCATCTCATTATAATTCTGATAACACGTCAACCGATCCGCTCGATAGAGCTCTTTACCAAGATTTCAAAACATATTTACCAGAAGATATTCTAGCCCTTACAGACAGGATAGGTATGCATCACTCGCTTGAGCTTCGTGTCCCGTTTACAGATCATAAGCTAGTAGAATTTTGCGTTACAATTCCATCAAAATACAAGATAAGATGGTTAGAGAAGAAATTCTTGCTAAAAAAAGCAGCTCTGAAATACCTTCCTAAAGAAGTGATCTACCACAGAAAGCAGGGGTTCTCTTCTCCCATGGCAACGTGGCTTCAACAAGATTTAAAGTCATTCTGCAACCACATTCTTTCAAAACAGGAAATTGATAAATATGGTATTCTGAATTGGAACTTTGTAGATCGCATATTGAAGGAGCATATAAGATTGCAAGATCGGCACGATAAGTTGATTTTCGCTATAATTATGTTCCAGAAATGGGTGAAGAAAGCTGAGTGTGTGTTTTGAGTTGCCGGTACCATTGAACTCGTTGCAATGGTAATCTTCCTTTTCTCTTTTTCCTTTATTTTCCAGCACTTCTAAAAAAGATGCATTAGATAGGTGAAATGTTGACTCACAAAATAGCTTTTATCATTGATGAATATCTGGGGCCAATAGCGGGTACCGAGAAGCAAATACAGTATCTCATAAGTGGCTTGAGGAATCATAATTTTCAACCAGAATTATTTGTCTTGCGTGATTCCTCCTACATTCAAAATGGCTTTAATTTGTGTCCAGTCCATGTTCTTAATATCCCCAAGCTGATGAGCATCGACACCGTTTTGAAAGGTTTCCGTCTTGCAAGTATGCTACGCAATAACTCATTCAAATTGTCACATATATTTTTCCCAGACGCTTCCATTTTTGCGCCCCTCTTCTGTAAGATGGCCGGGACAAAAGTGGTGGTCTCAAGGCGGGATCAGGGTTTCTTATATTCCTCGAAGCAGGTCAGATTAGTGAAGGCTGTTGACCGTTTTATTGATTCGATTGTAGCTAATTCCAAGGCTGTAAGAGAGTCTTTAAGAGGTAACATTGGAAGCTCTCCCTGCCAAAAGACTGTTATTATTTATAATGGTTGTGACCACATGGATTCCTGTGGAAAGAAGAATATCTCGTTGAAGAATGAACTCACGATTCCCTCCAACTCCCCGGTTATAGGAATGGTTGCAAATTTTAACCCGTGGAAACGACATTTGGATGCTTTGCAAGCTTTTGCTCTTGTGAAACAAAACCATGTCGATGTTCACTTGGTTCTGGTGGGTGATGGCTGTGAGAGACGTAAGCTGGAAGAAGTTACGCAGTTTCTAAGATTGGAGCAATCGGTCCATTTTCTTGGCCAGAGGCAAGATATCGGCAATATACTCAAAGAATGTTCAGTGTGCATCCTGTGCTCTGAGACAGAGGGCCTATCAAACGCATTAATTGAATATATGATAGCAGGGAAGCCTGTGGTAGCCACGGATGTTGGTGGCAACAAAGAAGTTGTTATTGATGGTGTTACTGGGTTTCTAGTGGCACCTGGAAAGATTGAACTTTTGGCTCAGAGGATTTCTGAATTGCTTCATAATGAAAATTTAGCAAGAAAAATGGGAGTGGAAGGGAAAAGGGTAGCTCAGGAGAAGTTCAGTACTACTAAGATGGTAGAAAAACACATTTCATTATACAAAAGACTTTTGTATGGATAGTAAAGGACCTATAAGACTTCTCTTTCACTTCTCACAAAGATAGGTGATAAAATGCGTAAGTATGTGATCTTGGCAATTCTGGGTTTCGTTGCTCTATTTGCGATATTGGTAGCAGGAGGTGATATGATTAGGAAAGATCTCCCTTATGATATCGAAGTAGTTCCTCGATTTGACTCGGTAGGCATAATAAACAAAACGGAGTGGGTTACCAGGGATCTTGGTATAACGATCAAAAGTTCTGGCAGTTCTCAATTACAAACTACCCTTCCTGGAGATACAAAAGAAACTCTTATTTCAGGCTTAACTCCTGAGACACGCTATAGTGTTGCCGTATTCAGAAAGGATCTATTGGGAAAAATCAAATACCGTCCAAAGATTTTTGAGATAGAAACCAAGAACAGGCCATACATTGTTCTTGTCGGGGCTTCAGTTGGATATTCCTGGAATCTCCCCGGTTTGCCTAAACGCTTAAAGGACGATGGGTTTGTGCTAGGCTATAGAATGGGTAAAGAAGGCTTTGATAAAGAGAAAACAATAAGAAAGCTCCTTTCTTCAAAGATTAAGCCCGATGCAGTCATAATAAAAGAATGCGCTGCCTACTTTCCAAGAGAGCTGAAAGAAAATGTAACCAAGATTGAAGAGTGGGTGAGATTGCTCAGTAATAATGGCGTAATTCCCATACTTGCTACGTGTGCTCCTGTAACGCGGGAAAATGACTTGAAGTACTCTGGGCGGATGAAATCTATCAACGAATTTAACGAGTTTATCAGAAATTTTGCTAGAAAAAAGAGAATTGCTGTTCTTGACTTGCAAAAGGCATTAGAAGATGGATCCGAGATGCATTATTTGAAAAGGGAGTATGCTCGCCAGGATGGTCTACATCTTGTCAGTAAAGCATATTCTGAAGCTCTTGATCCTATTGTTTTTCCTGTGCTTGAGAAAGTATTTCAGTAAATTGGGTAGCTCCTGTATGCTGTCAAAATTCAAAACATTAATTAGAGCATATCAGGAAAAAGGTCGCACTGACTTTCTAAGATTCCTTCTCTTGAAGGAATGGGAGTACCGATCATTTTGGAGGGACAAGATCAGAAGTTGGTATAATCGACAACTCCTTCTGGCTCAAGGAGTCGAACTTTCTGATAAGGTTAAAATCGGTCCTAGGGAGATACGAATTCAGAAGGGTGAGGGAGGCAGAGTTGTTTTCGGAAGTGGTGTAACAATTTATTCTCCAATAGAAATCACGGCTGCAACACATATATTTTCTGAAAGCCATGTGCGAATAGGAGACAGGACCCGAATAGGGGGATACACAAGCATTAGATGTGCGAAGGAAATAATCATCGGAAAAGACTGCTTAATATCCTCTTACGTGAGGATTTACGATTATAACGGCCACCCTATAGCCCCTTTTGACCCTCATGATCATCTTAGACTTAGGAATTGCTTGCCAGTTCCCAAGGAGGAAGTCAGGCCCATAAAGATAGGTGATAATGTGTGGATAGGAGAAAAGTCTTTTATACAAGCAGGCGTTACAATCGGTAAAAATTCAATCATAAGCGCCAATTCTGTGGTTACCAAAAATATCCCACCAAATGTAATCGCCTTTGGTTGCCCTGCGAGAACTATTTACTGGTTTGATAGGGATGAATAGTGCACTAAGCGAAACCTTCTTGTCAATCGAAGAATTGGATGTGCGGAATAGCAGGAATAATAGATTTCACGGGTAGCCTTAGTAGGATCAGGAATATTTTCCCGATGACAAAAAGGGTCGGTCATAGAGGCCCTGATGGAGAGGGATATCTGCTTGATACTCAAGAAGGATTGATCTGGCGAGATCACAGTGACATTGATCATCTAGTGTCCGAGTCGAATTCAATAACTAATGATGTGATAGACAGGGCTATGGTAGCCCTTGGACATAGAAGATTGGCAATAATTGATACATCGTCTAAGGGTCACCAGCCAATGTCGATCAAAAATGGTCGAGCTTGGATTGTTTACAATGGGGAAGTTTATAACTACGTAGAACTTCGCGAACAACTCAAGGGTAGAGGTTATTCATTTTGGAGCAATACTGACACCGAGGTTATACTCAATGCTTACTTAGAGTGGGGTGAAGAATGTTTGCACCGCTTTAATGGAATGTGGGCGTTTGCCATAGTCGACTTTATCAATAAGAGCGTGTTCTGCGCTAGAGACAGAATTGGCATAAAGCCTTTTTACTACTATTTTGGTAATGGTTTATTTTGCTTTGCCTCGGAAATTAAGCAGCTGTTGGTCCTCCCGTTTGTGGACAAGGATCTCGACATTGGAGTTATATACGATTACTTAGTCTTGTCAGTGGTAGACCACAGTGATAGGACCTTTTTAAGTGAGATTAAGTCCTTGGAACCGGCCTGTTTTCTGAAGTTATCAATGAAGCAAGGTCGCCCAAATCAATTAGTCAAGAAAAAGTACTGGCACCTTGATACAAGAAACAAATTGAATGGTCTTTCTGATGATGAATACGCGAAGCGGCTCTATTATCTTCTAGAAGATAGTGTTAAGCTACGATTGAGGAGTGATGTGCCACTGGGGACTTGTCTATCAGGGGGACTAGATTCATCTGGAATTGCTTGTTTGGTAAATAAGCTGTTGAAGGAGAAGGGCTCATTCGAGAATCAAAAAACTTTTTCCTCGTGTTTTGCCAATAGGACCTGCGACGAGAGAGCTTATATAGAGGAAGTAGTAAGAAAAAACAAGGTGAATAATTATAAAGTATTTCCTCAGGTAACTGATCTCTTGAATGAATTAGATGCGTTTATTTGGCATTTGGATCAGCCATTTCCAAGCACAAGTATGTACGCGCAATGGTGCGTCTTTAGGCTTGCGAAAGAAAATGGAGTTACTGTAACACTCGACGGCCAAGGAGCTGACGAGCTTTTGGCAGGCTATCATAGTTACTATAATTTTTTCTTCGCCTCGTTATTTTCGAAGGGACATTTTGGTAAACTGTTCAGAGAAATGTCAGCTTGTAGGAGGTTACATGGATATACCTTGAGACATCTACTTCGACGATTACTTGATGGTCTGTCATTTCAACGAAGAAGAAACGTAATCGCGATGCATAACAGGGCAAGAACCTGGTGTCAGGAAGGGTTCTTGGATAGAGGATCAAGGGCCTCCCCTTTTCTGAATATACTACAACAAAGTTTTATTGAATATGGAAAGAACAGGCATGAACAATTTTTGAATAAACTTATCGAGATGTTCAGTAGTACAAAACTGCCATCGTTACTGAGGTATGGAGACAGAAGCTCAATGGCTCATTCCGTTGAGTCAAGAGTGCCTTTTTTGGATTATAGGCTGGTTGAGTTTTCCTTTGCGATCCCAGATGATCAAAAAATCAAAGGTGGCCTGACTAAATACGTTTATCGAAAGGCTATGAGGGGGGTTATCCCTGAGATGGTTAGGTGTAGAATTGGCAAAATGGGCTTCCCAACTCCCGAGGTAGAGTGGATGCTGAAAGCTGGTGAAGAAATAAGAAATGAGATTGATATGATCAGCGATAGGAATACAGTTTTTAATGTGCGAAACCTTCAAATGGAGCTAAATCTTTACTTAACTCATTCTAAACCATACGATTTTTTACCTTGGAAATGGTTCAACTTAGTCAAATGGTCTCATCTATATGAAGTCAATCTGTAATTCCACGAGATATAAAAAAACTATTCTGGTTCTGAATTACACCCGATGGAATTCGCTTCAGCGTGGGGTGCACCAGTATTGTAAGAGATTTGCAGAACGATTCAATGTTGTTTATGTACCTCACCCACCGGATAGAAAAGGAATTGCGAAGCGTGAGCATATATCTCCCGTCCCAATTTTGAAGATTATCAGAGCTGGATTATATGAGTTAATATGGCCTTTTTGGTGTCTAAACCTATATAGAGGGGGGAAGAAAATTCAAAGTACACTCACTAAGATCAGAACGGATATTGCAAAGTATTTGATTGCTCATAAGGAACTAGGCCCAATTAACTTTATTTATGTAACACATCCATACATGTTCCCATATCTGCGGTATTTCCCCAAAGAGACTAAAATATATCATGCGTTTGATCAATACTCTCACTATGATGGCACTGAAAATAAGGCGATTTCGACTTTAGAGAAGCAGTTTCTTCCTGATTTTGATTGGGTTTTTTGTTCCTCTAAGAAACTAGTGGATGAAAAACGACCGATAAATCCGATGACCTCATACTTACCCAACGGTGTCGACTATGATCTATATTCTAAGGCTAGGAGAGATAGCACGAGAATTCCGCAGGAATTTAATTCCATAACGCAGCCAGTTGTCGGATATGTGGGTCTTATTAGCGGTAAGATCGATTTCGATGTTATCCGTGACCTTGTAAGAAAGAGGAAGGACTGGTCTTTCGTATTCGTAGGACCGCTGCAGTTAAGCAATAGGGATTCTTTTCTTTTTGACAACTTGACCAAGGAATCTAATTTTTTCTACCTGGGATACAAACCTCCTTATTTGTTGCCTAACTATCTAAAATCATTTCGAGCTGGTATTATGCCTTACAGACTATCTGGCCACGTTCCTTGGGTATTTCCGCTCAAGCTTTACGAATACATGGCCGCTGGAATTCCGTCTGTAGCCTCAGATCTTGAATCGATTGAAGCCATAGAAGGAGTGGTGTACAAGGCTCATAGTCTTGCGCAGTGGATATTCTATTTGGAAAAGGCCTTGGAAGAGAGCGACAATGTGAGACTAGTTAGAACTAGACAAGAAATCGCTGCGACGAACACCTGGGATCATAGAGTTCGGGAGTTCTTCAACATCCTAAAAGGTTCTTCGACGTTTCATGTGGATTTCAGTAAATGATCTATTGGCGCTGCGATGAGATAGATCATGGCGATGAAGGTCTGGACATTCTGTATCCACGTGCCCTGGCCCTGGCAGCCTGAAACAGGCCATT
>Ga0190303_1000893_pt1 | contig 12320 bp, 12 predicted proteins | sample 48700701_MG_FD_161672 | JGI IMG/M metagenome (GOLD analysis project Ga0190303, IMG submission 161672) | Hydrothermal vent sediment bacterial communities from Southern Trench, Guaymas Basin, Mexico - 4870-07-0-1_MG | ecosystem: Environmental > Aquatic > Marine > Hydrothermal vents > Sediment ...
GGTAAAAGCAAACCCGGCTATTGATGCTTTGGCAATTCAGATCTCCGAATCTGCAGGTGGTCTTCGTCATCCTGTTGAAGAGATAGCAGCAGCGGTGAAAGCCATCAACCCTTCGATCATGGTCATTGCAGACGGGATCACGGCGATCGGTGTGGAGCGTATCAATGTGGAAAACATAGACTGTATCATTGCAGGAAGTCAAAAAGCATTGATGCTGCCACCAGGTTTGTCGATTCTTGGTTTAAGTTCTGCGGCTATTGAAAAAATTGGTGGGGGGAAAGGGTATTACCTTAACCTTGCATCAGAAATTAAAAAACAGAAACAAAACACCACAGCATACACCGCTGCGACCACACTTATTATTGGGTTGAGAGCGATACTTCAAGAGATCAATGAGCAAGGTGGTATCGGTATGCTTTACTGTGATACTGCACGTCGTGCCAAAGCGACACGTTTTGCTTTGGAAGCTCTGGGACTGCACTCTTATCCGAAAACTCCGGCAAGATCCATGACCACGATCGATGATGAGAATGCTGCTGAGATACGTACTTTACTAAAAACAGAGTTTAGTGTGAATGTAGCAGGTGGGCAAGATCATCTTAAGGGTAAGATCTTCCGTATTAACAATATGGGACTCATTGATATATCTGAGATGGTATGGGTTGTGAATGCGGTGGAGTTGGCATTGGCAAAACTTGGACGCAGAAACTTTGACGGGACAGCATCTCGTGTCTTTAATGAAGAGTATTTCAAATCGACCATCAATCCTACTCCGAAAAAAGAAGAGAAATAATGATATTTGAACATGAGATCCCAAGCGGATCAAAACTCTATTTTGGACAAAGTGCCAAAGTAAAAAGAGAGATAGAATTCGTCTCAGCAGAGATGTTGGATAATTTCGGTTTTGAAGAGATCGTGACACCACTCTTTTCTTACCACCAGCATGAATCTTTTGATGATAAAAGACCTTTGGTAAGATTGAATGATGATGAGAATCATGAAGTGACTCTTCGTGCCGACTCTACAGCAGACGTAGTACGTATCGTCACAAAAAGACTTGGGCGTTCTACAGAGTCTAAAAAGTGGTTCTACATTCAACCAACAGTGAGTTTCCCAACGAAAGAGCAGTATCAGATCGGCGGAGAGATCATTGATGGAGGTTTTGAAGAGATCGCCAAGATCACAACCATGCTTTTAAAAGAGATCGGGGCAGAGCCTGTGATGCAGATAGCCAATATTCGTATTCCTCATCTTTTGAACGAGAATTATGGGGTTTCTCTGGAAGTGTTGAAGTCTATGCATGTTGAACAGATCATGGCTGCTGACCTGCCTTGGATAGAACAGTTGGTGCGTCTGAATTCAGTATCTGATCTGAATGATCTGTCGGTGTTTCCGGATGATATCAAAGCCGAATTGGAAAAGATAAAAGAGGCTACGGAAAAAGTGGAATATGACAATATGGTCATTTCTCCGCTTTTTTATGCAAAAATGAGATATTATGACTCTTTGACATTTAGAATGTTTGAAGATAATGCTCTTTTGGCAACAGGTGGAATTTACACCATAGACGGTGTTGAAGCAGCAGGATTTGCTCTTTACACGGATGAATGTATAATAAATAAAATGGGTAGGGAATAAGATGAGTAAAGCAGATTTAATTGTAGGTCTCCAGTGGGGAGATGAAGGTAAAGGAAAGATCGTTGACCATATGGCACAGACACATGACTATGTATGTCGTTTTGCAGGTGGACACAATGCCGGGCATACTATCGTTATTGGTGATAAAAAATATGCATTACACCTCATTCCTTCCGGTGTACTTAATCCTGCGGCTAAGAATGTTGTAGGAAACGGTGTGGTTCTTTCTCCGGTAGATTTCATTAAAGAGATGGATCAGTTCGATAATCTTGAAGGAAGACTTTTTCTTTCAGACAAAGCACATGTCCTTCTGCCTTATCATGCTCTGATCGATCAGGCAAAAGAGCGTATGAAGGGTGATAAAGCCATTGGTACTACAGGTAAAGGGATTGGACCTGCATATGGTGATAAAGTGGCACGAGTAGGTCATAGACTCGGAGAACTTCTTGACCCTGTAAAAATGACAGCGAAGATCGTAGCATTTTTTGAAATGAATAAACCAATATTTGATGCAATGGGTGTTGATACTCCGGCAGAAGCAGAGCTTTTGGCAGAACTTGAAGGGTATAAAAAAATACTTGGACCATTTATTACAGATACCACACAACTGATGTGGAAGATCATGGATGCGGATAAGAAAATACTTCTTGAAGGTGCACAGGGAACGATGCTTGATATTGATCATGGGACATATCCTTATGTAACATCTTCATCAACTGTAAGTGCCGGTGCGTGTACTGGTCTTGGGATCAACCCTAAAGATATTGGAAAAGTGACCGGTATTGCCAAAGCATACTGCACAAGAGTAGGTAACGGACCTTTCCCGAGTGAAGACTTCGGTGCAGAGGGTGACAAGTTACGTAAAAACGGACATGAGTTTGGTACAACAACAGGTCGTCCAAGAAGATGCGGATGGTTTGATGCTGTTGCAATGCGTCATGCAGTGCGTGTAAATGGTGTCGATCAGGTTGCGCTTATGAAGTTGGATGTACTTGACGGTTTTGATGAGGTAAAAGTATGTGTTGCCTATGAAGTTGATGGGTTAGAAGTTGATTATGTACCTTACGACCTTGAAGATGCCATACCAATATATACCTCTTTCCCGGGTTGGGATAAAACCGAAGGTGTAAGAGAATTTGATCTCTTGCCGGAGACTGCAAAGTCATACATCTTGGCACTTGAAGAGATGATAGGGACGAGAATGGGAATTATTTCCACAAGTCCAGAGCGTGAAGATACAATAATTCGATAAAATAGCACTAGTGCTATGAGCTTTCTGCTGAAGAAAACATAGCGTTAGCGTAAGTTATCTGGGCTTTGCCTGGATAACGTTCAATTAGATAAAATAAGGGGTACTAATGAGATTAAAACCACAACAAACAGGATATGTAGCAGCTAAGATCGGAATTGATCTGGCAAATGCTCCTTTTATCACTATGCCTAAAGGGAAAGAAGCTGTTGTTGCAGCTGCAAAAATAATTATTGATGCAAATCTTGCCAAAGAGCATGCACTTGATGAGAAAGTAAAAAAGATCTTAGATGAAAATTATGATGAAATAGAGTTTCAGCATGCAGATGAGAGGCAACTTTTCTTTATGATCAAAAAGAAAATGGCAGCAGAAGCAGGTGTGATCATGAACTATGATGACCGTTATAATGACCTTGCTCACCTTATTTTGGATGAATTGTATGAGAATTATCTTGCAGAATATACGGTAAATGAAAACCAGGTGAAGAATGTGATCTTTAAATCATTTAAAGCCTTTGCCGATGCTTATGATGAGATCGATGATATCGTGTATGACAAAATTAGAAACATGGACAGAGAGATCATTCCCGGTAGTCAGGATTATGAACTGATGTATGAAAGGCTGTATCAGGAAGAATTATCGAAAAGAGGAATGCTTTAATGTTTGATGGAAGATCGATGATGGAGGATAGAAGATGAAAAAAGTAAGTTTGTATTTTGAAAATGGTCTATTTTTAGAGGCTAAGAGTTTTGGTGCAGAGGGTACATCTGTTGGAGAGATCGTTTTTAACACTTCTCTTACCGGGTATCAGGAAATTGTTACTGATCCTTCATATGCCGGACAGTTTGTTACATTTACAATGCCAGAGATAGGAAATGTAGGGTGTAATGCACAAGATATGGAAAGTAAAGGTGCTCACTGTAAAGGTATCATAGTGCGTACCTATCAGGATCGTCCGTCTAACTTTAGATGTGAAGAGACATTGGCTGAACTTCTCAAAAGAGAAAATGTATTGGGAATAACAGAGATTGATACACGTTTTTTAACGAAGATGCTTAGATCTGAGGGTGCCATGATGATGGTAGCTTCAACTGAAGTTCATGACAAAGAAGCACTTAAAAAAGTACTTGAATCTTCGCCTAGAATTGAAGAAGTGAACTATATTGAACAGGTCAGTACAAAAGAGACTTATGTGCATACAGAAGCACGTTACAGCACAGATACATTTACGTATGAGACGCCTCAAACAACAAAAAAGATCATTGCACTAGATTTTGGTATTAAAAGAAACATTTTAAATGAACTTACGCATGCAGGTATGGAAGTGACAGTAGTTCCAAACTCTATGACTGCTGAAGAGATCATTGCCAAGATCGATGCAAAAGAGATCGATGGTGTGTTTCTTTCAAATGGACCGGGTGATCCGCTTATTCTAAAAGATGAGCAGGAGAAGATCAAGAAACTGATCGCCCATAAAGTACCGCTTTTCGGTATCTGTTTAGGTCATCAACTTCTCTCTATCTCTCACGGGTACGATACATACAAGTTAAAATTTGGTCACCATGGCGGAAATCACCCTGTGAAGAATGAAGTGACAGGAACAGTAGAGATCACTGCGCAGAACCATAACTATAATGTGCCTGATAACATTACAGAAGTAGCAGCTGTAACACATGTGAATCTTTTTGATAACACTATTGAAGGTCTTAAATACAATGATTCTCCAACAATGTCGGTGCAACATCACCCGGAAGCAAGTCCCGGACCACATGAATCTGCGTATATTTTTGGTGAATTTAAGAATATGTTGTAGGGTCGGTTTACCGACCATGGACAATAAAATATAAATTATAATTTGGTCGGTGAACCGACCCTACGGGAGAAAAAATGAACATAGCAATATTATTTGGGGGATCAAGCTTCGAACACGAAATTAGTATTGTCTCTGCGATCACCATGAAAAAAGTATTTAAAAAAAGTACCTTAACATATATTTTTGTAAGTCCGGATAGAGAATTTTATCTTATAGATACAGATAAAATAAACTCTAAACTTTTTTCTTCCGGTGAGTATAAAAAATCAAAACTTTTGACACTGAAAAAAGGTGGATTCTTTGCTGATGGTATGTTTGGAAGCAAGGCTGTAGATTTTGATGTAGCACTTAATCTTATTCATGGTAGAGACGGAGAAGATGGGAAAATATCTTCTCTGATGGAATTCTTCAGTATTCCTTTCATCTCTCCACGTATGGAAGCATCAGCACTTTCATATAACAAGCTCTATACCAAATTTTTAGCAGAAAGTTTAGGTGTAAAAACAGTGGCTTATGAGAACTTGTCCAAGAGTGATGAAAGAAAAATTTCCATGTCTTACCCTGTCATCATTAAACCTGTACGTCTTGGATCCAGTATTGGGGTCAGTATTGTAAAAGAGGCTTCAGAACTTGAATATGCACTGGATGTAGCCTTTGAATTTGATACAGATGTGATCGTTGAGCCATTTTTAGAAGGTGTAAAAGAGTTTAATCAGGCTGGAACGTATACGAAAGAATGGGAACTTTCTATTGTGGAAGAACCGCAAAAAGAAGAGTTTTTGGATTTTGAGAAAAAATATATGGACTTTTCACGTGATTCTCAAGTTCTGGCAGCAGATATTACTGAGGAAATCAGGGGTAAAATTCAAGAGAGTTTCAAAAAGATCTATGACCCGCTTTTTAAAGGAAGCATTATCCGTTGTGACTTTTTTGTAGTGGAGGGTGAAGTACTCTTAAATGAGATCAATCCTATCCCCGGATCTATGGCAAATTATCTTTTTGAAGATTTTGAGGAGATGGTTAATCGTTTAGCTGCCTCTCTGCCAAAAGAACAAAATATCGCTATTGATTACCAATATATACACTCTATCCAAAATGCAAAAGGAAAAGCATAAAATTCACAATAATTAAGCTTAAGTAGGAGTATTTTACTCCTCTTTAAATCCCTTAAACTCATTGTCAGTAGGCGATTTGCTACGATTCCCCCTTTTTTATTAACATTCAGTTAACAAATCTTTTTCAGACCTACTATTTTAAGCTCAATTTGTAAAAAAAAACCTATAATTAGTGTGAATGTTGTCAAAAAATGTCAAATTTTGTCATTTTAAAACAACATAGAATTTTTATAAGGGGGTATGCATGCAATCAAATGCAGCATTGGAATACGATTATTCCGTAGCAAAATTGTTTACTTACGCAACGATTTTGTTTGGATTTCTAGGTATGTTGATTGGTACGCTAATAGCGGCTCAACTGGCATTTCCGGAACTTAACTATTTACTTGGTGAATATGGTACATTCTCAAGATTAAGACCAGTTCATACGAACACAGTTATCTTTGGATTTACAGTAGGTGGGGCTTTTGCCACATTCTATTATGTGGGACAAAGAGTACTTAAAGTGTCTATGGCAGAGTCAAAATTTTTGATGATTATCGGTAAAATGCACTTTTGGATCTGGTTTATAGGAGCACTTTTCGCTACAGTTACGCTTCTTATGGGGTATTCACAATCTAAAGAATACGCACAGTATGAGTGGCCGGCAGATATAGTGATAGTCATTTTATGGGTACTTTGGGGTGTGTCAATCTTTGGACTTATAGGTATCAGAAGAGAAAAAGCACTTTATATCTCTATGTGGTATTACATTGCTACATTCTTAGGGATAGCTATGCTTTACATTTTTAACAATATGTCAATACCTACTTATTTCGCTTCTGGTGGACTAGGTAATGTAATGCACTCAGTTTCTATGTACTCAGGTACAAATGATGCATTGGTACAATGGTGGTATGGTCACAATGCGGTTGCATTTGGATTTACTGTTCCTATTGTTGCGATGATCTATTATTTCCTTCCAAAAGAATCAGGACAAGCGATCTATTCTTATAAATTGTCACTTCTCTCTTTCTGGGGATTGATGTTCGTATACCTTTGGGCCGGTTCACACCACCTTCTTTATTCTCCGGTACCGGATTGGATGCAGACTATGGGATCAGTATTTTCAATAGTACTTATTCTTCCATCTTGGGGTTCAGCGATCAACATGCTTCTTACTATGAAAGGTGAGTGGAACCAGTTAACTGAAAATCCACTGATCAAATTTATGGTATTGGCATCTACATTCTATATGCTTTCTACTCTTGAAGGACCTATTCAAGCGATCAAATCAGTAAATGCAATTGCGCACTTTACAGACTGGATCCCTGGACACGTTCACGATGGTGTACTTGGTTGGGTTGTATTTATGATCATGGCGGCATTGTTCCACATGGCTCCAAGAATGTTTAAAAGAGAAATTTACTCTAAGAAATTACTTGAAGCACAATTTTGGCTTCAGACAACAGCAGTTGTGCTTTACTTTACATCTATGTGGATCGCAGGTATCACACAAGGTATGATGTGGAGAGCAGTTGATGAGTATGGTAACTTGATGTATAGCTTCATCGATACAGTTACAGTACTTCACCCTTACTATGCGATTAGAGCACTTTCAGGCGTACTTTACCTGACAGGTTTCATTATGTTCGCTTACAATATGATCAAAACTATGACTTCTGGTAGAGAATTATCAGAAGAACCACAGTTTAGATCACCTATGGCATAAGGAGGTAGGTTATGTTTCATTGGTTAGAAAAAAATCCGTTCTTCTTTGCAGTAATGGTATTTGTAGTTATCGCGTTTGCAGGTCTCATCGAGATCCTGCCTAACTTTGCAGAAGCATCAAGACCGGTAGTAGGGCTTAAGCCTTATACTGTACTTGAGCTAGCTGGTAAAGAAGTATATAAAAAAGATGCATGTATTGCTTGTCACTCACAAATGATACGTCCGTTTAAAGCAGAAACTGATAGATATGGTCAGTATTCACTCTCTGGTGAGTATGCTTACGACAGACCATTTCTTTGGGGTTCTAAAAGAACAGGTCCGGATCTTCACCGTATTGGTAACTACCGTACGACAGACTGGCATGAAAACCACATGTGGGAGCCTACTGATGTAGTCCCTGGTTCGATTATGCCGGCATACAAGCATCAGTTTACTAATCTTGCTGATCTTGAAACAGCGTATGCTGAAGCAGTGACAGTTAAAAATGTTTTTGCAACACCATATGGCGATGAGTTTCAAGGCACAAGAGCAGCCTGGGAAGCACATAAACCAAAAGTATTGGCTGACGCTGCAAAAATCGCTGCTGATATGAAAAATAAAGATGTAAAAGAGGCAGTTGCAGCAGGAAATATTCCTGAAGTAGTTGCACTTATTGCATATTTAAACAGATTGAAGTAGTGAAGAAAAATGGATATTAGAGAACTTCAGGGCTATGCCTCTTTCTTTATGACCATTTTTTTGGTGGCGGTATTATATTGGTATATTATATACCTCTATAGAAGTGAAAAAAAGGGTGAAAAGGACTATGAAAAGTTAGGTAATATTGCTTTAGATGATGAGATTGACAGCAAACCTATAGATACTAGTTCTGTAACCCCAAGTGCAAAAAAGGAGCAAGATAAATGAATGCATTAATGATAAAAGGACTCATCTTCGGAGCGATTCTTATCGGTGCTACGATCTATGTAGTTAACTCGATGAATATCGATCTGAGTGACCCAATCAACTTGATCACAATGATCGGTGCGATAGCGATTGCTGTACTGACAGTAGGTGTATCTACAAAATATATCAATCAGATGAAAACAGACACAGCAGGTGGTGAACTTGCTGATGAGAACTGGGATGGTATTGGTGAATATACAAATGAAATGCCGAGTGGATGGGCATACTCATGGTTGGGAACTGTGATCTGGGCATTTTGGTACATGATCTCAGGATACCCGGTCAATGCCTTTAGCCAGATCGGTCAATATAATGAAGAAGTAAAAGCATACAATGCTAAGTTTGAAACGGTACATAAAAATGCAGATGCTGCAACACTTACTCAAATGGGTGAGTCTATTTTCCTAGTACAGTGTGCACCATGTCACGGTACAACTGGTGATGGGCTTTCCGGTAAAGCACATGACTTTACAGGAAGAATGAGCAAAGTACAAGTTCTTGATGTGATCGCTAAAGGTTCAAACCAGTTGGGTTACCCAATGGGTGCAATGCCTCCAATGATGGCACAAGGAGCAGATGCTGAAGCAATTGCAACGTACATTGCCGGTGGAATGAAAGGTGAACAGCCTGCAGCATTTGCAGCATGTGCATCATGTCACGGTGAAGATGGTAAAGGTATGGCTGGTATGGCACCAGATCTTACAGCATTTGATGAAACACTTGTAGGGAATGTAATTAAAAATGGTAAAAAAGGTGCATTGGGTACAATGCCAGCTTTCCATGACAGAATGACTCCTGTACAAATCAAAGCACTTGCGGCTTATATCGCAACATTGAAAGGATAAGAGATGGCAGTAACTGAAAATACTAACAGAGGCGTTTTTACGCTTAGTGGTGTAACAGGTATGCTTATAGCAACTGCACTTTTACTTACTATTGCTTTTGTTTTGACAGCATGGGCTATTAATGTACAACAAGGCAGTGCGAGTAACTTTTACGATCCAGCACCTATCACAGGTAACTTGGATAATGTAAAAGCAAATAGTAAAGATAATACAAATTTTGCATTTCAAGATGCTAAGTAATTCATAAAGGATAAATAATGATTAAAGTTATGGATAAAGTATTGGGATTAACTCTGGTTCTTATGGCTGTATATACAGCATGGGCCGTGCTTACACCAAACCACCTTTTTATAGGATAAACAATGTTCAAAGTTCAAGTAAGGTTCGCCTTGCTTGCTTTGTTACTTCCTCTTCTACTGAACGCAACACATATTCTCAAAAATGACCTTTTAAACCCGGAAGCTTCAAAACTGATTGAAGAGATGGGAAATGAGTTAATATCTAAAACAGGTATTAATGGGTATGTTGTTGCGACCAATGAAAACTTCGTGGAGAAGTTCAATTTGGTTGAGTACAGTAAGAAGTATGAAGCTAATGTAAGCAAGCCGTACGTCATGTTGATTTTTGCACCCAATGCAGTGATAACTGCTAAAGCGGAAACAACAGGAAGAGTAGCACTTATCACTTCAAGTAAAGAGTTAGCAAAGCTATATGATAAGGGTGATGTCATGGACGCAACGATCGATGTTGTGGCAGTACAAGATAAAAATACAAAAGAAGATAAATACAATATTGGTATAGTGCAGGGATTTTCAGAATTGGCAGATCAAATTGCTGATTCAAAAAATGTTGAAATGACTACTACGCTTCCCAATGAAACTAAAATAATTATTTCAGTTTTAAGAGTAATCGTGATTATCGGGGCACTATTGATCTTTTGGGTGTTTTTTTTCAGACCAATTTATATGAGGATTAAAAATGGCAAAAAATAAAAATAAAACCTACTGGCCGCATATGATATTGGGTTTCCTTGCTTTGGGTCTCACCTTGAGCTATTGGACTGTGAAAACTGCTTCCTCTGCCCCTGTACAAGAATCAAATGAGTATATGATGAAGTATCAACAGGCAGATATAAATATCAATGAGATATTAAACAGAAAAGCCGCGTTTGATCAGCATTATATTATTGAGATCGTAGGTGTAAAAAAAGCAATGGTTAAATTAGAAAATGCAAAACGGGCAAAAGCAGAAAATTCTGTTGTGTTAATGCAAGGGTTAAATAGTTTTACCTATGTTGTTAAAACAAAAGACGGTACAACAGTTTCAGATGCAAATGTCACTTTTTTACTTACAAGACCTCACTCGGTTAGAGAAGATAAGTATGTTGAAAATATTCCATTTACAGATGGTAAATTTCAGATCAGTAATATTGATATCGAAAAAGCAGGTAGATATACTTTACAGTTAAGAGCAAAAATAGGTGAAAATACAGGATATTCACAAATTCCTGCGTATTTAAAACCTTAAGAATTTTGTATAAATGTCGGGGTGAGGGCACCCCGAGCTATGCGTAAATATGCTATACTACTTCCATGATAAGAATTAAAATTCAATGCAAGCGAAGCACTAAATGCTGAGTCGTAACACACTCCACATATACCCGACATCCAGAGCACTCAGAACAATCTCCTCACAACATAAAGAACAAGATGGATTTCTTCCTGCACTTATGCGAATGGATGAGTTTGAACAGCGTGCTATTTTACTGAAAAACAGAATACAGATCGATCCTTTACAACGTATTTTACTCCTTAGAGAAGCTGCAAAATTCGATGACTTTTCTACTTTGAATGTCAATCGTGATTTGGTACGTTTTTTTACCAAAAGTGATGCGATCTTTAAATTTTTTGAAGAGTTGGCAGCAGAAAATGTGAACTTTGTAACATTGACAGAGGCAGATGCTTATGTTGAATTTGAAACACATTTGGCTATATTGGAAGAACTGTTAAATAATTACAAAAAACTTCTTGATGCAAAAGGTTTTACCGATAAAGCTTTCATCCCAAGGTCTTATGCATTAAATGATGGGTTCTTAAGATCTTATGAAAATATTGAGATTCATCTTGAAGGGTATTTAAGTTATTTTGAATTAGAACTTTTAGAAAAAGTTTCCAAAGTAACGAAGCTTGTTATCCACTACTCAACAAGTAAGTTCAATAAAAAAATGCAAGAGCGTTTTGAAGCCTATGATATTAAACTCTCAAACGATAAACACCTCTCTTTTGATTTTTCGAATAAAAAGATCATAGATCAAGAGCCAAATATTGAAACTATCAATGCAAAAGTGTTCTCAGTAGAAGAGAGAGAAGAACAGATTGCATTGGCTTTTGAACAAATTGAAGCCATGGTAAAGTCAGGAATAAAGGCCGAGAACATTGTATTGATCTTGCCGGATGAAAGTTTTAAAGAACACTTTACGCTTTTTGACACACATAACAATTTAAACTTTGCAATGGGATATGATTACAGTAAAGGAAAATTTTACAAATCACTTGAGTCTATTTACAGGTATTGGCAAAGTTTTGATAAAGAGAGTAAATATTTACTTGAACGATATGGTTTAGATCTTGAGAAGATAGAAAAAGTAAACCCTACGAAAACTTCAGATGTAAAAACATTTTTTAGCCTTTTAAATGAATTAAAACTTTTAGATGCTTTTTTAGAATCTAAAGAAGAAAAAGAGAAGTATAATGAGAGAGTGTATGAAAAATATTTACATTTTTTAAAAATATTCGAGACCCAGGAACTCTCCTTTAAAGAGTGGTTATTTATATGGCTAGAAGCACTCTCCAAAATTACTCTGGATGATGTTAGAGGGGGTCTTATCACTGTGATGGGTGTACTGGAGACCAGAGGTGTGAGTTTTGAAGGTGTGGTTATTGTAGATTTCAATGAGGGTGTTGTTCCTGCATCATCAAGTAAAGACCAGTTCTTGAACTCTTCG
>Ga0190303_1000894_pt1 | contig 12319 bp, 23 predicted proteins | sample 48700701_MG_FD_161672 | JGI IMG/M metagenome (GOLD analysis project Ga0190303, IMG submission 161672) | Hydrothermal vent sediment bacterial communities from Southern Trench, Guaymas Basin, Mexico - 4870-07-0-1_MG | ecosystem: Environmental > Aquatic > Marine > Hydrothermal vents > Sediment ...
GGGGAGGTATAAATGTAACGACATAATCTATTCAATTCTTATTTATTCTATTCTTCTTTTCTTTAACATTTTCCAATTTACAGATCATTAACACATCAATTAACATATCAATTAACATTTCATTAACACTTTTCATTAACACTCATCATTAACATATCAATAACACATCTATAACATATCATTAACATATCAATTAACATTATAATTAACAATATTATAAATATTATTATATATTATATATATATTTTATATATATTTATTATTTATATATTATTTATGGTGGGAGAAAAGAAAGAATTTAAACCTTTAAATAGAGTAATAGAGGCAGACGAATGTATAATAGCGGGAATCGGAGCATTTGAACTGAAGGGATATAGTGTATTGGTGAGTGTTTCAGTGGATTATTTAAAGAGAGCAATAAAGATAATAGAGGAGTTACATAAAGGAGAAAAGGATATAAGCGTGGATTTGGCAATAGCAAAAGATTATCCATTAATAATTGGCAAATATAACAGAGAAGAAGGGAAAATTTCGGGAATAGTCATCGCTCCAAGAGTTGATGAAGAAGATGAAAGAATATAAACAAACCAATAAAATTTTTTATTTTTATATCTATATATATTAATTAGTAGTAATTTAGTAGTAATTGGTGGTTTTTTCAGTCATCTTCTTTTTACCTTTTCAAAAACAGGTTTAAAAGTGAGTTTAAAAAGCCATTCGTTATATTCATAAAATATTTTATAATAACTTGTAAAAAATTTATCAAATTCTTTTTTATATTCAGGATGTTCTTTCACTAATAACTTTGGATGATCTTTGTATCTCAAATAAAACTCACACGCTTTTTTAATTCGTTGTTTGATTTCTTTTACTGCTTCTTTTTCATCATATATTGTTTTAGTTCTTCCACTTCCAAAATCAACTTTTAATTTTTTATAAATATTCACTCCTTCCAAATCCAGAGGTTTAATTTCTTCACTCATTTTCTTTCACCACTTCGGGAAAATATTTTTTGATTTTGCGTCGAATTTCATTTAATGTCTGTCCTATTGCAACGCAAATTATACAATCATCATCCCCACCTTTTTTCCGATGATGTATGCAACCATAACTTGAATGAATTTCATCTAACAATCCTTGAACTGCTAATTTAATTCGTTGTTTAATTTCTTTTATAAGAATTTCCTGTGCTTCGTTAAATCCTTTTTCATAGCCTTTTTTGAAATTTCTAAATCCTTCTTCATTTCCCCATTTATACTTTAAAACAGGTTTTAATTTTATATCCAAATCCAAAGGTTTTTCACTCATATTTTATATTTTTCTTTCAAACTTTCAAATGCTTCATTTATCCAAGATTCCATAATTTCTTTAATGCTTAAAAAACTTAAACCAATTATATTTATTAAAGAAAAAGCAAATATATATGAATATGAAATATTTGTAAGATAATTTTTCAATAATTCACATAAAGCAAGAGAAATTATTATTGTGAAACAAAGAGATGACATTAAAAAAATGGAAAAAATGGAGATTTTAATTAATTGATATAAGTAATAATCTGTTTTTTTCACAAAACCTATTCCACGAATATATTTATAGTTGTTCATTTTCTTTTAAATTCACTTTCGGAACACCAATTTAATATTTGCATATTTCTTTCACAATTTTTAAATTTATAAAAATGAATCCTTGAGATCGGGCATTTTATTTTCCTTTTTTTATAAATATCAAGCATTTCTTTATCTTTACTTAATTTTAAATTATGAATTTCCACCAGATTATACAAACTTAAATCATTCAAACATCTAATATATTTCATAGCATAGTTATTTACTTTAAATAATCTGGTGGTTGTTTCATAAATTTCATTCAAAAAGCATTTTCCTTTATATGCAACAACAATTAATACTAATCTCGCCAATCTGTTTTTCCTTAAATAGTTATAGCAATCTGGAAGTGAAATCAAAGGTTGATCTTTAATAATAAAATCTTTATATTTCTTTCTCCAAGCATTCAATTCACTTTCATCTTTCCCATTTAAAGTTTTTTTAGTTTTCATTATTATTTCCTTTATATACGATATACCATCTTTTATTTTTTCTATATACGGTAAAACCATTTTCTTTTAATCTCTTGTATATAGTGAATACAATATAAGTTTCTGATAATTCATATTTTTCACGCAAATATTCTTTAAAATCTCTCGTTTTCATAGGTTTTTCTGTTAATAAATTTCTGCATTCTCTCAATAAAGTATTAAATTTTACCATAATATTATATAAAAAACTTTAAATACTTTACTTAAATATATTATGGTAAATACTCTTTTACGGGAAACAACAGAAACAATTGAAAAAATTTCTAATAAAATTGATTATCTTCTGGATATACAAAAGAAATATAAAAAACTAATGAAAAACATTCAAAATTTAATTAAAGAAATTGAATTAACAGATCTTGAATATGTGATATATGCAGATGGGACACAAAAAAGAATGACAGAAAAAGAAAGAAAAGAAATACTATTTGGTATAATCAAAAAACATTTATTATGAGGAAATTAAGAAAATTGGGAGCGGGGGAGCATAGATATAAAGACATTTCTGGAAAATACAGAATTATAAAAGTAAAGAATTACAAAAGATGGAAAGAAAAAAGAACATACAACAAAAAAATAAGATCTTGGGAATACAAGCCACATATTAAACACGAATTGATTAAAAAATACAAACAGGCAATTAAAAAGAGAAAAGAAACAATCGCAAAAAAGAAAAAAGAAGAAATAACAACAGGGAGATTTATTGAGATACCAGAAGAAAAAATGATGTATAGGGTAACAGTTGCACTTAATTATGTTTTGCACAACAATTATTACAGTTACAAAATAACGGGATACTTCAGGACAAGAGAAGAAGCGGAAAGAAAAATTGACGAATTTAAAGAAAGAATAATCAATCAGGTTGAAAAAATCACGGGATATAAATCTTATGAATGGTGGTTTTCAGATGAGCCAAATGTTGAAATTCAGGAAATACCATTCAGTTCTAAATACATAGGAACGATTAATGAACAGGATGAAACGGTTTTAACCAAAGATTTAAAAAGTCAGAGAAGAATAATAGCAAAAAAAAGAATGTTGCATATACCATTATCAAAATTTTAATATGGAAGCAAAAGTTATTGAAGCGGGAAATAAAAAATTATGTAAAATATGCGGTTTTCCGATTTCTGAAATAAACGATTCTGAAATAAAAAATGTTTGTTTTGATTGTTATCTGTTGTTTTATTGCGATGAATATGGAAGAAAAAAAGATTAAACTGAATACAATAGATCTTGACGCAAGCAATAAAGGAGTTCTGGAGTTGGTAATAAATGAAATTAAGAAATGCAAATATGTTATAAATTTGTGTTATAGACAATCTGCAAGTAAAAGGGGCTGGCACATTAAATTTTACTGTTCTAAAGATTGCGATAAATGTAGAAAAAGATTTGATGATGTTTTAAGATACAAAGCAGATATTACGAACAGAAAAGAAATAGAAAGAAATGTGTTGTGGGATGTAAAATATTATAAAGATTATGAAACGGGGAAAACAATTAAAAGAAAAGCGGGAAAATGGATAAAAGTTATTTAAAGTTTTACCAATATTATTATGATTAGAAACGATAATATCGGCATAGAAATAAAAAAAATAACTAAACTTAAAAACAACATAGACATTATTAAAGATTTTTTCAGAAGACATAAAAACAAGGCATTCAGGAGTGTTGAATTGGTAAAAAAATTCAATTGGATGAATAAAAATACAGTAAGGAGCGGAGTTGTAACATTATATAATATGGGTTATCTGGATAAAAAACAAGTTTCGCAAAACAAAACATATTATTTCTGGAATAGAAAAAACGAAAGAAAATGAATGAAAAATTATCTGAAGGGGAAAGAAAAAGGTTGGCAAAAGCAATAGAGGAAGCAAAAGGTATAGAAAATACAATATTTATTGCAATAGTTTTTTTAGCACAAGGTTACATTAATCGTTTTGATTGTGATTTACGAATGATAGGAAAATTCTATAAAGTAAAAGCATACAGAATAGATGAACATTTACGGATAGATTTTATAAGGGTAAATAATGAAAATGAAAGAAAATAATTGGAAAGAGATAAAAAAAGAAGACGCAATTGATAAAATTAAAAAAGAATTGTTTATAGAGGCGGAAAATTTTATCAACAAAGTAAAAAATGCGAAATTGAGTTTAAAAGAAAAACTAAAATACGGCATAGGACAAAAAATGATTAAAAAAATATTGGATCAGTTCGGAGAAGATTATTTTATCGGAGCAACAATATCAAAGGGATTGCAGAAATGCGAAAAAACTTTAAACGAGGGAAAAACTATTGAATTTGAAAGTTTTATTATGAAAAAAGACAAAGGAAAATATTATATTAAAAACAAAAAGTAATATGGCATTCGATACTTTAATGGGGTATATGTTGGTTTTTGCAATAGTGATTTCTGTTATATACATTATTTTTAGAAGATCGGGAGTTGAGGCAAAACTGAAAAAAATCAAAGAAAAAAATCTTGAACAAACAAAAACGGGATGGGGGGTTGAAGAAATAGAAAATTTAACGGAATTGCAAATCAAAAAATTATTAAAAATGAGCGAGAAAGTAAATAAAAAATTGATTGTGGGAATGAGAAATTTAGGCAAAATTACAAAAAGGGTAAAAATCAGGAAAAATTTATATCTATGCGAAATTAAAAAAAGTTTTATGGAACAAATTGGTTTGAAAAAACCTATTTATCTAATAATTAATACGAATGAAATAATACATTCTGACAACAAAACAATATATTTGAAAGACAAAATAATTTTTAATCAGTTCGGAGTTTATTATCTGGTTGATGATAAGCAATCAGTTAAAGAAAAAAAGGAATATCTTGATTTCTTGATTAACAAAATGAATTATGAAGATGTGGTTGGCAGAATTTCAAATTTAGCAACGAAAGTTTCATATCTGGATTTAACGCACACGCAAAATATGGAAGCATTAAATAAGAAGATAGAAGCAATATTAAAAGAAAGAGAGGGGGAAAGATTAAGTATGATGGATATTGCAACGGCTTAATATGAAATTGCAGGTTAAAGATTTGTTTGAAGAAAATGAATTTTTTAGAATGCTTAAATTGAGGTATGAAATAGGAGATCAGACAATATTTTTGACAACGGGGAATACAAATTCTGGAAAAACTGTTTTTAATGTTCTTTTATATTATCTAATCAAAAAGGGAATTTTGAAAGAAAAAATTGACTTAAAAAAATGCAGGATGTATTTTTCAATTATAGATTTTGCGAAAGAAATCACAAAATTAAGAGATGAAATAATATATTACGATGAAGCGGGGGCGGAGTTGGATGTTGGGGAATGGAACAACATATTTAACAAAATAATGAGGCACATTTTACAAACTCAAAGAATACAGAGAAATTTTTATTTTATTCTGTTGCCACACATCAGATATATTTCTTATGTTTTGTTGCCATTATTCACTTTTCACATTATCACAGAAAGAAAAATTATTCCGAAAAAAAACGGGTATGAAATAGAAAGAATTGCAACGATAAATAAAATATTTGCACAACAACAATTTTCGGAAATGAGAAATTATTATGATATTAGATTGGTGGCACAATTGCGGATTCCAGACATCACGAAAATCAGAAACAAAGATTTCAGGGAATTATATCAGAAATTCCATCAAATAGAAATTAGAAAGAAAAAGGAAATAGCAAGAAAAATTGAAGAAGAAGCAAAAATGTATTTACTTAAAGAAAAAACAAAATTAATGAAAATCAAAAGAACATACGATCAGGAAAAACAAAAATTGAAAGATGTTAAGTAAAAAAGAAAAAAGGGTTATAGTAAATAGATTAAGAAATTTGAAAGTTTGCGAAAAAGATAAAGAAAAATTAAATGAATTAATTGAATGGTTGGAAGATATGTTATAAGACATATATTAATATATATCCGATAAACAAATTAGGTTATGGGAAAGACAAGAACGAGATGGTATTATATGGTGACAAAAACGGGCAAAGTTAAGCAAATCGGATTAGTTCCGATTACAAAGACAAGAAAGAGAAGAACAAAAAAGAGAACGAGAAAGAAAAAATAAATATGCCAAGAAGAAAATGGACAAGGATGAGCAAAACAACGAGAAAAAGAGTAATGCCGAATAGAAAAGGAAGAAAGGGCTATAAAAGAATTACGAAATATATCACAAGAAAAGGCAAAAGAATAAGAATGACTTATTGGGTAAAAAAATAAATTATCATCAGAACGAGAATAGCAAAAAAATTGACAAGGCAAAAAGGATCTAAAAAAGATTTTTGCAGAGTGAAGAATATTATCAAGAGAAAACTAAATAAAAATTCTGTGTAGATCTCATATTTCAATTTGAATTTTTTGGAAAGAATTATGAAGATTAGATAAGAATAAATGGCAAAAAGCAGAATAAAAAATATAAATTGGTTGGAATTTTGAAACAAACAGGTATAATATGCTTTTTCTGGAGTAGTTATTAAACTTTTATTAATTACAATATTTGTAATGTTCATATTAGAAAACCTTTAGCACTATTTTTCCTTTTGCGGTTATATGCCATTTTTTATTTTTTTTTGTTATTAATCCTTTTCTATATAGATTCTGAAGCGATCTGTATAAATTGCAATTTGAATAATATTTTTTAAATTCTGTTGCGGAACAGGGACTATATGCTAATTTACGCAGTATTAAAATTTGTTGAAAACTCAATCTTGCCATAATTTTATATCTTATGATATAAAATTATAAGTATTTCTTGGGTAATGTTTTTTATGAAAGGAGAAGTTTCAATTGCAAAAATAGTTGGAAGCGTAATTGCGATTGTAGTAGCGGTGAGTATGATTAAACCAATAAATGACGCATTATCAAACGCAAACCTTTCAGGGACTCAAAAAACATTAGGGGATTTAGTTCCTGTTGTTTTTGTGGCAGGGGTAATTTTGATTTCGGTATATGCATTTATGAAAAGATAATTGCCAGCGGATCAGTAAATTTTAAAAAAATATAGAGTTTTATTTATTTTTTATTTATATATTTTATATTTATGGATACATTTAAAAAAGTATTGTTATTTTTAGGATTGTTTTTATTGTTAGCAGTTCCTAACTATGCGATTCCTCATTTTGATAACGAATATATAACTCCGAAATACGGATCTTTTTTAAACGGACAATATTATTACAAAGACATTTCTGGAGCGGTTGAATGGTATTGGGCTACTCCATCTTTTGAGAATAACGGGGGATATTATGATATTTTTGATTACGGCGAAACCGTAAATTTTCAGATTACGATAAATACTTCTTTAACGGGAGATTTATATTTATGGATTGCACATCAAAACCAAACGGGAGATTATGAATTTTCATATTATTTAGTAAAGGCAAGTTCTTCTTATAACAATATAAGAGTTTCAAAAGATGTTCAAATACCGAATACTTGGCACGGAGCAACCTATTACTATTGGACTTTATATTCTGGGGGAAATTATTACTATTCAAACATATATCATTTTTTCATAAAGGGGAGCATTTTAGAAGATTGGCAATATAGGAGAATTTTAACAGCAACAACAACAAAATCTATGAAGAACGGGACATTTGAATTTGAAATTAATGATACTGACTTTTACAGCAATTCAAAAACTTTTTATGTTTCCGATGACTGCGAATATTGTTTATCTGGAACAACAACAGATATTGTAATTACAAATACAGATCTGACAAAAGCATATCCTTATTTCATCAACAAATATAAAGGGGGATACTATGAATACAATCAAAATTCTTCAAATTCTACCTTGATAGATGTATGGGTTAATGAAGATATAACATCAAAGAATATATATGTTTATTACGGATTTGAAAGATTGCCAGATGACGCAACAACTTCATTATTTGGAAAGAATGACGGACACATATTAGATTGGCAATCAGATGAACCAAACAATCCTTTTACAGTTCATCAGATATTTTCAGATTGGAGATGGAATAGTTCATATACACCATTTTATTATTCTGGAGGAATATATCACAGAGGGAGTAATGTAGAAAGCGGAACAGTATCATTATTTGATAATAATTTATCTGAATTTTACTTTAAAATTTATCAAGCAGGCGGTTCAACACTAACAAGTATAATATTTACGGATGATGAAGAAGATTTTATCAAAAGAGTAGGATACTATGTATATATAAAACTTTACAATTCAACTGGTAACTATGTTCAACATAATTTTGAATGGGGAGGTTCTTATTACAATTGTCATTTCAAATATAACGGGACACATAAAACTTTAAATATATCTGGAACTTTATTAAGTATTGCAGACAATAAAAATTATGTTAATGCAAAGAAAATAAGTTTAAGTTCAAATACGAGAGATAAAATGTATTGGATCAAAGAATTATTAGATATCACAGATACTTTTGATTTAGGCAATCAAAGTTTAAACGATTATGCAATTGTAAATTTTGAAGATATGAACGAATATTCAACATTTATAAACGATCTGTGGATTGGGGGGATAATTGGCACGGATTCAAAGGGAACAATTATTTGTTATGATATGGATAATAATGTTTTGGGTTCAATAAAAACACCAGAAACGGCAACGGTTCAATCCTATGAGATAACATTTCCTTATACTATATCAAACCAGACAGATTTTTTAAACAGAAATGATTTTAATTATACTTGCAAATTTATTTCTGATCTTGGCTATGAAGAATACAGCGATAATTTAACAATTACTTTTGAAGACAACAGAATTTATTTAAGTTCAATATTGCCAGACACACAAGAAAATTACACATCTCAATATGTGGCAACGCAAATTCAATCTGAATTAAATTATACAAACATCACAACAGATTTTTATGTTGGGATTTATCAAGTTGATTGTTTAAAAACAAATGAAGACGGCGAATGTTTAGATTATGATTTTAATTATAAAGTATTGGATTATAACGATACGAATATAAGTTCAACATATTTATATGACGAGATCCAGACATTAGACAAAGGGAATTGGTATGTTATTAATTATAAGTATTGCAGGGATGGAGAATGCAGATCAACGGCAACGAGAATTTTTTATGTTGCAGAAGAAGAAATTGAATTGCCACCAGAAACTTATATTGATTGGAATGATACCAACATCATGGAGAATAAGGAATTTATGGATAAAATGTTCTGGGGAAATCCATTAAATTACTTATCATCATTTGTATATCAGAATTATGTTGTTCCAAATTGCGATTCTACTGTTCAGACAATATTTTTGTATGTATTTACTGTTTTCTGGAATTTCTTATTTATTTTATTGATGATTGCGATAAGTGTATATATGAGAGTTCAAAATTTAACGCTAACGGCGGGGGTTGTGTTGGCGGTTGCAATATTCTTTTCATATCTTGGATGGATTTCAATTTCAGTTACTACTTTATTAATATTAAGTATTGTTGGTGTGGTTTTATATTTGAAAAAAAGAGGAGGATGAAAGGGGCATTAGTTACGGGGAATATTATAGATATTATAGAGATAATTTTAATTTTGGCTTTAATTATGGGATTGTTAAGTATATGCGGTTTAAATCTTTCCGATGTATTTAATATAGTTGGATCTGGTGTTTCTCAAATATGGAATTGGTTTGTAGGGTTTTAAAATGAACGGATGGAGAATGTTTTTGGGTTTAGGAGTTGTAATTTTAGGATTAATAATTTTATTAAATCCAATTCAAATGATTCTGTTGTTTGACAACAAAGAGCAGAAATTAACTTTGTTTGAAAACCTAAATTCAGCAAATACAACATTAAATTTAGATTTCAATTTCAGCAAGGATTATATAAGTGAATTTTATGAGATTTCAGAAGGGGAAAAGATCTATAAAAACTATTTGAATATTTATTGCGAGGAATTTAAAGATAATTCAACAACGGAGAATTTGATAAGCATTCAGTTGAATGATAATTTCTATTTACCAACAAATAAAAGTTATGAAATTTCATTAATTATTCTGGAAAGTTCTTTAAATGAAGAATCACAAAACCTAAAAATAGAGAAAAGTTCAAATTTAACAATAAATAAAATAGAATTAGAATATATAGGAGCAGATTACTCATATAAAGATGTTTATGATCATTTAGCATTTACAATCTCAATATTGTTAATCTTCTTTGGAATCCTTTTGGGCTTATATCCAATATGAAAAAAATCTTGTTGTTTTTGGGTTTAATGATGGTTTTATGTGTGGGTTCGGTATATGCTTTCAATTATGCAGAAAAAATTGAATATAAAAACAATACTTATTTTATAAAAGACGCATACAACAAAGAAATTTTTAATTTGCGATTGGTTAAAAATACAAAAGAATGTTTGGTTAATTGCGAGGCAGAAATTAAAATAAATTCAAAAGACAACTATAAAACAGAACAAATACTTAAACTACTAAAAATCAACAAAGATCTAAAGAAATTCAAAAAATTCAACATAGAAATTAAAGAAAATGCAATAAAAATCAAAGCAAAAAAGAAATTGAAGGTAATTGTTCTCAATACCAGCAAAAGAGGAGAGCAAAGAATAAAAATTCTGAACAATTTTGATTGGAAACTTTCCTTATTGGACAAAGAATTGCATAAATGGGCGTGGTGGAATACTTCTTGGAGTTATAGACAATTAATTAACATCTCAAACACAGCGGGAGATTTAACAAATTATCAAGTCAGATTGGATTTGGATAGTTCAAATGTCGGCTCAAATTTCGATTGGAGCAACAACGGAGATGACATAAGATTTGCAAACTCAACAGACGACGAATTATATTTTTGGATAGAAGATTGGAATTCTTCAAGTCAAAAGGCAACAATTTGGGTTAATGTAACTTCTCTGCCGAACAACACGAACACAACGATTTATATGTATTACGGAAATCCTTCGGCGAGTTCTGCGAGTGATGTTAATTCGACATTCATAAGAGAAATAGATGGATTGAAAGGTAGTTGGCATTTTGATGAAGGTTCTGGAACAACAGCATATGATTCAAGTGGAAATGAACATCCTGCAACATTATATAATGGTGTAAGTTGGGAGACAGGAAAATTCGGCTATGCATTAAAATTTGATGGTTCTGATGATTATGTGGATATTTCTTCTACTCTCTTGTCAAATTCTGAAAAAACAATTTCTTTTTGGGTCAAGATTGACGATGTTAGTCAAGACGACCAATTTTTGATTTCTTTCTACAAAGATGGAAACAACAGGTTTCACATTCAATACGACACTTCAAACAGTGCAGTTCATTTCTTTATTGAGAACGCAAACAGTGTATCTTCTGATTATTCTTCTTCTCAAGCATACACCACACTTCAGGATGGAGAATGGCATCAAATAGTTTGGGTGGGAACAACTACTTCCAATTCCGTTTATATAGACAACACGGAAATTACAGATATTGCGGGAGACATAGGATTTCCAACGATAGACAGCGGGGATATATTTATCGGTGCTTATGCAAGTGCAGACCCTCCCACTAAGTACTTTACAGATGGGATTATTGACGAAACAAAAATTTTCAACAAATCTTTATCCACAGACGAGATTTCAGATATATACAACTACTACGGCTACACTACTGAAAATTATCCGAATAAAGTTTTGGTTAAGAAATACACCGACCCAGAGCCAACAGTTAGTTTCGGAAGCGAAGAAGCACCAATTAATTTGCAAATAACATCAACAGAACCAGAAGACAAAGCAATCTTATACGAACCAAACATAAATTTCAAAGTAAATGTAACTTGGGATAACGCAGATCAAACAAATTGCAGTTTGTATCTAAACGGAGTAAAAAACAACACCAAAACCGATTGCATAAAAGGAATTAACACAATAGAACCGATAAATTATAATTACACCATCTATAATTGGTTTATCAAATGCAAAGCAGTATATAACGAATTTCAACAAGAAAAGCAGAGTTCAACGAAAATTGTTGCAATTGCCGAAGCAAAAGGAGAGGGAGCAAAATATTATAATCCATTCAACCAGACAACAAAATCAAGAAGATTGATTTTATATCCAATAAGATCTTTTATATACAGTTAATAACTAAATAATAAATATATATAAAATATATATATAATATATAATAATATTTATAATATTGTTAATTATAATGTTAATTGATATGTTAATGATATGTTATAGATGTGT
>Ga0190303_1000896_pt1 | contig 12299 bp, 11 predicted proteins | sample 48700701_MG_FD_161672 | JGI IMG/M metagenome (GOLD analysis project Ga0190303, IMG submission 161672) | Hydrothermal vent sediment bacterial communities from Southern Trench, Guaymas Basin, Mexico - 4870-07-0-1_MG | ecosystem: Environmental > Aquatic > Marine > Hydrothermal vents > Sediment ...
AAAGCACGTATTTTATATCAGGATGCATATGGAAGACTTAAAATTGCTTTAAAATTTAATGATATGGTAAGAAACAACGAAGTTGGTCCAATTATGCTTGGTAGAGATCATCATGATGCTGGTGGAACTGATTCTCCATTTAGAGAAACAGCGAATATTAAAGATGGTTCTAATATTATGGCTGATATGGCAACACATGTTGCCATTGGTAATGCATCACGTGGAATGAGTTTAGTTTCTCTTCATAATGGTGGTGGAGTTGGAATTGGAAAAGCTATTAACGGTGGATATGGGCTTGTACTTGATGGATCAAATAGAGTAGATGAAATATTAAAAACAGCTATGTTATTTGATGTTATGGGTGGTGTATCTAGACGTGCTTGGGCACGAAATATTCACGCTATTGAGACAAGTGAAAAGTATAACGAATTAGACAATAATTCTCATGTTACTATTCCTTATATCGCAGATGATAGTTTAGTTAATAGTATTGTTGCTAAAAACTACAAAAAAGGTGGATATTAGAATGAATAAAATTGTTCAATGTGTTCCTAATTTTAGCGAGGGAAGAGATTTAAATAAGGTTGAGAAGATAGTTAGTTGTTTAAAAAACAAAGATGGATTTACAATGGTAAGTTATGAAAGTGATGCTGATTATAATCGAACAGTTGTTACTTTACTGGGAAATCCATTAAAAATAATTGATGCTGTTGTAGAATTTACTAAAGAAGCATTGAAATATATTGATATGAATCATCAATCAGGTGAACATCCTAGAATGGGAGCTGTTGATGTTATACCATTTATTCCTATTAATGATGTTACAATGGAAGAGTGCATTGAATACGCTAATATAATTGGAAAGAAAATTAATGAAAAATTTGACATACCAATCTTCTTATATGCACAAGCAGCTAATAAAAAAGATCGTATTAAATTACCTAATATTCGTAAAGGTGAATTTGAAGGGATGAAAGATAAAATTGAACAAGAAAATTGGTATCCAGATTTTGGAACACCAAAAATTCATCCAACATTCGGAGTTATTGGAGTTGGCGCAAGAAATCCTCTAATTGCGTATAATATTGATTTAGATACAAAAGATATAAAAATCGCCAGAAACATTGCTAAAACAATTCGTTTTTCAAGTGGAGGATTTAGATATATCCAGTCAGGTCCTGTTTATTTGGAAAAACGAGGACATGTTCAAGTTACACTAAATATTTTAGATTATAAAAAAAATCCAATATACCGTATTTTTGAAACAGTAAAAATGGAAGCTTTAAGATACCATGTTACTGTTACCGCTTCAGAATTAGTTGGATTAGTTCCTCAAGATGCTTTAGTAAGATCTTTAAGATATTATTTTAAAGTTAATAATTTAGAATTTGACAAAACAATGTCCTTAGATAATTTAACAAAAAACACAATTAAATATTTACAATTTAGAGATTTTGATAAATATAAAATTATCGAAACTAATATTAAATAAGGGGTGGCATTATGACCGCAGATTTAGTAATTTATAATATTGGGAAGTTACTTACTTCAAATAAAAAAAGTTTTGCTAGAGGTAAAGATATGAATAAAGTATCTTTTTATAGCAATGCTTTTATTGCTATAAAAGATGGACTAATTATGGCAGTTGGTGAAGGGGAATATGAACAATACTTAAATGATTTTACTTTTCTTCATAATGCTCAAGGAAATTTAGTTATTCCTGGATTAATTGATTCACATACTCATTTAGTTCACTATGGATCAAGAGAAAATGAATTTGCTAGTTTACGTGCAGGAATATCTTATTTAGATATTTTAAAACAAGGCGGAGGAATACATAGTACAGTAAACGCTACTAGAAAAGCGACTAAAGAAGAATTGTTTGAAAAAGCATGGAAGTCTTTGGATGAAATGTTAAGTCATGGGGTAACAACTATTGAAGCAAAAAGCGGATATGGACTTAACTTAGAAACAGAAATTAAACAATTAAGTGTTGCTAAAGAATTAAATGAATATCATCCTATTGATATTATTAATACTTATTTAGGAGCACATACTGTTCCTAATGAATATCATGATAATAAAGAAGGTTATATTCAGTCAGTAATAAATGATATAAAAATAATAAAAGAAAAAGAACTAGCTTCTTTTATTGATGTTTTTTGTGAAGATAGTGTTTTTAATAAAAAGGAATCTGAATATATATTAAAACAAGGCAAATTAGCAGGATTGATACCTAAAATACATGCTGATGAAATTGTATCGATAGGTGGAGCTAGTTTAGCAGTTACATTAGATGCAAGCAGTGCTGATCATTTAATGGCTATTAGTGATGAGGATATTAAGAAATTAGGGTCTTCTAAGGTAGTTGCTAACTTATTACCTAATACATCATTTTATTTGAATAAAGATTATGCACCTGCTAGAAAATTAATTGATAATAACTGTATAGTATCAATATCTAGTGATTATAATCCAGGAAGTAGTCCAAGTGAAAACTTTCAATTTACAATGCAGTTAGCTGCAAATAAATTAAAAATGACATCATTTGAAATTTTAAGTGCAGCAACAATAAACGGAGCTTATAATTTAAAAATTGAAAAGAGAGTTGGTTCTATTGAAGTTGGAAAAGAAGCTGATATCGTTATTATGGATAGTAAAAATTTAGATTATGTTTTGTATCATTTTAGTATTAATCACGTTTTAGACGTTTTTAAAAAAGGAGAAATAGTTGTACGAGATAAAATATTAGTATAAGGAGGAGTATTATTATGAAATTAGTTGATTTAAATTTAATTGAGTTTAATAATGAAATAGATTCATCTTCACCAGCACCGGGTGGTGGGAGTGTTAGTGCACTAGCAGCTGGAATGGGTGTTTCTTTATCAAGAATGGTTGGACATTTAACGGTTGGAAAGAAAAAATTTAAAACACTAAGTGAAAATAATCAGAATAAATTTAATAGTATTTTAGATGAATTTCTTCTTATTAAAGAAGAACTATTACCGTTAGTCGATAAAGATACTGTGGCATTCAATTTAATTATGGCTGCATATAAATTACCAAAAGAAACACCTGGTGAAAAACAGATTAGAAAATTAAGAATTTCAGAAGGGACAATTGAGGCAATAAAAATACCTTATATTGTCGCAAGATTATCAATTAGAGCCTTGCGCCATATGGAATTTTTATTGAAATATAGTAATAAGAATACTATATCAGATATTGGTGTAAGTACATTGATGTTATATGCTGGTCTTGAAGGAGCAATATTAAATGTTAAAATTAATATCTCAGGATTAACAAATCAACACATGTTTGAACAATATAGTACTTCAGCATCTAGAATGTTAGAAGAAGCAAAAGGAATTAAAGATATGATTTTAGAAGAAATACATAATCTATTGTAAATAAAAAGCTTATTTAATTAAGCTTTTTATTTGTTTTATCACTTTTTTTATTATATGTATTGTATAATACTAATATAGAATTAAATATAAAAACGATATTTCTAAAGGATGATTTTATGAAAAAATATGCTTACGTTACGTTTATCATTAGAAATGATTCATATTTACCGGGTGCCTTAGTTTTCGCCTATGCTTTAAGACTTCAAAAGACAAAAGCTGATTTAGTTTGTATTGTTTCAGATAATATAAGTGATGCAGCGGTTGCTTCTTTAAAACTAGTTTATGATGATGTTATAGTAATTAACGAGGTATATGTTCCGCATGATAGAAGACAAGAAAGACAAGATCGTCCTTTTCTTTTTTCAAGATTTAATGCTTTCAGATTAGGTGCAGATGGAGATTTAAATAAAAAATATGAGAAAATTATTATAGCTGATTGTGATTTATTACCACTACACGGATATGATAGATTATTTGATTTACCTGCTCCAGCAGGGATTATTAATGAGAAAAAGGAATATTGTTTAGAATATGATGATAAAGGAAAATATATTATTCCTACTTCAGTTTATTTAAATGGCACTTGGAAATGGCATGAAATTTATAATAATGTTCCACATGGAACATTAATACCTAAAGAAATTACTGATAGAATAAAAGACGATAAACAAAATATGGGAGTAAATGCATCATTATACTTGTTTGAGCCATCAAACAAGTTTTATAATTCAATTATGGATGATTTAGATAATTTGAAAATCCAAAAAGAAATCAGTTTATATAATTGGCCAGAGATGCAATATATTACTTTGAAATTAAGTGGATTATGGACTAATATCGATTTAAAGTATTCTTCATTTAATGGATACCCTGATATAGAATATTTAAATGGTATTCATTTTGCTGGTCTTAAACCATGGAATATGAAAAATAATTCAATAAAATCTTTTGGTAGATTTGACGATTATAAATTATGGTATTACACATATCTTAAAGCATGTAATGAAGTTGAGGGACTACTTAAAAATAGAAAAATAAAGAAATTGTATAATCAGATTTTGCTATTAACAAAAGATAAAAAATATCAATTTTATAGAAAACATATTTCACATTTAAATCATTTTTTTGAAGAAAAATAGTTTATTAAATTAGACTTCTTTAACTTTTAAAATTACCTTGACAGATAGAGTAATCTTTGGTAAATTAATATGTGTGATAGAGTAATTAAAAAGGAGATAATTTTAATGAAAAAATTAGATATAGATGGAACAGTTATTCCAAGAAAAACAACATTAGGTGAATTGATTGCTAATGCTGTTTCACATGGTATTGGATTTTTATTAGCTATTGCTGGATTAATACTACTTGTTATTAAAGCTGATACTACAATTGAAACTGTATCTAGTGTTATCTTTGGAGTATCAATGGTTCTTTTATATTTATCTAGTACACTTTTACATTCTTTTCCAGATAGTATGAAAACTGTTCAAAACATTTTTAGAAGATTTGATCATTCAAGTATTTTTATATTAATTGCTGGAACATACACTCCGTTTTTACTTTTGTTAGTAGGAACTACTGAAGCATATGTTTTGCTTGTCGGACTTTGGATAATAACCGTTATTGGTATAATTTATAAATCGATATGGGTTGAAAAATATATGGGAGTTTCTTTAATTATTTATTTATTAATGGGATGGAGTTTTGTTATTGTTTCAAATGATATTATCAGTGGGTTAGGGAATGATATTGTTTTTCTTGTAATCGGGGGAGTATTGTATACCGTAGGAGTTTTGTTTTTTATTATGAAATTTAAATACAGTCATTTCATATGGCATATATTTGTTTTAGGAGGAACTTTATTCCACTTTATTTGCGTATATGAATATCTTTTATAGAAAGAAGGTACCAAATTGAAAAAATATGCATTAGTAATTGATAGCACTGTTTATTTATCAAAAGAAGAAATTCAAAAATATAATATTAAAAGAGTAAGTTTAAATATTATTGATAAAGATGAATCTATTAAGGAATTTGAAGTTGATTGTAAGTATGTTTATTCTAAAATAGATAAAGGACATAGACTAACTACAAGCCAACCTGCTCCAGGAGAATTTTTAGATGCTTATCATGAGTTATTTTCTATTGGATATGAAAAAATATTTGTTGTTTGTTTGAGTGATAAAATTAGCGGGACATATCAATCAGCAACATTAGCTCAAAAAATGTTGGAAAATCCAAAACAAGTTTATGTTTTTAATTCTAACTTAGCTGCTTTCGGGAATGAAATGATTGCTTTAAGGGTGATTGAAATGATTGAAGATAATAAAGAATTCAATATTATTATTGAAAGAATAGATACACTAATTTCAAAATCTAATTTGATATTTACTATAGAAAGTTTAGTTAGTTTACTTAGATCAGGACGATTATCAAAAGCAAAAGCATTAATTGGAACAGTTCTAAGAGTAAAACCTTTAATTCAAATGATTGATGGAAAATTAGAATTATTCAAATCTGCAAGAACACATAAAAAAGTTGCTGAAGATATAATTAAAAGAATGAAAGAAACAACAAAAGGCTACAAAAAAATATATGTTAGAATTTTAGGACATAATACAGAACATGCCTTGAAATTAAGACAAGAACTTGAAAAAGCTTTTAATAATATTATAATTTCTTATACTGAAAATCTAGGTCCTATATTTTGTTTGCATTTAGGGAAAAAAGGGTATGGCGTTTCGTGGTGCACCGAATAAAATAATAAAGGAGAGAGAAAAATGAAAAAATACGCTATTGTAATTGATAGTACAGTTTATTTATCAAAAGAACAAATTGAAGATAACAACATCAGCATAGTTTCATTGAATGTTGTTGAAAAAACAACTTCACATCGAGAAGTAGAAATTGATAATGATTTTATTTTTGCTAAAATAGCTAAAGGAGTTAAATTTACAACAAGTCAACCGGCTCCAGGAGAATTTTTAGAGATTTTTGAAAAAAGATTAGAAGAAGGTTATGAGAAAATTTTTTGTGTTTTGCTATCAAGCAATATTAGTGGTACATTTCAATCCGCAGAGATTGCGAAAAATATGTTAGAAGATCCTTCTAAAGTCTATCTATTTGATACAAAACTAGCTGCCTATGGACCAGCTATGATTGCTTTGGAATTAATTGACATGATTAATAATAATTTAGATGAAAAAGTTATAATTGAACGTATTGATAGAATTATCTCTACGTCCAAGCAGTTTTTTACAGTAGAACATTTGTTTTCACTAGCTAGAGGAGGAAGACTATCACTTGCTTCCGCAGCTATTGGAACTGTGCTTAGAATAAAACCTATTATTCAAGTAGTAAATGGTAAATTAGAATTAGTTCATAAAGAAAGAACATATACAAAAGTACACAAATACATGTTGAATCAAATTAAAAAAGATATGAATGAAAACACTAAAATTGTTTTTAGAGTTTGTAGTACTCATTCCTTAGAAAGTGCAAATACTTTAAAAAACTTGCTTATTGAAAATTTTCCAAATGCAAAAATTACATTTATGGATTATTTAGGTCCGGTTTTTAGTATTCATATTGGTTATAAAGGTTATGGATTAAGTTGGTTTGTGGAATAATAATTATATAAGCAAAACAAGTAAAAAGTAGACGCAAAAAAACGAAACTAATAAAGTAGAAACTCATAAAAAAGTTCTACTTTTTATTTATTGAAGATAAATATTAATAATTATAAATAATGTTATATATAAATAAATATATGTTAAAATAAATATAGGTGGTTAAATGGAACTATTTAAAGAAATTGAAAAACAAATTAAAACACAAAAAAAAGTCGTTATAGCAATTGATGGACCAAGCGCTTCTGGGAAATCTACTTTTGGAAATATGTTAAAAAATAAATATAACGCTCTGTTATTTCATACTGATAATTATTTTCTTCCGAAAGAAAGACAAACTATTGATAGGTTGAAGGAAAGCGGAGGAAACGTTGATTATGAAAGAATAAAATCTGATATAATAGATAATCTTTATAATGAGTATCTTAAATCAAATCATTTTAATTGTGTAACAAATCAACTCGAAAAAAAACAAAAACTAAAGAATAAACAAGTAATAGTTATTGAAGGTGCTTATTCAATGCATCCTTCCTTATTTCCGCATTACACTTTAACAGTCTTATTAGAAGTGAATCCTAAACTTCAAAAAACGCGAATATTAGCTAGAAATGGAAAAATCATGTTAAAGAGATGGGAAGAAGAATGGATTCCATTAGAAAATCATTATTTTAAAACTGAAAATTTAAAAAATAAAGTAGATTTCATTATTGATTTAAGAGTTAGTAATAAATATTAAATGAATTAGAGTATTATAATAAAAAGTAGATTATTTACTATACGAGGTGATTAAGTGCTTTATTTTAATTTTATTAATCCATATATTGTTTATGCTTTTATTATTATTTTTACTGCTTGTACGATACATGCGATTTTTAACTATAGAATATTTATTAGTAAACATAAAAAAATAATTCTATTAATTGTTTCAGGATTGTTAATATGGACACAATTAGCTAGATATTTAGGCGTATTTTTAAAAGGAGAATTTACTTTTACTGAAAGTCTGCCTTTTTATATGTGCCGATTAAGTGTATTAGTTTTATTGTATTATACTTTGACAAAAGATAAGAGAGTTGAATCATTTTTATTTTATTGGGGAGCTACAGGACTTGCTGGAATAATTTATCCAAATGGTTCAATTGGAAATATTGTAAATTTAACTGAAACATTTTATATAGATCATTTTTTTCTATCCATAATGCCTTTCTTTTTAGTGGTTTACCAAGGATATAAACCTAGTCTTAAAGATTTACTAATTATTACGGGATTAATGGCAATACTATTATATAGTTTTATCCCAATTAATAATTTGATTGGATCAGATTATTTTTACTTAAAAGATCAAAGCATTATCGGAATAATGTTTCCAGGATTATCAAGTTATATATTTGCTACAATTCATTATTTAGTAGCTTTTGTATATTTTAGTATTTTTTACTTTGGGTTTAGAAACAAAAATTATAAAATTGAGCAGGTGAAATTATGAGAATAGGATTGTTCAGTGATGCATATTATCCGATTATAAGTGGGGTAAGTATTTCAGTAGCTACACTTTCAAGAGAATTAAAAAAACTAGGACATGAAGTGATAATAGTTACTAATGGACATGATTTGGCTACTTATTCTGAGGATATAGTTCGTTTTAAAGGCACTAGAATACCAATGAAAGGATTAAGAGAATTTCGTATTGGCAAAGTAACAAGCACAAAAATAGCTGCAATAGGAGATTTGAATTTAGATGTGATTCATTGTCATACTGAGTTTTCAATGGGGAGATTAGGAAGAAAAGCAGGAAAAAAATTCAATATACCTGTTGTTCATACATATCATACAATGTATGAAGATTATATTTTTTATATAACAAAAGTATTTAGTTCTCCATTAACTATTTTGTCAAAATGGTACAGTAAAAAATTTGCTGATTCAGCTGATGAAGTTATTTTCCCAACTATGAAAGTTAAAAAAGCTTTTGATGGATATGGATATGCGAAAACTTCTCATATTATTCCAACAGGGATTTATTTAGATAAATTTAGAAAAGATAACTATAAAGAAGAATATTATCTTGAGACGAGAAAAAAACTTGGAATTGAAGAAGATGATTTTGTTTTATTGTTTTTAGGGAGAATGTCTAGAGAAAAAAGTGTAGAAACACTTATTAAAAAATTTAAAGAAATATCAAAAAGTAAAGATAATGTAAAATTACTTTTAGTTGGTGGCGGACCAGATTTAAATTATTTTAAAGACCTAGCTAATGAGTTAGGAATAAGAGATAAACTAATTTGCGCAGGAATGGTTATGCCATATGAAGTTCCGTTTTATTATCATATTTCTACTTTGTTTGTAAATTTTAGTATTACAGAGACTCAAGGGCTTACTTATATAGAAGCTTTAGCTTCCGGAGTACCTTTATTGGTAAAATATGATGATAATTTAGAAGGTGTAATTAAACCTGGCGAAAATGGTTTCTCGTTTACTGATGATAAGGAGTTTGTCCCTTTATTTAATAAATTATACAATAATAACGATTTATTAAATAAAATAACTAAAAATTCTAGTGAAGCCTGTATTGAAAGATTTAGTGCCGAACAATATGCATTTAATGTTTTAGATATTTATAATAGTTTATTAAAAAAGGATAAACATATTTAAGATTAAAAACACATTAGATATGCTTTAAAGGGAATTATATAATTAATAAATATTATTTTGTATTTAAAATCCAAATAAAAAAGGTTCTGTGTCAAGGATTGAGGTAGAACTAAATAAAAAAAGAAATTTAGCAAAAATGCTAAATTTCTTTTTTTTATTCATCGTCATCTTTGAAGTAATCGTATTGTAAAACATGTAAGTTATAAGTATAATCGTTAATTATTTGATAATTTAAAGCAGCTAAATATTCAGGAGTAACATGGTTATCAATAATTGTATATTCTTCAGATAAAGAATCATAACTAAAATATTTACTAACGAAACTCATATCTGCGAACCTTACAACATTTTCTTTATTTGCTAAAGCATCTACACCAAAGACTTTAGTATAATCAAGTCCTAATCCAAATAAATTAGAAATAGTAGGAATTACATCAATTGTTGACATATAGTTGTCCATTACACCATTTAACATAGTTGAATTTGAATAGATAATCATTGGAATATTATTTATATCCATATTAGATCCATCTTCTTTAATATCATCATATTCCCATATTACTTCTTTATCTATTCCATAAGCATAATGATCACCAAAAATCATTATAACTGTATCATCTAAATGATCTGTTCTTTCTAACTCACTTAGTAAATATCCCATAGCTTTATCTAATTCAATATTCGCAGCTAAGTAATAAAATATATCTTTTGGTAATTCAATATCATTATCAATTTCATATTGAGCAACTATATCAGCATTTTTCTTAGCAATAGGGTGATCTTCTGAGTATTTGAAATGTCCAGAAACGGTAACATAATTCAAGAAAAATGGCTGATCGTTATCCAAGATGTCTACACAACTATCAGAATCTGAGTAAGTATGACAGTCCAATGATTTTTCCATTAATTCTAAATCGCTTTGCCATTGATGGGTAAAAATTATTTCGCCTGGTTCTGGATTATCTAACATTCCTAATTCTTCACTTCCATAATAAGCATCATATCCTAAAGCATTCATATGAAATTCAGGACGTGGATAAAAATAATTTGTATAATTATGAAATGAATATGTTGCATATCCTTTTTCGGAAAACATTTTAGGTAAAGTATATGGAAAGGTATTTCCGGAGTATGAATCCATACTTAATGTAACGTTTTTGTCTGGATAAAAAGATGTTTGAACTAAAAACTCTGAATCAGCAGTACTACGATAATATAGAGGAGAGTAATAGTTTTCAAAATAAGCATTTTCTTGTTTCATTCTATATAAGTTTGGAGTTAATTCTTCATTAATCGCAAAAGTATCAAAACTTTCTGCCATTATTAATATGAAGTTTTTATTAGCGAACATACGTGAAAAAGAATTTGAGTAATGAGGATCACGATTTTCGAAAAAATCATCGAGTAATATTTCATATTCCGATTCGCTTAACGGATTAGTTCTAAATAAACTAAAGAAATCTCGTTGAGTATATGTAAGAAGGCCAAACTTTTTAAGAGCGTCTTGTGAATTATACATATAAGTATATAAATCCATATCACTATAAGTAATAACATTTTCTATTTTCTCAACAGATTCATCTATTGTTTGAAGGGAAATGAAAAATGTTAAAAATCCTAACATTAAAACAATCAAAGGTTGTTTTAATGTGTAATATTCTACATTAAATTTAATTATTTTGTATTTACTTAGAAAATATAATGAAACAATAGGAAATAAATAGAGAATATCCCAAAAATTGAAAGCAGATAAATACTTATTAATAAATGATAGTCCCAAGGTAAGATCACCTGCGACAGTTAGTGAATAGAAACCTTCTACAAAAGAATTATATATCTCTTGATTTACGTATAAAAAAGTTATTATCACTATAACAACAAATGATATTCTTTTTACAGTTTTTTCTTTAAAAAAGCTAAGGAAAAACATAACTAACACCGAATAAGATAAAGAAAATGAAATTACTCTGAAGAGATTTATGTCGAAGCCAATTGTCAATACTCTTATTTTAAACAATATTTCTAAATAAATTATAGAAATTAATACGAATAAAAATAATACTATTGAGTTCAATATTTTTCTTTCTGAAAAAGAATTAAGTTTTATCATATGTTATCACACCTTTACAAAATAATATTATACTAGTTTTTATTATTTATTCAAGATTGAAATGAATCTATTTATAATTTATTTTTTTTCAATAGTTATATTAAAAGTAACGAAATTAAACTCAAATATTGCTTGACAATTATTAGACTATTGTCTAAAATGTATATAGTCTCTTTTTATAGAGAATAATATTCATGGCGATTGTGGTGAAGTGGTTAACACACCGGCTTGTGGCGCCGGCATTCGTGGGTTCGATCCCCATCAGTCGCCCCAAATTGGGCCATGGCCAAGTGGTTAAGGCACCGGACTTTGACTCCGGGATCGATAGTTCGACTCTATCTGGCCCAGCCATATTACTTTGCGGGTGTGGCGGAACTGGCAGACGCGCTAGACTTAGGATCTAGTTCTTAGGAGTGCAGGTTCAATTCCTGTCACCCGCACCATATGTAATTAAAGCAACTTCGGTTGCTTTTTTTTTTAAAATTTATTGTAAGTCAT
>Ga0190303_1000897_pt1 | contig 12299 bp, 8 predicted proteins | sample 48700701_MG_FD_161672 | JGI IMG/M metagenome (GOLD analysis project Ga0190303, IMG submission 161672) | Hydrothermal vent sediment bacterial communities from Southern Trench, Guaymas Basin, Mexico - 4870-07-0-1_MG | ecosystem: Environmental > Aquatic > Marine > Hydrothermal vents > Sediment ...
GAATACCATTTCAAGCGTATCAGCTGGAAGCGATGTGCAGATACTGGTCACCGATGGCGAGATCGGATGTCGGGTACGTGAAATAAAGGAAGGGTGGAATCATGAGTAAGAACGAGGATATTGCATTCGAGGATGCGCTCAAGCAACTGGAAGATATCGTGCATGAACTGGAGGAATCCGAATTAACGCTCGATGATGCTCTCAAGAAATTCGAGATCGGGGTTAAACTCTCGAGACTCTGCCACAAGAGACTGGATGATGCGGATATGCGGATCGAGCAACTGATCGAAGGCGATGAAGGAGTGCGCACCGAGCGCGTGGAGATCGAGTAAATTCGCCTGAACGGGTCAACTGTTTCAGTTCATCAACACTCATGTTTGGTGTGCTGTTCCTGACGAATTCGTTCTGGTAGATGTTCTTGAAATATTCCAGACACATCTTAGAGAGAGAAGACGAAACATAACCAATCTGAGTTGGACTGGTAGTAATACGGGATGCGGAGGACCTGAACAGCCCTGTTGCCGTCTGTTAAGATTTGCCGTCTCAATGTGGTTCAGCTGCCTGTGAACGAACTTTTGACCGTGCTCATATTTTTTCCTGCCCTCATAAGTACATAACCGGCAGGTGTGCTTGTGCGAAAGATCGGTTCGCCGTGACAGATGGCGGGGTCAGACACTATGGATTGTCCCGATGTTTTGGTTGGCATGATGTTGTCCTCCCTACTTTGGGTTTATGTAGTTATGCGAGATTTGGTTTAAAAATTAACAGGTAGGGGTGCTGAAATTGAACTATCCTGTTACAATATCAGAACTATCGATAACCCGGTATGCCCGCGTATCTTTTTTTAGTTTTATTTTATCGAAATATTGTACATGAAATTTATCTGATTGTTCCCACAGTTCATCCATGATCGGACGAAGCCGCATGTAAACTTTTTTCAGCGGTGGGGAAATATCTTCAGGAGAACTTTTGAGTACACTCCGTCTAACCTTTTGAACAACCATCGCTGCGCTATATGATCTTATAGCGCTTACTTCGCTCAAATTAATGGACGGTATTATTTCATTTACCACGCCGTAGATCTTTTTCATATCGTCTACATTACGCGGGTGCTCTACAGAGGGTATCCGGATGGGTCCCGCATCAGTACTCGCCTCCCCTTCATACCCTTTCCACCACATTCTCACGTATGCGGGATCTCTGGCGCTGGTCCCACTTCCAACAATTTTTCTGGCGAGTTCCTCGTCAGCGTCTATGCCATATTCATCTGATTTTTCGAGATGTTCTTTCGCCTCGAGGAGATACAGGATCCACGCCACAGCATCATATAGAAGTTCAAAAAAAGTATCCCATTTGAACACACCGGTTTCAATTGACAATCCGCGACCAGTCTCAGCCATAACCTCTGCAAATTGTACCTTGAGAGGTCTGTAAATTTCGTCCCTGCTCATAGAAATCTCAACATCTTTCAGACTCCTCAACTTTTTTAAATCATCTGAGATTCGGATTTCCTCAGTTCGGGATGTTTCGCCCCCCTTTCTAAAGTGCAGGGTTGCATCCATAGGGAACAATACAACTTTCCCATCCCTGCCGATAGCAACCACTGCATCATCTCCTTCCATTATATATATTGTGTGCTGTGGCGATTCTCCAGAATCGACAGTTTTTTCCGCGTTAGATATCTCATACGATGATCGCAACAGAATTTCTTTTGCACTGATGGTTGTTGGATATTGTGTATCATCTTCATCAACAATTTCAGAATCGTGCACCGCCTCTTCAATCTCGCGAAGAAGTGCAGGGGCATCATCACCATCTCGAAGAAATGCCACGGGTCTCGTGAATCGTTCTGTGATTCGTTTCTCAACAATATCTCTGATTTTATCCAGATTCTTTTTACTTCCAGAAAATATAACTTTATCTATATCACAACTATAGATATTGAAATTTAGTGAGGGTTGTTCTGTTGAGATCACTGTGTGCTTTTTACCAGAGTCCCGTGCCAGTCTGCATCGAGATGTTAGTTCTGTGGACCATGAACCTGCTGCTATTTTCCCACTCTGAACATATTCGCCCAGTTCCCCATCCAGTAAAAGCTTTTTAAATCCCTTTACATCGTATGGGTGGACGACGAATGTAATAATCGAACCATCCCTCTTCTCAATTTCATTCGTGGCAAGTTTCAGCAGTTCATCGAACAGATAGCTGAGTTTATCTGGGCGATTACTGGAAAAAATCTTCCATACATCCTGCATACCCTCATAAACATCTTCATCAACCCTCTCAATGATGCCCATCACTGAATTAAATGTGAGATCGAGATATTTTCCCCTTCTGGAAAAAACCTCCTTTTTAGTAAAATCTCCAGCAAGGGCAAGTGGAGTTTTTCGCAAATCTTTAAAATATTTTATGACCTCTTTTCTTAAATTATTATCCTGCCATGTTATCCGCTCCAGCAGAGCATCGATCTTATCAAATAGATCATCCATCTCACCAACGCTTACATATTCCACATCCGGCGGCTGTCCGTGATCTGGTATGAATTCTTTGAGAGAGAAACAGGGATTCGAATATCGTGACTCGGACCAGCCATTTCTGAACAGAACCTCCAGCCTTTTTTCTGTATCCCATGTGTGAATGGTCAGATGGTTTGCCACATCTCCGAATCTGCTGTGAAGATGACGGCGTTCCGGCTGAGACGAGAACATAAGAACCGCCATATCCGATTCTCTGTTATTTTTCAGGAAATTCATCAGATACTTACTTTTCTCCCCACGATAAATTATATCTTTTATGAAATCGTCTGCATTTTGAAAAATTACTGTATTTGCGCCCGATTTTTCAAGAAATGGAAACAGTACGTCCGGTTGCAGATCCTCAGATATAAACATTATTCTGGCACCATGCATATCTTCTTCAGCGTCACCAGGTGATCTTATAGCCCTGTAACTTATTTCACTGGATGGGATGCGAATATCTTCTGAAGATGACAGAACCTCGAGTTCCCAGTCTTTCAGGTATTCAAGCTTACCGCTCCATTCATCCGTTTCTGTGAGTGTGACATCGAAGGGGGCATTTTCATTCAGAATTTCTTCCCTATTACTTCCATCATCTCTTCTAATTGTTATTCGGTATATGGAATCTGGACCCCGTTCATCCTCAAGCTCTTTCATGATGCGGTTTTTGCATTTCAGGAGTGTGTCCTGATCGCATTGATATCCGTGCTTTTCCCCCTCCCCTCTAGTTCTGATCTGAACCTGTATCCTTTTTGATTTCCTGATTATACCCTTGTCAATACATCTGAAAAGATCTTTTTTCATGCTGGTATTTTTCACAACATCCTCCGCATTCAGATACATTATGTTTTCAAAAATAGTGTCCAGTGCAGGAAATGATATATTATCTCCATTTTCCATCACCCGACCCACAACCGCGATTTTCCCATTTCTGCTGTTGAGTGTGTATTCTGCAGCCAGCACTGGCAGAAAGCGCACATCCCGCCATGGCCATGTGATCATAAACTGTCCACGGGGTCTGTTACACACCCAGTCAATATACGCACATTCCACAGTATTGGGTTCCACACCCCAGAAAATGCGGGTTTTTTCCAGACGCTCTTCCGTTGCCCCAATGCTTTTGAGAAAATCGCGCGTTTCTGTCGAGAAATTAAGATTCAAAAATCTTCTGAACTCTGTTTCGCAGGCTACGCAACGTAAAGTTTCATCATCACCTTCCAGAACGCCCTCATCTCTATGTGGTTCATGGCACCCTCTGCTTGGGCATGTCGGATAGAAGTGATAATATCTCCTTTTCACGCCTCTTTGCCCCATATTTTCAGTAGAATGGCTTCTACTTGCTGGGCTACTTCACCATTGCGCACCAGCAATCCCATCTCATAATTTTTCGTCATCCCGCTTATGCTGAGATTGGCAGAACCCACAAGTACGGTTTTCCGGTCTGCCACCATGACCCTGGCGTGCATCATGGTATCGGTAACTCCCATTATTCCGATGTATGGGTACTCGTTCTCAAGGTCCCTCAGTTTCTGTACAACTTCTGGAATCTGATTGTCAGGAGGATTCATTATCACCCTGACAGAAACGCCCCTTGCAAGAGCATGGTGTATGTGTTCAATAGCATCATAACTGGAAAGGATGTAAACCGTCAGCAGCAGTTCTTTCTCGGCTGAATCAATCATCTCCGCTATTACTGAACCTACCGACCGTACCCCTTCCCCAACCCACTGACATCCTCCGACCACCACCGATATTTCCTGCTGCACTCAATCACCCAGAATCAGATGCCTGTCCAGCCACATGTTTCTGTGCTCACATGAGGTCTCTGATATCAGCAGGCAGCTATGGCAGGCAGCGCCGTTGCAATTCTTTTTGGTTATCCGCTGTTTTTCGATACACAGTGGGTCATTGGAACAGAGGGAAATCGATTTTATGGCGTTCATCAGTATATCTTCAAAACCTGCCACGGTTCCGGTGAGTCCGCCCATCCCCCCATCTTCACCGCTCATTACGGTGTAGATAAGAATTCCGCCTTGCTTTCGCCCTTCCGAATCATCAAGATAAACTCGCTCCCTCAGTGCGGAAGAAGAATACCCGGAATAGAGTGAAAGCGTTCGTATGAGTGCATGTGAGAGCGTATGCCACCACACAAACAGAGGATCTCTCTTATCCTCATCTGTAGAATTCGTCTTTGTCGCATCCCACTCATTCACTGCTGGAATGGATGGGCTCAGCGGATTTTCAGAAGAGGTTATGAATATACCTTCTCCCAGAGATTCAAAGCCGGGCAACCATTTTTCTCCTGAACCATGTTCCTTCGCCGCCACTGAAATCATTCTGTTGAGTTCACCTCCTGACTTCATATATGGCATCCTCGTGTATCCTTTCTGGACAGTTACCGTTCGCAACACATCTATCCCAGCAACTCTGAATGTAAATCTACCCGACGGCAGGTCTACAGAGATATTCTTCAATTTTTTAATTGAAAAATTGCCATTCTCGCTGGTATAATCATTTTCAGATGCATTTTGCAGACTTCTAAACTCTTCTATCAGCATATCCCGATATTCTCCATCTTTCGGAAGAAGATCTCTGTATAGCTCAAGGAACTGCTCCCAGCTATTATCCGATATGTATTTATCAATCAGTTCGCCAGACTCTTTCAGAACTGCCGATTTTTCTATTTTTTTATTGATCAATTTTCTGAAGTGTTCTTCATCAAGTTCCTCCATGTCCTCAAGAACTCTGAATATTTCGTAAACGCCCCTTTCCTGAATCACCTTTACAATTGGGGTATCATACTTCGGTATGGTGAGGAGAGTTAAAATCTCAGGAATTCTGAGATTTGTCGCCTGTCTCTGGATGATCTTCATAGCACTGCTACATTTTCCCCGTCCCCCCTGGATATCGGGATACTTCTCTGGAAATCTCCCTGTACACCTCCAGTCCCATGCATATATCGCACCCATCGTTGTTTTTTTATGGCATGTGGGACATTCGATTTCTATACTTCTCACAGAACTCCCGCCACCTCGCCAGTGAAACCATCCACAACATTTTATTCCTTTTTCTTTTCCGTGAACTGCCAGATTCCATCGTATATCGTCCATGTGTCCATCCGGGCACGCGAGTATGAATCTGACTGGTTCGCCCACATTACCACATTCCGGACACTTCCCCTCATTATTTTCTCCGTTATAGAGAACAGACGTCTGATGTTTTTTCGTATCTGTGCATATCCGCCAGACCGGAAATTCTTTTGTTCTGTAAATAGGGTAGTTTTGAGGGACTTTTTCTGATTCCTTTGTTGGAAGTGCGAATATTCTTGCGCCAGCAACAAGACTATCCATTCGCATATCAAGTATTTCAAATTTTTCCAGAGTTTCATGATTGAAACGCTTTGTAAGACCCCCATCTATCGTCAGTATAACTCTTGGTCCCTGTCTCCCCTCTATTATGGCTCCAGGTCCGTATGTTGTCACGAACTGCGATCTTCTTATGTGTTGAACTGTCTCATGCCTTCCCACCTCAAAACCAGTTGTTTCCTCCACATCCCTTAGAGATTGGGGTGCATTCTCATAAACAAACTTTTTTCCAGCGTGTTTATGCACCGGATCCCCCAGCACAACATCCTTTTCTGGATGTCTATACGGCGTATATTCATTGAACATGAGCGAAGTTCCAGATTGCTCTGCAATAGTTTTCCACCATTCAATCTGACTTTTGATATCTTCTCGAATCTCCTGTGATGTTTTTCCCTGTTTCACCACCGATTCTGGTAGTTTACTGAATCTGTTCTCAAAGAGATCTACGATCCGCTGGATATCTGACTCAGAATCAACATCATTAACAACATCTCCGGCATCATCCCACCACCTCACATGTGCATCACGCATATTCCTGAGGAATGCCACCGCCGCGGGACCTGCTGCCCGTCTGAGTGCTCCCCCGGAGAATGGCGAAACAGAAACTGGCTCGACATCAAGATATATCCTGTGGTGATAGCTGGTAAACATCTCATAGTGACTCATATCCCGTGGTCTGCTCGCCCTCAGAAATGTGATGACTGGAGCACTGTAGTCTCGCCCCACACGCCCGGTTGCCTGAATATATGCGGACGTGGTTTTGGGTTGTCCCTGGACTGCCATGAGGGAGAGGTGTGGTATATCCACACCCGTTCCGAACATCGATGTGGCAAATATCGCATCAGGGTTCTTTTCCACAGGAGTTTTCAGTGTCTCGAGTTTCTTCAGAATGGATGGGAGGTGCGTTGACTCTATACGGCTGGAAAGTTCCACGATTCTCGACTGATCTATCTCTCTCGTATCTGATCCCCCAGAAATTTTTCTCAGATGTTCCAGACGTTCCACGATGTCCTGCCGATAAAGAGCCAGAGCACCGCCAAGTTCTCGGATTGCATTGAAATATCCGACCAGTGTCCAGAAATTCTCAGCATGTTCCATGTCTCTCAGATCATTCCCCGTTTTGAGAATCCGGGACCATATTCTGATAAGTGGTGTGTGGGCACCCCTTCCGGGTGCACATATTCCCATATAAACCCGCCCCGGATGTGTTTTATCCCATGCCTGCTCGCCGGACGGATAATGCACAAAAAAACTATCTTCTATTTCCATACCGTGTGGAGGGAACTGACACATATCTCTCGTGAACAGGGATTGTATCTGGGCTTCGGCGTGCTTTATTGTTGCCGTGGATGCGATATACCTTGGAACCCGATCACCGGAAGAGCAGAGGGCGTCAACGGCAGTCTCATAAAGTCCGAACATACTTCCAGGTGGACCATCTATCAGATGAAGCTCATCCTGAACAATGAGGTCTGGAGGGGAAAATGGTGTGACTGGAATTGTCATCCCTTCGCACCTGCGGGTGGTTGCATTATTGCCCTTTGGCAACAGGCCATCCCGGTAATATCCGTAACAGGCACTGTATTTCTCAACGTTGCCAAACATCGATGCAACTCTTGGTTCAAAGGCGAGTCTGGCAATCTTATCTGCCGTGCCCACAATAACTGTCGGACATCTCCTGTAAACCTGCTCATCCACGATGCATGCCGGAATTGGAATTCTTGCACCCTCTGCAAAAGGGGTTTCAGTTTTTTTCAGATATAGCCCATCCGGAAGTTCCTCCCGGTCTCCGGGATCGATGTTGAGCGGCACGCCTTCCATCCAGTGTACTTCTCTGTTCAGATTGCATTCTGGATTCGGACAGTATATTTCAAAATCTCCTTCTCGGGGTTTTCTGCTCGTTGGTTCCATCAATGGGAAATAACCCGGTCTGGATGCTCTGAATGATGCTATTTCCAGTTTTATACCATTTTCATCAGCTTTTCCTGAAACATCGCCCCAGAGTTTTTCCACATTTTCAGGTTTAAGATCATCGCGCTGGCAGCTCATGGAGAAACTCACTGTCATATACTTGGCAGAGTGACTTTCAGCAGTAACCTTAATGCCCTCCACTTCCACCGTGTCGTCTTTTGCATCGAGTGTTCTGAAAAACTGTTCCACAGAGTCCACATCAGCATCGGTTTTAAACACTATATGGATGGTGAGTTTCCTTTCAGTTATCCCCTCATCTGGAATCGAAAGCCATCCACCGCATACCGGGCAGGTAGTCAGCTGGGCAGGTTCGCCTGCGTCCTTCGTCCCCCCGCGGAGTGCCTTTATGGCACCACGGTCCCCTCTAAGTCGGTTAGGTGTAACACCACCCCCAACCCACAATCCAGCGGAGAATCTCAGTGAACCGAGTATAAAATCATCAGTGATATCACATTTTTCCGGTCTCCATCCGATCTTTCCATTTACGGTCTGAACTCTCAGGTATTCGGCTGCTGTGACCATCTGAATGGTTCTTCTGAACTGCTGCACGGTAAGGAGTCTCAGGGTGTAACGGGAAATCACCGCAGTTCCCCCGCCGGTCATGCTGACCGAACTTGTACTGGATGCAAGAGCCTTTCTTCTTCTGAGAGCCATTGTAAACGCCATTATGGCAAGATACGCCTCTGTTTTACCCCCTCCAGTGGGAATCCAGAGAAGGTCCGCTACATCCCTGTATTCTGAATTCTCATTGAATAGCGGCTCTATATTCATAAGGAAGAATGCCAGCTGAAAAGGTTTCCATTTAAAATCATCTGTTTTCTTTTTCCAGTGATTCTGTAACCATATCACGCGGTTGGCAAAACAGAAGGATAATCTGACGCTTTTATCCTTTTTAATCAGATTTATTCCAGAGAGAATCCGCTCACACGCTTCCTTCTGGAAATCCACAATCTTCCTTGCTGCCCGGAGTTCATCGCCTGAAAAGTTATCCGTTATTTCGCTGTTTTTTTCCACCCATTTCAGGTAGGACTCGTACATGGGCGAGAGATATTCATCGATTTCAGCATCATTCCATATCTCAGATAGTTTAGTGGCAGAGAGATCGGGAGCGGCACCATATTCAGACTGCCAGTCAAACTCAGGAGATGGCATTGCATACACCGGCACGAACTCTGTCCGGAAATCTGGTGCCACAAATTCATGACATTCCTCATGGGTTACACCATCCACCCATAGCGAGGAAAAATCCAAACCCGACGTTGCAGCGTGCTGCTCAGGATCCACATCCTTCCAGAACGCGGCACACATGTGTCCCCGAGCCAGAGAAGGTCGTTTTCTATAAAGAAACTGAAGGGTCATATCCTCTTCACTTTCGGAATATTCTCTATTTTCTGAAGCGGCAAAAGTTCCATCAGCCAATTTTATTCTGATGGAGGGCTGGAATATACAGCAGGATGCATGTGGTTTGTTCTTTCCTTTGGGGTGCAGATCATTTATGAGTTTGACAGTTACCGATGTATGTTCCCCTATCAATTCTTTTCTTATCGCAAGATATATTTCACCATCATCTTCAGAATACACGGAATATGGCTTGTACGTACGATCTCCGATCTCAGCAAGTTTCACCCCAATTATTGCACGCTTTGATGTTCTTTTCCATCCGCCATCTTCTATATCTTCCAGAGAATGATATCGTCCCCATGTAACGCACATATCCATTGAAGGATCTGCCCCGCCCAGACGAAAGGAGATACCCATTGATCCGGGTTTTGAGAGCGGATCAAGCGCAGAAGAGAATGCGGAAACGATGTAAGTATCGGAAGCATCATCATCAGAAACGTCTCCCCCTGCCACCGGTTCGGCATCGTCTGCTTCAACATCCTTCCCCTGCCATTTCCACGGCACTATGACGCCGGTCAGATATTCATCGTATGGGTCTTCGCGAAGAGTTTCTTCAGAGCCGTCACGCGGACCAAGCACCTCTTTCAGTAGTTCATATATGAATTTATCTCTCATGTTCCTTCACCATCTTTCATTTCTCTACATCTGCAACACCACTCCCCCACAGGACACATTTCACAGTGAGGAGATTCGCCAGCAGTGCATACCAGTGCTGCTAAATCTATAAGTGAAAGTGAAAAATCTCTTGGGCGACCATACTTGAGATATGACCGCATGATACTCTCAAACTTTTTACTCCTTCTCGATGAGTCCGATATTCTTATTCCATGCAGTCTTCCGATAACCCGGACAGTGTTCGTGTCCAGAACGGGCTCAGGTTTTTCGTATATGAAACACATGAGCGCTGAGGCGATATACGGTCCTACACCGGGAAGTTTGAGAAGCTTTTCCTTTGAAGAGGGTATCTGAGAATCACATTCCTCTACTATATATCTGGCCATTTCATGCATGAGTCTCCCCCTCCACGAAAGTCCAAGAGAACTCATGTCCCACATCAGTTCGTCCAATGGGGTTTTATAGATGTCATGTATGCTCCTGTATTTTTTCAGGAAACTTTCATAGATTCTTTCAACCTGTTCCGCCTTTGTTCGGTGTAGCATGATTTCAGCAACAATAACTCTGTATGGATCATCTGTATTTCTCCATGGAAACTTTCTAATATTTTTTGAACCCCATGCAAGAATGGCAGAATGAATTTTTCCGGCTTTTTCTTCATCCTCTGAAAAAGAACTGGTCTCAGAAACTGCTGTTATCTTGATCACCCCCTCAGTATATGTTTTACCTGTTCTGCAATTTTTTCAGACATGAGCGGAGGAACTGCGTTTCCTATCTGTATATACTGCGATGTTCGTGGTCCTTCGAATTTATAATTATCTGGAAAGGACTGGATCCGGGCAACCTCCCGCACAGTCAGAGATCTTGCCTGATTAATATCAGGATGAACGTAATAATGCCCATCCTTTGAAATGTGTGCCACTACAGTATGAGCACTGGGAAGATCCCCCGCAACAACCTTGAATCGATCCTTAAATGATTTCTGGTTTCTGTGTGTTTTTAACTTTTCAGGAAGCTCTGAGTATCTAATTCTTCTTTTTTCAGTTTCCCATATCTTTATTGCACACCTGTAAATTTCACGATCTCTCTCATTGTGTCTTCTGGCAATATGTTGAATGAGAACGTCTTTTTTAGCCCTTATGCCAGATTCCATGAGATACTGGGAAGGTGGTTCTGTATACTCCTGTATCCCTTCGCAACCATCGCCGGGGTGCAGAGGTGGGAGATCAGCAAGCATATCTCTAACATAAAAATTGTGTTCTTTACTGGGGAATTCCGGATATTCGAATCCACATTCAGATCGCCACCCCATCAGAACAACACGTTTCCTTCTCTGCAGGACGAAAAAATCAGCAGCATCCAGTATTTTGTGTTCTGTAACATACCCCAGATTCTGAATACGTTTGAGCATATCCTGAAATATGCTCCCATTTTTTGCTGTGAAAATTCCCGGAACGTTTTCAAATATAAAGATATCTGGTTTGAATGCCTTCAAAAACGTTATGTAATGGTGGTACATGTAATTTCGTGGGTCGTCTTCCATCCGATGTGGATCTCGAGATCTACCTGTAATCGAATAAGCCTGGCAGGGCGGTCCACCGATCATGACATCCACCTTTCGGGTGTGATGTTCTCTCATCCGCTTCTGAATTTCTTTGATCAGTGGCTTCTCTGTTTTTTCAGAAATCTCAACATTGAACACGCCTGATGAGATATCACCTGAAAATTCTTCAGTTTCCTTAAAAAGCAGATCTCTCGAAACCTCCCCTTTTAGATAACTGTAATACAGGTCCAGCATGCCATTATTTTTTAGAGTGTGATAAAGAGCGCGGGTTTCCAGAGTTTTTGAAGCATACGCATCCTTTTCGATATGAGCAATGAAACTGAAATCCTTCCTGAAAAAGCCCTCTGATAATCCGCCTGCTCCAGCAAACATGTCCAGAACCATCAGATTCGCCTCACCTGCCATGTCATGCACCACGCTTTAATTTCTTCCTGAAACTGCAATAACGTGTTTCTTTTACAGGCATATATGACTTACCGCTTATCTCTTCGATCGTATGTAAATTGGTACCGGTGTATATATGCATAGCCCTGCAAATCAATCGAACGTATTTCGCCCACTTCTCACCCCTCCACAACCCTCGCGCATAGCCGCCTTCTACGCCAATAGATGCCACCCGCCGCCCAACCGACACATCAAACACGATCTGAATATCTCCGTTCTCGGTCACATCCACGATATTCAAGTCCCCTCGCACCTGTATACCCACCTAAAACCCAAACACCCTCCTCGCGTGTTCCATCCCTCTATCAAATACCTCCTCACCCATCCTGAGCGGTATACTCTTCTTTCGGAGAGTTGCAATTATCATGCGTACCGTTACACCGGTTATCTCTGATATCTCCTTCAAACTCCCCTTTTCATTCA
>Ga0190303_1000898_pt1 | contig 12292 bp, 10 predicted proteins | sample 48700701_MG_FD_161672 | JGI IMG/M metagenome (GOLD analysis project Ga0190303, IMG submission 161672) | Hydrothermal vent sediment bacterial communities from Southern Trench, Guaymas Basin, Mexico - 4870-07-0-1_MG | ecosystem: Environmental > Aquatic > Marine > Hydrothermal vents > Sediment ...
ATGAAAACCGGTCATCAGGGAGAGGGCGATAATCAGCGACATGACTCCGATAATGATACCGAGAACGGAAATCAGAGTAATGGTGCCGATGAAAGCCTGGTTTCGCCTCGCCTTCAGATACCGTAAGGCAATAAAATTTTCAATCTTCATCTTTTCTCGGGCGCATGTAGGGAAAGAGGATGACGTCGCGGATAGACTGGGAATTGGTCAGTACCATCACCAGCCTGTCAATCCCGATGCCCTGTCCACCGGTGGGGGGCATGCCGTGTTCCATCGCGGTGAGGAAGTCCTGATCCATCATCTGGGCCTCGTCGTCTCCCTGTTCCCGCTCGGACAGCTGCATCTGGAATCGGCGCAACTGTTCTTCCGGGTCGTTGAGTTCACTGTAGGCATTGGACAATTCCATTCCGGCAATAAAGAGCTCGAACCGGTCCACGAACCGGTCATCTCCCTGAATATTCTTGGTGAGAGGGGAGACTTCGATGGGATATTCCGTAATGAAAGTCGGCTGAATCAGCTTTTCCTCCGCCACAGTTTCAAAAACCTCCGAAAGAAGTTTTCCGTAATTCATTTTCTCGGCATCTTCAATATTCAGCTTCTTGGCTTCGGGCAGCAGAGTTTCAATGCTATCCAGTTTTTCCATGGGAATTTTGCTGTGCTCAGTAATGGCTTCACGCATCGTCAGGCGGCGAAAAGGGGTCTCAAAGCCGAGAGTATGGTCACCGTATTTGACTGTCCTGGTTTTCAGCACATTATCACAAAGCTGGGTGAACAGCTCTTCGGTTATGGTCATCATATCCCGGAGGTCTGCGTAGGCCTCGTAAAACTCCACCATTGTGAACTCCGGGTTGTGCTGGGAATCCACCCCTTCGTTACGGAAATTCCGGTTGATTTCAAAAACACGGGGAAACCCACCGACAATCAGGCGTTTCAGAAACAATTCCGGCGCGATGCGCAGGTAGAGATCCAGGTCCAGCGCGTTGTGATGGGTGATGAAGGGTTTTGCCGCCGCACCACCGGGAATCAGCTGCATCATGGGGGTTTCAACTTCCATGTATCCCTTCATTTCGAAGAATTTACGGGCCTCAGAAATCAGCGCGCTACGGAGCGCGAAAGTCTGGCGCACATCCTCATTGCTCATCAGGTCCAGGTAGCGCATCCGATAGCGGAGCTCTTTATCCTTCAAGCCGTGCCACTTTTCCGGCATGGGGCGGATCGCCTTTGACAGGAAAGTGTATTCATCCACCATCACTGTTAATTCTTCCGTACGGGTGCGAAATAAGATACCGGTGACGCCGATGAAATCACCGACCTCTATTTTTTTCAGCAGCTTATAGGCTGGCTTTCCCACCTTATCCTGGCGGATGTAAAGCTGAATCTTTGCGCTTCCGTAGGCGATATGCATGAAACAGGCACGTCCCTGCATCCGTTTTGACATGATTCTGCCACAGGTCTTTAAGTGCTTTTCCAGGCCTTCCAGTTCTTCCTTGCTATATTTTTCGAAAATGTCCTTTATCTCTTCTGCTGTGATGTCGTAATCGAATTTCACCGGGAATGGGTCAATTCCAGCTTCTTTAATGTCTTGAAGATGCTGCCGGCGTTGCTGAATATACTCGTTTTCACTTCTTTGTTGCTGATCCATTTCAATTCCCCTTATCTGCAAAATAAACAAGCCGTATTATATGCGAGGAAAGGCAGGAAGTCAAACCGGCCGGAGGCCGGATTTGAGTAGGATAGGAGTAAGAGTAAGAGTGGGAGTGGAAGCAAGGAAGGGGAAGTATCTTTTCACTGTCTTTTCCCATTCTGCCTGATTTTTCTTCCCCCTACTCCTACCCCAACTTCTACTCAACCATTTCCAGCCTGCTGAAACAGGTTGGAAATGGTATCATTGGGCCTTGAAACGGGAGGGGAGATGGAGACGACGGCACTGTTTGGAGAAATCGCGGCGGTTCTGACAGCGGTTTGCTGGTCATTCGGCTCGTTGTTGTTCACTTCGGCAGGGCGGCGAATCGGTTCCGTTGCCGTGAACCAGATCCGCCTCTGGTTTGCACTTGCTTTTCTGTTGATCATCCATTTCATTGTATTCGGAATTCCCTTTCCGGTTCATGCGGGGAACCCGGCATTTTTCTGGCTGGGTCTGTCCGGTTTTGTGGGCTATGTGCTTGGCGATGCCATGCTCTTTGAGTCCTTTGTCCTGATCGGGCCGAGGCTGGCCATGCTATTGATGACACTGGTGCCAATTTTCAGCAGTATTCTGGGCTATTTTTTCCTCGGGGAATCCCTCAATGCGGTTGAAATTATTGCGGTTCTCGGGACGGTGGGGGCTATTGGGTGGGTTGTTGCTGAGCCGAAGCCGGAGAATTCAACGCCCCATTCTCACTACGCGATGGGGGTTTTGATGGGGGTCGGGGGAGCAATGGGGCAGGCACTGGGATTGCTCTTTGCCAAAAACGGCCTTGCCGGCGGCTTGTCGCCTATTTCCGCCAATCTGATCCGGGTTTCAGCCGCAGCCCTTGTGATTGGCTTGATTTCCGCTTTCCGGGGCAAGCTCATGGGGTATTTCCGGAGACTGAAGCAGCGTCCGGTATTGGTGCAGTTACTGGGTGCATCTTTTCTCGGGCCGGTTCTCGGAGTTGTACTGTCGCTGGCAGCCATTGCCTACACCCGTATCGGGATTGCATCCACATTGATGTCATTATCGCCACTTTTTCTGATTCCCCTCTCCTGTTTGTTTTTTAAGGAGCGGGTCAGTCCGCGTGCTATCATCGGAACTGCCGTGGCTTTTGTTACATCCGCTTTGTTGTTTTTCTATTGAACAAACGGGCCGCCGATGTGGGCAGCCCGCTTTATTATTCCTTTATATCGCAGAAATTCAGGGTAATGCGAATATCCTCCGGTGACATGATTTTCAGTGGCATGGGGAACAGGTTTTTTCCGTCAGTCAGCACTGAAATCAGGGATTGAGGTTTTGCGAACAGCTTCAATGTCTTGAAAATTCCCTGGGGGATAGTGGCGCGGTGGCCCACCAGAACATCGGCTTTCCCTGCAACCGGGGTGTTGACGTGCTTTTCAGCCGCAGCTTCCGGCGAAAGGGACACGTCCATGGACAGGGGGCCTTCCACCCGGACACCGGGGCCGAACTGTTTTCTGGAGCCCATGGCCTCCATTACGGCTGCCGGAACCGCTGATTCCATTTGAAGGGAAACCACCTCAACGGCGGAAAGAACTGATATCTTTGGTGCGTCAATTCCCATTTTCCCTGCCACAAAGGCCGCATTGGCGACGATTTTGCTTAAAGTGGGGATACCCGGTGCCGGGTGTACAAAACTATCGGTGAGAAGCAGCGACCGGTTATTCAGCTGGAGAATGGCGATGTGGGAGAAGGTTTTTTTCATGTCTTTTCCGATTTGACGCAATTCTCTGTAAATGGCGGCAGATTCCGGTTCATTGACAATCACGTCATCAATATTTCCGGCATAGAATTCACTGAAAGATTCATTCATCAGCATTTCCCGGCCTTTGACCGGGATTCTGCAGTGGGTTCCGGTAATTGCAATCATTTTTCACCTCCACCGGCGAAGAGCACGCCCAATGCCAGTGATGCCTTCTTGTTGATGGCGGAATCGGAGCGGGAAACGAGGCAGACCGGCACTCTGGTACCCATGATGAGTCCGGAGAAAATTGTGTCTGTGTGAAGAGTCAGCCCCTTTGTGATGGTGTTGCACTCTTCGATTGCCGTTGCCACCAGTCCGTCCAGGTTTTCGAACGCAAATTCCGGCGTGACGGCGGACATGGGGTGAAAATCAGGGCCCAGGTCTTTCAGCCGCTTGCAGATGTCTTCATGTTCCGGGGACGCTTCATCGGCGTAGGGGGCGAGAAAACCGAAGCGAAAGGGGCTGATCTCAAGTGCTTTTGCCAGGTCAGCCATGTTCCGGCAGATGGCCTCTTTCTGTGCGGTGTCGGGTTTCGGAATCATGCCGCCATCAGTGAAAAAGAGCAGTCGGTCCCGGCCGGGGATGGAGAGAACCGCCACGTGGCTCATCACCTCCCGGGACTTCAGCTCCGGCTTTGCCAGCAGGGCTTTCAGGAGGACGGCGGTTTTGACAAACCCCTTCATCAGGAACTGAGCCTTTCCTTCGGCAGCCAGTTCAACAGCCCGTTTACAGCCTTGAACCGGGTCTTTTTCATTAACCAGTTCCATTTCATCCAGTGAAAACCCGCCATCACCGGCGATTTCCCTCATTTCGGCAACGTCACCAACTAAAATGGCATGGACCAGGCCTTCCTGCTCCGCTTCAACCACCGCCTGCAGAACCGAGGCGTCATTTGCCATTGCAACGGCAACGGTTTTGTTTCCGGACTGCCTCCTTGCGCCGTCCAGTATTTCCTGTGCGTTTTTTATCATAATTGCCTCAATTGTATTCTTTTATGAGTACTTTGCCGGAAACGGCGAGGAATCCGGCTTCACCCAGTGCTTTCATTTCTCCCTCTCCCGGGAAAACCACGATTGTTCCGAGAAAGGAAATGTAGGATTTCAAATCTGTGATGAAACGCTCGGAGTGGGCGATTCCGCCGGTAATGAGGATGGCCTCATAATTGCCTTTCAGTGCGGCTGCTTCCCGGCCTATTTCCTTTGCTACCTGGAAAACAAATGCACGGTAAATCAGATCCGCTTCCTTGTCCCCGGCTGCCACTTTCTCCAGTACCTCCCGAAGGTCAGAGGTACCGAGATAGCCCTGGAAACCGCTGTTTATGGAAAAATCCCGTTCAATTTCGTTCTTCGGTTTCCCGGAAAAGCATAGGTCAATTATACCGTTAAGTGGCAATGCGCCGGCTCGTTGAGGCGAGAAGGGGCCTTCCCCGAGTAAACCGTCATTGACATCCCGCACTTTGCCGCCTTCCAGCGCGCAGATTGAAATTCCACCGCCGATGTGGGCAACGACATAATTTACCCTCTCCATCTTCTTTCCAATGGATTCCGCATGATGGCGGGCAGTGGCACGAATGTTCAGAGAGTGAGAACGGCACTTTCGTTTGATCCCTGGAAAGCCGGAAACCCGGGACACATCCCAGAAATTATCCACCGTCACCGGGTCGGCAATAAAACCGGGCACAGACCATTCCCTGGCCAGTTTATCCGCAATCATCGCACCCATGTTGCTGGCGTGGTTCGCGAATTGGCAGGATTCATAATCTGCCAGCATTTTTTCGTTGATTCTGTAGACGCCGCCATCCAGTGGTTTCAACGGCCCGCCCCTGCCAACAACTGCCACAAGGCGTTGTTTTTGAGGGTCAAAATAGTTTTCAACAGCTTTTCTGACTGCCGAGTATCGCAAATCAAACTGATCCGTGGCTTTTTCGAATTGTTTTAATGAATCTACGTCGTGATCGATAGATTCTTCCAGTACCGCACCGGTTTCAGAAAAAATCCCGTATTTAGTTGAGGTTGAACCGGGATTTATGACAAAAACAACGTCCTGCATCTAAACCTACCTCCTGAAAAAAATCCGGCAGATGAAGTGTAACATAGAAAGAGTGATGAGTGACAAAAAGGCAGGGAATGGCCAACTCTGGGGGCCGTGATTCGTAATTTGTAATTTGTGATTAGCAGAAACAAAGCAGGGAATGACCTGACCCCCTTCTTTCGCTCACTCGCACTTTCACTCGCACTATTTTTACCCCTACTCCTACCCCTACTTCTTTTTCTGAACCCTTCACCCATCACGGCGGCGCTTTGCGCCGCGCTCGCTGTCCAGCCAATGTCTGGCAAGCCCGCAGCGTGCGGTTTCTTTGTAGCAGCTCCCCATATCAAGGCCGGTTTCGCGCATGGTGGTGACGACTTCGTCGAAGCTGATTCGGTGGCGGCCGTCGGAAAAGAGGGCGAAGGTCGAGCAGTGGAGGGCGCGACCAGCCGCAACGGCGTTTCGTTCAATGCAGGGGATTTGAACGTAGCCGCCAACCGGGTCGCAGGTGAGGCCGAGATGATGCTCCATCCCCATTTCTGCGGCATATTCAATCTGGGGAACGGTACCGCCGAGTAGTTGGGCGGCAGCGGCGGATGCCATGGCGCATGCGGTTCCGATTTCGCCCTGGCAGCCCACTTCGGCACCGGAAATGGATGCGTTTTTCTTTACGATGTTGCCGATGAGTCCGGCTGTGGCAAGGGCACGAAGGATCCGTTTTTCATCAAATTTGTAGGTTTCCCGGAGGTAATAGAGGGTGGCGGGGAGAACCCCGGCGGAGCCACAGGTGGGGGCGGTTACAACGATTCCACCAGCCGCGTTCTCTTCGGAGACGGCCAGTGCATAGGCAAAGACGCTGCCGACAACCCGAACGGCGTGGGACGCATTGATGGCTTTAACATGGTAGGAGGCTGCTTTCCGGGCAAGGTGCAGGGTTCCAGGAAGGAGTCCTTCGTTGGCAATTCCCCGTTTCAGCGCTTTTCCCATGGCATGCCAGATTTCATCGAGAAAACCCCAGATTTCTTTTCCTTCTGATTCTTCGACATATTCCCAGAGGGAGGTTCCGTTTTCGCTACACCACGCCAGGATGTTATCCATGGTTGAAAGGGGATAGATGGATTTTGTTTCCATGTTCCAGGTATCGGCATCCCGGATTGCGCCGCCGCCGACGCTGTATGCCACCCATTGATGGAGAAGGGTTCCTTCATTATCCAGTGCCTCGAATTTCATGCCGTTGGGGTGGAGGGGAAGGGTTTCCTCCGCTTTCCAAAAAACCTCCACTGGTGTTGGGGAAAGGACGTTTATGACAGCCTGATCGGTGAGATGGCCTTTTCCTGTCGCTGCGAGGCTTCCGTAGAGGGTTACCCGATAGGATTTTGTGCCTGCCGTCTGTCCCTTGAACCTTGCTGCGGCCCGTGCCGGACCCATGGTGTGGCTGCTTGACGGCCCGTTTCCCACCCGATACAGTTCCCGAATGCTTTCCATTGCGTTCTCCTTTGATTTCTTTGACAAATCATTGTATCGTAATTATTCAATTTCCCGAAACTTGCTATCTCAAGGATAAAGGATGTAAAATGTTCTTTCAGGTAGGACGGAGAACGGAGGCTGGGAATGAAAAAAGTGATTCTTTTGGTTGTAGTTGCGGCGGTGACGATGATGTTCCAGGTGGGATGCTCTGAGAAAAGCAGTGCATTGAAAAAGGATGAAATTGTAAATTGGAAGCAAAAACTTCTGGAAATACGGGCGAAAACAGATGCTGAATTCAAGAATGACACACTTTCTCCCATGGCGGGTATCGCCAGACTGAATTTAAAAACTGGAAAGGATGCGTTTCTGGTTCCGGGAGATAATGGCGTGGAAGTGGCGGATAAAGGGGAAAATGCTGTTTTGATGTTTTCCAGTACGGATGGAAAGTGGGCTTGGAATAGACTGAAAGAAAATGTCATTGTGGAATTAAATGGTAAACCAGTGGACGGAGCCGTTGTCGAAGATGAGATGCAGTTTCATCTGGGCCGATACACCCTTCAGGCATACAAGGCCAGAGATTACCTGGTTCTTCTCGTTTTTGACAGGGAAAGGCCGGAATTGAAGGCATTTCAGCATTTGCGCTATTTTGATCCCAATCCGGATCTGGTATTGACGGCGAAGGTAGAACGAATCGAAAAGCCGGATAAGATTACGATGTTGACCAGCAGGAATCTGGAAAAAACGTATTACCGCTATGCCATTCTCCATTTCAATGTAAACGGAGAACCGTGTCGGCTGACGGCTTATAAAATGAATCTCAAGGGAAAGTATGACGATGAGCTGTTTATTCCCTTCCGGGATGGAACCTCCGGCAGGGAAAGTTATGGTGCCGGCCGTTTTCTGGAACTGAAGGAAACGCCGGGGGAAACCATGCGGCTGGATTTTAACCTGGCATTTAATCCCCTTTGCAACTATTCTCCCGCCTACAACTGCCCCATTCCCCCGGCGGAGAATACGCTGAATGTCCCCATTCGTGCCGGAGAAAAAGCGTACCCGCATGAGAAGAAAGACAAGGCTAAGTAGAAGGCGGCTCAAGCGCCACCGTGGATAGTGGATAGTTGAGTAAAGAAAGGGAAAGGGAAGTGCCAACTCTATGACCCTTCTCGTCTTTCCATTTCCGCTCCCTGCTCCTGCCCCTATTCCAACTCTCAAAGACAAGGCTGAATAGAAAGTGAGGTTATGGTTGGGTCTGGCCGGAGAAGGGCAGATAAAGAAGGAGAGGGATATTCTGTGGGTTTCGGGCTTTCATTCTATTTTTACTGTACTGATGTGCTACTTCATATTCCTGGCGAGAGTGCCGCTGTTTATTACAGGGATTTCATGTGTGAGCATGCCACTGACTGGGGGACTGAGATGTTCTTCGAGTTCGGCAATGTTCCACCAGAAAACCTCCCCGTTCTCATTTCCGATGACAAGATGTTGTTTGTCCGAGGCAAGACAGCCGGAGATTCCGATGTCCATGGCGGATTCCATTCCCCCGGACGCTGAAAAATGCACAATGCCATCCTTGCCCCGTGTGAAGCGGTATTGCATAATGCTTCCCGGTCCGTAGTACCAGATTTCATGGTTTCTCCCGGCACAAAGGGACATGGGTGTGGAGTGGAAAATTGGTAGCCTGTAAAGTTTATTCTCTTGCAAGTCATAGATGTATGCAGCACTGGGGGCAAAGGCAGAAAACGCGACGAGGGCCATATCCGGTACCTGAGTGGCCTGATAAATCACCTTTGCTGCTGTTTGAAAGTGTCGCCATTCAAATGCAGGTTTATGCTTTTCGAGGGCGACAATTCCCTTGTCCCAGGTACCGACGAGCACGCGTTTCCCGTTTGAAGCACTCCAGATGGATTGACAGGATACCTTTTGGTCAGGAAAGATGTTTGAGATTTGGATAACCTGTTTTTGATCCATATCCGGCCAGCTCCATTCTTTGGCGTTTCCATCGGATGAAACGGACCACAGGGATTTCTTGTTGATCCAGAGCCCATTTACGAGAAACCGATGTGCCCGGCTCCTCCATTCCACCTGCATTTCCGGTAATTTCCATATGGCGATGGTCTTATCGTCTGAAGAGGTTGCGAGAAATTGTCCATCGGATGCCATCGCTGTAATTCCAAGGGTATGAAGGGGATATGTTGCGGTGATACTTCTACTGTTACATTTGAACAGGCCGCCTCCGGAATCACCCGCAAAAATTTGGTTTAAGGGAGCTGTACTCATTGCCCAGATTGAGTTTTCCCGGAGTTTGAAACGAATTATGTGGGGCATTTTGTTGTAGTAAAAGGTGCAAAGTTTCCCATCTTCATCAATGGCGAGGATGTTTCCCTTGCCTCTGAAAACCTGCATGATTTTCCCAACTTCTTCTGACTGCAGTGTTTTTTCAATTCCAGTCCTTTTGTTCCATGCCATTAGTCCGTATCCCCCTCCAGCGATGAGGGTTGTGCCGTTCCCGAGCCATGAAACAGACTGGGTTTTTCCCTTGAGTGAAATTGTATCGGCCTGTTCGGGGTGCTGATAATTCAGCAGGTAAATTTTGTCAAACCAGCCGGCGACGGCAATCATGTGAAGAGATTCGGACAGGGCGATGGAGAATAGGCGCAGTTCTTTGACAGGGAGAATTGCGGCGGTTTTGCCGTTTTCACTGTGGAGGACATGAATTTCTCCGCTTGAGAGGGAGAAGGCCGCGACTTCTTCCCCCAATGCCAGGAAACAGTCTCCGCCACCGGTGGCAGCTGAAAACAGCAGCTTCACTTTTCCGTTTTCCAGTGCCAGCAGCCGGACCTGTTTGTTGGTGGCATACAAAATCCGGTTCTGTTCCATGTTAAGCCTGCAGGATATGATTTTTTCGTCTTCTCTTAGTGACGGCATACCATTGGCAATGATTTTCAGTGTTTCTTCTTTTGGATTCCAGTGGAGAAGGGTTTTGCCTTTCATGAGGAAAGAACCAATGGAACCATCGCCGGCAAGGAACCGGCAATGGGCAGGGTAGGGGAAGCTGGCATATTTCCCTGTCACATTTTCGATTAGATAAACACCGCTTGCCCCTCTAACCAGGATATTATTTTCTTCCTGCCCAAGTACACCCTTGGTATCCGGGGCCAGATTCCACTTTGTATTCAAAACGAGAAGCGGACAGGATATCTCCCGGCTTGTATTATTTTTTTTATTTGCCGTAAAAACCGGTGTCTTGATGATGTTCCAAACGAAAAAAAGCATTACGAGTGGAAGCAAGGCCAAGCTGCCCCAGACTTTCCAGCCGAATTTCGGCGGGTGGCGGTGGCTTGGTTTTAAAGTAAGTTTCTGCTGTTTTTCTGGAATTACACGACGCGTGGAGGAACCTTTGTCGGGAATAGAATAGGGGCCTGACCCAATGTTGTCTGAGTCGGAGTGTCCCGATTCCCGATTCTTTTTGTAACGGCTGTTTTCAGAAACTTCCGCCTCAAGCCAATGAGCCATTTCCCCCGCCGTTTCCGGGCTTTTTTCCAGCTGAAGTGCCTCCATAAATGCATACACGCTTGTAAAGCGATTTTCCGGTTCCGGCTGAGTGGCCTTATACAAGGCTTGCGCGCATGGCTTGCTTGAGGGGATTCCCAGAGAAATCAGGTCAAGCGGCCGATGAATTTCGGTGGAAACGATCTCAAGGAGGCTCTTTCCGGCCCTGGGGCAGCTCCCTGTCAGCATTTCAGCCACAACCAGTGCCAGCGTGTACTGATCTGTCCATCCCCCCAGTTCCCGGTTCAAGACCTGTTCCGGTGTCAAGTATTCAGGGGTGCCTACAACTGCCCCGGTACTTGTCAGGCGGGTGGTGTTTTCATGGCCTTCCAGGAGCTTTGCGATACCAAAATCGAGAATCTTGGGGACAACAGCTTTCCCGAATAAGCTGAGGAAAATATTTTCAGGCTTCAGATCACGGTGAATAATGCCCCTGCTGTGTGCAAATGCCAGGCCGGATACGAGCTTTTCTGTTATTTCAGCAACCCATGTTTCCGGGAGTGCACCTCCAAACCTTTCAACATATTCAACAAGGGAGAGCCCCTGCAGATGTTCCATCACATAGTAGGGGGCGCCCCATTCAGTGATGTCCATATCATAGATTTCAACAATATTCGGGTGGTGAAGCTCTGCCAGAACCCGGGCTTCTCTGAGGAAGCGTTTGGCAAATTCCTCTGAAGCGGACTCAATTCGAGGCAGGAGGATTTTCAGTGCAACAATCTTATTCAGGGTGACATGCGATGCCCGATAAACCATACCCATTCCACCGGCACCAAGAAAGGATTCGATGCGGTACTTCCCCAGTGTTCTGCCAGCAAGGTAATTGGCATCTACGAGGGTGAGGGGGTTCCCGCAGATATCACAGGAGCTGCCCTTTGCCTGAACAGAATGGCAAATCGGACATGTGCGAAGCTCCATGAGTTGTGATTCACCGAAACCGTGATGGGTCATGCCAGTTTTATCCCCTTTTTCTCCAGAAAAAATGATTTTCTAAATCCATTATAAGCCATAAAATGGGATTTTACCTTTGTTTTTTGTACATTTTTTGTCCGCTTTGAAACATGCCAAATATATGGATGGAATATGGAAATGGAATAGAGAAGAAAAAAGAAAGGGGAATGGAATTTGTTCCCCTTTTGTTTCTGATGGTTAATAAAGTTAAATGACTACGAGGGTTATATGCGAGAGCTTCGGCTTCTCGTTTATGGGGAAAGAACGATTTGGTACCGGAGGATTCAGTTTCTGGTTTTTTCCTGTCTTCCGCTGAAAGGGTTTTTGCGGTACAATAAATTACGATGAAGTTTCAGGCAATCGAGGGGTGAAATGAAAAAACCGGATGTTCGGCCTAAACGAAATGCAGCCGGGAAGTATTATGTTATTCAAAAAGAATGCATAATGTGCCAGGTCTGCGTGGCGATGGGAGACGGATATTTTGAAATGGACTGGGATGAAGAAACGGCCTATGTGACCAGCCAGCCTTCCGGCAAGGCGGCGGAACAGAGTGTCCGTGAGGCGATGTTAAGTTGCCCGGTGGACGCAATTAAAGATAACGGGGAGGATTTTGAAGATGATGGAACTGATCAGTTTGGTATTTGAATTTGTTCTGATGGTGATGGTACTGTTTCTGGGATTTGATTTTATGGCAGAGTCTTTCAGTGAAAAGAGTTTTTTCCCTGATGAGCTGGTTTTGCCGGCAACTGTGACGCGGCCTATCGGGTTGGTTTTGTCCATTGGTGCGGCACTGGCGATCGTGTGGCAGCTGATTCACCTGTAAAAAGGCGCTTTTCCGGGGCTGTTGCCGAGTGGATTTCCGCCCG